>Ga0214917_10000248_pt1 | contig 70168 bp, 60 predicted proteins | sample LL_1208_BB_MetaG_FD_177983 | JGI IMG/M metagenome (GOLD analysis project Ga0214917, IMG submission 177983) | Freshwater microbial communities from Lake Lanier, Atlanta, Georgia, United States - LL_1208_BB | ecosystem: Environmental > Aquatic > Freshwater > Lake | place: USA: Georgia | collected... | reverse complement strand
TGTCACGGGTTCACGACGGCGATGTGATGACCGGCGGCGGTCACGCTTGGTCACGGCCTTGGAGGGCCGAAGGTTGTTCGACCTACCGCCGGCCTCCGTTTTGGACGCGGCTGGGCTACGCCCAGCCGCCCTGACGGAAGGCTCACTGTGGCCGCTTGAAGGTGCCTCGGGCAAGATACAAGTGGTCCGGGAGGGCGACCGCGGTGACTGGGTCGAGGGGCGTCCGTGAGAATCCCGAGCCGGGAGTTCTGGCGGGCATGCCGCGGGTGCGACGCGGCGTCAGTCCACCACGTTCTGCGGCGGCTTCGGCTTCGGCTTCGGCTGCTCCTTCGGCTTTTCGCCGATCGAATACTTGCCGAGACTGATGCGGTGCTCGTCGGGACTGGTGACGAGTTCCCAGCCGGCGGCAAAGCCCTGCTCTGCCGCGAACCGCCGGGCGAGGAGATAGGGCTCGAAGCCGTCGGGCCAGACGAAAAACCGCACGTAGAATTTTTCCGGGTCGTAGCGTTTGAGCAGCCGCGCCAGCTCGCTCCCGGGCTTGACGGCCCGCTCCGCCGACTCTCCCGAGCTCTTCGCCCGCTCGAGCTGCAAGGAGATCCACTGCGGGGAGGCAGCGAGCGTGAGCTTGAAATCATCGGCCCGCACCGGCTGCTTGTTGAACTCGGTTTGAAACGTGTCGGCATCGGTCAGATAGCCGTCACCGTCCGGGTCGAGCTGCTTCCGCTTCACGATGAAGGCGGCCCGCTTCTGCGCCTGCTCCTGCAGGGCCGGAACATCGACGACCCAGATCTTGTTCTCGCGACAGAGCACCCGCACGTCCCGCGCGCCCGCCGGGGCCGGGCGGGGATCGGGCAGGCGGACCTCCTTGGCGGGGGGCGTGGGCGGCGGCACGGTCTGCTCGAGTTGCGCGGCCAGCGCCAGCCGGGCCTGCTCCGCCTGCCGTACCTCCGTCTCGGCCTTCGCCACCGTGGCGGCTGCCGCGCGGGCAGCCTCCTCGGCCTTTGTGCGGGCAGCCTCGGCCCGGGCCTTCTTCTCCTTGTCGAGCGCGGCGGCTTTGGCGGCACGCTCTTTCGCCGCGGCCTCGGCCCGGGCGGCGGCCGCTTCGAGCTGCGCCGCCTCGGCGGCGGGATCCTGACGCTTCGGTGCGCGAAGCTGATCGAGCTGCTCCTGCGCCCGATCGGCCGCCGTCTTCGCCTCGGCCGCCGTCTGTTCGAGCCGAGCGACTTCCTGCGGGTCGATCTTCTGCACGGCTGCCGCGATCCGGCTGGCGGCCTCCTGGCTCGAGAGTTGAACCGTGACGAGCACGATGATCAGGATGCCGACCACGTTGGTGAGCGTGTCGAGCATCGAATCCATGTTGCCGCCGGTGGCGGAGGTGCGTGAGCGTCTGCGGGCCATCGACTAGCGGGCCTCCGAGAGATCGAGTGTGCCGGAGCCGGGCAGCGGCACGCGGCCGGAGCGGACGCCGAGCGCATCGACCGCCTTCTGCATCTCCGAATAGGTGCCGACGCCGTCCGGCCGGATCAAGAACGTGATGATCGCGTCCTTGTCGCCGCGGATTTTCTCGAGCAGAGCCTTGAACCGCGGATCCCCGGCCACCTTGCCCGCCGGCGCCTCCCAGGGCTTGGCGTCGTGGACGATCGCCTTGCCCCTGGCCGCCTCGACGAACACGCCCCGCTTCGGCCCGCCGCCGCCGCCGGGCGGCAGGATCACGATCGACTGCTCGGGCTGTTTGGAGCGGGCCGCGATCTCGGCCTTGATCTTCGCGGCCTCGGCATCGAGCTGTTTGCGGCGGGCCGCAAGCGCCGTCGTGTCGGCCGGAGGCGGGGGCTTGGGTGTGTCGATCGTGAGCCGCTCGGCGGCCGCGAGGGCCTCGACTGCCTTGGCCTCATCCCGCGCGGCCTGCTCGGCCCGGGCCCGGGCGGCCGCCAGCCGCTGCTGCACCGGGCCCGCCTGCTTCACGATCGCGGCGAGCTGCTGTTCCACGCGCACCCGGCGTGCCTTCTCCCGGGCCGCCTCCTGCTTCATGTCGTCGATCTTCGCCGCCTCGGCCACGGGCTGCGTGTCCATCTGTTCGAGGACGACGGTGGTGATGATGAGGATCAGGCTCCCGATCAGGCAGCCGAGAATATCCAGAAAGGGAAACAGCGACACCTGCTGCCGCGCACTCGATCGCCGCCGCGCCATGATCGGTCACCTGCTGTCGTCGTCAGCCCGGTCCGCCGCCATTGCGTCCACGGAGGAATGACCACCACGGCCGGGAGTCGGGCAGCGCCTCGACGATGATCTGCCGGCCTTCGAGCCGGGCGAGCGCGTCGGAAAGACCGCCGAGCGCCCGCGAGAGCGACGCGGTGTAGCGTTCGACGTTCACCGCGGCATCGGTCAGCGTGGCGGCGGCCCGCTCGCGGGCGGCGGCCGTGTCGGTGGCGACGGCGGCGAGGTTTTCCTCGGTCCGGGCCACGAGGCCGTCGATGCGGCCGATCCGTTCGGCCTGCCGCTCGTGCTCGGCCACGAGCTTCGCGTTGACGTCGCTCCAGCCGGCCTTGACCTGCTCCGCCAACTGGCCGCCGATCGCGGCGAGCTTCTCGTGCCAGGCCTCGAGTTGCGCGCGGTGCGATCCGAAGATCTCCTCGAACACCCGCTTGGCCTCCGCGCGGCTCGCGCCCATGCCCCGCTCCGCGCCGCCGTCGAGGCCGTCGTCGAGTCGCCGCAACAGGTTTTCATTGGTGTATTCGTCCACCTGCCCCACGAGATCCCCCTCGTGCTTCTGCAGCCCGCTCACGGGAAACGTGAGGATCATCGCCATGGCGAGGGCCACGAGCGTGGTGTCGAAGGCCGTGGCGAGGCCGCCGGTGATGCCCTTGAGGGCGGTTTTGAGGGCCCCGATGTCGCTCGAGCCCTCGAGCGTGCCGGTGAAGCTGCCCACCGCGGTGCTCACGCCGATCACGGTGCCGAGAAACCCGAGGATCGGGATCGCCCAGATGAAGACGTGAAACATCGTGTAACTCGAATCGACGCTGCTCGCGTCGAGGTCGCTCTGGCTGGAGAGCATCGTGGCCGTGTCGGCGGCGCTCTTGCGGACGCGGAAGTGCTCGAGGCCGCGGACGCACCGGGTCACGAGGAAGCTGCCGACCGAGTCCTTGGGCAGCGTGCGGATGTGGTCGATGAAGCGGTCGATGTTGGCAAGCGAAATCGTCTCGCCGATGCTCGCGGGCAACACGTCGTAGAGCAGCCCCCGCTCCTGCCTCCGGATCTTGAACCACTTCTCCACGAGCATGCCGATCGCCCAGAAAAACAGAAACACCTCGGCGATGGGCACCCAGCCTCCCTGGGCCATCGTGGAGGTGCCGATGAACAGCCGGCCGATGTAGGTCATCTTGCCGTCGCTCCAGGCGATCGGCCACAGCGCGAGGTAGAAGAGCACCGTGCCGACGATGCCGACGATCACGTTCCGGAACACGTGCACGTCGGTGTCGGGGGTCACCGAGAGCACGGCGGAGGACCGTGGCGCGGCCGCCATGCCGAAGTCGGCCCCCCCCTGTGATGCCGGGAACGGCGCGGCGACACCGGGCACTGCCGGCGGCACGGACGGGGGCTCCGGCGCCGTGACCGCGACCGCGGTGCGGCAATAGGGGCAGCGGGCCGACCGCCCGACGAGGTCGCTCCGCACCTTGAGCGACTTGGCACACTGCGGGCACTTCATCGTGAAGAACATGGCATCCTCGCGGCGGAGTCTGGATTGTGATGGTCGGAGCGGCAGGTTTCAATCGGGACGCCACCTTCCGGGAGCTACCCGCCGTGAGCCGGGAAGATGCCGCAAAGAGGGCCGTCCTTCGGGAGTGGTCCGACGTGGATCTCGCACTCGGGCTCGATCCGCTGGGGGCGGGCGGCCAAGTCTACGGCCGAGCAGACTCGTCGCATGCGTCCATCGACCCGTTCGACGTCGCTGCCGGCGTGTAGCCTCCGGGCGGTGTCCTGCATCGCGCTCGTGCACGGCTCGGCCCTGCTCGCGGTGGTGGGCGGCCGTGCAGAAAACCCCGAGATCCGGGGCAAGGGGCCCGACGGAGTTTCGCTGGTCCGAGTCGGCCACGGGCCTCCGGCCGGCATACTCCCCGCCGGCTGCGCCGTGAATGCCGACGCCGGCCGCTAAAAAGTCAGCATCTGCCGGTAGTCGGCGATCCGGCGGTCGAGGTCGTGGCGGCCGATCGCCGCCAGGCGGTCGAGGCTGAAGTCCTCCACCGTGTAGCTCGCCGTGATCACGCCGTAGGCGAGCGCCTCCTTGAGGGCCTGCGGGTCGAACCGGCCCAGGCTCGCGAGGTGGCCCATCATGCCGCCGGCGAAACTGTCGCCCGCGCCGGTCGGATCGATCACCTGGGGCGTCGGATAGGCGGGCATGACGTACATCTCATGCTCGCTGAAGAACATCGCGCCGTGCTCCCCCTTCTTGATCACCACGAACTTCGGCCCCATTTTTCGCACGGCGTGCCCCGCCCGCACGAGATTCTCGTCCTCGGCGAGGAGCTTGGCCTCGGAGTCGTTGAGCACGAGGCCGTCGATCCGCTCGAGCAGGGCCTCGAGCTCATCCCGCTGGATGTTGATCCACAGATCCATCGTGTCGGCCACGGTGAGGCTCGCCTCGGGCACCTGGTCGAGCACCGAGAGCTGCGTCGTCGGCGACGCGTTGCCCAGGAACACGAACTTGCTGTCGCGATGGCTGCCGTGGAGCTTCGGCTTGAACTCGCCGAACACGTTGAGGTGCACCTCGAGCGTCTCACGGTCGTTCATGTTGGGCAGGTAGCGGCCCCGCCAGCGGAACGTCTTCCCGCCGGGGATCGTCTCGATGCCCGAGGTATCGATGCCCCGATCGGCGAGCAGCTGCGTGTGCTGCTTGGGCCAGTCTTCCCCGACGGTGCCGATCATCCGCACCGGCGAGAAGAAGCTGGCCGCGTACGAGAAGAACACGGCCGAGCCGCCGAGTACATCGTCTCGCTTGGCGGACGGGGTCTCGACGCAATCCAGGGCCACGCTACCGACGACGAGCAAAGACATACGAGGGATCCTACAGATACGTGTTGATGACGTTTTCGAAGAGTTCCTGACGGCCGCTGATATTGGCCTTCGCCTCGCCCTTGACGAGCATCTCCTTTTCCAGCGACTGAAGCGACTCGCCGCCGGCCTCGATCCGCTTGCCGAGCGGACTCGACCACGACGCATACCGCTCCTCGACGAGCTTCTGGATCGCCCCGTCGGCCCGCATCGCGGCGGCGATCTTCAGGCCACGGGCGAACGCGTCCATGCCGCCGATGTGGGCATGGAACAGATCGACAGGCTCGAAGCTCTCGCGCCGCACCTTCGCGTCGAAGTTCACGCCGCCGGGTGCCAGGCCGCCGTACTTGAGGATCGAATACATGATCTGCGTCGTCAGATAGATGTTGGTCGGGAACTGGTCGGTGTCCCAGCCCACGAGCGTGTCGCCGGTGTTGGCGTCGATCGACCCGAGGAAGCCCTGCATGCCGGCGTATTCCAGTTCGTGCTGCATCTCGTGGCCGGCGAGCGTGGCGTGGTTCGTCTCGATGTTCATCTTCACGTGCTTTTCCAAACCGTAGGCACGCAGAAAATTGATGCACGTGGCCGAGTCGAAGTCGTACTGATGCTTCATCGGCTCGCGCGGCTTGGGCTCGAAGTAGAACTGGCCGGTGAATCCGATCTCCTTCGCATGGTCCACCGCCATGTGCATGAACGCGGCCAGATGCTCGACCTCCCGCTTCATGTCGGTGTTCCACAGACACTGGTAGCCCTCGCGGCCGCCCCAGAACACATACCCGGCCCCGCCGAGCCGATGCGTCACTTCCATCGCCTTCTTCACCTGGGCCGCCGCATAGGCGAAGACCTCGGCGTTGGGGCTCGTCGCAGCGCCATGAACATAGCGGGGATGCGAGAACAGGTTCGCCGTGCCCCAGAGCAGCTTCTTGCCCGTCCGCTGCTGGGCCTTCTCCAGGGCGTCGGCCACGGCGTCGAAGTGTTTGTTGCTCTCGGCGAGCGTCGCCCCCTCGGGCGCCACGTCGCGGTCATGAAAGCAGTAGAAGTCGCAGCCGAGCTTGTCGAGGAACTCGAATGCCACGTCCACCCGCTTCAGCGCCGCCTCGAGCGGATCGCTCTCCGTCTCCCACGGCCGCACCATCGTGCCCGGGCCGAACGGATCGCCGCCGGTGCCGCGCATCGTGTGCCAATAGGAGACGGCGAACCGCAGGTGGTCGCGCATCGGCTTGCCTTCCACGAGCGCGTCGGCGTCGTAGTGCCGGAAGGCCAGCATGTTTTTCGTGGACGGACCCTCGTAGCGAATCTTCCCGATGCCCGCGAACGCTTCCGCACCTGCCATGAACTCGTCTCCGCAGTGAACGCCTCGTGACCGAAAGGTGCCACAGATATAACGGGATTTCGGCCGTTTGTCGCCGGGGGTAATGAAAGCGGCGGGGCGACAACCTGTGGTGAGCGTCGGGGTTGCCCATGTCCCGTCGCCGGACGCTCGCTCCGAACATCCTGTTCTTCGCTCGCTCGGATGCACGCCTTCGCTTCGGCATCCTGCCTGCGCTCGGCGGCATACGCCGGCTCCCGGAGCATGGGCAACCCCTCCTTGATGCATGGAAATGCGCGTCAGCCGCAGAGCGGGAGGGCGCGGGCGATGCGGGCGCGGGAGCGGTCGCGGCCGAGGATGGCGAGGCAGTCGTAGAGGCCGGGGCCGACCGTCTTGCCCGTCACCGCCACCCGCACGGCATGCACGAGGTCGCCGACCTTCACGCCGGCCTGCTCCACCACGCCCTTGAGCGCGGCCTCGAGGCCCGCCGGCTCGAAGGGCTCGACCGTATCGATCGCCTTGCCGAAGGCCGCCAGGAGATCCTTCACGCCGGGCTTCGCGAGCCGCTGCTGCACCGCTGCGGCGTCGAGCGGCGGGTCGGCCACGAGGAAGAAGTCGGCGTAGGCGAGGATGTCGCCCGCCACCTTGAGCCTGTCGCCCGAGGCCTCGATCACCCGGCGCACGGTCTGCAGCGCATCGGCCGCGGGCGGGTCGGCCACGAGACCCGCCTTCACCAGGAACGGCAGCATGAAGGCGAGCTTCTCGTCGGTCGAGAGCCTCGCCATGTAGTGGTCCTGCACGGCCCAGAGCTTCTTGGGATCGAAGCTCGCCGGCGACGAATTGATCCGTTCCAGCGTGAAGTGCTCGATGAGTTCGTCGCGGCTGAAAAACTCCGTCTTGTCGTCGTACGACCAGCCGAGCAGCGAGAGGTAGTTGTCGATCGCCCAGGGCAGGTAGCCGACTTCGCGGTAGAAATCGACGATCACGGGATTGAACGTGTCGGCCTCGGCCTTCACGCCCATCCGCTCGGCGATCTTCAGGCCGTGCTCCATCACCTGCTTGAAGTCGTTGTTCTTCAGATACTGGGCCAGCTTTCGCTTCGAGAGCTTCGTGCGGCTCCCGGGCTCGGCGACGAGCGGCAGGTGGGCGTAGGCCGGCAGCGGATAGCCGAGCGACTGCGCGATGAAAGCCTGCCGCGGCGTGTTGGAGAGGTGCTCCTCGGCCCGGATCACGTGCGTGATCGCGAGGTCGTGGTCATCGACCACGCTGGCGAGGTGATAGAGGCACGAGCCGTCGGCCCGCTGGATCACGTGGTCCTGCTCCCGCTCCCAGGCAAACTCGACCCGGCCGCGGACGGCGTCGTCGATCACGAGCGAGCCCTCCCGAGGCATCGTGAGCCGCACGACGCTCGCCCGCCCCTCGGCCTCGAAGCGTCGCGCCGTCTCCGCATCGAAGGCGGCGAATCGCCGGCTGTACACAAACGGCTTGCCCGCCGCCTGCGCGGCTTTTCGCTCCTCGTCGAGCTCATCGGGGCGGGCAAAGTCGCGGTAGGCGTGCCCCGTGGCGAGCAGCTTCTCGGCCGCGGCCCGGTGACGATCGGCCCGCTGCGACTGGAAGTAGGGCGCATGCGGGCCGCCCACGCCCGGCCCCTCGTCCCAGTCGATGCCGAGCCACTTCAGGCCCGACAGGATCGGCTCGAGGGCCTCGTCCACGTTGCGGGCCACGTCGGTGTCGTCGATCCGCAGGATGAACTGGCCGCCGTGCCGCCGCGCGAAGAGCCAGTTGAAGAGCGCCGTCCGCACGCCTCCGATGTGGAGGTAGCCCGTGGGGCTCGGGGCGAAGCGGGTGCGAACGGTCATGGAGCGACTCCTGCGGGGCGAGCGAGTCCGCGACTATCGCGGGCCGTGCGGCCACGCGTCAATCCGCAGCCATCGGCTCAGGCCGCTGCTTCGCGCATCCGGGCCAGCTTCTTGAGCCGCTTCCGCTCGGCCTTCGAGAGGTGGCGATGTTCCGGTTCGCTGCCGTCGGTGAACGCCGTCTCGTCGGACTCGTCGTCGGCCGCCGTGAAGTCGGGCACCTCCTGCTCTGCCGGCTCCTCCACATGCTCCTCGCGGCGCCGCTGGGCCGCAGCGGCCTGCTCCGCCCGCGTCGGCTTGGCAACGCCACGGTCGGCGGCCGGCTTGCGGATCGGCAGCCCGCGGACTTCACGGATCACCGACCGGGCCGCCGTCAGCATCGCGATCAGCGCGAAGGCTGCGGCCAGCGACCAGAGCGACGCGCCGGCGACGGTGTGCAGCGGCCAGCGCGAGCCGATCCACAGGGCAGCCACTGATCCAGCCCACGATGCGAGCGCGGCAGTGAGCCAGAAGGCCGTACCAAGTCGTTCGTGCAGCGGCAGCACCGCCCACAGCGCGACGAGGCCATACGCCGCTGCCGACGATGCGACCCACCAGCCGAGCCCACCCGGGCCGAAGGCGATCCCCGTGGCCTCGGTCGCCGCTGCGGCCACCAGCGGGCCGATCGGCACCACGCCGGCGCAGGCCGTGATCAGCAACAGCCCCGCCAGCCATCCCCAGGCGCGAAACCGGCCGTGATAGTCGTCGCGACGGTGCCGTCGCATCAGCCGCACGATGCAGGCGACCGCGGCCGCGGCGAAAAGAAACAGTTGCCCGAGCCACGCCTGCAGCGAGGCGATCGACTGCGGATCGACGCAGGCCTCCACGGCACGCAGCGTGCGGGCGAATCGTCCGGTCGCCGCGATCGGTTTCATGCCGAACACAGCCTCGCAGGCTCCCAGGGCGATGCTCCCCGCGACTGGCAGCAGGATGGCGATGGCGGCCAGCGTGAGGCCACCGGCGGTCGTGGGGAGCAGCACGGCCGGCCCTCGCTGCCGCTCCGGCGCGGCCTCGGCGGCGTATTCGGCCGGCACGCGGGCCGTCGCGCCTGCAGCGGTTCCACCCGCCGGCGACGCACGCTTCCACGACACGAGCATCCGCCGCCGCTGGTCGCGGCGCGGGGAACTGGCGATCGACATGCAAACCCCGAATCCGTCCGTGGTATCTCGGGATGCTCGGCACCCCGGGCGGACGGCGAGGGCTTCCTGCCCTCCGCGCTGACGTCCGCTCCCGTGGTGTTCGGCCGATCGCCGGGCCGGGATTCACGCCGCCGCCGCCACGCTGCCGCAGCAGGCATCCCGGGCACGGCCGGCACCGTCGCTCCCGTGGGCGCCACGGGCACCATCGGCACAACCCGCAGGGTCATTGACGACGTCGTCTGCGGCGGGCCCGATTTGCCGGTCGGCCGCGGGTGGGCTACGATCCCGCCACCTATTCCCCGCCCCGCTCCCCTGCCCTGCACGGAGAACTCCCATGGCCTATACGCTGCCCCCGCTCCCCTACGCGTTCGATGCCCTCGAGCCGTCGATCGACGCCCGCACGATGGAGATCCACCACGATCGCCACCACAAGGCCTATGTGGACAACGTCAACAAGGCCCTCGAAGCGCATGCCGATCTCGCGGCACTGCCGGTCGAGAAACTGATCGCCGACCTCGAGAAGGTGCCCGAGGCGATCCGCACGGTGGTCCGCAACAACGGCGGTGGCCATGCCAACCATACGCTCTTCTGGGAGTCGCTCGGCAAGGGCAAGGGGGGCGAACCCGCCGGCCATCTCGGCGAGGCGATTCGCTCCGTGTTCAGCAGCTTCGAGAACTTCAAGACGGCCCTCTCCGACGCCGCCATGAAGCGGTTCGGCAGCGGCTGGGCCTGGCTGTCGCTCGACCCCAAGGGCAAGCTCCTCGTGGAAAGCACGGCGAACCAGGACAGCCCGATCATGCACGGCAACCTGCCGCTGTTCGGCATCGACGTCTGGGAGCATGCGTACTATCTCAAGTACCAGAACAAGCGGGCCGATTACGTCGCCGCCATCTACGACGTCATCGACTGGGACGCCGTGGGCAAGCGGTTCGCCGCCCACAAGAAGTAGCCCCCGTCGCCCTGAACCCCCAGGTTCACGCCCGGCCGCGGTGAGTCCGGGCGTGGGCCCGGGTCTGGCGTTGACTCGGCCTCCGGACGAACCCTATTCCCCCGCCTCGCGATGGATGGTTTTCGTCCGGAGGCTTTTTTCATGAACGCGGTTCGCACGGTGCGGCGGAGTCTGGGCCACGGGGCGGTCATGCTGGCGATCGCGCTGGCAACCAGTGGCTGCAAGAGCGGTTCCTGGGGCGCCAAGCCGTCGTGGTGGACGCTCGGCGGCACGGGTACGGCCGATTCGGCGAAGCTCGCGGCGGCCCCGTCGTTTTCCGGAGATGTAACCAAACCCTCCGCGGCGGCGACGCCGTATCCGACCACGTCCACGCCCGAGGGATACACGCTGGCGAACGCCGGCACACCTGCGACTCCAGCCCCCGCTGCTGCCGGCCCGACCGCGACACCGCCCGCAGCCATCACGTATGGCTCGACGCCCGCCCCGGCAACCGCCGCGCCGGCAGCGATCGCCGCGGCCCCTGTCGCGCCGAGTGCCGCCACACTTCAGCCCGCCCTCGCCGGCCCGACCTCGCCGCTGTCATCGATCGCGCCGCAGGTCGGCCCCTACGCCGCCCCGACGACCGCCGGCCCGCCCGAATCGTCGCTCCCGAGCGCTCCGGGCGCCGGCCTGGCAACGCTGCCGCCGGCCGGCCCGGCCTTTTCAACGCCGCCCGCAGCGTTCGATCCCGCGTCCCGCGTGGCCGACTCCCGCGGCGGATCTTCGTGGCCGTCCGCGGCACCGGCGGCGACCACCGCCAGCGGATCGCGCTACGACTCAGCCACGGGCAGCCGCTTCTCGGTCGCCACCGGTGGTGCCGATCCGCTGGCATCACAGCCCGCCCCGGCGGCGATCGATACGCCGCCCGCTGCTGCTCCGGCGACTCCCGCCACACCGGCCGCGTTCGCGCCCCCTCCCGCTGCGCCGGCGACACAGCCTGCAATGCCGCCCGCCACATCGACGCCATCGACTGCACCCCCGCGGCGCCCCGACCCCGGCTATCGCCCGGGCGGCACGTCGAGCTACCGGTCGAGCCGCGACATGCTCGGCGGCGAAGGCTCCATCCAGCCCGTCAGCTTCGACTCGCCCCCGCCGGCGACGCCCTGACAGAAACACCCGCAGCGGCAGCGACGGGATCTGCGTGACGGCAATCCTCGTATCCCACGAGGCCCCGGAACGCCGAGCACCGCCCTTGCGTGGTACAACGTGGCGATGTCGCGCGGTTTCGCGGTAGTCCTCCTGACGCTCCTCGTTCACCTGCCGGCCACGCTGGCTGAAGACCCAGCGGAGTTCCGGCTCGAGCAGGCGGGCACGCTCCGACTGCCCCCCGACGTCGAGCAGAGCCCCGGCACGACCGTGCCACTGACGGGCCTCAGCGGGCTTGCCTGGCTCGGCGACGACCGCTGGGTGGCCGCGATCGACAACAGCGACCAACTGGCCGTGTTCCGGCTCACGCTCGGACCGGACGGCGAGCCGACGGCCGTGTCCGGCGTCGCGTTGCGGCCGCTTCAGGCGCACCACGACTACGAAGACGTGGCGGTCTGCCCACCGCAAGTGGAGGCCGCGCTGGCGGCAGGTTCCCCCGCCCCATCGCCCTGGCTGCTCCTGTGCGAAGAAGACACGCCTGCTATCCGAGTCGTCGCGCTGGCCGACGGCCGCGAACTGGGCGGCGTCGCCATTCCCGACGCCCTGCGGTCTCGGCGGCCGAACCGTGGCCTCGAATCGGTCGCGATCGATCCGGTTGGCCACTGCATCTGGACAGCCACCGAAGAGGCATTGCCGGGCGATGGTCCCGCCGCGACGGACGGCGGCGGCACGGTCGTGCGGCTGACACGCATCCTGATCACGAAGCCGCAGGGCTCCGCGCCGGGCACGCGGCAGTTCGTCTACGCGGTCGATCCGCCGCACCCGGCCATGCGGGCCGCCACGGACCACTCACTCTCCGGCCTCGTCGCACTGGTGGCGTTGGGACATGAACGACTCCTCGTGCTGGAGCGGTCATTCACCGCCGGCCTGCCCCCCTTCGAAAGCCGCGTCTATCTCGTCGATGCCCGCACCGCGCCCGACGTCGCCGGCGTGGCGGGCGGCCTCGCGGCGCGGCCGGCCGCCATCCGCGTTGCCAAGACCCTGCTCTGGAAGGGGGCCCTCGGCGCGAACCTCGAAGGCCTGGCACTCGGGCCGCCGCTCGCCGCCGGCCAGCGGGCGCTCGTGGCGGTCGCCGACAACGGATCCACGAACGTGCCCACCCTGCTCGCGACGTTCCGGCTCGCGACCTTCCGGCTCGCGGGCCGGGAGCCGCTCACCAGCCCATGACCATGTTGGACTCGATCACCTTGCGGGCCCGATCGAGATCGTCGCCGGTCTCGTGCATGTAGAGCCGGATCGCGTGCAGCTTGTCGCCCGACGCCTTCGCGAGACACTCCCGAGCCGTGCTGCAGGGATTGATCCGGGAATCGGTCAGGCCGAGGGCCGACTTCGAGATCACCCAGGTATCCCGCGGGCGGCGGGTGAGCCGCACGATTTCCTCGTCGGGATAGGCCTGCCGCACCACCGTCTCGGCGGCGGCATCGTCGGCAGCCCACGAGATGATGATGTGGCCGCTGGTCTCGATCTCAAAAAGCGGCATGGCATGTTCCTTGTAGGCTTGGCTGCCACGATAGGATACCGCAGTCAGGAAAGCCGCCACAAGCCACCGCGTGCGTTGCATGAAATACGACCGCCTCGGATTTCCGATTCCTCCGGAATTCATTCCGCCCGCCGATCAAGCGGCGGGGCGAACGGCGGACAAAGCGGGCGTTCCCGATGCAGCGAGGGGGCAACGCCCCGCCGCCGGCCCGCGCAAGCGGCTCGCCGTGGCCATCGCCCTCCTCGGCCTCGTCGTGCCGACGTTCTTCGCCCCGGCGGTGATGCCGCTCGTCCGCGAGGCGGTCGTCAGCTGGTCGCTCGAGCGGGCGGTGGGCCGGGAGGCCCGCGGCCAGGTGACCGCCGCCGTCGCCGAGGTCGGCCGAGCCATCGACTGGTGCCCCGACGACGCGATGCTTCGCTGCCGCCTCCTCTGCTGGCGGGCGATGCTCCGGATCGAGAACCGCGACCCGCGTGGGGCTTTGAACGACGCTGCCGCCGGGCTCGCGGCAGCCCCTGGGTCCACACAGCCCCACCGGGTGCAGGCCCTCGCCCACGTGATGCTCGACGAGGCCGACGAGGCGATCGCCGCCGCGGATGCGGCCGTGCAGGCGGCCGGGGCCGGCAACCCCGAGGCCCTCAATCACCGCGCCTACATCCGCGCACTCGTCGGCCGCGACCTCCCGGCGGCGCTCGCCGACATCGACACCGCCCTCGGCGGCAGCGACGGAGCCGCTCCCGAACTGCTCGACACGCGGGGCTTCATCCTCCATCTGCTCGGCCGCCAGCAGGAGGCCATCGATCAGCTCAACCTCGCAATCGATGGCGCCGTCCAGCAACAGCGGCGGTTGGCGCTGCTCGTCGGCCGCGCCGATGCGGACGAAGTGGCCTCCCGCCTGCGGTCACTCGATCACGGCCTGGCCGTCATGCATCAGCACCGCGGCCTCGCCTGCCGCGCCGCCGGCCTCGAGGGCCAGGCCCGCCAAGACCTGGAGATCGCCGCGAAGAAAGGCTTCGATCCCTCCAGCGGGATTTTTTGACGCGGCGTGGCGGTCGATCTGCGGCAAAAAACCGGCCGGGCTTGCGCCCATGGCGACCGGCGGTATACTCTGGGCCGACGACGTGGACGCCCGTCGTCGCGACGCACCGACCCCGGATGGGGGGCGGTGCCGTCGCGACGCTCACGGGGGTGTAGCTCAGTTGGTTAGAGCGCCAGCCTGTCACGTTGGAGGCCGCGGGTTCGAGTCCCGTCACCCTCGCTTGTTCACTCGTCAGTTTCGGCGACCGCAGGACGTTTTCGCCGCGTGATGTTTTTCCGTCGTCCCCGCCGCCCCGGCCATGCGATCGTTACCGGCGCGGCCAGTGGGCTCGGCAGGGCGATCGCCGCCCGTCTCGCCGCCGATGGCTGGCAGGTGGCCCAACTCGATCTCGCAGGGCCGAACTGGCCGCCACCTGATCGCGAGTCGTCGCCGCTTGCCATCCCCTTCGACGTCCGCGACCCGGCGGCATGGGCTGATCTGCGGGCCCGCCTGCGCCGCGAGTGGCCGAGCCTCGACCTGCTCATCAACGCCGCCGGCGTCGGCGCGGCCGGCGAGGTGGGCACGCTGCCGGCGGAACAGTGGCGACGGGTGCTCGACACCAACCTGCTCGGCACGGCGCTCGGCTGCGAGACGTTTCTGCCGTGGCTGAGGGAGCAGCCGCGACGGACGCACGTCGTGAACGTGGCCTCGATCGCCGCCGCGCTCGCCATCCCCGCGATGAGCGCCTATTCGGCGAGCAAGGCCGGGGTGGTCGCCCTCTCCGAGGCGATCGCCGCCGAGTGCCCGCGTGGCCGCCCCGGCGTCACGGTCGTCTGCCCCGGCTTCTTCCGCTCGGGACTGCTCGACACGTGGCACTTCACGTCGCACACGGCCGCCCGCGAGGCCCGCCGCCGGATGGAGGGAACACGGTGGACGTCCGATCGTGTCGCCCGCCGCGTGCTGCGGGCGATCCACCGCAACCGCCGCTACGTCGTCGTGGGGCCCCAGGCCCGCTGGCTGTGGCGGCTCAAACGGCTCGCGCCGCGGGCCACCACCGCCCTCATGCGGCTCGCCTACCGCCGACTGCCTTGAGCCGGAGGCCTACTCCTTGAGCCGGAGGCCTACTCCTTGAGCCGGAGGCCTACTCCTTGAGCCGGAGGCCTACTCCAGCTCTTCCAGCCAGGCGCGGACGTCGTTGTCGTATTCGCTGGCGAGGCCGCCGACGATGAGCTGCCGGTGAAAGCTGGCGGCGCCCCCCTTCTCGAGATCGGCGTCCTCCGCGCTCGGGAATCGCTTGCCGGGATCCGACGCGATGAGCCCACGGCAGAAATCCATGAGCAGCTCGTTGCAAGTCACCTCCGACGGCAGGAGCTGCGGCAGCCGGTGCACGAGCGACCGCTTCGCCTCCAGCAGATCCGCGAACGACTGCAGCCCCGCGAAGGGCTGCTGCCCACCGAGCATCTCCACGAGCACGTAGCCGAGGCTGGCGAGGTCTGACCGGGGGGTGTTGCCGCGGCCCTCGAGCACCTCCGGGGCCGCGTAGGCCGGCGTGCAGGTGCGGGCGGTGGGCGGCTCGTCGATCACGTGCGCCGAGCCGATGTCGATGATCTTCGCGTTGCCCGTCCGCTTCACCATGATGTTGGCCGACTTGATGTCGCCGTGCACGATTCCCTCGCGATGGAGCGCCGCCAGGGCCGCGAGGCACTCCCGCACGATCGCGATCGCCACGCCCGGCTTGAGCCGCGACTGCCGCGGACCGGCCGTGACGATGACGTCGTTGAGGTGCCGCCAGCGGTCGTCCCTCACGCTCGCCCGGGTCTTGTCGAGCAGTTCGGGCGCGAGCAGCCGGGAGAGGTCGTAGCCGTCGATCCACTCCATCTCCATGATCCGGACCCGCCGCTGCTCGACGAAGTTCTGCACGTCGAGCAGGTTGTCCTGCTGGATCTGGGCCACGCGGGCGGCGACCGAGGCGATCCGGTTCATCGCCTCGACATACTGCTCCTCGGTCTCATACCGCTCCGGCGAGAAGATCTTGAGGGCGACGGGCAGCGTGAAGCTGTCGGTGCCGCGGCGGGTGGAGAGATAGACGACGCCCTGGCCGCCCGATCCCAGCCGCCGCTCGAGATTGTGGTACTCCGTCCAGTTGAGACGCCCCGCGGCGACGATCTCGCTGTAGCGGGCCAGCAGGTCCTGCGGGCAGGCGCTGCCCACGTCACCGCTGACGGCGATCGTCGGCACCTCCTCGCGGAAGATCGTGGTCGTCATCCCATCGGGATCCGAAGCGTTCATGCTGCAAAGCTCAGTGGTGCGGCGGCTCGACGGACGGCTCGGGAAAGCCCAATCGCTTGTCGACGAGGTTTCGCAAGGGCCGCCGCGCCAGCTGCCTCCGCAGATTATCGCAGAAAAAATCGGTCATCGCATCGATTCGGTGGGCCGACTGCCCCCCGACGTGCGGTGTGATCACGAGCCGCGGGGCCGTCCAGAGCGGGCTATCAGGGGCCGGCGGCTCTTCCGGCGTGACGTCGAGTCCGGCGGAATCAAGGTGTCCACTGGCGAGCGCCGTGGCCAGTGCCCGCTCGTCGATGAGCGGTCCCCGGGCCACGTTGACGATGATCGAGCCCGGCTTCATCCGGGCGATCGCCGCCGCGTCGATCATGCCGCGGGTGTGCTCGGTGAGGGGAGCTGCCAGCAGGAGGATGTCGGCCTGCGGGAGAAGGTCGGGCAGCGTCTCGGGGCCGCCGAGGAACTCGACCTCCGGCGGCCGGTGGACGGGGAACCAGTCGGTGGCCAGGATTCGCACCCGAAATGGGGCCAGTACCTCCGCGAGCCGCCGGCCGTTCCCTCCGAGGCCCACGATCACGACCGTCGCCCCGGTGAGGTCCCGGGTGGGACGACGGATGAATTCGCGGCGGGCCTGCTGCTCGAGGAACAGCGGAATCCGCCGCGTGCAGGCCGTGATCAGGGCGAGCGTTTGCTCGGCCACCTGGTCGGCCAGCACGCCCGACGCACTCGTCACGATGATCGATGAATCGACGACGCTCGGCACCAGGCAGTGATCGAGTCCGGCCGCCGATGACTGGATCCAGGTCAGCCGCCCCCGCCGCACGACCTCGTCCCAGGGCACGGGCACCTTGGGGTGGCCGCAAAAGATGTCGGCCTCGGGCAGTTCGGCGGCGACCCGCTCCTGACCGGCATCGACGAGCTCGGCACCGGGGACGACCGCCTGAATCTGGGCCACGTGGCGGGGTTCGACGGGGTAGCAGAGGACGATTCGCATGAGCCTGTTGTGGCAGGAGTGGCCGGCATCCCGCAAGGCGGCGGATGGGCGGTTCCCCGGCCAGATCGGTTTTTCACTTGTCGTAGCCGATTTTTCAGGTTCAATTACGGATTGGTCGATCCTCTGCCGACGACCTGCCGCCCGAGGGCCGCACGAGCCCGTCATTCAGCTGCCCGTCATCCTGCTGCCCGTCATCCTGCTGGTGGATTCCATGCGAACGACGCTGCTCGCCGTGGCGGCCCTGGCCTTCCTGCGGATCGTGCTCGGACTGCACTTCTTTCTCGAGGGACTCAGCCACCTGCGCGACCCCGACTGGTCGAGCGCCGGCTTCCGCAAGGCCGCGGTCGGGCCGCTCGGCGACTGGTATCGCAGTTCGCTGCCCCAGACGGGCGACTGGTCGGGCACGCTTGGCGGCCGCGGCCCGGATGACGCGGCGGCCGCCGCCGGCAAATGGCAGGAGAGCGTGGTCAAGGGCTGGCGGGAATTGCTGGCCCGCCGAACCACGCTCGTGCCGCTCTCGGCCGATGCCCGGGCGGCCGCCGACAAGTCGCTGGAAGCCGCCCAGGCCGAAGTCGCGGCCTACGTGGCGTCGATCCAAGAGGCCCTGGTCGAGTATCGGCTGGAGGTGCAACGCCTGGCCGGCATGCAGGCGAAGCCCGGGGCGACGACGATTCCATTCGAACGCGAGCGGGTGGCCAAGAAGCGCGGTGAACTGGCCGGCCGCGCTGCGGGCTGGATGAAGGACGCGGAGGCGATCGGCACGAAGCTGGTGGCCGAATGGGATCGCCAGCTCGGCTCCGACGCCGAACGGCGGCGGGCGGCGGCCGCGATCGAGCCGACGGCACTGTGGAAGGCCGACCGGTTCGTGAGCTGGTCGCTCGTCACGATCGGGGCCTGCCTGGTGCTCGGCATCCTCGTGAAGTTCAACGCCATGGGTGGGGCCCTGTTCCTGGCCAGCGTGATCGCCTCGCAGCCCTTCTGGGTGGCCGGTGCGCAATCCACCTACGATCAATGGGTCGAACTGGCGGCCCTGCTCGCGATCGCGGCCCTGCCGATCGGCGGCTGGAGCGGTCTCGAGTATTTCCTGAAACGGTGCTTTCCGCTCTGCCGCTGGTGCGCGGGGAGCTGTCCGAATCCGAACGAGGTGACCCGATGAACCTGACCGAACAGCAGAAGGCGATCGGCAAGGAAAACTTCACCGACGCCGTGGCCATCACCCGCCGCGACTTCCTCGGCGGCGCCGTGGCGGCCGGGCTCGCGGCCGGGGCCGGCCTCGGGTCGATTTACTTCGGCTACGGAAAGAGCGTGGGCAACCCGCTGCGGGTGGGCGTGCTCGGCACGGGCGATGAAGGCAGCGTGCTGCTCGGCGCCCACAACCCCGACTATCTCAACGTCGTCGCCATCGCCGACGTCCGCCCCTACAACGTGTTCCGTGCCTTTCACGGCGACGCGTCGAGCCCGAGCGCGAATACCGCCCGCCCGGGCCTCATGGCCAAGTACAAGTGGGCCACGGAAGACGAGGCCCGCAAGCAGGTGAAGGTCTACGGGGCCTACGAGGAGCTGCTGGCCGACAAGGACATCGAGGCGGTGGTCATCGCCCTGCCCCTCCACCTGCATGCCGAGGCGGCCATCAAGGCGATGCGGGCCGGCAAGCACGTGCTCACCGAAAAGCTCATGGGCCACAGCATTCATGAGTGCAAGGAGATGGGCCGCGTGGCCCGCGAGACGGGCAAGATCCTCGCCACCGGCCACCAGCGGCACTACAGCATCCTCTACGACAACGCCGTGCACACGATCGGCAAGGCGAAGCTGCTCGGCGATCTGCACTCGATCCGAGCCCAGTGGCACCGCGGCAACCTCCCGGGCAACGACTCCTGGAAGCCGCCGATGCCCGACGATGAGTCGCTGGCCAAGAAGCTCGCGGGCTGGCGGAAGGATCTCGCCAACGCCAAGCCGTCCGACATCGACACGCTCCAGAAGAAGATCGCCCAGCTCGAGGCCCAGATCTCCGACACGACGGTCGAGGCGGCGAAGTATGGCTACACGCAGATGACGCTGCCCGACGGCTCCACGCGGACGCCGATGGAGGAGCTCATCCGTTGGCGGCTCTGGAACCGCACCGGCGGCGGCCTGATGGCCGAGCTCGGCAGCCACCAGCTCGACGCGGCCGGCATCTTCGTCTCGGCGATGCACGGCGAGGGGAAGAAGGTGAAGCCGCTGACGGTCACGGCGGTCGGCAACCGCAGCATCTTTCCAGCCGACCGTGAGATCGACGATCACGTCTACTGCATGTACGAATATCCCGCCCCGGGCTACGAGGACGACACCAACAAGAAGATCGTCGTCACCTACTCCTCGATCAACGGCAACGGCTTCGGCGAGTACGGCGAGGTCGTGATGGGCACGAAGGGCACGCTCGTGCTCGAGCGGGAGCAGGAGGTGATGCTCTACAAGGGGGCCGCCAAGGACACCCGCGTGACCGTGGCCAAGGCGAAGGACGGCACCCCCACCCTCGACACGACCGAGAGTGGCGGCGGCGGCAGCACGGCCGTGGGCGGCCCGGGCGGGGCGTCGGCCCCCCCGTCTCGCGGCTACACCGAGGAGATGGAGCACTGGGCCTGGTGCATCCGCAACCCGTCCCCGGAGAACCAGCCCCGCTGCAAGCCGGAGGTGGCGATCGCCGACGCGGTGATCGCCCTGGTGAGCAACGTTGCCCTGGCGAACCCCGACACCCAGGCCCGGATCGAGTTCAAGCCGGAGTGGTTCGACATCGCGAGCGACGAGACGCCCGAGGGCGTGAAGCCCGACGTGTCACGGGATCGCTACACGGCCTGAGCGGTGGGATTTTCCCGTTCCTGGCACGACGGCGGCCCCGGACTGGACAGGTTCCGTCGGTCGTCCATACTCTCGTGAAGCCCCCTGCGGGTTCCCACCTACCGTTCCGCCGACGCTTCTGGACGTTGGCGATAATTCCTCCGAACCAGCCTGTGGCGGGGCTGCGTCGGAAAGGAGGTCGTCAATGCAGACACGTTCTCGCACGAGATCGCCCAGCCGTTTCTCCTGGACCGCGATCGTCGCCTCGCTCTCGAGTTGGGCCCTGTCGATCGTCACGGCCACAGCCCTTGCGGCCGTCGGCTGGTACGGCCACGCCACCCACTGGTCGTTCGGGCTGGGCGGGCACGACGGGCATGGTGCCTCGCATGCTGCGGACCAGGCCGACGACGGGCCGGCGGCGGTCGCAGACGGCACGGTTCGCTTTCCGTCGCAGAAGTCGCTGGAGCGGTCGGGCATCGAGGTGGTGCCGGTCGAGAAGCGGCCGATGGTCAGCGAACTGGTCTGCAACGGGGTCGTCGCCTACGACGAACGGCGGATCGCCCAGCTCTCGACCCGCGTGCCGGGCAGCATTTGGCGGGTCGAGAAACATCTGGGCGACGTGGTCCGTAAAGGCGACCCGCTGCTCGTCATCGACAGCCAGGAGGTCGGCCGGCTGAAGGCGGAATTCCTCAACGCGCTCGTCGCCTTCGAAGCGCGGCGGGAACAGCTCGCGATCCTCGAGGAGGTGAAGAGCGCGGTCATGGGCCGCCAGCTCCGCGAAGCGAAGGCGGCCATGCGCGAAGCCCGCAACTATCTCTCGAACGCCGAGCAGGCCCTGGTGAATCTCGGGTTCGACATCTCGATTCACGACTACGAGCCGCTCGACGACGAGACCCGCGCCGCCCGGATTCGCACGCTCGGCCTGCCGCCGGCGATGGTCGCGGGCCTCGACTCGGCCCTCGTGACGTCGAACCTCCTGCCGCTCTACGCCCCCTTCGACGGCGTCGTCGTGGGCCGCGAGGCGGTCGTCGGCGAGGTGATCGAGGCGGCAAAGCCGATCTTCGAGGTCGCCGACGTATCGACGATGCTGCTCGTGCTCAACGTGAGCAAGGAAGACGCCGACAAGGTGTCGCTCGGTCAGCCGGTGCGGTTCCGCCCCGACGGATCGACCGAGGAATTCAACAGCCGGATCACCTGGATCAGCACGGAAGTGAACGAGGAGACCCGCACGCTGCAGGTGCGGGCGGAGGTCGCCAACCACGCGGAGTCGGCGACCACCGCGGACGCGGAGCCGTCACACTCGCTGCGGGCCAACACGTTCGGCAGCGGCCGGATCGAGATCGACCGTCGCGGCACCGCCGTCGTCGTGCCGCGGTCGAGCGTGCAGTGGGATGGCAGCCGGTGGGTCGTGTTCGTGCCGGCCGGCGAGACGGCCTTCGCCGCCCGCCCCGTGGAGCCCGGCGTGCGGGATGGAGACGTCGTCGAGATCGCCTGCGACGTCGCGACCGACCCGCAGTTCACCCACGTGGTGGGAGCCGGGAGCCATGTGCTGAAGAGCCAGATCCTGCTCGAACGCATGGAGAAGGGCGAGCTGTGATCGGCAGCGGAATGGCGTCAACTCGCCAACGCCGCCCGTCGGGGGCACGTGCTCGCCGCCGGCGGATTTTGACGATTCGTGCTCGATAGGAGTGGTGTGCTCACTCCGCCAGTCACAATTCACCAGCGGCCGCGCGCGATCCCCAACGAGCTCCCCGTTCGCTGACAGAGGAAGTAGCAACGTGCTTGAAGCGATCATTGCGTGGAGCCTGTCGCGGCGGGTGGCCGTGCTGCTCGGTGCGGCCGTCGTGTGCCTCGTCGGCTGGGTGGCCGTCAACCGGCTCGTGGTCGATGCCTTCCCCGACACGACGCCCGTGCAGGTGCAGATCAACACGGTCGCACCGGGGATGGTGGCCGAGGAGATCGAGCGGCAGATCACGTTTCCGGTCGAGTTGGCGATGGGGGGCATGCCGGGGCTCGAGGGCATCCGCAGCGCGAGCATGTTCGGCCTGTCGGTCGTGATCGTGACGTTCCAGGACGGCACCGACATCTACTTCGCCCGGCAGCTGATCAACGAGCGGCTCGGTACGGTCAGCGTGCCGGCCGGCGTGGAGCGGCCCGAGATGGGGCCCGTCTCGACCGGCCTGGGCGAGGTGTTTCACTACCTGCTCGTGCCCCGGGGCATGAGCCTCACCGACGCCAAGACACTCCAGGAGTGGACGCTCAAGCCCGCGCTCCGCAGCGTGCCCGGTACCGCGGAGGTGAATGCCTGGGGCGGCCTCAACAAGCAATACCAGATCCGGATCGACCCCACCCTGCTCCGCAAGTACGACCTCTCGTTCGACCAGGTCGTCGAGGCGATTCCCCGCAACAACTTCAACGTCGGTGGCGGCTCGATCGACCGCTCAGGCGACGCCGTCCTCGTCTACGGCGTCGGCCGCACCGTCGATATCGAGCAGATCGGGCGGATCGTCATCGCCTCGAGCAATGGCGTGCCGATCCGCATCCGCGACGTGGGCGAGGTCGTCATCGGCCACGAGATCCGCAAGGGGGCCGTGACCTACGGCGGCGAAGGTGAGGTGGTGCTCGGCCTGGGCTTCATGCTCATGGGCGAAAACAGCTATGCCGTCACCACACGGCTCCGCGACCGGTTTGAAAAACTCCTCGAGACGCTGCCCGAGGGGGTCGAGGCGAAGATCGTCTACGACCGCACGAAGCTCATCGACCGCGTGATCGCGACGGTGCGACAGAACCTGCTCGAAGGTGCGTTTCTCGTCGTCGTGATCCTGTACGTGATGCTCGGCAACCTGCGGGCCGGGCTCGTGGCGGCCACGGCGATCCCGCTTTCGATGATGTGCGGCTTCATCGGCATGTGGCAGGCGGGCATCGCCGCGAGCCTGCTCTCCCTCGGCGCCATCGACTTCGGGATCGTGGTCGATTCGTCTGTGGTCGTGATCGAGAGCATTCTCGAAAAGATCGGCCACCATCCGGGGGCGACGGGCGCCGCGCGGCTGAAGCTCGTGCGGGAGGCGACCAATGCCGTGAAGAAACCGGCCTGCTTCGGCCAGTTGATCATCATGATCGTCTATATCCCGATCCTCACGCTCGAAGGGGTGGAGGGAAAGATGTTCCGGCCGATGGCGCTCACGGTCGTCTTCATCCTCATCGGCTCCCTCGTGCTCTCGCTCACGGTCGTGCCGGTGCTCTCCAGCTTCTTTCTCCCGAAGCGCATGGACTCCCACGACGTCGTGCTCGTGCGGTTCCTGCGGTGGCTCTATCGGCCGGTGCTGCGGGCCTGCCTCGCCGCCCGGGGCACGCTCGCCCTGGTCGCCTGCGTGATCCTCGGGATCACGCTTCTGCGGGCGGCCTCGCTCGGCACGGAGTTCGTCCCCAAGTTGTCGGAAGGTGACATCGTGCTCGGCATCATCCGCGCGCCCGGCACGAGCATCGAGGAATCCTGCCGGATGAACATGCGGATCGAGAAGGCGCTGCTCGAGGAATTTCCCGCGGAGATCGCCCATGTCTGGAGCCGCACGGGCACGCCGGAGGTGGCGACCGACGCCGGTGCGATCGAGGCCACCGACATGTTCATCGCGCTCAAGCCCCGCGCGGAGTGGAAGCGGGCCCGCACGCAGGCGGCGCTCGTGGAGGTGATGAACACCGTGGTCGAGGGCATTCCCGGTCAGATCATCTGGTTCACGCAGCCGATCGAGCAGCGGATCAACGAGATGGTGTCGGGCGTGCGGGCCGACATCGCCGTGAAGGTGTTCGGCGACGAGTTGGACGCGCTCGTGCAGAAGGCCAACGAGGTGGCGACCGTCCTGCGGAGCGTGCCCGGCGGGGCCGACGTGGCCGTCGAGCAGGTGTCGGGCCAGCCGATCCTCAAGATCGCGGTCAAGCAGGACGAGATCGCACGCTACGGCATCTCGGCCCAGGAAGTGCTCGACATCATCGAGAGCGTGGGGGGCAAGGCCGTGGGCCAGATCGTCGAGGGGCAGCTGCGGTTTCCGATCGTGGTCCGCCTGCCCGAATCGCTCCGGGCGGGCCCCGAGTCGCTGGCGTCGATTCCGATCCGGGGCCCCGCGGGCGAGAGCGTGCCCCTGGAGCGAATTGCCTCGATCGAAACGGTGCTCGGCCCCAAGTTCGTGACCCGCGAATGGAGCGAGCGGCGAACGGTGGTGCAGTGCAACGTCCGCGGCCGCGACGTGGGTGGCTTCGTCGCCGACGCCCAGGCCCAGATCGCCAAGCAGGTCGAGCTGCCGCAGGGGAAGTTTCGCCTGGAATGGGGCGGGCAGTTCGAGAACATGCAGCGGGCCCAGAAGCGGCTCACGATCGTGGTGCCGCTGGCGTTGCTGCTCATCATCGCCCTGCTCTATCTCACCTACCGCAACGTGGCCGACACGCTCCTGCTCTTCATCAGCGTGCCGTTCGCCTGCGTGGGGGGCATCTGGGCCCTCGCCTTCCGGGAAATGCCGCTCTCGATCTCGGCGGCCGTCGGTTTCATCACGCTCTCCGGCGTGTCGGTGCTTGCCGGCATGGTGGTGGCCAGCGCGTTGCGGGAGCGACTGGCCCGCGGTACGGCCCGCGATGTGGCGATCGAAGAGACGGCCTGCGCCTCGCTCCGCACGATCATCATGACGGCACTCGTGGCCAGCCTGGGATTCATCCCGATGGCCCTCTCCGAGGGCACCGGCGCCGAAGTCCAGCGGCCACTGGCGACGGTCGTGATCGGGGGCGTGATCACGAGCACGCTGTTCACGCTCTTCATCCTGCCGGCCCTCTACCGCCTGATCCTCCGCGTGCCCCCGGTGCTCGTCCTCCCCGGTGACCGGCCGGGCGAGTAATCTGGCGTGACGGTCAGCGTCACGCCCCCCTCGGTCGCCGACCTCGTCTCCATCGACGCGTTCGGTGTTGCTCCGCAGCCGACGCCCGACGCGGCGGCAGGTCAGCCGATGTCGAGCCAGCTCGGGAGCGGGGCATCGGCGGGAAGACGCAGGATCGTGCGGAGTTCGGCGAGTTCGGCCGCAGAGAGCGGGACCAGCACGACGGGATCCTGGCACTGCGTCGGATCGACGAGCCGGTAGCTCACGCTGCCGTCGCGGCCGACCGTCGGCGCGCGGCCATAGCCATACATCATGTTGTCGACCTTCTCGAAAAAGTCGCCGAGCGTGACGGCTTCGGGCCGCGGGCGACGGACGTAGAAGAGTTCGATCACGTCCTTCCAGAAATGCGGCACGAACTTCTCGCCCACGTCGGCGTGGCCGACACAGTCGCGGTTCGTGCCCGCGATGCAGGTCGGCAGCGACACGAGCCTTTGATCGCGGCGGCGACATTCCGCCTCGATCTCCGTGCAGAGGTTGATCAGAAAGTCGGTGCTGAAGCAGTCGTCGCAGACGAGCACGATATGACCGAGGTCGACGGCGGTGGTCGCCGCGATGGCGGATTCCGTGCGGGCAGCACCGTCGAGGAACGCTGCAGCGAGCCGCTCGAAGCGGATCGAATAACTCTGGATCTCCGTCGGCAGGCCATGGCCGAGCACGACGATGGTCGCCGGCACATCGGCTGCAGCCGCCGCGCGAACCGCCACCAGAAAGTCATCCGCCACGGAGGCGATCGTCTCGCCGGCGGCGTCCTGCTTGAACACCGTAGGCGTGCCGCCGTAGGCGGTGGCAATGGCGGTGATCTCCTTCGGATCGAGTCCGCGGGCAGGGTCGAGCAGGCCGATGACGGTGCGGCCGGGGGCGAGCGCCGGGCGGGGAGCGCGGGCTGCCCGCACGCGATCGATGAAGCCTGCCAGCGCTGCCAGGGCGGTGGTTTGATCGGCGGTTGACAGTGCGCCGAGGCGATCGGCGTGCTGAATGGCGAGGTGGTAGAGGGCCGGTTCGATCTGCCGCCAGTGCTTGTCGGCCATCGGCCGGGCGGCCCGCACACGTGGGGAAGTGTCCTGCTGAAACGCGGCGAAATCAGCGGGGAGAGCGACGGACTCGGCCGCCGTTGCCGCACACGGCAGGCAACCGACGACCAGGCAGGGAACGAAGAAAAAGCGGGACACGGCAGCCATCGTGCCTCCAAGCATACCCCGGCCACCTGCCACTTGACGCCCCGCCTGGTCTCGAATACTGTACGCTCGTACACAACACGTACCGGAGGTGCTGCCGTGGTGACATTCGGATCGACGGGACTGGCATTGCTGGCAGGGGGCGTGGTTGACGCCGAACAATTGCAGCGGCACGCCCACGACCGCGAGGTGGTGTCGAGTGGGCTGCGGCGGCTCGACTCCCTGCTTCCCGGCGGTGGCGTCCGCCGCGGCAGCCTGATCGAGTGGCTGGCCGGCGGCGAGGGCAGCGGGGCGACGACGCTGGCCGGCCTGGTCGCCTGCCGCCTCGCAGTCGCCTCGTCGGCACGGACGCTCGTCGTGGTCGATCGCCGCGGCTGGTTTCACCCGCCGGCCCTCATGCCCTGGCTGGCCCGCCAGGGTGACCCCGGCAAGGAGGGGCCGCGGCTCATCGTGGCCCGGCCCTCGAGCGACGACGATGAAATCTGGGCGATCGATCAGGCGCTGCGGTGCAGCGGCGTGGCGGCGGTGGTGGCCTGGCCGCGGATGACCGCCCTGTGGAGCGGACAGGAAAGGCCCGCCCGCGGCCATGCGTTCCAGCAGTGGACGACCGCCATGCGGCGGTGGCAGTTGGCCGCGCGATCGAGCGGCGCCGTGGGGCTCTTCGTGCGGCCGGAAGCGGCGCGGCGTGAGCCATCGTGGGCCGAGGCCAGGATCGCGGTCACTCCCCTGCCCTCACCACCGGATGCGGCGGTCACGGAGCGGTCACTGCGAGTGGAGATCGTGGGGGGTGCCTGGAACGGCCGCAGTGGCGCGGCCACCGGCCCGGTCGATGTCGTGCTCGATCTGCTGCGGCCCGGTGAGGCAACGGCGCGGCGCGGTCTGCCGCGGGCCTTTGCGACAGGAGGTGCGGCATGTCTCGCTTCATGACGATCTGGCTGCCGCGGTGGCCGGTGCAGCGCCGTCTGCGCGAGCATCCCGAATGGCGGAACGTGCCGGTGTTCGTCTCTCGGCGGGAACGGCGCGGCGTGATGACCGTGGCATCGTGGGCCTGGGCCGACGCGCCACGTGAGGCCGCCGGCGGACTGCGGGCCGGGCATGCCCTGCGGATTCCGGCCGGCACGTCGCTGGCGGAAGCGATGGCTTTGCTGGCGCTGACATATGGCTCGCGGGCCTGCCATGTGTCCCAGGTCGTGCCCGATGATCCGGCGGCCGATCAGGCTGTGCTCGAACGCGTGGCTCGTTGGTGCCGCCGCTTCTCGCCAGCCGTCGCGACCGCGACGGTCGACGATGCAGCCCGCAGTTCGCGTGCCCCGGAAGCCGACCCTCATGCGTCGCCGGACTGCCTGTTCCTCGATGTCACGGGCACGGCCGGTTTCTTCGGCGGCGAAAGCATGCTCGTCCGCACGACCGTCTGGACACTCGCGGCACGTGGCCTGCACGCCCGGGCCGCGATCGCTGACACGCCCGGGGCAGCCTGGGCTGCCGCCCATCACACGCATCTGCTCGCGAACGATGGTGTCACGATCTCGCCGCGGTCGGCCGGTCGGCGACCACGGCGGTGGGCGGTCGTGCCGGCCGGTGAACAGACCTCGCTGCTGTCCGGACTGCCGCTGGCCGCGCTGCGGCTCGATGCCGCCACCACGACGGCGCTCCGCGAAGTGGGCATCGATACGGTCGGTGGCGTGCTCAAACTGTCGGCGAAAAGCCTGACCTCCCGATTCCCGGCGACGCTCGGCCTGAGGCGGGCGCAGCTCACGGGCACCCGTGCCGAACCACTGGCCTGTGGAAGCGGCACCGAATCCTTGCCGCAGATGTCGCATGCATTCGAGCTACCGATCCCCACGACCACGTTCACCGAAGGCATGCTCGCGGCCGTGCTCGAACGCCTGCTGACCGGCTGCGTGTCGCCGCTGGCCGCCCGCGGCGAGGGCGTGCTGGCGCTGCAGGTGCGGCTGGAGCCTCCGGCGGGCATGGGGATGGCCACATCCACGCCCACCGTCATCGACGTCGGCCTCTTTCGACCGAGCATCTCGCCCCGTCATCTCCTGGAACTCGTGCAGTTGCGGCTCGGCCGCCTGCGGCTGCCGCGCGAGCTCGACGGCATCGTCGTGGAGGTGGTTGCGGCCGGCGCGGCCGCCTGCCGTCAGCGAGCGCTGTTTGCCGATGCCACGGATGGCGCCGGCACACGCGACACATCGGCCGACCGGACGGCGGCCGTCGACATGCTGCTCGATCGGCTCTCGGGCAGGCTGGGACGAGATGCGGTATTCGAACCACGGCCGGTAGCAGATGCCCAGCCGGAGCATGCCTGGATCCCCTCCGCCCCGGTCGATTCCGCGGCCCGACCGACGACGACTTCTCACCGTGATCGAGCCCGCGGCAGTGCGCCGGCTGGCGCTCCACTCCGACTGACCGGCCGGCGGCCGATCTGGATGCCGGCCCGGCCGGTACGGGTCGAACCGTTGCAGGCCGAACTCATCGCGGTCACCGCCATCGACCCAGCGGCGGAGCGGCAGCCGCCGCTCCGCTTCCGGCTGGCGGGGCAGGTGCATCGCGTCGTGCAGTTCCATGGGCCGGAACGAATCGAGACGGCCTGGTGGCGGGGACCGATCGTCCGGCGAGACTACTACGTGGTCGAGACGGAGACGGGGGGGCGGTTCTGGCTCTTTCGCAGACTGAAAGATGGGGCCTGGTTTCTGCATGGTGTGTTTGCATGAAGAGGAGGAAGCGATGACTGGCACAGGAGGAGGCCTGATGGAACCGCGATACGCCGAACTGCACTGCACGAGCAACTTCACGTTTCTCACCGGTGCATCGCATCCAGAGGAGCTCGTGCAGACGGCCGCCGCGCTCGGCTACGAGGCATTGGCGATCACCGACCAGAGCACGCTCACCGGCATCGTGCGGGCACATGCCGCGGCCAAGCAGGCGGGGCTCAAGCTGATCGTGGGAGCGCGCCTCGAGCCGTGCGACGCCGCGCCGCTCGTCGTCTGGGCGACCGATCGCACGGGCTACGCCAATCTCTGCCGGCTGCTCACCCGCGGCTACGCCCGGGCCGCAGAGGAACGCGGTGCCGCGGAATCGGAGCGGTGCATCCTCACCTTCGACGACGTCGCGGCCCATGCCGGAGGCCTGCTGGCGGGCGTGCCGCTGGCCGCGATCGTGCAGCCAGCAAGCTGCCACGATCGGCTGGCAGATCGGCCGACAGTTCAAATGGCGGCAGGCACACAGGACACGGCGATCGAGCACCTCGCCCACTGGCGGAGTGTGTTCGACGACCGGATCTGGGCGCTGGCAGAGGTGGCGCTCGAGGGAGACGACGACGATCGCCTGCGGGAGTTCGCCCGCGTGGCCCGGCATGCCGGAGTGCCCGTGGCGGCGGCCGGCGACGTTCGCTACCACGAGCGGACCCGGCTCGCCCTGGCCGATGTGCTCACCGCCGTGCGACTCGGGAGCACGGTGGAGGCGATCCGCGGCCAACTGCTGACCAATGGCGAGCGACACCTCCACGAGCGCTGGCGGATCGCGGGCCGGTTCGCGGCCCTGCCTGGCGCCCTCGACCGCACGGTGGAGATCGCCGGCCGCTGCACGTTTTCGCTCGACGAACTGAAATACGAATACCCCGAGGCCAACGTGCCGCCGGGCCGCACCGCCCGCGAGCACCTCGCCCGCCTCGCCTGGAAGGGGGCCGCGCAGCGGTACCCCGGCGGTATCCCGGAGAAGGTCCGCGAGTTGGTGGCCCACGAACTCGCACTCGTCGCCGAACTCGGCTACGAGGCCTACTTCCTCACCGTGTTCGACATCGTGCGGTTCGCCCGTCGCCGCGGCATCCTCTGCCAGGGTCGAGGCTCCGCGGCCAACTCGGCGGTCTGCTACTGCCTGGGCATCACGTCGGTGGACCCCGCACGGATGAACGTGCTCTTCGAGCGATTCGTGAGCCGCGAGCGACAAGAGGCCCCCGACATCGACATCGACTTCGAGCACGACCGTCGCGAGGAGGTGATCCAATACATCTACGCCACCTATGGACGCGAGCGGGCGGCGATGACGGCCGAGGTGATCTCGTATCGCCTCCGGTCGGCCGTCCGCGACGTCGCCAAGGCGTTGGGATTCTCGCTCGACCGGGTCGATCGGATCGCCGGGGCGATCGACGTGGGCGACGGCGTGGAGGATCTGCCGACGAGGCTGGCCGAAGCGGGGCTCGACCCCGCAAGCGACGCGTGCACGAGGCTCGCGGCGCTGGTCGGCAGCCTCGTCGGCTTTCCGCGGCATCTCGGCCAACACGTCGGTGGCATGGTGATGACCCGCGGCCTGCTCTCCGACCTCGTGCCAATCCAGCCGGCCACGATGGATGGCCGTACGATCGTGCAATGGGACAAGAACGACCTCGACGAACTCGGCATCCTGAAGGTCGACTGCCTCGCCCTGGGCATGCTGTCTGCGATCCACCGGGCATTCGACCTCGTGGCTGGAACTGGAGGGCCGCGGCTCACGCTCGCCACGGTGCCGGCCGAGGATCCGGCCGTCTACGAGATGATCTCCCGGGCCGACACGGTGGGCGTGTTTCAGATCGAGAGCCGGGCACAGATGAGCATGCTGCCGCGGCTCCGGCCGCGCTGCTTCTATGACCTCGTAATCGAGGTGGCGATCGTGCGGCCGGGGCCGATCCAGGGCGACATGGTGCACCCCTACCTGCGACGACGGGCGGGCGAGGATCCGGTCACCTATCCCAATGACGCGATCCGCGAGGTGCTGGAGAAGACGCTCGGCGTGCCGCTCTTTCAGGAGCAGGCGATGCGGCTGGCGGTGGTGGCGGCAGGCTTCACGCCGGGCGAGGCCGATCAACTCCGGCGGGCGATGGGGGCCTGGCGGCGGCCGGGGCTGATCGAGGAGTTTCGCCGCAAGCTGATCGACGGCATGCTCGCGCGGGGCCTCTCGCAGCAGTTCGCCGAGCAGGTGTTCGGGCAGATCCGTGGCTTTGGGGAATATGGATTTCCGGAGTCGCACGCGGCGAGCTTCGCGCTGCTCGTCTATGTGTCGGCCTGGCTCAAGCATCACCATCCGGCCGCCTTCACCGCCGCCCTGCTCGGCAGCCAGCCGATGGGCTTTTACGCGCCCGCCCAGCTCGTCCGCGACGCCAAGGCGCATGGCGTGAAGGTGTTGCCCGTCGACGTCAACGCCAGCCGCTGGCATGCGACGCTCGAGGGGCGGCTGAAAGCCGGCCCTGACACACAGCCGGCGATTCGGCTGGGGCTCGAACAGGTGTATGGCCTGGGCGAGGCGGCAGGACGACGGATCGAAACCGCCCGCCGCGACGGCCCCTTTCGGCTGCCGCGGGAACTGGCCCGCCGCGCCGGGCTCGATCGCGAGGCACTGCTCCATCTGGCACGCGCCGGCGCATTCGCCTCACTCGGCCTCGACCGCAGACGCGCGGTCTGGGAGGCGATGCGCTGCCTGGAGCGGCCCGACAGCCGGCCATTGCTCGACAATCTCGATGACGAAGGCGATGACGACGGCGATCTGCTGCCGCTGCTTTCGCCGGAAGAGGAGGTGGTGGCCGACTACCGCACCGCGGGACTCTCACTCACGGCTCATCCGCTCCAATTCGACCGCGACTGGCTGACCGCCTCCGGCGTGGCGACCGTCGCCGACGCAGTCGGCCTGCCGGAGGGTCGCCGTGTGCAGGTGGCCGGCATCGTGCTCACGCGGCAGCGACCGGCCACGGCGAAGGGCATGATCTTTCTCACGATCGAAGACGAGACCGGCGCCGCCAACATCGTCGTGCACCCGAACGTGTGGGAGGCGGCCGACCTGGCCGCCCGCCGCGCGGCCGTGCTCGTGGTGCACGGCCGGATCCAGCGCCGCGGCGCCGTGGTGCACGTGGTATCGACCCGCCTCGAATCGGCCGCCGCGCTCCGCCCCGAGCCATCCACCGCCGCCGCCCTCCCCCGCATGTCCCGCGACTTCTGCTGAGCTGAATGCGATCAGCTCGACCGGGATCAACTCGCACGCACCGGCGATGAACTGAAGAGCGGGAGGCTTCGGGCTGCCCATGCCCAAAGAGCCGGCGTATGCCGCCGAGCGCAGGCAGGATGCCGAAGCGAAGGCGGCATTCGAGCGAGCGAAGGGCATGCGGGCACCGATCCGCGTTAGCGGATTGGTCGTACGTAGCGAGCGTCCGGCGATGGGGCGTGGGCAGCCCGAAGCCGGATTCCACGAGTTGAGGCGAGCAGCGACGACTCTGGCCCTGCCTGGAGAGAAGGCGTAGAACAACCCGCATGAACGACGCCGTCACTGAAACGCATCTGCCGCTCGGCACGCCCTTTCGCGGGAAGGTCCGCGACTGCTATCGCTTCACGTCCGACCGCCACGGCGACGCGATGCTGATCGTGAGCACCGACCGCATCAGCGCCTTCGACTGGATCCTGCCGACGCCGATCCCCGACAAGGGGAAGGTGCTGACGGCGATCTCGGCCTTCTGGTTCGACCTGCTCTCCCGCGGCCCCGCCCCGATCGCGCACCACCTGCTCACGACCGACGTCGACGCGATGGGGCTGCCGGCGGCGATCGACCGCGGGCCGCTCCGCGGCCGCACGATGCTCGTGCGGTGCGCCGAGGTGATCCCGTTCGAGTGCGTCGTTCGGGGCTGGCTCGCCGGCTCCGGCCTGGCGGAGTATCACAAGACGGGCACCGTCTGCGGTGTGCCGCTGCCGCCGGGCCTCGCGCCGGGTGGTCGTCTGCCCGCACCGATCTTCACGCCGGCGACGAAGGCCGCGAGCGGTCACGACGAGAACGTGTCGTTCGACCTGATGGCCGACCGGATCGGCGCCGACCTCGCCGCCACGCTCCGCGACAAGAGCCTCGACGTCTACGCGCGAGGCGCCGAGCATGCCGCCGGGCGGGGCATCATCCTGGCCGACACGAAGTTCGAGTGGGGCCGGCTGCCGGACGGCACGCTCCTCCTCGTGGACGAGGTGCTGACGCCCGACAGTTCGCGGTTCTGGCCCGCCGCGGCTGCCGGCGCGGGCCGCGTGCCCGATTCGTTCGACAAGCAGTTCGTCCGCGACTGGCTCGAGGCGAGCAGCTGGGACAAGGCGAGTACGCCCCCGGCCCTCCCCGCCGACATCGTCGCCAAGACCCGCGACAAATATTTCGAAGCCTGCCGCCTGCTCACCGGCACCACGCCGGTCGAGTGACCCCGTGCCGTTTCGCCCGCTTCGGATGGTCTAGGGCCGGCCGAATTCGCCAACTAGACTCTGGGGCATCACTCCGAGCCTTAACCCCCTCTGCCCGCAATGCTCCGCTACTGGACCGCCGGTGAATCCCATGGCCCCGCCCTCGTCGCCCTCGTGGACGGCTTTCCCGCCGGCCTGACGGTGGACAAGGCCGCGATCGACGCCGAACTCGTGCGGCGGCAGGGGGGCTACGGCCGTGGCGGTCGTCAGCGGATCGAGACCGACTCCGTCACGTTTCTCTCCGGGCTCTGGCGTGGCACCACGCTCGGCAGCCCGCTCGCGCTCGAGGTGATCAACAAGGATGCCAAGCTCGAGCGGCTCGACGACGTCGATCGACCGCGGCCGGGGCATGCCGACCTGCCCGGCTCGATCAAGCATCTCGGCGGCGTGCGGGCCGTGCTCGAACGGGCCAGCGCCCGTGAGACCGCCGCCCGGGTCGCCGCCGGCGCACTCGCCCGCCAACTGCTCGCCGTGTTCGATATCGAAGTGGCCGGCTGGGTGACCGAGCTCGGTGGCGTGGTGCTCGGCGACCGGGCCGGCTCGCTGCCCGAGCTGCGGGCGGTTCGCGATTCGAGCGCCATCTATTCGCTGCACCCGGAGCGCGACAACGAGGTGACCACGCTCATCGACCGCATCGGCAAGGAAGGCGACACGCTCGGCGGCGTGGTCGAGGTGCGGGTCGATGGTCTCCCCATCGGCCTCGGCACCCACGCCCAGTGGGACCGCAAGCTCGACGGCCGACTCGCCCAGGCGGTGATGGCGGTGCAGGCGATCAAGGGCGTGGAGATCGGGATGGGCTTCGAGGCGGCCCGGCGCCGCGGCTCGGAGGTTCACGACCCGATCCACTACGACTCCGCATTGTGCGACTCGCCGCAACTCGGCTTCACGCGGCCCACCAACAACGCCGGCGGCCTCGAGGCCGGCATGACCAACGGCCAGCCGCTCGTCGTGCGGGCCGCCATGAAGCCGATCAGCACGCTCCGCAAGCCGCTCGGGTCGGTGAATCTGCGGACCAAGGAGGCCGAAGAGGCCGCCTACGAGCGCAGCGACGTGTGCGCCGTGAGTGCGTGTAGCGTGATCATCGAGAGCGTCGTCGCCTTCGAGGTCGCGGCCGCGGTCATCGACAAGTTCGGCGGCGACAGCGTCGAGGAAATGCAGGCTCGCTGGCGGCTCTACCACGACCTCGCGCGGAGCCGGTAACGCCGGCCGGCCAGCATCGCGCCACCGGAACCACACGCCGAAGGAACGGGGATGTTCGTCGCACGCTCCGCCGCCAGGATCGCGCGGGCCCGAGCGGCCTTCGTGCTGCTCGTGGTCCTGCCCTGCCTGGGGCTCGGCGGGTGGGCAGTGCACCGGAGATCGGCAGCGCACCGCGACGCCGTGCGGCTCGCCTGGCAGCGAGAGGTGGGGCTCCCGCTGACCGTGGCCGCGATCGAGCATCCGCAGCCCGGCGTGATCCGCGGCCGCGGGTGCGTGGTGGCGACGCCCGACGGCCGACCGGCCCTGACCTTGCCCCGCGTCGAAGTGGAGACGGCCGCCACCGAAGTGCGACTCCGCATCGACCGCCTGCGGTGCGATGCCGCCGGTGCGGCGGTGCTCGCCTCGGTTGCCGACGAATGGCTGCACCGCGGCGCCCGGTTCGATCGCAACTGCGTGATCGAGATCGCCGACTTCGCCTGGGAGACGCCGACCGGAAGCGGCGACGAGCCTTCACCGCTGCGGATCGAGTGCGTGGTGCGGGCAGGTGACCGGGCGGTGCGGATCGTGAGGCCGTCGTCAACCGGCCCCGACGACGAGGTGCGGATCCTCCGCCGCATCGACGCCGGCGCGGCCGGTGATCACGCTGCAAGGCAGTCGGCCGTGCGGTTCGAGATCGAGGCCGACTGCCGACGTCCGCTGCCATTCCAAATCCTCGTGGCCTGCGCCGGCGGCACACCGCTCTCGGGCTGCAACGCCGGCGACACAGCCACCGCGACGGGCAGGGTCCGCGCGGCACACGACGCGGCGGGGTGGAGCGGCACGGCCCACGGCCTCATCGACCATGTCGATCTCGCCGCCTGTACCGCGGCCCTCGCGGGGGGTGCCGCCGGCGAAGCGACGATCTCGGTCGATGACCTGCGCTGGTCGAGCGGCCGAATCGAAGTCTGCGACGTCGTCGGCGCGGCCGGCCGCGGGCGCATCGAGCAGCCGCTGCTCGATGCTCTCGTCGGCACGCTCGGCTGCCGGCCCGGCACGGCCTACGGACTCTCCGCCGGCCGCGGGCGAGCGTTCGATGCTGCGGGATGGCGACTGTGGATCGATCACCGAGGCGCAGAACTCCGGGCCCCGCCCGAGGCGGCAACGCTCGGCGGCAGTCTGGCCACCAGCGGCGGTCAACCGATCCTCGATCCGCCGCGCGGTGGTTTTTCCGTCGATCGCCTCGCGTGGCTGCTGGCGCCTCCGGGAGCGACGTTCGTGCCGGCGACCGGCCCCGGCGCCTGGCTGATGTCGATCCTGCCCCGATCCGCCGCCGGTGCCGAGTGAAATTTGACCGGTTCTTGACACTCGCCCGACCGAAAATGGACGGCTTCCCGGTGGCAAAACGGCCGCGGGGCGTCACAGTAGTGGCGGCTCGCAATCCGCCTCCCCGCCAGCACGCTGTCGGCCCCACCCCCCTGTCGCGATGGAACCGCATCTCATGACACCCCCTGCCACGCTCGTCGAGGCTCCTGCACGGCCGACCGACGACCTCGAGTTCGGCCGCTCCGCGGTCGTCGTCCCGTGTGATCCCGTCGGCGGTGACGCTGACGACGAGGCTCCCGCTCCCCAGGGCGTCACGTCCGGTGCGCTGAGGATCGACTGGCCGGTACTGATCTGGATCGGCGGCGTCCACCTGGCTGCGGTCGTCGCGCCGCTGTATTTCACCTGGTCGGGACTCGCCATCTGCCTGGCGCTGTATTGGGTCACCGGCGGCCTCGGCGTCTGCCTCGGCTACCACCGCCTTCTGACGCACGGTAGTTTCCAGACCTTCGCGCCCGTGCGGTTCTTCTTCGCCTTTTTGGGCGGCATCTCCGGCGAGGGGTCGGCCCTGGACTGGGTGTCGAACCACCGCAAGCACCATGCCTTCAGCGATCAGGACGGCGATCCCCACACGCCCCGCGACGGCGGCCTCTGGGCCCACATGCTCTGGCTTTTCCCGCTGCACACCCCCGAGGAGACGGCGGCGCGTGCGAAGCGGTGGGCCCCCGATCTGGCCCGCGACAGGGGCGTACGGTTCCTCCACCAGACGTTCCTGCTCTGGCACTTTTTGATCGGTGCCGCTCTCCTTGCCAGCGGCTGGTCGCTCTATGGCCGCGACGTCGGCATCTCATGGCTGCTCTGGGGGCTCGCCGTGCGGATGGTGATCGTGTTCCACGTCACGTGGTTGGTGAACTCGGCGACCCACATGTGGGGCTATCGCAACTACGAAACGAGTGACGATTCCCGGAATCTTTGGTGGGTCGGCCTGCTGGCCTTCGGCGAGGGTTGGCACAACAACCACCACGCCTACCAGCGGATGGCGAAGCATGGCCACAAGTGGTGGGAGATCGACGTCACCTACTGGGCGATCCTGGCCCTGGAAAAACTCGGCCTGGCCTGGAACGTGGTGCACACTCCTCACGGCGTCGGCCGCCGTCCGAACCGCTGAACCGGCTGGAAAACGGGCGAAACCGGGTGGCATGATTTGCAATCCAGGCCCGCCCGGATAGACTTCGGCCCACAAGAATCTTCAATCCAAACAATCACGCCACCCGCAGATGGGTGGAATTCGGCTGATGACGCTCACGAAAGAACGCAAGCAAGAGTTGATCGGCGCTCATAGGCGGGGTACCGCCGACACCGGATCGGCGGAGATCCAGATCGCCTTGTTGACCGGTCGGATCACCGACCTGACCGGCCACTTCAAAATGCACTCCAAAGACTTCGCCAGCCGGCGGGGTCTCTTGAAGATGGTGAGCCGGCGGCGCCGGCTTCTCGACTATCTCAAGCGCGTCGCTCCGCAGCGGTATCTCGACATCATCAAGCGGTTGGAGATCCGCAAGTAAGCCGCTCCTCCCTTCCGGGAGGCGGCCGGCTGCGGAAATCGACCCGTGGATGGCGTGAATTGGTGCGAGTCTCGCCCAACAGGGGCCGGAGCCGCACGGATCGAGGATGGCGGGAGCGTGTCGCTCCCGGACCATGGTCACGGCACGTCCGCAGCGCTCCAGAAGCCGCTGCAATCATCGAAGGCATGAAAGGGAACGACAGTGAAGCAGCGAGTTGAACGGCAGATCGGGGAGCATGTGTTGGCGATCGAGACCGGCTTTTTGGCCAAGCAGGCCGCCGGCAGCGTGCTCGTCTCCTACGGCGAGACCGTCGTGCTCGTGGCTGCCGCAACCGGTGCTCCCCGTCCGGGTATCGACTTCTTTCCGCTCACCTGCGATTACCGCGAGCGGGTCGCTTCGGCCGGCAAGTTTCCCGGCGGCTTCCTCAAGCGGGAAGGCAGGCCGACGCTCAAGGAGACGCTCACGAGTCGCCTCATGGACCGGCCGATCCGGCCGCTCTTTCCCGAGGGCTTCTACGACGAGGTCCAGGTGCAGGCCAACGTGCTCGCCGCCGACAAACAAAACGATCCCGACGTCCTCGCCATGAATGGCGCCTCGGCAGCCCTCTGCATCTCCCCCCTGCCCTTCCGCGGCCCGCTCGGCAGCGTGCGGCTGGCGCAGATCGATGGCCGCTTCGTGCCGTTCCCGACGCAGGACCAACTCGAGGAAAGCGACCTCGACCTCGTGGTCTCGGGCAGCCCGACGGCGATCCTGATGATCGAGGGCTTCGCCCGCGAGATGCCCGAAGACCGGATGCTGCAGGCTCTCGATGAGGCGCACCGCATCATCCGCGTGCTCTGCGAGATGCAGGAGGAACTCGTCCGCAAGGCCGGCAAGCCGAAGAAGGAATACGTGCTCGCAGACTACTCCGTCCTCCGCAGCCGGCTGACGACCGGCTACCTGCAGGCCCTGAAGGCCGCCAAGGCGATCGCCGGCAAGCAGGATCGGGGCCAGGCGGTGAAAGCGTTGCGGGAAAAGGCGAAGGCGGAGGTCGCGCCGACCGAACCGGCGTTCGGCTTCAAGCCCGGCGAGGCCGGCGGCGTCAGCGATGCCGACTTCGCGCACGTCTGGCACGCCCTGGAAGAGCAGGCGGTCCGCGAGCTGATCCTCGAGGGCAAGCGGCCGGACGGCCGCGACTACAAGACCCTGCGGCCGATTCACTGCGAGGTCGACCTGTTGCCCCGCGTGCACGGCTCGGCGCTCTTCCAGCGTGGCGAGACACAGTCGCTCGTGACGATCACGCTCGGCACCGGCAAGGACGAGCAGCGGGTCGACGGGCTGATCGACGAGTACTCGAAGAAGTTCATGCTCGACTACTACTTCCCGTCGTTCTCGGTGGGCGAGGTCCGGCCGATCCGCGGCCCCGGTCGTCGCGAGCTCGGCCACGGCGCGCTGGCCGAACGGAGCGTGAAGCCGGTGCTGCCCGAGCCCGACGTCTTCCCCTACACGATCCGCGTGATCTCCGACATCCTCGAATCCAACGGCTCGAGTTCGATGGCGAGCGTCTGCGGCGCCACGCTCGGCCTGATGGCCGCGGGCGTGCCGATCTCGCATCCGGTGGCGGGCATCTCCGTCGGCCTCGTGAAGCAGTCGGAGAGCCAGTGGGTGCTGCTGACCGACATCATCGGCGACGAAGACCACTACGGCGACATGGACTTCAAGATCGCCGGATCGCAGAACGGCATCACCGGCATCCAGCTCGACCTCAAGATCGACGGCATCTCGCCGGCGATCATCGAGGCCACGCTGCGGCAGTCGCGCGAGGCCCGTCTGGAGATCCTGCGGACGATGCTCTCGGCGATCCGCCGGCCGCGGCCGGAGATCTCGCCATGGGCGCCGCGTCTGTTGCGCACGCAGATCAATCCCGAGAAGATCGGCCTGCTCATCGGGCCCGGCGGCAAGACGATCCGGGCGATCCAGGAATCGACCGGCGCCAGCATCGAGGTCGAGGACGACGGCACGGTCACCGTGGCCAGCCACGACTCCGAAGGGGCGATGGCGGCCATGGCCAAGATCGAGGCCCTGACCGCGTCGATCCAAGTCGGCCGGATCTACGAAGGACGCGTGACGAGCATCAAGGATTTCGGCGCCTTCATCGAGCTCGTGCCGGGCAAGGACGGCCTCTGCCACGTCAGCGAGCTTTCCGACGAGTTCGTGAAGAGCGTCGCCGACTTCTGCAAGATCGGCGACACGATGCGGGTCAAGGTGATCGCGGTCGACGACCAGGATCGCGTGAAGCTGAGCCGCAAGGCGGTGATCCGCGAGGAGGCGGGGGGCGGCCAGCCCGTCTGAGCCGGCCCTGCTCCCCGTGGCCCGACGCTGATCCGACTTCCCCGACCATCATCCGGCGGAGACGGCCATGGCGCCCGATGACGAGTCGGCCCGTTCTCGGGCGGAGACCTATGCGGAGTTCGCGGCTCTCGTGGGCGGCCTCGCCCACGAGATCCGCAATCCGCTCTCCACGATCCGGCTCAACATGGAACTGCTCGCCGAGGATTTCGCGGCAGAGGATCCGGAGTCCCCCGCGAAACATCGGGATCGTCGGGCCCGGGCCAAGATCGAGCTCGTGCGGCAGGAGTGCGACCGGCTGCAGAAACTGCTCGGCGACTTCCTCGACTTCGCCCGACAGGAGTCCCTGACGCTCGAACCAGGCAGCCTCAACGCGGAACTCGAACAGCTGCTCGACTTCTTCGCGCCCCGGGCCGTCGACGCGGGTGTCGATATCGTGAGGTATCTCGATCCCGAGCTGCCGGCGGTCCGCATCGACCGCGAGACCTTCCGCTCCGCCGTGCTCAACCTGCTCCTCAACGCCGTACAGGCCATGGAGGGGGGCGGGCAGCTCGTCGTCCGCACGCGGCCGTCGGGCCTGGGCGTGGTGCTGGAACTGATCGACACCGGCCCGGGCATGGACGCCGAGACGCTCGGCAAGGTGTTCCAGGCCTTCTACACGACGAAGCAGGGGGGCTCCGGTCTCGGCCTTCCCACGGCCCGCAAGATCGTCGAGGCCCACGGCGGGACGATCGACATCGAGACGGCGCCCGGCCGCGGGACGAAGCTCACGATCTGGCTCCCCGCGCCGCCCCGCCTCCCGCCCCAGGGCTGACTACGGCAGAACTGGCCGGTGTTTCGACCTCCTGTGGCGTGGGTGAGGGACTGCCCATGCCCCGGGAGCCGGACGCTCGCGGCGAACATCCTGTTCTTCGCTCGCTCGATGGCGGCCGCGCTTTCGGCATCCTGCCTGCGCTTGCCGCCATACGCCGGCTCCCGGGGCATGGGCAGCCCCTCACGGGTCCAGAGAGGGGCGTCTGACCGGGCAACTGGACGGTAGGCCGCGCGGCTTCGTACGATCGCGGGGATGACAGTCGTTCCCTCGAAAGATTCCGGCCCATCTGCGGGCGCCGCGCCGATGCGGGTGCTCGTCGTGGACAACGACATCGTCCACGCGCGGACGATGGGGGAGGGGCTGTCGCGGCTGGGGCACGACGTGACGGTGGTGGGGAGCGGCGGCGAGGGCGCCCGCCGGATCGAGCAGGAGACGTTCGACATCGTCGTCACCGATCTGATGATGACCGACATCGGCGGCCTGGAGATCCTGGCCCGGGCCAAGAAGGCCTCCCCCGAGACGGAGGTGATCGTCGTCACCGGCCACGGCACGATTCCGTCGGCCGTGTCGGCGATGCAGCAAGGCGCCTTCAACTACCTGCAGAAGCCGCTCGATCTCGGACATCTTCGGACCGCCGTCGAGAAGGCGGCCGAGAGCACGCGGCTGCGGCGGCAAAACCTCGAACTCAACCGGCGGCTCGATGAGAAATTCGGCTTCGAGGGAGTGGTGGGCTCGAGCCCCCAGATGCTCGGGCTCATCGAGCGGCTCAAGCGGATCGCACCGACCGACGCCACGGTGCTCATCCAGGGCGAGACGGGCACGGGAAAGGAACTCGTCGCCCAGGCCGTCCATCAAAACAGCCCGCGCAAGAACAAGCCGTTCGTGGCCCTCAACTGCGCGGCACTGAGCGAGAACATCCTGGAGAGCGAGCTCTTCGGGCACGTCCGCGGGGCGTTCACCGACGCCTCGAGCGACCGGGTCGGCAAGTTCGAGTATGCCAACGGCGGCACGCTGTTCCTCGACGAGGTCGGGGACATGCCGATGGCGACGCAGATCAAGCTGCTGCGGGTGCTTGAATCGGGCGAGATCACCCGCGTCGGATCCAACACTCCCGTGCGGGTGAACGTGCGGATCCTCTCGGCGACCAACCGCAACCTCGAGGAGGCGATCGCCGGCGGCGGCTTTCGCAGCGACCTCTACCACCGCCTCAAGGTCGTGACGATCGCGATTCCGCCGCTCCGCGAACGGGCGGGCGACATCCCGCTGTTGATCGAGCATTTCGTGAAGCAGTTCGCGAAACGGCACGGCAAGGCGATCAAGGGCGTGTCGCTGGCCGCCCGCACGAAGCTCGGGTCGTTCGCCTGGCCGGGCAACGTGCGTCAGCTGCGCAACGTGATCGAGAGCATGGTCGTGGTCGACTGCGACGAGACGCTCGACGTGGACGATCTGCCGCTGGAACTCGAGCCGGCCACGCCGGCCGCCACGCCCGTGCAGCCCGACGGCTCGGCGGGCATCGCGTCGCTCGTCGGTCGGCCGCTGGAAGAGGTCGAGCGCATCTTCATCACCGAGACCCTCAAGCTCACCGGCGGGAATCGGGAGCAGGCGGCCGAACTGCTCGGCATCGGGGAGCGGACGCTCTATCGGAAGATCAAGGAATACCAGTCGTCCTGATGCCGCGCATCGAGAAACTGCCGCCCGCGGTCGTCAACCGCATCGCCGCCGGCGAGGTCGTGGAACGACCGGCGAGCGTCGTGAAGGAACTCCTGGAGAACGCGCTCGACGCGGGCCCGACCCGGATCGACGTCGCGCTCGAACAGGGGGGCGTGGCGCTCGTGCGGGTGTCCGACGATGGCTGCGGCATCTCCGCGGACGACCTGCCGCTCGCCGTCGCCCAGCACGCCACCAGCAAGCTCCGCGTGGCCGAAGACCTCGAACGGATCGGCACGCTGGGCTTCCGGGGCGAGGCGCTCGCCAGCATCGGAGAGGTGTCGCGGCTCGTGATCCGCTCCCGGACGGCCGATGCGGCCGGTGCGTCGATCACGGTCGATGGGGGACGCGTGGGGGAGGTGGTGCCCGAGGGCTGCGGCGTGGGCACGACGGTGGAGGTGCATCAACTCTTCGGCAACGTGCCGGCCCGCCGGGCGTTTCTCCGCGCCGCCCAGACGGAATGGTCGCATGCATCCGAGGCGTTCGTGCGGACGGCGCTCGCCCATCCGGGCGTGGCCTTCACGCTGGCCCACAACGTGGCTTCCGCCCGCGGCCGGACGGTGCACGACCTGCCCGCCACCGACTCGTGGCGGCGGCGGATCTCCGATCTCTACGGCGAGGCGCTCGGCAGCCGGCTGCTCGAGGTCGAGGCGGCCGATGGTGACGTCGCGGTGGCGGGGTTCGTGGGGCGCCCCGAAGACGACATGGCGGGCACGCGGCTGCAGCACCTGTTCGTGGCCGGACGGCCGTTTCGCGATCGCTCCATCCTGCACGCGGTGCAGGAGGCCTACCGCGGCATGCTGCTCTCGGGTCGGCAGCCGATCGTGTTCCTCCAGTTCACGATCCCCGCCGATGCGGTCGATGTCAACGTGCATCCGGCCAAGATGGAGGTCCGGTTCCGGGAGCCGTCGCGGCTCTACCGTCTCGTGCTCGCGGCCCTGCGCACCCGCTTCCTGGCCGGTGACATGACGACGCGGCTCAAGCCCCCTGCTGCCGCGGCCGAGCCCGCCTCCACGCGCGGCCGGCTGTGGGCCGACGAGCCTGTCGCTTCCGAGGCCCGGCCAGCCTGGCGGCCGGAACCGGAGTTCGTGCCGTTTCCCCCGCGTCCCTCGACGTCACACGGGCCTCCGTCCCCCGCCCCGACGACGGACCGGGACGAGATTCCGGCCTGGGAACGGGCCGAACCGGCCGCCACCGCTGACGAGCGGGCGGTGCAGATGCATAATCGGTATCTGATCGTCGAGGCCGGCGATGGCATCGAGGTGATCGACCAGCACGCCCTCCACGAGCGCGTGCTCTACGAGCGGCTCAAGGCGGCCGTCGAGCGGGGAGGCCTCGACGTGCAGCGACTGCTCGTTCCGGAACGACTCGACCTCTCGCCCGCGGAGCTGGAGCTCGTGCAGGAACACGCGACGACACTGGAGCGGGCCGGGATGAAGGTGGAGCCGTTTGGCGGCGCGACGGTGATCGTGACCTCGAAGCCGGTGCTCGCGGGCAACACGCCCGCAGCCGCGATCGTCCGCGAGGCGCTCGACCGGCTGGCGGCCGTCGCCGCGGCGCCGGGACGAGCCGCCTCGCTGCTGGTTGACGAGGTGCTCCACGGCCTGGCCTGCAAGGCGGCGATCAAGGCTGGGGATCCGCTCTCCCAGCCGGAGGTCGACGCCCTCGTCCGCGATCGGCGGCTCGTCCGGGAGTCGCACCACTGCCCACACGGGCGGCCGACCTCGCTCACGCTCTCGCGACACGAGCTCGACCGCCAGTTTCGCCGGACCTGAACGGAGAACGGTGACGACATGATCTGCGTCAGCATCGGCCGCGGCCGGCATCGGCACGTCATCGCGGAGCACCGTCATCTCGCGGAGAACGGCGTGCCACTGGTGGAACTCCGACTCGATTACATCCAGGGCACGGTGCAGGTGAAACGCCTGCTGGCGGAGCGGCCCTGCCCCGTCATCGTCACATGCCGACGTGTGGCCGACGGCGGCCGCTGGGAGCAGTCCGAGGATGCCCGACTCATGCTCCTCCGCACGGCCATCGTCGAAGGCGCCGACTACGTCGACCTCGAGGACGACGTCGCCGCCACGGTGCCGCGGTACGGCACGACGAAGCGAATCGTCAGTCATCACGATTTCCAGAAGACGCCCGCCGATCTGACGCTCCTGCACAGGCGGCTTGCCGATCTCGATGCCGACGTGGTCAAGATCGCCACGATGGCCAACCATCCGACGGACGACCTGCGGATGCTGGAGATGGTGCACGCGGCCCGCGTCCCCACCGTCGGCATCTGCATGGGTGACATCGGCGTGCCGACCCGGATCCTGGCCGGCCGGGCGGGTGCCCCGTTCACGTTCGCCACGTTCCACGACGACCGCGTGCTCGCGCCCGGCCAGATCGGCTGGCGGCAGATGCGGGATCTGTATCGCTTCGATTCGCTCTCACGAACCACGAAGATCTACGGCGTGGTGGCCGACCCGGTGGGTCACAGCCTCAGTCCGGTGGTGCACAATGCCGCCCTGGCCGCGGCCGGCATCGATGCGGTCTACGTGCCATTCCGCGTGCCGGCCGAGCAGATCGACGAGTTTCTCGCGGCCGCCGGCCGCTGGCCGCTGGCCGGCCTCAGCGTGACGATTCCGCACAAGGAGGCGGTGCTCAAGCACTGCGCGACGCAGGATCCTCTCGTGCAGTCGATCGGCGCGGCCAACACGCTCTCCTTCACAACCGGCGGGATCACGGCGGCCAACACCGACGCGTCGGCGGCGGTCGAGAGCCTGGAGGCGGCGCTCGCCGATCAGGAACCGCAGCCGGGCGCGGGATTCGGTGTGAAGACGGCCCTCGTTCTCGGAGCGGGGGGTGCGGCCCGGGCCGTGTCATTCGGCCTGCGGCAGAAGGGAGTCGACGTGACGGTGGCGTCGCGGACACTCGAGCGTGCCAAGAAGATCGCCGCCGAGGTCGGCTGCAAGGCGATCGACTGGGACGCCCGCTATCGCCTCCCCTACGACTGCGTGATCAACGCGACGCCGGTCGGAATGCACCCCAACGTCAATGAGACACCATTCGACAAGGAGCACCTGCGGTCCTACATGGTGGTCTTCGACACCGTCTACAACCCGGAGAACACGCTGCTGGTCAAGCAGGCGCGGGAGATCGGCTGCAAGATCGTCACCGGTGTCGAAATGTTCGTACGCCAGGCGGCGATCCAATTCCGCATCTGGCACGGCGTCGAACCGCGACACGACGTGATGCGGGAAACCCTCAAGCAGGCCACCGCCTCGGCCAAGCAGCCGGCGTGAAGGAATGCCCATGCCGCAGGTGACGCTGATCGGCTATCGAGGCACGGGCAAATCGACCGTCGCGGCCCTGGTTGCGGCACGGCTCGGCTGCGACTGCGTGGATGCGGATGCCGTCCTCGAATCACGACTCGACACCACGATCGCCGCACTCATCCGCGACCACGGCGAACCGGCCTTCCGAGATGCCGAGGCCGAGGTCCTCGCGGACCTTCTGGACTCGTGTCGTGGAGTGCTCGCCACCGGAGGGGGCGTCGTGCTGCGGCCCGAGAATCGCGTCCGCCTGTGCGAGTCGGGACGCCCCGTGATCTGGCTCACGGCCCCGGCCGATGTCATCCGCGGCCGGCTCGCCGCCGATCCGACCACCCGCCATCGGCGCCCCGGACTCACGACCGCCGATCCGCTCGGTGAAGTCGAGGCGGCGCTCGCCGCCCGCCTGCCACTCTACACTGAATGCGCCGACGTGGCCTTCGACACGGGCGTCGAGCCGCCGGCCACCGTCGCGGATCGCGTCGTGGAATGGCTCGCGGCACGGCGGAGGGACGGCCGATGACCCCCGACGCCGCTCCACAGGACTGGCCCTGGCTGGTCGTCGCAGCCCTCGTCGCGGTTCTCGCGACAGGCGTCGCGCGGCTGTTCACGCTCACCGTCAGTCGGCTCGTCGGCCCCGGGCCGGACACCGGCCCGACGGCGCGCCGCGGTATCGAACTTGCGTTCGTCTCCGCAGCGGTCGCCCTCTGGTGGTGGGAGACCTGCCGCCATGGTGCACTCCCGGAGGGGATTGCCGGCGACCGCGCGGCCGCCCAGATGCTCGGTGCGAGATACGTCGCTCATGCCGTCCTCTTCACGCTGCTCGCCGCGGCGACCTGGATCGACTTTCGGCACCGCGTGATCCCCGACTGCATCACGGTGCCCGGCGTGCTCCTCGGCCTCATGGCGACGACGCTCGAGCCGGCGGTCCTGCTGCCGGTGGGCCGGGAGTTGGCCCGGTCCTACGCCGCTCCACTGCTTGCCCCGGACGTGCTCGGCGCGTTCGGCCCGCTCCGGGGCTCGCCGCCGCCCGCCTGGCTCCTTCCCTGGCCGCTTGCGACCGGCCTGGCCGCTGCGATCGCCACCTTTGCCCTCTGGTGGTGGGCGTGCACCGCTCCCGCAGACACCACCGAGGCCGACCGCATCGCGTTCGACCCGCGGTGGATCGTGTTTCTCTGCGGCGTGGTGCTCGTCGGCATCGCCTGGTGGCGCGGCGGCGACCACTGGCTCGGTCTGCTGGCCTCGCTCGCCGGCATGCTCGTGGCGGCCGGCCTCGTCTGGCTCACCCGCGAAGGCGCGTCGCGGGCGCTGGGTCAGGAGGCGATGGGACTCGGCGACGTGACGCTGATGGCGATGGTGGGCGCCTGGCTCGGCTGGCAGGCCTGCGTGGTCATCTGTTTTCTCGCGGTCTTCATCGGGCTCGCCCACGGACTGCTGCAGGTCGTCATGCGGCGTGAGAACGAACTCCCCTTCGGCCCGAGCCTCTGCCTCGCCGCGGTCGCCCTGGTCGTGGCATGGCGGCCGATCTGGGAACGCACCGCCGCCACGTTCGACCGACCCGTCGAGCTCGCCCTCGTGGCCACCGCCGTCGTCGTCCTCACGGCCGTGAGCCTGTTCATGCTCCGCCGGATCCGCGGGAACTGACTCGTAGCGTTCGCACACCCGCCACACCCGCCGGCCCCCCGTCTCCTGTTCTCCTGTTCCTGCCTGTTCCTGCCCTGCAATACGCCGTGAGGGGCTGCCCGTGGCCCGGAGCCGGCGTGAGCTGCCAAGCGCAGGCAGGATGCCGTAGCGCAGGCGGGTCCGAGCGGGCGAAGGCAGGATGCCGTAGCGAGCGTCCGGCTCTCGGGGCACGGGCAGTCCCGAACTCACGCCAACTCGGGTAAACCGCCAGTCGGGGGCGCGTACGAATACATCGTCGTTTCGGCCCTGCGGCCGATCTTGCCCGCCTTGTGCCCGCTCCCTATCATCCCGCCCCCCGAGGCAGGGACTCGCGCATGGTGCATGGGCCGAATTCGAGCGGCGGTCTGGCCGTCGTGATCGCGGTCGCGATCACGATCGGCGCTGGCGGCTGCGCGAACAACCCGTTTCGGACCGCGCCGCCGGCCGGCCCACTCAACCTGGAGCCGCCGCCGGGAGTCGCCACGCCCGCGCACATGCTCCCGCAGACCTCGGCCATCCCCCCTGCCCCGTCGTACGCCGATCTCGACGGCCGGTCACTTGCGTCGTCGCTCGAGCGCAGCCGGCAGGAATCACAGCTCATGCAGGATCAGATCGCGGCGCTCCGCGATCAGCTTGCGAGCACGTCTTCACAGCTGGCCCAGACCCGCTCAGCCGGCATGCCCACACCTCCCGGCGGGCCCGGCGCCGGGGGAACGCCGCCGGCTCCGGACACGCCGTCGACGGCGCTCCGCGCGGCGATGAACCAGCTCGCGATCACCGGCGCGGATGCCCGTTTCGACGGCGCGGTGGTACGAGTCGACGTCCAGGCCGAGCGGCTCTTCGAGCCAGGCACGGCGAATCTGCTTCCAGGCGGTGCCGCGATCCTCACACAGGTCGCCAGTGAAATCGATCGCGTCTACCCCGGCCACTTCATCGGCATCGAAGGACACGTCGATACCGAGCCGCTGATCAACGCCGCCTGGGCCTCGCCGCATCAGCTCACGGCCGCCCGGGCCGCCGCGGTGTTCGACTTCTTCACGAGCCGCACCCGTCTTCGGGAGGCGCAGCTGTTCCTCGTGGCCCACGGTTCCAACCATCCGTTGGTCTCGAATGCGACGGCCGCGGGCCGCACCCGCAACCGCCGCATGGAACTCGTCGTCTATCCGGAAGTGGCTGCGGCCGCCGCACCGTGACCGCGGCCCGCGAGCCGGGTATGATCGGGCGATGATCACGATCGTCGATTACGGCAGCGGCAACCTGCGGAGCGTGCAGAAGGCGATGGAACGCCTGGGCGCCGCGGCCACGATCACCGACGATCCGAACCTCGTCGCCGCCGCCGAGCGGCTCGTGCTGCCCGGCGTCGGCGCCTTCGGCGACGCGATGCGGGAGCTCCACGCCCGGGGCCTCGTGGAACCGATCCAGGCCCACGTGCGGGCCGACCGGCCGTTCTTCGGGATCTGCATGGGCCTGCAACTCCTCTTCGAAACGGGCTGGGAAGGGGGCCGGCACGCCGGACTCGGCCTGCTCGAGGGGGACGTCGCCCGATTCGATATCGACCCCGACCTGAAAGTGCCGCACATGGGCTGGAACACCGTGTCGTGGCGCGGCGTCACCGCACGCCGGCCGCCGGTGGCCGATGACAGCTTTTTCTACTTCGTGCACTCGTACCACGCGCGGCCGCGGGACGAGTCGATCGTGGCGGCCGTCACCGACTACGGCGGTCCGTTCTGTTCGGCCGTGCGCCGGGGGCGGCTCTTCGCCACGCAGTTCCACCCCGAGAAGAGCCAACGGCTCGGGCTCGATCTGCTCGGCTCGTTCCTCGCATCCGCCTGACACCCGCCTGCAGCCTGATTGGAGACTCTGCCGATGGAACTCTGGCCCGCGATCGATCTGCGCGGCGGCCGCTGCGTGCGGCTCCTGCAGGGCGACTACGACCGCGAGACGGTGTTCGGCGAAGACCCCGTCGCGATGGCCCGCGACTTTGCCGCCGCCGGTGCCACGCGGCTCCACATCGTCGATCTCGACGGCGCGAAAGCCGGAGCCCCCGTGCAGGCCGAACTCGTCGGCCGCATGGTGGCGGCGACGGGCCTGCCCTGCCAACTTGGCGGCGGCATACGGTCGCGGGATACCGCAGCCGCCTATCTCGCCGCGGGCGTGAGCCGCGTGATCATCGGCAGCCTCGCTGTCGAAGAGCCCCACGCATTCATCTCGATCGTCGAGGAATTTCCAGGCCGCATCGTGCTCGGCCTCGACGCCCGAGACGGCCGCGTCGCCGTCCGCGGCTGGCTGGAGACGAGCGGTGCACTCGCCGTCGAGATCGCCCGACGACACGCCCGTCTCCCACTCGCCGCAATCGTCTACACCGACATCGCGACCGACGGCATGCTCTCGGGCCCCAACCTGGCCGCACTCCGCGAGATGATCGCCGCCACGCCGCTCCCGGTCATCGCCTCGGGTGGCGTGGCGGGCGCCGACGACATCCGCCGCGTGGCCGAGATCGGCGCCGCCGGCTGCATCGTCGGCAAGGCCCTCTACGCCGGCGCCGTCACCCTCCCCGCCGCCCTGGCCGCCGCCGGCGAGTGACTGACGCCGAGTGAGGCTGGAGTCCACTTGCCGAACCGGCGAGGGGCTGCCGGTGCCCTCTCGCTCGGACGTTCGCTTTGGGCATCCATGCCCTCCGCTCACTCGGAGGTGGCTGCGCTCTCGCCCTCCGGGCTTCGCTAGCCACCTACGCCAGCTCGAGGGCACCGGCAGCCCCTCGCCTCCCCAACTGAAATACGGGAAGGCTCGGGAGTGCCCATGTCCCGGGAGCCGGCGTTGCTGACCAGCGCAGGCAGGATGCCGAAGCGCAGTCAGCATCGAGCGAGCGAAGGCATGGATGCCGTAGCGAGCGTCCGGCGATGGGGCGTGGGCACTCCCGAGCCAGCGCCCCTTCATGCGGCCGCCCATAGCCACGGCGGCCGCAGGGTCAGCCAGGGTTTCCTGGCCTTCCGAAATCAGCGGGCGAGTGGCCCGATACGCCGAACAACCCTCAATTCCGCCCCTCCGACCCGCCGATGGACGAGGGCATTGTTTGCCGGGGTTCCGGCCCGCCTCTACCATCGGTGCCATGGCCACTGACGTGCGGATCAAGGAACAGCTGCCCGAACTGACGCGGCGGATCGTCGAGACGTACCAAGACGTCCCGACGATCAACTACCTCGGACACTGCCCGCTGCCGAACTACGAGTCGATCATCGCGGCCTGCGAGGATCTCAAGGAGATTCTCTACCCGGGCTATCGGCGGCGGGAGAACCTCCACCTCGGCAACGTGACCTACCACGTCGGCGACCTCGTCGACGGCCTGCACGACAAGCTCACGACGCAGATTGGCCGTGCCCTGCGGCACAGTCTCTCCGCGCAGCGACTGGCCGCCGAGCAGGGGGTCGAACTGCCGGCCGTGCCGGACGCCGTGCAGCACTGCACGGAGGAGGCCGACTTCGAGGCGCTCGGCCAGGCCAAGGCGGTTGAGTTTCTGGAACGCATTCCGGATCTGCGGCGGGTGCTCGCCACCGACGTGCAGGCGGCCTACGACGGCGACCCGGCGGTCCGCACCCTCGACGAAGTGATCTTCTGCTATCCGGGCCTGGAAGCCGTGACGATTCACCGGCTGGCCCACCTGCTCCATCGGCTCGACGTGCCACTGATCCCGCGGATGATGGCGGAGTGGTCGCACGCCCGCACCGGCATCGACATCCATCCGGGTGCGACGATCGGCGACCACTTCTTCATCGACCATGGCACGGGCGTGGTGATCGGCGAGACCTGCGAGATCGGCAGCCACGTCAAGCTCTATCAGGGCGTGACGCTCGGTGCGCTCTCGTTCCAGACCGATGCCGACGGCCATCTCGTGCGGGGCACGAAGCGGCACCCCACGATCGAAGACCGGGTGGTCATCTATGCCAACGCGACGGTGCTCGGCGGCGCCACGGTGATCGGCCACGACTCCGTGATCGGCAGCAACGTCTGGCTCACGCGGTCGGTCGATCCGCACACCACCGTGGTGCTGGAGAAACCGAAGCTCCGCATGCGCGGCGAAGCGCCGGAGCCGGGCATCGACTGGCAGATTTAGCCTCGCCCTACCATGCGGCGGAGGACCCCGACCACGTCCATCAGGCTGCCGGCCTGCGCGGAAAGTTCCTCGGCGGCGGCGGAGCCCTCCTCGGCTCCCGAGGCCGCCTGCTGGGTGACCTGCTCGATCCGCTGCAGGGCGGTGCCGATCCGATCGACCGCCCGATGCTGCTCGCGACTCCCGGCATCGACCTCGTCGACGAGCACGCGGACGGCCGCAGATTGCGCCGCGAGCGCATCGATCGCACCGGTCACCTCCGCCATCTTGCGTCGGCCCGCCTGCGACCGCGTAAGCGATTCGGCGATGAGCGTGGCCGTCTCCCGGGCCGCCTGCGCCGACCGCTGCGCGAGGCTGCGGACCTCGTCGGCCACCACCGCGAAGCCGAGTCCTGCCTCACCGGCCCGCGCCGCCTCCACGGCGGCGTTGAGGGCGAGGATGTTGGTCTGAAACGCGATTTCGTCGATCACCTTGTTGATCGACGAAATCCGCGTGGCCGCGTGGTCGATGGCGTTGATCGCGTCGTTCAACTCGCCCAGCAGACCGGCCGCGTCGCGAAACTGGGCCTGCTCGTGACCGACGTGTTCGCTCGCTTCCCGGGCGCGGCGCGTGTTGTCGGTGGCCATTCCGCCGGTCGCCCGGGCGGCCCGGGTGCTGTCCTCCACGGAGGCGAGCTGCTCCGCGGTGCCCTGGGCGAGCGAGAGGCTCGCCGCCGCCACCTGCGCCGCCCCGGCATTCACGTTGGCCGCCGTCATCGAGAGTTCGTCGATCGCCCGCCGCACGGAGCGGGCATGATGTCGCATGGCCATCCAGATCACGGTGACCGCCAGCGTCGCCACGCCAACGACCAGGGCCATGAGGAGATCGCTCCGGCGACGCGCGGCTGCCACCGCGGAGGCGGTCCGTCGGTCGAGGAGTTGCTCGAACTCACCGATCGGCCTCATGATCGAGTCCTTGTCCGAGTGATAGGTGTCGTCGTGCATGATCCGCCGGGCCATCTCCGGATCGGGGTCCCCGCGCTTCGTGGAGCCAGCCCGTCCGTCGGGAAACAGGCCCTTGACCGCGTTCATGGCGACGGTTTCCGTCGTGACCAGCGCGTTGGAGTTGTCTTCGGCCCGCTTCAGGCAGGCGAGTTCGTCGGCCGTGAAGCCCTGCTGCTCCATCAGCGCACGCAGCGGCACCCGGCGGCCGTCCGCCCGCGGCTCCGTACCATTCCGCACGGCGAGGACCCGCCAATACTGCCGCTCGTAGGCGGCGTCGCCGGTCACCACGAACGTGCGTGCAAGCCGCGTGAGCTCGTCCGAACTCCGGCGCAGTTCGTGGGCCAGCCGATATGACTCGTAGCGATCGAGGTGGGCGCGGTTGAGGCCCGCCTGGTTGAAAAAGGCGAGCAGCGCGAGGGCCAGCAGGCCGAGCACGGGCCCGAGGGTCATCAGCTTCAACTGCCGCATGGTGTTCATGGACCGCTCCCGCAGGTGTGGCCAAGTGTAGGTCGCGGTTTCGGCCGGTGCGCCCCCCCGACAAATCGGCCGAAACGGCCCCCAGGGCGGCCATTTTGAAGCTAGGATGGGGATATGACCGTGGAATCCCCCCCTCCCGCCGCCGCCGCCCGCCGCCTGCTCCAGCAGATCGGCCTCGAGATGGCGTTTCTCGATCTCGCGAGCCCGGGGGGCGGATCGGCCGGGGCCGTGCTCGCCGGCCTGCTCATGGAACTCGAGTCGGCGGTCGCCCTGGCGCCCGAGCCGATCAAGCGGCTCACCGCGAAGGCTCGCGAGTGCACGACGCCGCTGCCGGCCGCAATGCCGGACTTCATTCTTTCCCTCGCCGACTGGCTCTCCGACTGGCACGCATGGATGGAGGAGGCGGTCGCATCCTGGGAACGTGGACTGCAGCTCCCATCGGTGCCGCAACCGCTCGAGACCATACCCGGCGCCACGGCGTCGACGCCCGTCACCGCGGTGGCTGCACCACCTCCGCGACCAGGCCCCGACGCCTCGGTGTCAGCCCCACCTCGGCGGCTCGTCCTCGACGATCCCGCAGGGCACCAAGACGTCACCGTGCTGCCGCAGGAAGCGGACCCCGAACTCGTGCGGCTGTTCTGTGCGGAGTCGCACGACCTGCTCCGCGACGTCGAGCAGGGAGTGCTCGTGCTGGAGGGAACGCCGAACGATCCCGACACGCTCGCGACCGTGTTCCGCGCGTTCCACACGCTCAAGGGCAACGCCGCGGTCATGAAGCTCGCGGACTTGCACCGGCTGGCTCACGAAGTCGAGTCGCTCCTCGACGCGGCACGCCGCGGCGGACGCAGCCTCGACCGCGATGCGATCGACGTCATCCTCGCCGCCGCCGACTGCTTCACCCGCTTCGTCACGGAGATGGCGCGGCAGGTCGAGGGCCTCTCTCCCGGCCAATCGCTGAGCCTGCCGGTGCCGGCGATTCTCGCAGCCGTGGCGCACCTGCTTGCGGCCGCCCCCGCGCCAGAAGCCGCCCGCGGCCAAGCCCCGACACCGCCACCCGCACCGCGGTCGGCGGTCGGCGCCGGCGAGCCGGCGGCGGCCACGCCGCCACCCAGCCCCGCCCCGGCTGCGAGGGCCACGGAGCCGACCGCATCGGCCGGCCCTGCGCCGGCAGCTGCGTCGGCACCGCTCACGACGGCCGGAACGTCGATCCGCGTCGACACGCACAAGCTCGACGGCCTCATCGACCTCGTGGGCGAACTCGTGATCGCGCAGTCGATGGTCGTTCAGGGAACCACGGCCGAACGGCCGCCCGACGAGCATCTCGCACGGGCGCTGGCGCGGCTCCGGGGCATCACGTCCGACCTGCAGCGGACGGCGATGGGGCTGCGGATGGTGCCGATTCGTGGCACCTTCCAGAAGATGGCCCGCCTCGTCCGCGACACCGCCGCTGAGCTCGGCAAGGATGTCAGACTCGTGCTGGAAGGAGAAGACACCGAACTCGATCGCACGGTCATCGAACAAATCGGCGACCCGCTCGTGCACATGATCCGCAATGCGATCGACCACGGGCTCGAGCCGCCGGCGACACGGACGACGGCCGGAAAGCCTCCCACCGGCACGATCCGGCTCTCGGCCTTTCACCAGGGGGGGTTCGTCGTCGTTCGCATCACCGACGACGGCCGCGGGCTCGATCCCGCGCGGATCCGTGGCAAGGCCATCGAGCGCGGCCTCATCGGCCCCGACACCGTGCTCGACGACCGCGAGACGCTCGACCTCATTTTCGCGGCCGGCTTCTCGACGGCCGAGCAGGTCACGGGACTCTCAGGCCGGGGCGTGGGCATGGATGTCGTCCGCCGCAACATCGAGGGCATCCGTGGCAAGATCGAGATCGACTCCGTGACCGGGGCCGGCACCACGTTCACGATGTACATGCCGCTCACGCTCGCGATCATCGAGGGGCTGCTGGTGGCCGTCGGTGACCAGCGGTTCGTCGTCCCCACGCTCTCCGTCCGCGAGTCGCTCCGCCCGCTGCCGGGCGACATCACCACCGTGCACGGCCGCGGCGAACTCGTCAACGTCCGCGGCCGGCTCGTGCCGTTGCTGAGAATGGGGCCTCACGTCGGCGTAGCCGCACGAGCGACCTCCCCAGCCGACGGGATCGTCGTCGTCGTGGAAGCGGGGCAGGAATGCCGCGGGCTGCTCGTGGATCACCTGCTCGGCAAGCAGGAGGTGGTGATCAAGAGCCTCGGCGAGACCTTCGCGGGCCGGCACGGATTCGCCGGGGCCGCCATCCTGGGGGACGGCCGCGTCGGCCTGATCCTCGACACCAATGCCCTCGTCCGACTCAAGCCGACCATCGCCGGATCGGCGGCCTGAAGAGACACCACCTCGACTGCAGCCATGAACACATCCACCACAGGACAGCCCGTCGGCCCACTGACCGCCCAGCCCGGCAAGTATCTGACGTTCACGCTCGGCAGGGAGAGGTACGGCCTGCCCGTGCTGGTGGTCCGCGAGATCATCCGGCTCTGCCCGATCACGCCGGTCGCCTCGATGCCGCCGCACGTGCGGGGCGTGATCAACCTGCGTGGCAAGGTGATACCCGTCGTCGATCTCCGCATCCGGTTCGGACTCCCCGATCCCGTCGATCACGACCGCACCTGCATCGTCATCACCCAGGTCGCCGCCGCCGGCGGCGGCAGCCGCCCCTACGGCGCGATCGTGGACGGCGTCGAGGAGGTCGCCGCCTATGCGGCCGATGATCTCGTGCCCACCCCCGACTTCGGCACCTCGATCGACACGCGGTTCATCACCGGCATGGCGCGATCGGGCGCCGGCGTCGTCACCCTCATCGACCTCGAAGCGATCGCCCGGGCCGACCGGGAGCCAACCTGAAGGAATTCCCATGAAGACTCTCACCATCCCCCGCCGCATCGCCCTCGGCCTGGCCGCCCTGGTGCTCACCGGCCTGCTGCTCGGCGCCATCTCGCTCTGGCGGATCACCGGCATCAATCAGCACGTCGTCAGGCTGTCGGGGAACGCCCTGCCGTCGGTCGTCACGCTGAGCCGCATCGTCGAAAGCAACTACGTGGCCATGAAGTCGGTGCGCTCCGCCTTGCTCGCGGCCGCCGACGCGGACGCCGCCGCCGCGACGGCCGCTCAGACCAATTTCGAACGGGCAGCGAAGGAGGGGGCTGCCATGTGCGATGCCTACCAGGACTTTTTCAGTGATGACGACGATCGCCGCATTTTCGCCGACGCCCGAGCGGCCCGAGAATCGTTTCTCGCCGAGGGCCGACGCGTGTTCGCACTCCTGGCGAACGGCAAGGATGCTGAGGCCCGTGCCACCATGCGCGGCGACGTGGAGAACACCGCCCAGGCCTGCATCGATCTCTTCAAGGCCGACATCGAACACAACGTGACATTGGCCAGCCGCGCGGTGGCTACGGCGGGCGACACCGTCCGCGGCAGTTTTTTCGTGATCGGCTCGGCGGTCGGCCTGGCCTCGCTCCTCGGCCTGCTTCTCGGCACGGGCGTGATTCGCTCGACCAGTGGCGTGCTCCGCACCATCTCCGATACGCTCGAGGACGGTGCCGCTCAGGCGGCCACGGCCTCGGGCCAGCTCGCCACGATCAGCCAGACGGTGGCCGCCGGCTGCAGCGAGCAGGGATCGAGCGTGGCGGAGACGAGCACGGCGCTCGAGCAGATGTCGGCCATGATCCGCAGCACGGCCGGCAATGCCGCCCAGGCCAAGGAGTTGGCCTTGCAGGCCCGCACCGCCGCCGAGGCGGGCGCCCGCACGATGGTCGACATGAATGCGGCCATGCAGGCGATCGAGAACTCGAGCGCGGAGGTGGCCAAGATCGTCAAGGACATCGACGAGATCGCCTTCCAGACCAACATCCTGGCCCTCAACGCCGCCGTCGAAGCGGCCCGAGCGGGCGAGGCCGGTGCCGGATTCGCCGTCGTGGCCGACGAGGTGCGATCGCTCGCACAGCGGAGCGCCGCGGCCGCCCGCGCGACGGCGGCCAAGATCGAGGCGGCGATCGCCAGCAGCCGCCACGGTGGCGAGAGCTGCGATCGGGTGGGCGCCTCGCTGGATGCGATCGCCGCCACGATCGCCGCGGCCGACACGCTCGTGGCCGAAATCGCGACCGCCGCCCGGGAACAGTCCCAGGGCATCGGCCAGATCGGGGCGGCGATGACCGAACTCGACAAGGTCACGCAGGAAAACGCCGCCCGGGCCGAGGAGGGCGCGAGCGCCGCCGCCGAGCTCACGAGCCAGTCGCAGCTGATGCGGGAGCACGTGGAGTGGCTCCGGTCACTCGTCTCCACGGCTGCCGCCGCGAAGCGGTCAGCTGCGGCTCCGTCCGCTCGGCGGCCGGCCCCCGTCTCGCGGCCGGCCCCCCCGCCCCGGCCCGCCCGGCTCCCTGGCGACGCCGTCCGCATCCCGATGCCAGGCGACGCCGCCACCATGGCCGACGCCGAGGACCGTCACTTCAAGGACTTCTGACCGGCGCGAGCGGCCTTCCACGAGGTCGCCCGCCGCCGACACCATCCCATGGCATTCTCCGAGGCGGAACTCTCGGCGGCGACCTTCGCCTTTCTGGCCGGGCTCGTCTATGACCGCAGCCGCATCCGGCTCGGCCCCGACAAACGGGCTCTGGTGGCGGGCCGGCTTGCCCGCCACCTCGAGGCCCGTGGCTGTTCGTCATTCGATGCCTACTGCGAGCTGCTCCGCCGCCGCGGAGACGACGACGAGATTGGCACGCTGATCGACCTGATCTCGACGAACCACACGCAGTTCTTCCGTGAACCGGCGCACTTCGAGATCCTCGCTCACGACCTGCTGCCGGCTCTCGCGGCGCGGACGATCGCGGCGGCAAGGCCGCTCCGGGTCTGGTCGGCCGCCGCCGCCTCCGGTGAGGAACCCTATTCGCTCGCAATCGTTCTGGCCGAGCAGACCCGCCAGCAGCCAGGCTTCACCTGGGAGGTGCATGCCTCCGACATCTCCCGCCGCATGCTCGACCGCTGCCGCCTCGGGATCTACGCCGCCGACAAGGTGAAACTGCCCGATCCCCGCCTGCTGCCGCGATATTTCCGCCAGGGCTTCGGCCGGCGCGAGGGCTGTGTGCGGCTCAAGCCCGAGATCCGGCGGCATGTGGCGGTGGAGCACGTCAACCTGTTCCAGCCAACCTATCCCGTGCCGCGTGAGGTCGATATCGTGTTCTGCCGCAACGTGATGATCTACTTCGACGTCGATTCGCGACAGGAGCTCGTAGGCCGCTTGTTCGACCAGCTGGCACCGGGCGGCTATCTCTTCGTGGGGCATGCCGAGAGCCTGCTCGGCCTCGCGCATCGCTTCGAGACCACGCGACCGGGCGTCTACCGGAAGACGGGATGAGGCGGAGCCGTACAGCATGACCGCACCGACAGGCCGCCGCATCCGCGTGCTCGTCATCGACGACTCGGCGCTCGTCCGCCGTGCCATCACCGAGGCGTTGTCGCGCGACCCCGCACTCGAGGTCGTGGGATCGGCCTGCGATCCCTATGTGGCCCGCGAGAAGATCGAGCAACTGGCCCCCGACGTGCTCACGCTCGACCTCGAAATGCCGCGGATGGACGGCTTGACGTTCCTCCGCATCCTGATGAAGCATCATCCGCTGCCGGTGGTGGTGGTGAGTTCCCTGGCCCAACACGGCTCGCAGGCGGCCATGGATGCCGTCGATGCAGGGGCGGTCGATGTGCTGGCGAAGCCCGATGGCACGATGTCGATCGGCGCACTGGCCGACCGCCTCGCCTACCACGTGAAGGCCGCCGCCGCCGCGGGCGTGGGCCGCCGTCGCCCTGCCGAGCAGGCACCCGCCGCATCGGCACCGCTGCCGGCGGCCGGGGCACCGCCCGACAGCAGGCAGATCATCGTCATCGGCGGCTCGACGGGGGGCGTCGAGGCCCTCCGCATGCTGTTGCCACGGTTTCCGCGAGGGCTGCCGCCGATCGCCGTGGTCCAGCACATCTCCGCCTACTTCTCGCGGGTCGTGGCGGAGCGGCTCGACGCCCTCTGCGGCCTCGACGTGCGCGAGGCGACCGACGGCGGCCCCCTGAGATCCGGCAGTTGCGTCATCGCCCCCGGCGACTTCCACCTCGCCGTCGAGTTCTCCGGCGGGGCGTATCGCACCAAGCTGCTCAAGACGCCCCCCATCCACCACTGCCGTCCGGCCGTCGATGTGCTCTTTCGCTCGGCGGCGGAAGCAGCCGGCCGCCACGCCGTGGCCGCGCTCCTCACCGGCATGGGGAGCGACGGCGCGATCGGCATGCAGGCGATCCGCAGGGCCGGCGGCACGACGATCGCCGAGCATGAATCGACCTGCGTCGTCTACGGCATGCCCCGCGCCGCGGTCGAACTCGGCGCCGTGGACCACACGGTGCCGCTCCCCGACATCCCGGCCGCGATCATGAAGGCGGTCGCCCGCCCCTCCTGATGGCGTATTGCCAGCACGAGAAGAGGCGCCGGTCGGGGGGGCGCGCGGCCGCCCGAGAGGGTCCTATCCGCCGCCGCCGAGCACGTTCCCCGACTGGCGGTTCGCGCGAGTTGATCGCGAGCCGGGCTACCGCCGCGATGCCGTGCGGACGAGCTTGCGGGCGGTCTCGAGTTCGCGGAGCTTCGTGGCGATCGCGTCGTCGCCCGTGGCCCGGCTCGCTGCGATCCGCTCGAGGTCGGCCTTGGCTGCGGCGGCGTCGAGGGTTTCGGCGGGCACGGCCCGCTGGGTGATCACGGACACGGTGCCGTGCCCCACTTCCACGAAGCCCCCCTCCACGAAGACCCGCCTCACCGCCTCACCACCGGCACCCTGCTCGCCGATCACCCGCACCTCGCCGGCGCCGAGCCGGCCGATAAAGGGCGTGTGGCCGCGGGCCACGCCCCGCTCGCCGTCGTCGAGCGGCAGCACGACCGAGCGGGCGTGGATGTCGAGCGCGGTGGCCTCGGGCGTCGTGATGACGCAGCGGATCGAACCTGATTGCTTGGTGTCGGCCATGGAGGTTCACTCAGGGGCGGTGCGCGGATCAGGCCTTGGCGGCCATCTTCTTGGCCTGCTCCTCGGCCTGCTCGATCGGGCCGACGTACATGAAGGCCTGCTCGGGGAGGTGGTCCCACTTGCCGTCGGCGATCTCCTCGAACGAGCGGATGGTGTCATCGAGGCTCGTGATCTCGCCCGGCTTGCCGGTGAACACCTCGGCCACGAGGAACGGCTGCGAGAGGAACCGCTCCATGCGGCGGGCCCGATGGACGACGAGCTTGTCCTCTTCCGACAGCTCGTCCACACCGAGGATCGCGATGATGTCCTGCAGCTCGCGGTAGCGCTGGAGCGTCCGCTGCACGCGGCGGGCGATCTTGTAGTGCCGCTCGCCCACGTACTGCGGGTCGAGAATGCGGCTCGACGAGGCGAGCGGGTCGACGGCGGGATAGATGCCCTTCTCGGAGATCGACCGCTCCAGGTAGAGGAACGCGTCGAGGTTGCCGAAGGCCGTGGCAGGGGCGGGGTCGGTCGGGTCGTCAGCCGGCACGTACACGGCCTGCACGCTCGTGATCGCCCCCTTCGAGGTCGAGGTGATCCGCTCCTGGAGGGCGCCCATCTCCGTGGCCAGTGTCGGCTGATAGCCCACGGCGCTCGGCATCCGGCCCAGGAGGGCGCTCACTTCGCTGCCCGCCTGCGAAAAGCGGAAGATGTTGTCCACGAAGAGCAGCGTGTCGGCGCCGGTCGTGTCGCGAAAATACTCGGCCATCGTCAGCGCGGAGAGCGCGACGCGAAGACGGGCTCCCGGCGGCTCGTTCATCTGGCCGAACACCATGCAGGTCTGCTCGATGACGCTCCGGCCCGTGTCGCCGATCTTGGCCTCCTGCATCTCGAGCCACAGATCGGTTCCTTCGCGCGTCCGCTCGCCGACCCCGGCGAACACCGAATAGCCGCCGTGAGCGCTCGCGATTCGGGCGATGAGTTCCGTCAGGATCACCGTCTTGCCGAGACCGGCACCGCCGAAGAGGCCGGCCTTGCCACCGCGGACGAACGGCGTGAGCAGGTCGATCACCTTGATGCCCGTCTCGAAGAGCTCCGTCCGCGTGGAGAGGTCGGTGACGGGGGGCGGATCGCGATGGATCGGCCACCGCTCCTGCGACTCGACCGGGCCGCGGCTGTCGATCGGCTCACCGAGCAGGTTGAACACGCGGCCGAGCGTGCCCTTGCCCACCGGCACCGATACCGGCGCACCCGTGTCGACCACTTCCGCGCCGCGGGTCAGGCCGTCGGTCGAGCCGAGGGCCACGCAGCGGACCTTGCCGCCGCCGAGATGCTGCTGCACCTCGCCCACCAGGTGCAGGTCGACGCCCTTGTTCGCGCTGTCGATCCGCACGGCGTTGTAGATCGCCGGGAGGGAGCTTTCGGGAAACTCCACGTCGAACGTGGAGCCGATGACCTGGGTAATGCTGCCGTGTGCCATGTCTCTCGAACCTTTGCTAGGGGGAATGCCTTATTGTTTTTTGAGGGCCTCGACGCCGCCGAGGATCTCCATGATTTCGCCGGTGATCTGTGACTGACGGGCGCGGTTGTACTGGCGCGACAGGCTCTTGATCAGCCCGCCGGCGTTCTCCGTGGCGGCCTTCATCGCCACCATCCGTGCCACCTGCTCGCTGACGGCGGCATCGAGGAAGCACTTGAAGAGCCGCGACAGGAAGCTCGCCGGCAGGATCTCCTCGAGGATGCTCGCCGCGGAGGGATAGAACTCGTATTCGTCGGAGGCGAGATTGGCCTTCGTGCCGCCGGCAGACGTTTCGGGCGGGGCGAGCGGGAGCAGCGTCTCGGTGATCGCCTCCTGCTTCGCGATCGAATGGAACTTCGTGTAGACGACATCGAGCCGGTCGATCTCGCCGGCGGCGTAGGCGTCGAGGTAGGCCCGGCCGATCGGCGCGACGGCCGCGAACTCCGGCTTGTCCTCGAACGTCGTATGCCGTTCCGCGATGTCGATGCCGCGGAATTTGAGGGCCGAGATTCCCCGCTTCCCCGACACCGTCACGTGGGCCGGCACCTGCTCGCTCTTCCACTGGCCGAGCAGGGCGACGGATTGCCGCACGATGTTGGAGTTGTAACCTCCGCAGAGACCGCGGTTTCCCGTGAGCACGAGCACGGCCGTCCGCCGCGTGGGCCGAACTTCGAGCAGCGGATGGGAGACGTCCGCCCCCACGCTCCCGATGTTCTCGAGGATCTTCGCCAACTGCTTGGTGTAGTCACGGGCGGCGACCGAGCGATCCATCGCCTTCTTGAACCGCGCGGTGGCGATGAGCTCCATCGTCCGCGTGATCTTGCGGATGTTCTTGACCGACTTGCGGCGACGATCGAGTGCCCGGGCCTTTGCCATGCTCTTCGACTTTCAGCGTGCGATGTTCGGCGTGCGAGGTGGGATCCCGACTGCTAGCGTGCCCCGGCCAACTGGCGGGCCTCGCCACCGGTCTTCGCGGCCCGCTGCCGCTTGAATTCGGCGATCGCAGCCTCCAACTGCCGTTCGCTCTCCGCATCCAGCTCCTTCGACTCGTCGATCCGCCTGCGGAGCTCCGGCACCTGGTCACGGACGAACGTGAGGAAGCCCTTCTCCCAGTCGGCGACCTCGTCCCGCTTCACCTCGTCGAGGTGGCCGCGGGTGCCGGCATAGATGGAGAGCACCTGGTCCACCACGTCCATCGGCGCGAACTGCCCCTGCTTGAGCAGCTCGACCATCCGATAGCCCCGATCGAGCCGCTGCTGCGTGGCGGCGTCGAGGTCCGTGCCGAGCTGGGCGAAGGCCTCGAGCTCGCGAAAGCTCGCGAGGTCGAGACGCAAACCGCCGGCCACCTTCTTCATCGCCTTCGTCTGGGCGGCACCGCCCACACGCGACACCGAGATACCGGCGTTCATGGCGGGCCGCTGGCCCGCGAAGAAGAGGTCGGGCTGGAGGTAGATCTGGCCGTCGGTGATCGAGATCACGTTCGTGGGGATATAGGCCGACACCTCGCCTTCGAGCGTCTCGATGATCGGCAGCGACGTGAGCGATCCGCCGCCGAGTTCCTTCGAGAGCTTGGCCGACCGCTCGAGGAGGCGGCTGTGGGCGTAGAACACGTCGCCCGGGTAGGCCTCGCGTCCCGGCGGCCGCCGCATGAGCAACGAGAGTTGGCGGTAGGCGGTAGCCTGCTTCGAGAGATCGTCGTAGACGATCAGGGCGTGCTGGCCGTTGTACATGAAGTGCTCGGCCATCGCCGTGCCCGAATAGGGGGCGATGTACTGCAACGGGGCCGCGGTGCTGGCTCCCGAAACGATCACCGTCGTGTAGTCCATCGCGCCATACTTGCGGAGCGTGTCGATCGCCACGGCGACCGACGAGTCCTTCTGCCCGACGGCGACGTAGAAACACTTCACGCCGCTGTTCTTCTGATTGATGATCGCGTCGATGCCGATCGCGGTCTTGCCCGTTTTACGGTCGCCGATGATCAATTCGCGCTGGCCGCGGCCGATAGGCGTCATCGCATCGACGGCCTTGATGCCGGTCTGCATCGGCTCGCGAACGGGCGACCGCTCCGCCACGCCGGGGGCGAGCGACTCGACCGGTCGCCGCAGGTCTGTGACGACCGGCCCCTTGCCGTCGAGCGGGTTGCCGAGCGGATCGAGCACGCGGCCGATCACGGCATCGCCCACGGGCACCGAGAGCAGCCGACCGGTGCTCTTCACCTCGTCCCCCTCGGTCACCTTGAGGTAGTCGCCGAGAATGATCACACCGACCGAGTTCTCCTCGAGGTTGAACGCAAGGCCCGTGATGCCGCCGGGGAACTCGACCATCTCGCCGGCCATCACGCCGGAGAGGCCCCAGACCCGCGCGATGCCGTCGCCCACCTCGAGGACGCGGCCGACCTCGCGGACGTCGATGCCTGACTCGAACCGGGAAATCTCCTCACGCAGAACTGAGGCGATCTCGTCCGTATTGAATTTCATGGATGCTCCTCTGCTTCAGCCGCTGCCCGAGCCGCACGAGGCTCGTGGCGACGGATTGGTCATAGACGGTGTCGGCGATGCGCACGACCAGCCCACCGATCACGGCGGGATCGACGACGAAGGTCGCGGCGAGTTTGGTGGCGACGGCCCGCTCGACGTCGGCCACGAGCCGCGCCTGATCGGCGGCATCGAGCGGCACGGCGGTCGTGAACGTGGCCGGCTTGCGGCCCTCCAACTCATCGGCCCGGCGCCGGGCTGCGGCCACGACGTCGGCGAGGATGTCAAGGCGACCGTGGCGGGCGAGCACGTGCAGCGTGTGGGCGGTCGTGGGCTGCATGCGGCCGGCCGTCATGCGGTCGATAAGGGCGGCCTTTTGCTCCAGGGGCATCTTGGGGGAGGCGAGCATCCGGGTCGCCTGCGGCACCTGCGGCAGCACGTCCCGCACGAGCGCCGTCAACTCATCGAGCACTTCCCGACGGCAGCCTTTTCGGTCGGCCGCCTCGATGATCGCCTGGGCGTAGACCTTCGCCCCGCGCTCCACCGCAATGTCGATGTGCGAGTCGTCACCGGTGGCGGCAGACGATGCGGAAGTGTGAGGGGTGTGACTCATCGGTGGCGGCACGGCGGCGGGGAACCTCAGTTGACGCTCGGCGTGGTCGTGATGCTGGCCACGGAATCCCGCACCAGCCGGGCCTGATCATCCGGGCCGAGCTTGGCCGACAGGAACTTGCCGGCCACCTGGACGGCGAGTTCACCGGCCCGCTCCGCGATCTGCGACAGCGCCTCGTCCCTGGCGAGGCCGATCTCGTGACGGGCGCGGTTCTTCTCGTCCTCGGCCGCCTTGCGGGCCTCGGCCACGATGGTCTGCCGGGTTGCATCAGCATCGCGGCGGGCCTCGTCGAGCATGCCGCGAACCTCGTCGGCGGCCTCGGCCAGCCGCCGTTCATACGAGGCCAACAGCCGCCGGGCGTCGTCATTGGCGGCCTGCGTGGCGGCGATCGTGTCGGCGATTCCCTGCTCCCGCTTGTCGAGCCCCTCCATGATCGGCTTCCAGGCGAACTTCGTCAGCAGTGCCAGCAGCAGGAGAAACGTCGCAAACGACCAGACGGCGAGGTCGGTCTGAAACCAGGCCGGGCTCTCGAAATCCTTCTGGCTCGTGCCCGCAGGCGGGTTGTGACCGATCTCGGTGTGATGGTCGCCGGCATGGCCATGCGCGGCGGCGGGATCAGCGGCGCTGACACGAGCGACCGGCAGCGCGGCACAGCCGATCGCCAGGGTGCAGGCGAGTGCAGCGAACGGGCAACGGGCACGGCGAGCTAGGAACACGGCGAAATCTCCAGTTCTCGAGCGACAGGCCAGGACGGGCAACCGAGCCGGGGGCGTGGCCGGGGACGACGCGCACGCGCGATCCGCCACCGGCCGCCCCGGCACGTCACAAGGCCCGAGGGCCCCGTGACGACGCGCGATCACTTCGTCGAGCAGATGAACAGCGCGTAGAACGTGAAGCCTTCGATGAGGGCCGCCGCGATGATCATCGCCGTCTGGATGCTGCCCGACACCTCGGGCTGACGGGCCATGCTCTCGTAGGCGGCGGAGGCGAGCTTGCTGATGCCCAACGCCGCGCCGATCACGACCAGGCCCACTGCGAACGGTGCGGTGAGTTCGATCAGCGAGCGGCCACCGGCCGCAGCGGCCTCCTGGGCCAGGGCAAGGTCGGCGCCGAAGGCCACGATGGCGAAGGCGGCGAGCGGGGCGAGCGTGCGGGCAGAGAGAAGCGAACGCATCATGACGGGGTCAATCTCCTGAAATACGGGGCAAGAAATACGGGGCAAGAAATACGGGAATACGGAAACTGAAACCAAGACGAAAACCAACGACGAAAACCAAGACGAACGATTTGGGAGGGCCAAGCCTAATGTTGGTGCACCGACGCGCCAATGAAGAGGGCGGAAAGAAACGTAAAAATATAGGCCTGCAGGAAGGCGACGAAGAGTTCAAGCACGCTGAACAGCGTGCAGCTGACGACGCTGATCCCCGCCACGGTGGCCCACATCCCCATCGAGTAGCTGGCGGCCGCCGTGATCATGCCCATGATGCCGAGCAACACGAGATGGCCCGCCACCATGTTGGCGAGGAGTCGCACGGCCAAAATCAAGTGCTTGATGCAGAGACCGAGCATTTCGATGGCAAAGATCATCGGCTTGAGCAGGATGGCCAGCGGCAGCGGCAGGTCCATGGATGGCACCTGATTGCCAAAAAAACCAAGAAAGCCGAACTGCCGCATGCCGGCCACGACGACCGTGGCGAACGTCACCCCGGCCAACGCCAGCGTCACGGAGAACGAGGCCGTCGGCGACCCCGCCCAGGGCACCATCCCGAGCAGGTTGCAGCCGAGCACGAAGAAGAACAGCGTCAGCAGGAGCGGGACGAACCGGTCGCCGTCGTGGTGCTCGCGGGCCGCGTGGGCCACCGCGTGGCCTGGCGCGGCCGCGTGGCCGGCATGGTCGTCGGCTGGGTCGTGATCGTGGTCGTGCTGGTCGTGGTCATGACTGTCGATCGCCGGCCGGGCGATCTGGTCGCGAACGAACAGGATCATCGCCTCGAAAAGGTTGGCAATCCGCCCCTGGGGCGGGCTGCCGCCACGGAGCCGGCCTGCCAGCCGGGTGAACACGAACAGCAGAAACAGGGCGAGGGCCACCTCCAGGAGCATGTACTTGGAGATGCAGAAGCCCGTCTTCTTCTCGTACAGACTGTCCAGCGTGCCGAAGGGCTGGGGAATCAGGATCTTGCCGTCCAGTGCCGCGTTGAATTCCGCGACGTCGGTGATGTCGGGCCGGCCGTCGCGGAGGAACTGCGGAACGTCGGCAAGTGTCTGCCAGTTCTGTCGCCAGAGCGCCTTGGGAACCTCGAAGTAGTAGGCGTCTTTGAGGTGATAGATCGGGTTGTGGGCGGACATCGAAACCGCGGTTCCTTGAACAATGAACGGAACAATGAACGGAGCAGTGAGCGGAACGGAGCAGGGAACGGTGGGGCATGGCCGGCGGGAAAGCCGGGCCGCGAGCGGCAGTGTGCGGCATGCGGCATGCGGGCGTCAATTCGCGTCGCTATGGCCGCGGCCGGACGCCGCTCCCGCCCGACCCATGATGGTCAACATAATATCGGTGGCAAGCAGCGATAAATACATTCCCAGAAGGAGGCGATCGGCCCGGCTCGGCATTCCCCCCCCGATGGTGGACCGCTGCCAGGCGAGCATCGCCAGCGGCAGCAGGAGCCGCACCGCGACCCCGCCGAGCCCCACGGCGATGGCCAGCCCGTGCCGCCCCGACGAGGGATTCGCCGCCAGCCGATCACCCAGTCGGGCCAGGAGCCAGCCCCCGACCGCGCCCGCGAGACAGACAACCGCCACTGCGATGACCGTTCCCTCGCACGGCAGATCGGCCGCCCCGCAGGCCGCCGCGATCGTCAGTCCCGACGCCCATACGGCGACGAGCGCCACGACTCCGCCCAGCGTCCACGCCCTGCCATGCCGCCCGCTGCTCACACGCCCCGCCTCCGCTGCAATTGCACGAGCCAGACGATCGCCACGGAGAATCCGAGGGCCAGTCCGGCCAGACCGAGAAACCGGGTGCCGAGGCGGCCGTCGAGCCAACCCCCAGCGACCCCCGGCAGAAACATGGCCAGACCGATCGCCATGATGCGGGACACCCACACCATAGCCTCACCGATCGGGGATCCCTGCGAGGTTCGGGGCATGGAAAGTAGCATACGCGGAACGTCCCCGGGCGAAACCCAGCCATGGCCCAACGCAAGCATCGCCGTCGCCGCGCCCGCCGCGGCAGCAGCGGCCTGTCGGCATTCGATCGCCCGGCGACGTCGGCCGTCGGCGAGCCGACCGTCCTGCGGCTGATCGCCTGTGACGGCCAAGGGGTGCATGAATCGACCGGCGTGCGGCCCGATGACCTCGCCGGCAGCCGGGATCGCTGGCTGGTGACCTGGATCGACGTGGAGGGCCTGGGCGACCTCGACACCATCCGGCGGATCGGCGGAATCTTCGAGATCGGCGAACTCGCGCTCGAGGACGCCGTGACGCCGGACGAACGGCCCAAGGTGGAGGTCTTCGGCCATCAAGTGCTGATCGCGGCACGCACCGCCCGCTTCGACGGCGACGTCGTGGTCACCGATCCGGTCGGCATTTTCCTCGGCGACCGCTACGTGATCACGTTCCGCGGCCGCACGGCCGGCGACGCCTTCGACGGCGTGCGGCAGCGAATCCGCGCCGGCCGCACGAAGCTCGGCGAACTCGGCGCCGATCACCTCTGCGCGCTCCTGCTCGATGCCGTCGTGGATGGCTATTTCCCGGTGCTCGAGCAGTTCGGCGACCGGCTGGAGGCCCTGGAAGAGGAGGCGCTCGAGGCGCCATCGCGGCAGTCACTGGCGAAGATCCACGACGTGCGGAACGACCTGATGACGCTCCGCCGGGCGCTCTGGCCGACCCGCGACGTGCTCCACGCCCTCGGCCGCGAGCCGACCCGGTTCGTGGGCGACCACGCCCGCGACCACTTCCGCGACTCCTACGACCACACGATGGAACTTCTCGATCTCATGGAGAGTTTTCGCGAGATCGGCAGCGACCTCCGCGACATCTATCTGGCCAGCCTCAACAACCGCATGAACGACGTGATGAAGGTGCTGACGGTGATCGCCACGATCTTCATGCCGCTCACGTTCATCACGGGCTTTTACGGAATGAACTTCAACACGGCCTCGCCGTGGAACATGCCGCTCTTGAACTATCGCTACGGGGCGGTCGTGGCGATCGGCATGATGCTGGCCACGACGGCCGGGATGGTGATCCTGTTCTGGCGGCGCGGCTGGCTGAAACGCTGGTACTGACGTCAAGCCCGGCCGAGCAGGAAGAACGTCGACATCGAGCCCTTGCCCTTGATCAGCACGGCGCCGCGGTCGGCGAACCGGTAGCGATCGCCGAGCCGATCCCGGGTGGCCGCCGAGACGTGGATCCGCGCCGGCTCGCCGTGGGATTCCATGCGACTGGCGGTGTTGACGGTGTCGCCCCAGAGGTCGTAGCTGAATTTGTGCCGGCCGATGACGCCGGCGACCACGGGCCCCGAATGGACGCCGATCCGTACCTGGAGTGCCACCCCCCGCACCTGCATCAGGTCACGAAACGCGTCGAGCATGCCGATCGCCATCTCGGCGATCGCGTCGGCGTGGTCATCCCGCGGCTCCGGCAGTCCGGCCACGGCCATGTAGGCATCGCCGATCGTCTTGATCTTCTCCACGCCGAGGCCCAAGGCGAGGCGATCGAACGCGGAGAAGATCTCGTCGAGCAGCGCCACGAGGTGCCGGGCATCGACCCGTTGGGAGAAATCGGTGAAGCCGCAGAGGTCGGCGAAGAGCACCGTGACGGCCGGAAAGCTCTCCGCGATCGTCCCCGGCCCGTCCTTGAGCCGGCTGGCGATCGTCTCCGGAAGGATGTTGCGAAGCAGCTGCTCCGACTTCTCCCGCTCCCGTTCGAGCGCCGCGAACGCCGCGTTTCGCTCGAGCAGCCGCAGATAGGCCTCCGAGTGCACGCGGATTCGCGCGATCAACTCGATTTGGTCGGGCAGTTTGACGAGGTAGTCATTGGCCCCGGCGCCGAGCAGTTCGGCCTTGACGACGGGCTCGTCACGGGCGGAAAGCATGATCACGGGAATCGCCGCCGTGGCCGGGTGCGAGCGGAGCCGCCGCACGACGTCGAGGCCGCTGACGTCTCGCAGCATGAGATCCTGGAGGATCACCGTAGGGCGAAACGTCTCGGCCAGCGTGAAGGCCGTCTCCGCGTCGCGGCAGCATTCGTAGGCGATGTCGGGCTCGTCGCGAACGAGCCGGCGCACGGCCTCGCCGATCATGGCCTGGTCGTCGACGAGCAGCACGCGGTGGGTGGGTTCTTCCATGCCGCCAGCCTACCGCCGGCGAGTCGTCCTGACCCCTGCCCACATCCTGGCCCAGGTCTTGCGGGGCCCAGGTCTTGCGGGGCCCAGGTCTTGCGGGGCCCAGGTCTTGCGGGGCCCAGGTCTTGCGGGGCCCAGGTCTTGCGGGAGAATCGTCGTGCCCCTGCGGGGTGTGAACGCCGGTCGAAAAGTGCAGCGCGGGGCGGGTAGTCCCGGCGGTCGAAAAGTGCAGCGCACAACAGTGCAGCGGTATCGGTCAGGAGAATCGCGGCGGAGCCGCGATTTCCCCCTACCGAGAGCGAGGCAC
>Ga0214917_10000247_pt1 | contig 70343 bp, 61 predicted proteins | sample LL_1208_BB_MetaG_FD_177983 | JGI IMG/M metagenome (GOLD analysis project Ga0214917, IMG submission 177983) | Freshwater microbial communities from Lake Lanier, Atlanta, Georgia, United States - LL_1208_BB | ecosystem: Environmental > Aquatic > Freshwater > Lake | place: USA: Georgia | collected... | reverse complement strand
GAGCGCACATCCTAAAATTGCTTTGTCCAATTTAATTGGCAAACTTAAAGGGAAATCATCTTTTGTGTTAAGAAAGAATCACTGGGCACATATTAAACCCAAACTTTGGGGTAATCATTTTTGGTCACCAAGCTATTGTGTTGTATCGATTGGTGGAGCAAGTTTAGATGTTGTGAAAGCTTATATTGAAAACCAGCGCAAACCGCCCAGCGAGAAACAAATAAAGCAATCACTCACACTATCAGCCAAAGGCCGATAGCTTGCTTGACCCGCCCCTGAAAGAAACGCGGTTGCGCAAGCATTTTGCTCAAACGTCTTTTCATGAATTCTGAGTGGATCATTCCTCAAGTTGTATTTAACTCATCAAATCAGAGGTGATTAAACTCTATCTTTTTAGGCCTGAGTCGTTGGGCTGGATTATCATTGCGATCAATAAGAATTAATTTAATCCACCTTTTGTTAAGTGATATGGATCAAGAATCTCAATCAATTCTTCTTTCGTTAACGCAGTTTTTTCTAAAGCCACATCAAGGACTGAGCGCTCTTGCTCAAGAGCCTCTTTTGCAATGACTGCGCCTAACTCATATCCTATTTTGCGATTAAGAGCAGTGACCAAAATAGGATTTTTAGCAAAAGCAGCTTCTACCTGCTCATAATGTACAACAAAACCATCAATAGCTTTATCGGCTAAATTAATACAAGTATTACTGAGTAATCTCATATTTTCTAAAACATGATAGGCTATTAAAGGCAACATAACATTTAATTGAAAATTTCCTGATTGCCCGGCCATTGTCACAGTCAGATCACTCCCGATAACGTGAGCACACACCATAGCGCATGACTCAGGAATGACAGGATTGACTTTACCCGGCATAATAGAGCTTCCTGGTTGTAATGAAGGAAGAGCTATCTCACTAAAACCCGCCAAAGGACCGCTATTCATCCAGCGTAAATCATTAGCTATTTTCATTAAACAACAAGCTAACATTTTAAGTTGACCTGAAAAGCTTACTATACGATCTTGAGCAGACATTAACTCAAAAAAATTCTCACCTTTTTTAAAGGTTAAGTTTGTTTCGGCATTCAAACATTCAATAAAATGTTCTGCGAAAGAAGGATGAGCATTCAATCCTGTTCCAATAGCAGTACCGCCTATAGGCAGATCTTTGCACAACTCAATAGCATTTTGTATCGCATGTTTCACTGTACCTAGCTGCGCAGACCAGCCGGAAAGCTCCTGACCAAAAGTCAAAGGAAGAGCGTCCATTAAATGAGTTCTTCCTGTTTTTGTAACCTTTTTTAACTCATCAGCCCGTCTATCAATAGCTTTTTGAAGATGATCCAGCGCAGGTAAAAGAGTTTTTACGCCATCAAGAACAGTGGCTATAGCGATAACGGCTGGAATTGTATCATTGGAAGACTGGCTCATATTGACATGATCATTAGGATGAGCTGTGAGATTCAATCGTTCTTTTACCAAATGACTAATCACTTCATTAGCATTCATATTAGAACTTGTTGCGGAACCTGTTTGAAAAACATCGATTGGAAATTCATTGAAATGAAATCCTTTATAAATTTCCTTGCTGATGATCAAAATAGCATCTGCTATAGAAGAATCGATCAGCTCAAGATCTTTATTAGCTTGAGCTGCACAATATTTAATTAAACCCAAAACCCGAATAAAAACTTCTGGCATAGGCCAACCTGATATCGGGAAATTTAACAAGGCACGCTGTGTCTGAGCACCCCATTTTGCCAATAAAGGGACCTCTATTATTCCCATGCTATCTTTTTCTATACGTACCTTCATGAAGAAATCCTCAGTTAAGCCTTTTGGTTAAACAATTGTCTTACAACATAAGGTAAGATCCCATCATTGTTGATGTATTCAACTTCTTTAGGTGTATCTAATCTTAACAACACATTAAAAGTTATTGTTTTTTGATTGCTCATCGCTGTCACCTTCAAATGCTGTTTTGGGCTAATTTGATCCAGATCTATACTGATAGATTCGATTCCGCTCAGCCCTAAAGACTCAAGGTTTTCTCCTTGTAGAAATTGCAAAGGTAGCACCCCCATTCCTATCAAATTTGAACGATGAATACGTTCATAGCTTTCAGCAATGACGGCTCTGACCCCCAATAAACGTGTTCCTTTTGCAGCCCAGTCACGCGATGATCCACTACCATATTCTTTCCCTGCAACAATAATAAGAGGGGTCGAGTCTTTTTGATATTGAATACTAGCATCGTAAATACTCATGAGCTCTCCGGAGGGTAGATATGTTGTAAAACCTCCATCTTTCCCTTGAGCCAGTTTATTTTTCAAACGAATATTTGCAAAAGTCCCTCGCATCATAACCTCATGATTCCCACGACGAGATCCATACGAGTTAAACTGTGCTTTTGTTATTCCATGCTTAATCAAATAGTCTCCAGCTGGAGATCGTTCTGCTATATCTCCAGCCGGAGAGATATGATCCGTTGTAATAGAATCACCAAAAATCGCTAATATTTTTGCATTTTTTATAGACTGAACAGCTTTCAGCTCAAGAGAAAAGCTATCAAAATAGGGGGGATTTTTTATATAAGTCGAATTCTCATCCCAAGGAAATCTCGGACTAGTCTCAACGTTAATACCATTCCAACGATCATCTCCTTGAAAAAGATTGTGGTATTTCTTTTTAAAAAGATGTTCATTTAAAGCTTGGCGTACTAAATCAGCGATTTGTTGATCAGAAGGCCAAATATCTTTGAGATAAACTGCTATCCCTTGCTGATCGTATCCTAATGGCTCCTTAAGTAAATCAATATCCATACGACCAGCCAAAGCGTAAGCAATCACTAAAGGAGGTGAAGCTAAATAAGAATTACGGACATCAGGATGAATGCGTCCTTCAAAATTACGATTGCCTGATAAAACCGCACACGCTGTTAATTGACCTTCGATAATGGCTTGCGTAATTTCTGGGCGAAGGGGTCCTGAGTTTCCGATACAAGTTGTACATCCATACCCTACTAAATAAAAACCAAGTTTCTCAAGATAGTCCATTAAGCCTGTTTCATTTAAATATTCAGTGACAACTTGACTGCCAGGCGCTAAAGATGTTTTAACCCAACGAGGCACTTGGAGTCCTCGTTCAACAGCAGCTTTTGCTAATAATCCTGCACCAATTAAAACCGAAGGATTTGAAGTATTAGTACAAGATGTGATAGCAGCAATAACAATAGCGCCATTTTTCAACATCAATGACTCGCCGTCCAATATAATAGACTGATATGAACTATGCTGAGCTTTGCCTGCTTGAACCCATTCATTCATCGATAAGGTAAAAGCATCTTTTGCTTGATCAAGATTGATTTTATCTTGTGGTCGTTTTGGACCTGCAATACAAGGGACAATGGTTGATAAATCGAGATTCACAAGCGTGGAGTAAGAAGCTTCTGGTGTATGCTCATCATGAAACAGCCCCTGGTGTCGGGCATATTCTCTTACAATCAAACATTGCTCTTTTGAACGACCACTCAATTTCATATAACGCAAAGTTTCCTCATCATAGGGGAAAATAGCACAGGTTGCTCCAAATTCAGGAGCCATATTACTAATTGTTGCTCTATCAGCTAATGTCAATTTACTGAGTCCTGGACCAAAAAATTCGACGAACTTACCCACAACACCATGCTTACGAAGTATCTGTGTGATGAAAAGAACAAGGTCGGTGGCAGTAACTCCCGGTTGCAACGATCCCGTTAAACGCACGCCAACAACATCAGGAATCAACATTGTGATAGGTTGGCCCAACATCGCAGCTTCGGCTTCAATACCACCCACACCCCAACCTAAAACACCCAAGCCATTGACCATGGTCGTATGTGAATCAGTTCCGACAAGCGTATCAGGATAAAGCGTAAAAGAGCCATTATCATTTTTACTTGCGAAAACAACTCGTGCTAAATATTCAAGATTAACTTGATGCACGATTCCTGTATTGGGAGGTACAACTCTAAAATTTTTAAAAGCCGTCTGCCCCCACTTAAATAAAGCATAACGCTCGCCATTACGTTCGTAATCCATATCAACATTCTTGTTAATCGCTAAAGGATTTCCGTAATAATCAACCATAACAGAATGATCAATAACAAGCTCAACTGGACTTAAGGGATTAATACTCTCCGGATCGCCCCCTATTTGAACCATAGCATCGCGCATACAAGCTAAATCAACAATCGCGGGAACGCCCGTAAAGTCTTGCAAAATAACTCGAGCTGGAGTGAAGGAAATTTCTTGCTCGCTTTGGACAGAAGGATCCCAGTTTAATAAAGACTCAACCTGCTTAGTATCAACAGTAACACCATCTTCGTGACGTAATAAATTTTCAAGTAAAATTTTTAAAGAAAAAGGTAATCGGGCAATTTTGGCTCGATCTAATAAATTAAGATCATTGATTTCAAACGGTTGATCTAAAATCTCCAAGATTGAGTGAGTATTGAAACTATCCATTGTAATTAACTTGTTTTTTATAATTATCACAATAATAGTTTAATTTAGGTTTTAATACACGCGATGAGTTACTTTTTTACTAATCTCATACATCACGATCATAGTTTATTTTTTTTACCACAAATAAACCATCATTATTGGTGTCATGATGGTTTTTGATCACAATATATTAAAGGCCATGCAATCGAACTGTATTAAAATGGATTTCACTAAAATCAGTGTCTTCATCATTCATATATTGACGCATTTGCATAAGAGCGTCGACTTGAATTTGCCGCACACGCTCTCGTGTTAACCCTATTTCTTCACCAACTTCTTCTAAGGTTTTGTGATCGAGTCCTCTTAAACCAAAACGTCTTACAATCACTTCGCGCTGTTTATCCGTGAGAAAGTTTAAGCACGATTCTATTTTGAGAAGAATATTTTCCTGAATAAGCTTCTGAACGGGATTTATCTCATTAAGATCTTGAATAATATTAACAAAAGACTTGTCGTTGTCATCATTAATAGGACCATCAATACTGGAGACGCGTTCTTTTAGGGACAACATCTTTTCAACATCTCTAGATTTTTTTCCCAAAAAATACGCTATTTCATCAATCGAAGGATGATGATCTAAACGTTGCTCTAATTCTCGTTCAGCGCGTAAATAAACATTAAGCTCTTTTACAATATGAATAGGCAATCGAATAGTTCGTGTTTGATTCATCAACCCTCGTTCAATAGTTTGACGAATCCACCAAGTTCCATAAGTAGAAAAGCGAAATCCTTTTGTCGGATCAAACTTACTGATAGCATGAATTAATCCTAAATTTCCTTCTTCAATCAGATCGAGTAAATCAAGACCTCTATTTAAATATCTACGGGCGATTTTTACCACTAAACGTAAATTTGCTTCAATCATTTTATTGCGAGAAAGAATACATCCTTCTTGCGCTCTAATAGCTAATTCAACCTCTTCCTCAGCATTGAGTAACTTAGCTTCTCCTATTTCACTTAAGTAGAGTTGCGTAGCGTCTATCTCTTTTTTAGCATCACTTACAGTATTTTCAGCATAAAGAGGAGTATGATCGTCATTAGCAACATAACCATCACATACATTCAAATCAAAGTGGGACCAATCATGATGCATAACCATAATTCAAACTCCTTTTTGCGATTAGGTGATATCTCTTGTTTTATCAATAATATGATTAAGTTCTTGAATAGTTTGTGTGCGATAGTTTATTCCTAATGTGTGATCAATTTTTTCTTGAATTTGATTCCATAACGGCATTGCCTGAGCAACTAAGGCGTGTCCTTTTTCTGTTAAAGCATATGATTTTGATCGCTTATCTTGAGTTGATTGTGTTGAGATGAGACCAGCGCGCTCAAGAGGTTTTAAATTTCTGGTTAAGGTTGTTCTGTCCATGACTAACCATAACGCTAACTCTGTTAAGGTTTTTGCTTGATAAAGAGACATGCCGGTCAGCAAATTAAATTGAGTAGACCGTAACTTTGAAGAACTTAAAGCATGATCATAAATTTGACTAATAGCTCTTGAGGTTCTTCTCAACGCAAAAGCTAAGCATTCTTTATTAATATCCATATTGTTTTTTCCGTTTTACTTAAACATTGACATCCTTCTTTTATTTTAGTAACTGATCAAAAATAAACAAGAAAACTGAATTTAACAGATTATTTGAAAATTAATTGTGTTTTCGTTGAAAAAAATAGCTTTCATAATATTTTGACATAATATTATACGCATGCATTTGAAAAATTCTTGCTGTTACTTGATGGGTCGCAAACTAACTCATGATTGCTCTTGTATCGTTATTTTGTTATGGTTGATTAACTGAAAATTCATGAAATTCTATGTCTATCAACGAAAAACTTTTATGTACACTAGATAGAAAAAATTGTTGTTTGACTATAGAACATTCATTAATTGAAGTTACAGACCAGGAGACATGTTTGTCTATAAATAACTTGAAATATTTATAAAAAAAAATTAATGAGTTATAGACGATTATGTTATATGCGTGATACTACATCAATGGAGGCGATGTCCCTGTAAATCAGGTAAGCATTGATTAACAAATGAAAATTATCAAAAAAAGTGTTACACTGTTTTTCTTAGGATTGGGCACATCATTACTGATAGCTAATGAGACCCAACAACGTCTTTCTTACGCAATAGGTGTTGAAGTCACCAAACCTATTATCAAAGAAAATATTAACATTGATAAACAAGCTTTTTTGGATGGAGTTAATGACTCTTTATCCGGTGGGGATTTAAAAATGACAGATCAAGATATTAAGTCAGAAATTGCTGCTTTTGTTGAGCAGATGATGCAAAAAAAAGAAAAAGAACTTAAATCTGTCGCTGAACGTAATAAAAAAGAAGGCGAAGATTTTTTAACAGCGCACAAGAAAGAAAAAGGTATTATCACTTTACCCAGTGGTATTCAATACAAAGTGCTGCAAGCAAGTTCTACAAGTAAACACCCGGGACCTAAAGATACTGTAACAACACATTATCGTGGAACTCTGATTGATGGCACTCAGTTTGATTCAAGCTATGACCGTGGCGAACCCGTTAAATTTGGACTCGATCAGGTCATCGCAGGTTGGACAGAAGTGTTGCAGCTCATGTCACCAGGCGATAAATGGCAAGTGATTATTCCTTCTGATTTAGCGTATGGCCAATATGCGCCCTCACCAGTGATTGGTCCTAATAAAACTCTAATTTTCGATATTGAGTTATTAGATTACGAGGCAGCTAAAGCCTAATGAGATGTATGACTGCTTGTCTTTCAAGCAGTCATTCGGCTCTTGCCTCAGAACATCTCAAGCCATAAATCCTGACTAACAATGTCTTTTTTGCTTTGAATCTTGAGGAAATAACCTGCATATCAATTGCTGATTTTCTATCATCTATATTATCAATATACTAAAACATTATCATTCGTTAAGTTATAAAAAAACATCAATAACCTATTGATTAGTAAAGTAAAAATGAGATATTCAATTGAATATTATTCCAGCTATCAATAAGGATTAAAAATGACTTTAAAAGATGTTCAAAACTCTATTTTTTCTATGTTCTCCCGCCTAAAAAACATAAATATTCATTCCCAGAATCCTCTTCTTCTGATAACTGCTGCGTTGATGACCCTTGCTTCAATAGGTGTTGCTGCTTTTTATTTTCTCTTCGATAAGAAAAAATCTACATTCACTCCTGCTGGTCTTATAGTAGACGGTGGTGCAAAAGCCCGGATTCAAGCCACTCGTGATTCTCATAAAACTAAGACGCCGAATAACAATCCAAACCCTGAGATTATCGAAGGAATCGTCACTCTCACTGACAACCCGAATCAGCTTAACCCCTCATTCTGATAACGATCATTTGGGCAGAGCGCATTTTTACCCATCCCCCAAAATATGGGCTTGCGATGAAGCAACAGCCGGTGCTTACTGTTGCTTACCCTTCTTTTTTGACGTCTCAAATAAAAAGGTCTTGATTATATCTTGCTAAAATTTAATGCTTTTATCGCATATATTAAAAATCAAACGATATCTTGTACTTAAATCATAAAAATCCTAATAATGACTTATCATTATTGATGTTTTTTGTGTTATGAATTAATATATGTCCTTATTTTCATGAAGTTAAATAGATACAAGTATACTTTCTATTAATATCTCAATAAGGTCAGGTCATTTCATGCTTAAGCAAATTATTTATGCTCTATCATATGCTGCTCATGCATTTATTAATTGGATTAACACCTCGGTTCAAAATATCAAAACTTTTTTTACTAATCTCTTTTCACTATTTTTTAAAAGCACAGTATCTACTCACTATGACCATCAGAACGGTTGTACCGACAGCGATCATGAAGATCCTGATTATATACACGAAGTGGCTTCTGAAGAAGGTATCAATAATGATAAGCACCAACCCCATCAGCACTCAGATCAACACAGAGATCTCTTAACTCACAGCCAGACTGCTAAACAGCACACCAACTGCGCTGATGCGCATTGTCATCCTGAAAATGATTTTTTTTATAATTCAATGTATTGCATGCCTATTGGCTCTAATCCTAAATCTCAGAACTTAAAAAAGAAGCGCCTAAACAAATAATAAATACACGCCCTCTTATAAAACTCATTCCCCGCTATTAACGTGTTATAAGAAACTCTTGTAACACGTTGTCCTTTTATTGTTTAAAATTATTGTTGATGAACAGCAAAAAAACTTATCCTCATGAGATCTGTGTCTCCCATCTCATGCGTCTAATCATCTTCATTGAAGTATTAGCCCATAAAGCATCTAAAGGATAGTAATCTAGCGCTGTAAAATCATCCAGAAGATCTTTGACAACACTCAGATCTTCAAGGTGATAGATTTGATTAACAACTCGATGATGAGTAATAGTTGACTTTATTGTAAAATTTGGTGAACAACCTAAATGATCTTTATTCATGCCGACATATTGATGAAAATCAAAATCATCAATAATAAATGTCGGCAACTCAAGATAACCTTCAAGCCAATAACCCTGAGGCTTTTTATAGCCCAATATCTTATTATCTTTGACAACTAAAAGCCTTACCAGGGTAATATCTTTTTTTTCTTTAAGTTGAGTTTTAACATCCGATAAAACTCCTTGGCTAACACAGCCTCTCTGCAAGGGGCAATGCGCGCATAAAGCCTTCTTAGCAGTACACACAACACGACCCAAATCCATTAAAGCCTCATTAAGCTCTCGAGGTTGTGTATATTCTTTTAAGTGTTTTTCATAAAAAGCCCAAAGCTCTTGATCTGTTGATTCTTTCCCAACATAGCGTGATAAGACGCGCCTGATATTGGCATCAATAGCTAAAGCAGGTTGATTAAGTCCTATGGATAAAAGCGCGCTTTTGGTATAAAGGCCTATTCCTGGTAACTTCTTGTCTCCAGAGAGAAGAGATTTAAAATGATCTTCGCTTTGAGCAATCTGTGCAAGTTGATGAAGACGTCGAGCTCGTTGATAATAACCCAAGCCTCGCCAAGCACTCATCACTTGATCTTGATGCGCTCGGGCTAAATCAGCCCATTCTGGAAACAACAGAAGAAATGCTTGGAATTTTTTGTCAACGGTAGCGACTGTAGTTTGTTGCAACATCATTTCAGATACTAATGTTGTATAAAGTGTGCGATTAATACGCCAGGGCAGAGAGTGATAATAAGTTAATGACCAATCGATTAAAGATTGAAATAAAGGATGATGCATGTCAATTCACGAGGTACATGAATGAGTTTTATTCGTTAGACGGGAGATATCCATACTGCTCATAATAACGACCAGCGTCGAACCCTTGTTCATAAACGGATTTTAGTTTTAATATCAGAAGTGCTAATACGTCACGTTGGTTGTCAGCTTTGATTTCTTGCTCAATTGTTTTATAGAGAAGCAACGCTTGATTACTGAAATCTTTAATGTTGTGTTCTGACATGTGACACCAAAAGATGGCGTCCCCAAGGGGATTCGAACCCCTGTTACTGCCGTGAAAGGGCAATGTCCTAGGCCACTAGACGATGGGGACTTTGTTTTTTATATTTGGAGCCAGACGGGATCGAACCGTCGACCTCTAACATGCCATGCTAGCGCTCTCCCAGCTGAGCTATGACCCCAAACCTTAATGATGACTATTTAACCACTCCGCGATCTTCAAGTCAAGGGTATTTCATCGTATTTTGAACATTTTTTTCACTTTATTTCATACTGTTTTTTAACGATTTGATTCTGTTAATAACTTTATCTTTTCCAAGGTAATAAGCAACTGATCCTAGATCAGGAGATTCTGTCGTTCCCGTTAAAATTATTCTCAAAGGTAATGCAATTTCTTTAATTTTTAGACCATGAGTTGTTGCAAATATTTTAAGATCATTAAAAAATGTTTCTTTTGAAATCTCGATAGTTACTAAATAGTCACAAAAACTCTGAAGTAATGCAGAGGTCAATGAAGGATAATCATTGATGAACGCTTCAGCGTTTAATACAGGATCATGTTCAAGAAAATCACTTTGGATAATCATTTCTTGAAAATTTTTGGCACGGTCTTTAAAGAGTGTCACAACTGCAATTGCATGTTGGAGAGTATCTTTAAAAAAACCTTCCTTAATGGCTTTATCGACAAGAGTTTCTACTGAAATATGCTGCATTGTGTGACGAGCAATCCAATAAAATTTTTCTTGATTAAAACACGCAGGAGAACGCTGCATGCCGTTAAAATCAAAAAGATCAATCATTTCTTGACGATTAAATAATTCTTGATCTCCATGAGACCAACCTAAGCGAACAATAGCATTTAATAAGGCTTCTGGTAAAAATCCTTGTTCGCGATACCCTAAAATATTGGCACTTCCTGAACGCTTCGAAAGTCTTCCACCTTCTTCATCTAAAATCATAGGAATGTGGCAAAACTTAGGCATAGGCCAATTTAATAACTTATACAATGAAACTTGCTTTGGAGTATTGCTTAAATGATCATCACCACGAACAACATGAGTAATATTCATATCATAATCATCCACAACAACAGCAAAGTTGTAAGTAGGATGTCCATCAGAACGCCGTAAAATCCAATCATCGATCATAGTAGCATCTCTGTCTTGTATCCCATGAAGGAGATCTTCAAAACCAACAGAACTCTCCAAGGACAATTTTAAACGAACGACGCACTCTTGAGTAAAAGGAATTTTTTTATCTCGACAATGTCCATCATAACGCGTGTTTTGACCTTGAGCTATTTGATCTTCGCGCATTTGAGTTAAGCGTTCTTTAGTACAGTTACAATAATAAGCTTTATCTTCGATGATTAAAGAGTTAATGACTTCATTATAACGATCATAACGCTTAGATTGATAATAAGGACCTTCATCCCAATCTAATCCTAACCATTTCATTCCATCCAAAATTAATTGGGTATATTCAGGCTTAGATCGTTCCTGATCGGTATCTTCAATCCTTAAAATAAATTGTCCTTTGTAGTGTCTTGCTAAAAGCCAAGAAAAAAGTGCTGTTCGCACGGAACCGAGATGTAAAAAGCCTGTAGGACTTGGTGCAAAACGCGTTCTCACAATAATAATCTCATTCAAAATAATTTGTTATAACTTATCAAATTTTCAAACTAAAAGCTTTATTTCATTGAAATAATATTTTGATACAAAAGAAAAAATGTCATCTTTATTTAATCAAAAACTAATTTTTAGTATTGATATTCAATAATTTTTTATAATTCTCTTCAACAATTAAAGCCATTTGATCTAATGACTTATCTTTTAACATCGCTAAGCACTCTATAACATACTGAACATACTGAGGAATATTTTTCTTGCCACGAAAAGGTTGTGGTGCTAAATAGGGTGCATCTGTCTCAGCTAAGATAAAATCATCTGGAACATATTGAACGACTGATCTGAGATCATCCGCATTTTTAAAAGTAATAATCCCTGAAAAAGAAATCATCCAATTTAAATCTAAAACAGCTTTCGCAAACTCTTTGCTTTCAGTAAAACAATGAATAACCCCTTTTGTTTTAGGATGATTCTTTAAAAGACTTAATGTATCTTCAGCCGCAGATCGAGTATGAACAACAATTGGCTTGCTTAAGGTATAACCTAACTGCAAGTGATAATCAAAAAGCTCTAATTGTTGTTTTTTATGCTCAGTTGAATGGTAATAATCTAAACCAGTCTCACCTAAAGCAACAACCTGTTCAACACGGCCCTGCATATCAAGATCGCTCATCAGATCATTTAAAAGACCTTCATGAGCATGGCTAGGATGTATTCCTGCTGTCATATGAGCTCTTTTATCCATCAATGCTAGTGAATGTAGAATTTCGAAATCATTTAAATTGACAGCAACCATGAGCATTTGATTTAGATGTTCAAATGATTGTGATAAAAAATCGGCAGCTGAATGCTGCCGGTTTGAATCATCAATAAAATATTGTGGATGACAATGTGTATCAACAAATTTTAACATTTTGGTTATTCATCCATTTTATTTTTTGTTGCATCATTTTCTGAAGGACGACGATAACGACGGCGACCTGAACGCTGACCTTGTTGTGTTGTTGATTGATTTTGCACTGGAGCTGCAGTTGGCGCCATCACCTCTTGCGCTTGAAGTAAAGGGCCACCACTTGGTTTTTTCATTGGTCGACGACGATTTTGTTGAGACTGAGGCTGCGGCTTATTTTGATGAGGATTAGTACTTTGGCCTTTGTCTTCAATTTTTTGTGTTGCCGCACGATCTTTATGATGAGAGCGATGAGAGCTTGGCTGACGTGGTGCTGGTTTTAAAACAGGCACTACAGCTTTGATTTTGGGAGCACCAAATAAAAAGTTCCAAATCTTTTTAAAGATAGACTCTCCTTTGGGGTTGGGTGGCGATAATTTTATTTGATTGTTCAATGATTTAGGTGTGTTTGTTACACGAACTAACTGTTCTTGTTCTGTATTGTTATCAGGCATAAAATTACGAATAACTTGTACTTCAATATGATTATTTCCAGAAAGTTGCTTTAAAATAATTTCATAATCACCAACACTTTTTTCAGCTTGAGGATTAATCATAATTGTGACAACGCAGCGTTTTTCAATAGTGCACAAATCTTGACGATAAGCATTTGACAACATATCAGCAATTTTGGGATGCACTTTTATTTCAAAAATGCTATCTTTTTTGTTCATGGATTCTTGCTCTAACAGCCGTAGCACAGAAAGCGCAACTGAACGCGGTCTACGATGCATTCCTCGACCATGACAACCTTCACACTGCATTAACTGGACTTCATCTAATGAAGTTTTCATTCTTTGGCGTGACATTTCAAGTAAACCAAACTTTGAAATCTTGCCAAGTTGAATACGAGCTTTATCTCTAGTCGCCAACGCCTCTTTAAAAGCTTGTTCAACTTGTCGGCAATGTTCTTGTGAGGACATGTCGATAAAATCTATAACAATCTGTCCACCAATATTTCTCAGTCTAATTTGACGAGCAATTTCAACCGCAGCAGCCATATTAGTCTTAAAAGCTGTTGTTTCAATATCAGCATTAGCGGTAGAACGCGCTGAATTGATATCTATTGATGTCAATGCTTCTCTATGATCGATGACTAATGTACTACCATTATCCATAATCACTTGTGGGTTGAAAATCGACTCAATATCATGTTCTATCCCATAATAAGCGAAAAGAGGCTGTTCAGAACTTTTCTCAAAATACTTAACAAGAGATAAAAAGTCAGGACGAATGTGCTGGACTAGTTTTAAAACCTCTTGATATACAGACATGTCATCAATAATAATCTCATCCACATCTGGCTTCAAATGATCGCGAATAATTCTAGAAAGTAAAGCACCATCTTTATGCAAAAGAATAGGTTGAGCATAATTACCAGCATATTGCACTATGGCTTCCCACTGCGATTTCAAAACATTAAAATCCCATAGAAGCTCATTGAGACTGCGACCAATACTAGCTGTTCTCACAATAATAGAATATTGATCAGGAATATCCATCTGATTCATCAACCGCACAAGATGATCACGATCATCTCCTTCTATTTGACGAGAAATGCCACCAGCATGAGCTGTCATTGGCATAAGAACGATGTAACAGCCGGCCAATGAAATATTGGTGGTTAAAGCTGCACCCTTGTTGCCTCGCTCATCTTTATCAACCTGAACAATAACTTCTTGGCCTTCTTTTAAAAGATCAGCTATAACATATTTTCCTGCTGGATCGAGATGTTTAGGATATAATTGACTCGTTACTTCAGAGACAGGTAAGAACCCATGGCGATTAACGCCATAATCAATAAAAGCGGCGTTCAATGATGGTTCTATTCTTGAGACATAACCTTTGTAAATACAGCCTTTTCTATTAACATTGTCTAATCGATCATGATCGTATTCTGTTAATTTACCTTGTTCTACTATCGCCACGCGTATTTCTTCGTGGTGACTAGCATTAATGAGAATTTTTGAACTCATAATTTAAGTCTCCTAGGGGGATATACCCCGAAATTCAATTTCTATTGACCTTCTTTTCTGATTCGAGTGGCTTTCTTAATGCCTTATTTCAGATAATGAGCTTGCGTCGCTATTATATTTAGGATTCAGCGAAGAACTCATCAAAGAACCGAATACTCGCAATACAGAGAAGGTTTACTAATATCTATAACAAAAAAGAGATCTTAATGTATCGTCTCTTGAAAAGATTCTAACAAAAACATACAATCAACTCCATGATTAAGCCTCAATTACTAATAAGACTTTAACCTATTTTATGAGCAACTCTTACCACACCGAAATAATTCCTGATGCCGATCATGCTGGCCAACGAGTTGATAACTATATTTTGTCAAAAACTAAATTACCCCGCCCTCTTATTTATAAAGCTTTAAGACATCGCGATATTCGCGTTAATAAGAAGAAAGTTGGCCCCTCTTATCGCTTAGTTGAAAATGATGTTATTCAAATTCCAAAGCACTACCTTACACCAATCCAAGAATCAAAACCAGCACCTAAAAATATTTCCTGGATACAAGACTGTATATTCTTTGAGCACCCTGATTTTTATGTCATTAATAAACCCAATGGGTTAGCTGTACATGGTGGCTCAGGCGATTCTTTTGGATTAATTGAATTACTCCGCCTTCACTTTAATAATAGTAAATTAGAACTGATTCATCGCCTAGATAAAGAGACTTCTGGTCTTATTTTAATTGCCAAAAAACGTTCAGCGCTAACAGCCATATCAACTTTATTTGCAGAAAGAACTATTCAAAAAACATATTTAGCTCTACTTAATGGCATTTGTAGAAAAAAAACATTGGTCCAAGAGCCTCTTAGAATTGATCGGATTCATGGTATTCGTCAAGCGACAGTTGCACGTGATGGACAAGCAGCAACGACAACATTTATTCCTCTTTTTAAACAAAATCAACAAACTCTTTGTGCTGTTTTACCAAAAACGGGAAGAATGCACCAAATACGTGCGCATGCTCTTTTTCTTGGTATGCCTATTGTTGGAGATAAATTGTATGGTCATGATGAGACCAATAAACTTCACTTACATGCAACTAAATTGGAATTCACCTACCAAGATGAGCTATACACTTTTGAACAAGAACCCCCTTCATTTTGGGATGCTGCATTATTTAATGGATGGAATCTATGGAAAACAATCAATCAACATCAGAATTAGCAACAACATTGTTATTAAAAATTTATAGTGACTATAAAAAAGAAAAAAGACTCGCTCTTCTTTATAGAGTTATGTACTATATTATTGTTTTATTATTAATAATTTGGCTTTCTTCATCTGCGTCTTCTTTATCGAAAAACAAACCCTCTAAAAAAATAGATGAAGAACATATTGCTGTTGTCGAAATTAAAGGTGCTATTGGACAAGAGTGTGACTATAAAACTACGCTTGAACTGGTGAAAAAGGCTTTTGAACATAAAAACTCTATTGGCGTGATTCTTGATATTGACTCACCTGGCGGCAGCGCTTACGATACAGAGATTATTGCAAATGGCATTGAAAAATTAAAACAAAAATACCCAGATAAAAAAATCATCAGCTACGGCCGTAACTTTGTTGCCTCTGGATCTTATTGGCTTGCAACATTAGGGCAAAAGATTTACGCATCGGAAATGTCTGTCGTGGGTTCCATTGGTGTTAGACAGGAAATGCTTAACTTTTATGATTTTCTTATCGAACATAAAATAAAACCCATTTCTATTCATGCTGGGGAACATAAAGTAGCGGGCAGTCCTATTGCCCCTTTTAGTAGTGAAGACACTAAAAACTTTCAAGATATCTGTAATAAAACTCATGAAATATTCAAAAATGCTGTCAAAAAAGGGCGTGGAGATCGGTTAAAAATCAATCAAGATACCTTTTCTGGCCTTATTTGGTTAGGAAACGATGCCAAAGAGATTGGGTTAATTGATGATTTAAAAGATTTTGATGATGTTATTACCCTTGAATTTGGAGATTATCCAGTCAAGTATGTCCGTAAACCTCAAGATTTAAATTGGAAACAATTTATTAATGATACAGTGAAAGAAATCTCTAATGCTTCTTTGCAATCATTAAGTCACAATGGAGGTAATTATCGTGTCATCGCTTAATACTGGAACTCCACTGGATATCGCCTATCAGTTTGTTAGAGAGCTGCCGGAAGATATCAATGCTCAAAACCGATATCATGCCGTTTTTCTTAGAACTATTTTCCATATACCCTGTTTGAAAACAGATGAGTCTGCAATAGATTACACACCCCTTAGGCTTTATCATGAAGATAAGGCCTTTTTTGTAGCTTTTGATCATCCCGAACGGCTGATGAACTGGGCACAAGAAAGCTCATCCCAAGAAATTGGGGTGCGTACTTTGAATGGTGAAGAACTTATTCAATCATTAGCACCTTTTGTTTATTTAGTGCTTAATCCTGGAACGCCCTATTACACTGAAATAGGTCCAGAACAAATCAATTACCTAAAGAAAACAATCAACGTCATAGAAAAAGAACTTATTTCAAACTCATAGTGGATCATTGTATGCAACTTATTTTAGGCTCAAGCTCGCCTTCTAGAAAAAAAGTTCTTAATCAGCTTAACCTTATGTTTACATGTATAAGTCCCGATATTGATGAAACCCAGCTTGAATATGAGTCAGTACAAGATTATGTCAAAAGACTGTCGGAAGAAAAAGCCCGCGCTGTTTTAAAAAAAACACCGATCAACACAGAAGCTATTATTATAGCTTGCGATCAAGTCGCTCATTGTAAAGGAAAAATTTACGGCAAACCTGAAAATAAAGAGCGTGCAACAATCTTTCTCAATCAATTAAGCGGCCAATCCGTTGAATATATTTGTAGTATCACGCTACTTAATACAAAAACATTAAATGTTGTGAGTGATTACTCTCGAACGCACGTTGTTTTTAAACAGCTTTCTAGTGATTTTATCAATAAATATGTCAAGCAAGAATCTATTTTAGAATGCGCATCCGGATTGCAAATAGAATCGATGGGGCCGCTACTCTTAGAAAATTTTCAAACTGATGACCCCACCTCTATTTTTGGCCTTCCCGTTTTACTTCTCGATCATTTAATGACTAAACATCAGCTGAATTTGATTGATTTTTGCTTATAAAACACTGTATCCTTAGGACAGTTTAATTTGTTTGAAAAAAGTGTTAGAATTTGTCATCTATGAGTAAAAATGTCATCAAAGATTTAACATCATTTTGTAAACACAATAATGTTATTGAAGGATCGGTCGTTATCCCAGCTGAAGAGTTGCTTGATATAACCAGTCGTGATTGCCGTCTCAATGCAACACCCATAACAATTGAGTTTAAACTACAAGGGTCAGTAAGTAATACAGGGCTGTACTTTATTTCTGGAGAATGGCGTGCCCTTACTGATTTAAATTGTAGTTTTTGTTGTCATAAAATGGATTACTTGCTAGTTCATCATTATGACAACTTACGGTTAATTGATGAAACCCTAAGCTCATTAGATTATGAAGGGGAATGCTTTGAGTGTCGTTTCGATCTCTTCGATCTCGATGAATGGCTTTTTTCAGAATTAATGCTTGTTTTACCTCTTGCGCCGCGTCACGAAACAAGTTGCGTTAAGTGGGAAAACAATAATATCACTCAAACAGAAGACAAAGTTAGCAGGAAACTTTACGAAATTCTTGCTGATAATCAACATAATCGTTAAAAGGATAACCAAGATGGCTGTTCAACAGAATAAAAAATCCCGCTCACGCTCCGGTATGCGTCGTGGTTCACATGCTAAGATCCCTACCCCTACACTATCGATTAATCCATTGACTGGCCAAGCTCATCGTCGCCACCATATTGCTGCTGATGGTACTTACAGAGGCAAACAATATTTAATCACGACGACTCATGAAGAAGGCCTCGACGACAATTAGTGATTTGTACGCGCATGAGTAACATCATTGCTGTAGATGTTATGGGCGGCGATTACGGCCCATCCATCACGTTACCAGCATGTCACTCGTTTCTTAACCGAACGAGTGACGTCTGCCATTTATTTGGTGATGCCAATAAAATTACCCCATGGATGCTGTCATTACCAAAACGGCTGCAAGAACGCGCCCATATTTTTCATTGTCCAGAAGTTATCGATAATCACACATCTGCTAAAGATGCTATAAGAAAATTTCGACAGTCTTCAATGAGATTGGCTATTCAATCTGTTCAATCAGGGCAAACACAAGCTGTTGTCAGCGCAGGTAATACTGGTGCTCTCATGGCCTTGTCCAAAATTATTTTATCGATGATTGATGGAATCGACAGACCTGCCATCGCAAAAGCATTACCAAACTTAAGTATTGATAACGAAGATAAATTTACTATTGTTCTTGATTTGGGTGCAAATACACAATGTGTTCCTAAAAATCTTCTAGATTTTGCAGTTTTAGGATTAGCTTTACATCGTTGCTTAATCCAAGACCAAGCAACTCGTTCTATTAAATTGCTGAATATTGGTGCAGAAGAAATAAAAGGTAATGATTTAGTTCAAGACACTGCTCAGTTAATAAAACGACACAGTAATCTTCCTTATGCAGGCTTTATCGAAGCTGACTCTCTTTTTACCGCTGATGCTGATATTATTGTCTGTGATGGTTTTTCAGGAAATATTGCACTAAAAACATCTGAAGGTCTAGCCAACCTTATTATTAAACGCTTAAAAGCAGCTTTTGAAGGCTCAATTTCTTCTCAAGTAGGCGCTTTACTTTTAAAAAAGGCCCTTAAAGAAAAACTTGGTGTCCTTAATCCTGCTCGACACAATGGGGCTTTTATTTTGGGGCTGAATGGTATTGTGATTAAAAGTCATGGTAGTGCAACCCAAGAGGGCTTTTGTACTGCATTAAATTTTGCTTCTCAACAAGTTCATCATGATATCTTAAAGAAAGTCCAAATTGTGATGAAAGATCTATAAAAAGAATATAAGAAGCTTACTGCATGTATAACCCACCATTCACATGTAACGTTTGACCTGTAATATAATGAGCTTGCGGGCTTGCTAAAAACAAACAAGCATGAGCTATATCATCAGGAATACCTAACTTTTTAGAAGGTATTTGATTGAGTAAAAAGGCTCTTTGCTCTTCACTTAAAACTTTTGTCATATCAGTTTCAATAAAACCAGGGGCAATAATATTGATAGTAATATGACGTGACGCAACTTCCTGTGCTAACGCTTTGCTCATTCCAATCAGTCCTGCTTTCGCCGCGCAATAATTTGCCTGACCGGGATTACCAATCACGGCTACAACAGAAGAAATAGAAATAATACGTCCATAACTAGCTCGCAGCATACCTTTTAGAATACCTTGAGTTAATTTAAAAGTGCCGCTTAAATTTGTTGCTAAAACATCATCCCATTCACTTGCTTTCATGCGTAATGAGATATTGTCACGAGTAATACCTGCGTTATTAATCAACACATCAACAGGACGATTAAGCTCTTTAACTTCTAATAAAAAGTTTGCTATCGAGTCTGTTGATCCCAAATCGAGCTTTAAGACTTTTGCTTGAATATTATCTTCTTGTAGGATTGTTGCTAACTTAAGACAAGCATCATCTGAAGTTGCTGTTGCAATAATAAAAGCACCTTGATGTCCAAAATTTTTTGCTATAGCAAATCCAATACCTCTTGACGCACCGGTGACAAGAACACAACTGTTATTAAACATCTTATTTCCCTTTTAATAAATGGCAGACGGCTTGTAACTGCTCAGAGTTAGAAGTATTCATACAAGGTACATCAATAATTTTCTTAACCAAGTTTGTTAATATGCTTCCAGGACCTACCTCAATAAAAAGATCGATCCCTTGCCCTATCTTTTGTATCATTGAGCGAAACTGTACACGATGAACTAACTGTTGGCTCAAATGATCAATAATGATCTCAGCATCAGTTGTGAGCGTTAAAGTATGATTACTCGCCACTGGCCACGATGATTGAAGCTTATGAGGCGTTTGTGTCAGTAAGCTCTTAAATTTAACACTTGCTTGTTCAAGCATAGGACAATGAGATACAACTGACATAGGAAGAGGTATAATTTTTCTAGCACCAGCCTCTTTCAACACTGCTATTGCATCATCAACAGCACTCGTGAGACCACCAATAACGACTTGTCCATCGCAATTATCATTCACTAACCAAACATCAGGAATTGTTTGAATAAGCTGATCTATGTGTGCAACACTGAGGCCACCTAAAACAACATGCATGGCTATATCTCTATTCAACATACACTCTTGCATCACAACAGCTCGCTGATGAGCCAAGATCATAGCTTGTTTCGTATCAAAAAGGCCTACTGCACAAGCTGCTGTCAACTCCCCCAGAGAATGTCCTGCAACACACACAATATCATGATGGGCTAATGCTGGTTGCAAGAGATGGTATACCCCCAATGAATGGCTTAATATCAATGGCTGGGTAATTTCAGTTTGATGAATCAAGGATGAACGCTCAGCTAAAAGATCAATGCAGTTCGTTTTAATCAATGAAGAACATTGATTTAACCAAGTGTGCAATACATGATAATGCGATGGATCTTGATAATACTCTAATAGTTGGTGATGTTGTGAGCCTTGACCTGGAAATAACAATACAAGCTTCATGTATTAACTCAACACGTTAAAAACAGACCCGCCAAACGTCATACCACCACCAAAAGCAATGGTCATCACATTCATACCCACTTGAATAAGGCCTTCTTTTTCAGCATCAACATAGGCTAAAGGAATAGATGCAGCTGAAGTATTACCATAACGCTCCAAACATTGATAATATTTATTGAGAGGTATAGGTGTGCGTTCAGCAACAGCTTGTAAGATACGACCATTAGCTTGATGTGGTATGACAATATCAATAGCAGAAGGAGGCAATCCGGTTTTTTCTAATAATGTTGTAACACAAGATGATAAGCAGCCCACTGCTCTTTTAAAGACTTTCGGTCCATCCATTTGGATTTTATGATGCCCATGTTTGTTGGCCCAAGGACTGCTCACTGTTAACGACAACTCCTGATCAGGTTCTGCTCCTATCATCGAATACAAAATGCTTGGATGTTCAGAGGCACTGAGAATGGCCGATCCTGCCCCATCACCAAATAATATACAAGTTTTTCTGTCATTCCAGTCTAATACTCTAGAAATAACATCAACTCCCAAGAGTAAAATATGTTCTGCAGAATTATTTTCAATAAACTGTCGACCAATATGAGATGCATAAACAAAACCAGAACAAGCAGCCTGCAAATCAAAGGCAAAACCTTTAATGCCCAGTTCACCTAAAAGCATACATCCAAGACCAGGAAAAACATGCCTGCTACTTGATGTGCCGACAATAATCCCACTAATTTGACTCACATCAAGTCCGGACCGAGCGATTGTTTCGCGTGTTGTTTTAACGGCTAAAGTTAATGAATCTTCATCAGGGGTACACATATATCTATTTTTAATACCAGTACGCTCAACGATCCATTGATCGGTCGTTTCAACGATCGACTCAAAATCTTTATTAGACATTTGAATTGATGGCACGCAGCTGGCGAAAGAGTGAATTTTGCTAAAATTTTTCAAGGAAAACATCTTTTAATATCAATATTATTAATTATCATGCGTAGCAAATTGTAATTTGTCAATTGATGCTTTTAACTAGAATTTACATCTCCAAACTCATCAATAAGTTACAACTTTAGCTAGCAACTCTTTAAATCGCTCTTTCTGATCACGCAACCCTCGCGTAATCAGTAATTCTAATAATGATCTAGGCTCATGAGGTGTGTGATCAGCTAAGGCCTGATGATAAAGGACTGTTGATGGCGTCAATGCGGGTAATGTATTAACCTCTATAACAATAATTTCTTGTCGTTTTTGATGATAAAAAAGGTCAAAACGTGCATAATTTTTTATCGACAACGTTTCTGCTGCAAGACAAACATAGTGTTTCAAAAACAATCGATTCTCTTGAGTTAAAAAAGGAATTGGGGTTAAGTTCGTGCCAGTGCCTCCTTGAAATTTTTCCTCAAGAGATAATACGGCACCAGTAGTAACAGCTAAACTACCCTCTAATGCATGATACTGATTGTTATACTCTAAAACAGCTTGAGTGATTTCTATCCAACCAGATCGCTCTTGATAACAAATGCGCCCATCTTTCATGATAACACGATCAGTTTGAATGTAAGGCTCTATCATAAATTCTTGTTCTTGATCTGGCATATGAACAGGATTATTTTGCTGATAAAAAGATCCAGGTGGAATAACAACAACTTTTTCTTTCAGTAATCGATAATACAGACGTAAATCTTCAAATGTTTTTAAAACGATAATTCCCGTTGAGCACCCATCTGATCGTGGTTTAATAATCCATGCATTTTCTTTATTCTCTTCAAAATAAACTCGTAAAGATTCTATGGAACTTTCTGTAGGAAATAAGGCTAAACTCAAAGAAATCTTCCTAAGACTATACATCTCTTTAAGATGCAATTTGTTGATCAGATCTCCTGTGATGATCTTATCCATTCCAATCGCTGAACCATCTTCATAACTTCCATTAAACGGCAATTGATACGATGTTAATAATCGCTGCCATTGGCCATTTTCACCCTCTCCACCGTGCAGTGCAATAAACACAAAAGCATCTTGTTTTTGAGCAAATCGACAAAATTCATCTTTCTCTAAGGCAACACCATTCCATGCAACTTGATGCAAATCTTGCTGTAAGCCACTGACAGAAAAATCATAAAAAACTGGCTTGGTCATATGAGCATAAACTTCTTCAACCGTATGATACAACATTGCATAGTAAGGTACTTGATAAAGTTTTCCATCAAGTCCTAATAAGAAAGGAACGGGCTCATAGAGTGAAGAACCTCTTAATTTTAACCAAACATTACTGCCACTCATTAAAGAAACTTGTCGTTCAGCAGTCTCTCCCCCAAAAACAACAAAGACCTTTTTTCTCTCTAACTGAATCTTTTCATTCTTAGTGACAGCGTTAAATCGTTCTGACCCAACAGCACTTTCAATAATATGATCGCATAATCGTTGATGACTTAAACCACACACAGCAGCTTGCATAAAAACTAGGCTATTTTGCTCCATGCCACTGATCACATTAATATCAGAAAAACTCACCCTGCCATCAGGAAAAATCCAACCATCAAACCGCGCTATATGTCTGCATCCAAAATGGACAAAAAGATTTTGTGCAGCATTTCTTATGCGCTCGATCAGGTCGTGCGAACAAAGAGGAGGGCAGTTCCAAGTTGTTTGCTGAGATGGTAAATATTTTTTTCTAAAGTCGAAAATATCTCCAGCTTGATAATGAATTGTACAAGGCATCAAGGCGCAAGGAGTACCATCAATATGTTCAATGACCGTAATACAAAATTCTTGAGCTTGATAAAAGGGTTCTATCACTACTTTCTGATCATAAACTTCTTTATTGTTATCAATGAAGAATAAAAATTCCTCAACAGTTTGAAAGCGCTCCACACCAATAGATGAGCCACCGAGATCTGGTTTTAGAATATAACCAGCAGCAGAGGGATTGTTAGCCATAAAAGATGCTAATTTAGTAAGATTACGTTCACAAAGCATCCATACTAAAAAAGGTCCACTACTTAATCCTAATGTTGTTAATTCATCTAGCGCATGACTTTTAAAAAAAGCGCGCCGACACGTTTCAGCCGGTGATCCTAAAAAAGGAAGATTATATTGTTGAAAAAAACTTTGTAATCCACCATCTTCACCAAATTTACCGTGAATTAAGGGAAACACAAGATCAAAATCTCGCGCAAAAGTTATTAAGGCCTCGGTAGTTAACTGCATTGTTGGAAGCACTTTAAATTCAAAATCTTCAGTTGTATTGCAGTACAACCATTTTTTATCGATATGATAAAACTCCAACCGTTTTGAAACAAAAATTAACTCGATTGTCCAAGACGAATGATGTGCTAAATGATCAACAAAAGATCGCGCTGAATTTAATGAGATACCGCATTCTAATGAGGGTCCTCCGAAAAAAACTAAAAGCTTCACTAAAACATCCCTGTATATGTATATGCCTATCCTTTCCATATAAACTAGAGTATAACATCAAGCAAAGGCTTAATCGATAAAGATCTTAACCATGTATAGACGATATTTTGGGCATTTATTCAGTATTTTTTTTCTTTGCTTCAATACCCTGTATGCAAAAGAAGTTGTTATTTTGATTCATGGATTAGGTCGTCATGCCTCTTCGATGAAACATATTAAAAACAAATTGGTGAACGAAGATTTGGACATTTACTCTTTGGAGTATGAATCACGTTTGCAAAATTTTAATGAGAATGTACGCGAAATTCAGAAAAAGATTCAATCGCTGCCCTTGAGTAAGGATAAAAAAATTTCTTTTATTGGCCACTCATTGGGAGGATTAATTGCCATGAAGATTTTAAGTGAACTCCCGAGTGAACGTCGCGGATTATGTATCACTTTAGGATCGCCATTTTATGGTAGTCCTGTTCTTGAATTCTTAAAAACAATTCCTTCTGTGAATAATTTTTATGGTCCTATTTTTAATGAATTAGCTTATTTTGATGCAGATAGTGCTTTTGAAAGTGATGTTCATCCTGTTTGCCTAGTGGGAAAAGAATGCCCAATATATTTAAACGTGTTCGGATGGCTCTTTATGAATAAAGAACGTTATCATGATTGTTTAGTTGGTGTAAATTCAGCAAGTTATAAAAAAGCCCAATCGATTACTCTGGTTAAAACACATCATAATGGATTACTTTTCGATGAAAAATCATTAGCTTTTATTCAAGATCAATTGCAAGTGCTCCAAAAAAAAGAAGCGACTTAAAGCCGCTTCTTTCTTCTAAGACAGAATAAAAATAAATTTTTATTCTTGATCATCATAAGAATCGCGCTGATAGGAAGAATGATTGTTTGATCTGTAACCATTATTAGTTCTTGGGCCAGTTGATCCATTTGTTGATGGGCGAGCTTCGCTCACTTTAACCATACGACCATCGAGTTTGATGCCATTTTTTTCAATAGCACTCTTTTGAGCAGCAGCTGTTTCAAAAGTAATAAAAGCGAAACCACGTGATTTACCTGTTTCACGATCAACAGGAAGTGAAATTTCGGTGATGGTGCCACATTGGCCAAATTCTTTCATAATTGTTTCTTTGTCTGTTTTGAAAGAAAGGTTGCCTAAATGGACTTTGTTGTTTTGATCATTCTTCATGATAGTACCTTAAATGAATTAAATAAGCTTTCCTACAGCTATTTGCGCGTCAATGATGCAAGAGAAAAATCTTGATAACGAAGAGCTAATAACCTGACTGAATTCAATAATTAGTCGTATCATGATTTTATGGAATTTAAAGGGGATATCGCTCTGTATAAAAATAATATTTAAATTAGCTTTATTACTCAATAATGTAAAAAAATATTGAACGCAATAAAATTCTTGAATATTCCAATAAATGTTTGATAAACGTCATATTGATTATGACAATATTAGGCCATCTGAATAATAAAAGCTACCTTTTCATGCTTAGATTTAATAACTTTGTGAATAAAATATGACTTTTAATTTAAAAACAGAGTGTTATCTTATAAAAAAACCAATTTTTTATTGATAAAATAAAATATTGAAAATCAACTCTTCTTCTACAGCCTTGCTTCTACTCAAACGTGTTTTCACACATACTGAGTAGGGAACTTTCTGAACTTTGGATACAGACAATAAAAATTGATATTTTTATAAAGACATGCAGGCTAAAAAAATATAGTGTATTATCCTTAAATAAGAATAATTTGAAAAAAATTGGATTTTATTTCATGATAGATTTAGTTGTGCAAACCACTTTTAAAGGGACTCAAGTTCCTGCTCTTCTTATCCCTATAGATCTGCTTTCAACCCTGAGCGATCAATGGCCTTTGTTAAAAAAAATCAAGACTAAAGATTTACCAGAAAAGTCTTCGTGGAAAGCGTGGGATTGTCTTGAAGAATCAATGGTATTTATTATTTTCGATCTTGATTTTCTCCGTGCAAACGACCAAGAGCAGATCCAAAAAATTCTCGCCCACCTGAATGCGCGCAAAGTTGGTAAAGCGACACTATGGTTTGGTCATCGTCCTGTCGAACAAGCTAGAATTTTAGCGCGTCTGATTGTCAATAGCAGTTTTGTCTTTGATGATTTTCTTTCAAAAAAAGTTATTCATTCTTTAAAAGAAATCACTATTGTAGGTAAAGATAAAAATCTAAAAGATTTTGTACATCAAGGATCATTAATTGGGCAAGCTATGCACTATACGCGTCATTTAGCAGAAACGCCTTCTAATGTATGCACCCCCTCTTATCTGGCTAAAAAAGCTCAAGATCTTGCTAAATTAAATAAAAAAATCCAAGTCAGCGTTTTGACTGAAAAAGAAATTAAAGCTTTAAAAATGAACTCTTTCCTTTCTGTATCAAAAGGCTCGACACAAGCACCCAAATTTATTACTTTACAATACAAGGGATCTAAGAAGGCGCCTATTGTTTTTATTGGCAAAGGTATTACGTTTGATACCGGTGGTCATTCCTTAAAACCTGCAGCAAGTATGATGGGAATGAAGTTTGATATGTCGGGTGCTGCTACTGTCTTGGGTTTGTTTCAGTTTTTAGCGGCTTATGAGCCTGATATCTCGATTATTGGATTGATTCCTTCCTGTGAAAACATTCCTGGCACTGATGCCAATAAACCTGATGATATTGTCACTTCAATGTCGGGTCAAACCATTGAAATTCTGAATACAGATGCTGAAGGTCGTCTGATTCTCTGCGATGCTATGACTTATGCAGAGCGCTTTGAGCCATCCTATGTTATTGATATAGCCACATTGACTGGCGCTTGCTTAGCAACATTTGCTACAGTTGCAACGGCAGTGATGAGTAATAATGATGAGCTTTCACAAAAACTCATCAGTGCGGCTCATAGCTCAACAGATAAAGCTTGGCCTTTGCCTCTTTGGGATGAATACCAAGATCTTATCAAATCTCCAGTTGCAGACATGGCCAATATAGGCGGTGCTTATGCTGGTAGTATTACGGCTGGATGTTTTTTGAGTCGTTTTGCTAAAGCTTATAAGTGGGCGCACTTAGATATAGCCGGTACTGCTTGTATCTTTCAAGGACATAAGCGTGGCTCAACCGGCCGACCATTGCCTTTACTGATTGAATTTTTATTAACTGAACTCAATCAATCATAGGTTGTGTTGTGATATTAAATCGATATTTTGCTCAAAAATTAAGACAATCAGTGGCATCTTTGCTGATTGTCTTAACTCTTTTATTAAGCACGCAAGCTTTATTAATAAGCTTGAAAAATTTTCAAGCTTATTCTTTACCGTTAGTGGATTTGATCTTTTTCTTTGTTTTAGAACTATGCTCTTCTTGTCCATTAATTTTTAGCTTTAGCTTTATTATTGGATGGCTAACTTGGCGACGTTCTTTAGAAGATACGCATGAAGAGCATGCAGCTTTAGTGAGTGGCTGGAGCGGTTGGCATACAAGAGCATTAGGATTTAAGCGTTTATTGTTACTTTCTTTTTTAAATTTTTGTCTTGTTTTTATTATTGTTCCAGTATCGAATCATTTTATTAATAAAAATATAACACTGAGTCTTACACCTCAAGCTTTAGAGTTTTATCCAGCAGAGACTCCTATTAAAATAAACAAAGAGCATGTTTTATATTTCAAAAACAAAGGAAATGACCAGCTCAATCAAGTTTCTATTATTACAACAAAAAACAATCAACCCTTAGCAACCTATGCTGAATCGGCGGTTATTAATCTTGAAAATAATGGATTAGAATTAAAAAATGGATTTATTCATGACATGCGCAATACATCAGATTTTTTGAATTTTGAGTCGATGGACTTTATTCTGATGCCTGTTGTTCAAAAAATATCTCGCTCAGGCATGACGATTGCTGAATTGCATCAAAGTTCACCATCACTTGCTTTGGGAGAATTGAGCTGGCGTATCTTTTTAATATTACAACCATGGATTATTATGGCTGGCTTTTTAAATAAAAAAGTAGCATTGCGCAAAAACAGTCAATTTAATCGATTAGTTCTCGAAGCCCTCTTTATTTTTTGTGGAACAACTCTTTTAGGCTTATTAACGAGTAAACTTTTTCATCAAGGTTTGTATCATCATGCGCTGATCTGTGGCTCGATATTAGTATTTATCACTATCGCTGGCCTAGTAAGGAGCTTTTTGCATGATCAGTAAAATCATCACTCAAACTTATTTAAAAAGTTTTTTCAAAAACTGGATAACGCTTTCATTCTTATTAATCCTTTTTGAATCTCTGATTCACTATTTAAAAGAAACTAAATTAATTTCCGAGTATTATTCTTATAGTAGTGCTTTAAAGTATATAAGCACCAGCGCTTTTTTAGAGTTTTTTGAATTAGCCCCGATGACTTTATTTGCTGCAATCATCATTACAAATTGGCAATGGACGCAACAGCGCTTATGGTTAGCATGCGCTGTTATTGGAAGTTCAGAAAAACAATCTTATTGGATTGCTTTTATTCAAATTGTTCTTGTCAGTCTGATGATTATACCTTTCCAATTTTATATTGCGCCTAAGATTGCGTTTCAAAGTGCATTCGATCGTTTATCTTCACTCAACAAGGTGCCCTCTATTGAAATTGGAGAATCTTATCTTCAGCATCATCATCTTTTTTATCCTTTATCTCATCAAGAAATTTTTATTTATGATTTCGACAAAAAAGAAGGGTCGTTTGAGCCCTGGCAAATGAAAAACCAATTTACCTTAGCAGCAAAGACAGCTGATTTGGATTTAAGTTGGTCTTTATACAAGCAAATGGGGCTAAATAAATTAAGTTTAAAGGAAAAATTAAGATTATTAGAGACAATAAACAAAGATAATTATCGTTTTTCAGATTTAAAAAATTCTTTAATCAGTGATATGAATTCTTTTTTCTTGATCTTTCTTAGTGTTGTTTTAGGATGGAAAGCATCGCCGATTCAAGCTTTAAAACGCTCTGCATCTTTATCAACGCGCAAGATTGTTAGCTATGCGATGGTTCTTTACACGGGCCTCAAAATTCTTGAAGTCGCTATCAACTTACTTCCTCTTTACTTTGTCTTGAGTCTTTATTGTATCTTGATTCTTTTTTGTTTTATCTAACAGCTATCAAATTTTAAAAGGTAATTGAAACATTTTGGTAACAGCTATGACTTTAACTTTCAGCTGATTGAGCACTGGGATGATATAAGGAGGTCCCGCATAAGACAAGAGAGCGCCAACAAGAATACCTTTTGATAAATCAAAAAATACTGTTAATAAAAAAGTCATGATAAAAACAAAAACATCATATTTTGGCACCCATTTTAAATAAGCCCACAAAAAACTCAAATTTGTCATATTAAAAGCGACAAAATATAAAATTGCAGCTAATGCACATAGGGGAATTTTATTAGCTGCTGGCGCCAAAACAAATAAAACGCTTATTAAAAATAATGCGTGTACAACGGCAGCTAAAGGACTATTAGCTCCATACCGCAAACTTGTCATGGTGCGAGACAATGTTCCTGTTGAGGCAAACCCGCCAAAAAAAGGGCTAATAACATTCCCAACGCCCAACCCAATCAACTCTTGATTAGGCCGGTGCTGATCGCCTGTAAACTTATCAGTAGCTGCAGCTGAAAGCAGGGTCTCTATACTACTTAATAAAGCTATTGAACATGCAGTTGGGATAAGATGAAAAAAAACCTTCCACGATACCATAGGTACCATTAAAATAGGTGCTCGCTGAGGAATCCCCCCGTAAGCGCTATAAATAGTATTCACATCATCAAAGTTGAACAATATATTTAAAAGCGTGATCAGCGATAATGCCGCTAACGGCGCTGGAATTTTAGGCGAAATCCTACCGGATAACGCAATAATAGCGAGACCAAAGAGAGAGAGCAGTGTTGTGTTTAAAGAAAAATGAGGTAATGCTGTTAGTAAAAGATAAATTTTTTGTAAAAAAGGAGTGCTAGAATTTAAAGCGACTGTCAAGCCAAAAAATTCTTTAAACTGATTAACAAAAATACTGATACCAATGCCGAATGAAAATCCATGAACAACGGTCGTAGGAATACCTCGAACAATATCACCCAGTTTTAACATACCCATCAAGATAAGAATAACACCAGCCATAAGAGTGACCATTTGCATAGCAGCAACGCCGTAAGTTTGGGTGACAGTTGATAAGATCATAACGAGTGCACTAGTCGGACCGGCTATTTGAACATGTGTGCCACCGAACATTGCTACCGAAAAACTTGTAATAATTGCTGTATAAAGACCTTGCTCTGGCTGAGCGCCACTTGCGATAGCAAACGCTATAGCTAAAGGCGCTGCTAAGACGCCCACAACAATCCCAGCAAAAATATTTCTAATGAGAAATCTTGTATGAAATAAGCCTGCACGATAAGCGTGTATAACAGCTAGCATATTAATTTAATTACCAAAATGATGAATAGCTTTAAAGTCACATGGATCGTTGCATTACGTATCAAATCTTGCCTCACAATCTATCATCTGATAGTAAAGATATTCAAAATTTCAATGAATGAAAAATGCAATACCTCTTGTGTAATCATACCTTAATTGCAACGAATATCAAGATTGCATAGATTTTTAAAAGAAATTATTTTCATGCAAATCAAAGAAATGTAGAAGTAAAAATAATTTTGATGTATGATTGGGAAAATTTTCATATCTAACTCATTATTTTAAATAAAGGACTCATGTTAAATTTACCCACTCTTACCGTGCATCGTTCAAAACGAGCACAGCAAGGCTATCCTTGGATTTACTCCAATGAACTTTCACTAACGACCTTGGATAAAGAGCTTCCTATTGGCGGTTTAGTAAGATTTGCGACCGTTGATGGAGTTTTTCTAGGAATAGGTACTTTTAACCGTCATGCATTAATATCTGGACGAGTATTAAGTCATCATGAATACGAATACCCGAATAAAGAGTGGTTTTACAAAAAATTCCTCAAAGCAAAAAATGCTCGTGAGCGTATTTATAAAGACCCTTTTTATCGTTGGGTGCATGCAGAATCTGATGGCCTTGCTGGTCTGATCATTGATAGATATGGTGTAACTGCTGTTATTCAAGTTAATACAGCGGGCATGGAGCTTTTGCAGGATGTTTGGATTGCAGCGTTAAAAGAAAGTGAGCCTCTTATCGAATCATGGGTTATTAGAAAAGATAGTAACTCTAGACAATTAGAACACATAGACAACAAACCCGTTGAGATCGTTGGAACACTGGTTGAACACCAAGTTATAGGACAAGAAGGTCCTGTTTATTTTATCGCTGATGTTCTTGATGGTCAAAAAACTGGTTGGTTTTATGATCAGCGCGAAAATAGGGCTCTTATTGCAAGATGGATTAATCCTGGCGATACAGTTCTAGATTTATTTACGCATACAGGGAGCTTTGCTCTTTATGCGGCCCATAAAGGGGCTGTTGTAGATGCTGTTGATCGCTCAGCGCTAGCTTTAGAACTTGGTTCTAAAGCAGCATTACTAAATCAAGTATCCAATCGTATTACCTGGCATCAAGCTCAAGTTTTTCATTATTTAGAGCAGGAGAGTCGTTTTTTTGACATGGTGATCGTCGATCCACCTGCTTTTGTCAAAAGCAAAGCCACACTAAATCAAGGAATACAGGGTTATATCAAAACATTGACTCTTGCTCTTAAAGTTGTCAAACCAGGTGGATTATTATGCTTTACCTCTTGTTCTCATCTGATTACACCCTCTGATATTCTTGATATCTGCATTAAAGCTGGTCTGAAGACAAAGCGTCAGTTAACAGTTTTAGCACATTTAGGCGCTGGATTTGATCATCCAGTACGTGCAGAACTGCAAGAACTCACTTATCTTAAAGGCGTCCTTGTAGCGGTTGATTAAAGATTAACGGCTATAATTGATAGGCTTGTTATTCTGTAATGTTTATCATATCGTTCTCCTCATAATAATTTTTTTATTATGAGGAGTGGTTTACATTCTTTTCATTGTGTTTTATTGTGAAAATAGTAGCTCATTTTAAAGCAAAATTTTTTATGCCAAGAATCGGCCAGCTTAAGTCCATTTGTTTGTCCAATAAGTCTGTTTTTTTAATAAAAAAATATTTGTTTTACAAAAAACTATGCAAAATACCTTCTATTAATAGAATTATTCTATTTGGATCTCGTGCCCGTGGGGATTGTGCTAACAAAGCAGATATCGATCTTGCTATAGATTGTAAAAAGGCAACAGAAGAAGGATGGTTAGAAATATTAGAGATTTTTGATAATGCAGATACTTTACTCAAGATTGATTGTATTCGCCTTGACACACTTCCTGAAAATTCTTTTTTATTGCATGAAATAAATAGTGAAGGAATTGATTTATATGAAAAAAATAAGACTTGAAATCTCTAAGCTTGAAAAAAGCCTCCTCAATCTTGAAAGTACCCAGTTCATTTCGATGGATAAGAATATATACGCTATATGTGAGACCTATTTGATGGATGCATGTATTAAAAGATTTGAACTCACATTCGATCTTTTATGGAAAACATTACGTGTTTTTTTTTATTACAAAGGTATTGAATTACACTATCCCAAAGATGTACTCAAAGAGGGTTATTTAACTGATTATTTAGAAGATGAATTATTATGGTTAAGAATGCTTCAAGATTACAATATTTCAGCTTACAGTTATGACGATACTCTCGCATCTGATCTGTTTAAAAGAATACAACTCTATATTCCTTTGATAAGAAACGCTTTTAATAAACTCTTAAAAAGCGTTAAAGAAATAGAATGCGACGCCTAGTTCTATCAAAATCTTTATGATCTCTAAAGCCTGAATAAATTCGTTTCTCCCCCACCACCCAACGAACATTGGTTTGCAATTCACTGGGCGGGAGAGTCAATGTCACGAATATTAAGAAAGCAGCGCTAATGAAGCTTCGATTGAACTGAGCTGTACTTGATATTCCGCTAAACGTTGTTGTTCTTGTTCAACAACGCTCGCTGGTGCTTTGCTTACAAAGGATTCATTACCTAATTTTTGTTTTGCTTTTTCAATTTCTTTAATACATTTAGCGCGATCAAGTAATAAGCGTTCACGTTGAACTGTATTATCCACTGTGACTGTCTGTAGAATTAAGGAAAATTCTTCTTGATTAAAATGAGAGGCTATCATGTTTTTATCATCAAAAGTTGATTGCTGATAGTCCTGTACTGTAGCGACCTTTGCAAGATCTCGAATAAAGGGTTCGAATTCATACCAAAGTTGTTCAGCAGTACCTTTAGCTTTTACAACAAGATCTATATGCGCTTTTGGGACAACATCGAGTTTAGAACGAATAGTTCTAATAGCCACAATAAACTCTATTAATGAAAAAATCTTCTGATCATCAATATAAGGTGAAGAGCGTGTTGCCTCTTGAGTTGTTTCAACTAAATGCAAATAAGAGTCATTGGGTGTAATTTTTTTGTGCAAAATAAAAGCTAACTCTTCAGTAATAAAAGGCATGATCGGATGCAATATATGCAATACACTTTGAATCACTTTCACTAAAACACATTGCGCTTCTGCTTTTGTTTCCGGAGATTTTAAAAGCACTTTAGCAAACTCTAAATACTGATCACAGACTGTCGTCCACACGAAATCAACAAGTCTCTGGGCTAATAAATCAAAACGATATTCAGCTAAATCAGCAGAGGATTGTTCTTGAATGAAGGAAACTTGATTTAAAATCCAATGATGAATAGGATGTATAATGTTGCCTTGATAAGCTTGATACTCATCTAATTGCATTAAAGTAAAACGCATCATATTCCACAATTTATTACAAAAGTTATGGCTAGCTTGCATACGTTGTGTATCGAATCGAATAAAACGTCCTGGTGATGCTTGTTGACAGAATGTTAGCCTTAAAGCATCAGCTCCATATGAGGATAACCCTTGTGGAAAATCTCGTTGGGTTGCAGCAGCAATTGATGCCGCTTTTTCTGGCTGCATAAGACCTTGTGTTCTTTTTTTCAGAAGATCTTCAAGACTAATTCCGTCTATCAAATCAATCGGGTCAATAACATTACCTTTAGATTTAGACATTTTCATCCCCTGATGATCTTGAATCAGACCATGAATGTAAATATCTTTAAAAGGCACTTTGCCTGTAAAATAGAGGGAGAACATTATCATTCTGGCAACCCAAAAGAAAATAATGTCAAATCCTGTTACCAAAGCTGTTGTTGGAAAAAATCTTGATAACTCATGATGATCTTCAGGCCATCCTAACGTAGCAAAAGGCCAAAGTGCTGAAGAGAACCAGGTATCCAAAACATCTTGATCTTGTCTCAGATCAACAGAGGGATCTAACTGATAATATTCTCTGACTTCTTTTTCATTATAACCAACATAACTCTTACCGGCCTGGTCATACCATGCCGGAATTTGATGGCCCCACCATAATTGACGAGAGATACACCAATCTTGAATATTATTTAACCAATGCTGATAATGCTTTTCCCAGGTGTGTGGAATAAACCCTAGCAATCCCTCTTCATGGGCTTTCAACGCCTTAACGGCCATCTCTTGCATGGACACATACCACTGATCGGTCAATAAAGGCTCAATCACTTGATCAGTACGTGAACAACGTGGAATTTGATGCACATGATTTTGTTTTAATTTTAATTGATTGATATGTTCAAGAGCGTTTACAACCAAAGGACGAGCAGCTAATCTATCCATGCCTTGAAATGCTGATGGCACATGATGATTAAGCTTGCCGTTAAGCTCAAGAATATTAATTAAAGGAAGATTGTGGCGTTCTGCCATAGCAAAATCATTAAAATCATGCCCAGGAGTAATTTTGACACAACCTGTTCCAAACTCTTGATCGACATGAATATCAGCAATTAATGGAATTTTACGATTAATGAGAGGCAAAATAACCTCTTTACCAAGATAAGCCTGATAACGCGGATCATCAGGATGAACTGCAACGGCAACATCTCCAAATAAAGTTTCAGGTCGTGTTGTCGCTACAACAATCGATCCACTGCCATCAGCCAAAAGATACTCTAAATGATATAAACAACCTTGTTCTTCATGAAATTCAACTTCCAAATCAGAAACAGCTGATTGTAAATGACAATCCCAATTGACGAGACGTTTTTTTCTATAAATAAGATTATCTCTATAGAGCTTAACAAAAGCCTCTTTAACAGCAGCATTATAAGGCTCATCCATCGTAAAGCGTTCTCTATCCCAGTCAATAAAGGTCCCTAAACGTTTTAATTGAGATAAAATAGTACCACCAGATTCTTCTTTCCATTGCCACACATGCTCAAGAAATTCATCTCTACTCATTTGGCTGCGCTTTAATCCTTGCTGTTCTAATAAACGTTCAACCACCATTTGAGTTGCAATCCCAGCATGATCGGTTCCTACTTGCCATAAGACCTTATACCCTTTTTGTGCATGCGCACGAATGAGAGTATCCATTAAGGTATCTTGAAAAGCATGGCCCATGTGCAAGGTGCCCGTCACATTTGGTGGTGGAATCATGATGGAATAAGCCTGAGCGCCTTCACGTTGAGCAATTTTTTTAAACAACTGCGCAGCAGTCCATTTTTCGTACCACGATTTTTCTAATTGATGAGGTTGGTAATGTTTATCTAACATAAAACTCCGCTAATGACGCTCAGTTAATAAATTGACGCCATTATATCACAAATGTAAGTCGCCTCTCATCCTGTCTCTTTATAAAAGATCCAAGAATGTATGAACTAGACTTCATTGCAACGTATTGAACAAAGACGCTTATTTTTTCATCAGTCAGAAAGACAATAAGGTTTTGGGCTATACATGATTGTTTTTATAAGGGCATTAAAAAATTTCAATTCTTTTTGATGAGGCTGGTTGTTTAATGAAAAATTCAAAGCTTTATTGGGGGGTAGCGAGAAGCCCATTGAGTCGATAGAGCAGTTAATTGGTTTTATTTGAAGATCGGCGGTTTGATACAAACCTGCGAGAGCATCTAAGGTTTCATAATCCGTTTCGTAAAGGCAGCGAGCTATCAGAAATGGTTTTTGTTGTGCATCTTTTCCTTTTATCACGCTGTATTCATCATCTATTGCTATCTCCGCTGCGTTGTTAAACGGCCAGATATACCCTCGACCAGATATGATTTTAATCCTATTACGACTGCACCATAATACTCTGACACGACTTTCTAAGGCCAATGGCCTGTCCATTTCAATCGTAGGGACCCCATTCAATTTAATAGCCGCTTGTCCTGGAAGGGCATAAATAAAATCTTTTGAAAATCCAAAATGAATTAATGCATCTCGAGCATTTTTAACTTCATCATTGAGTTGAGTCATTTGGTGAACAGTATACGATAAAGGTGGGGAGAACGTGTATTGACAGTATGCTTGTAATTCTCTACTAAATTGACTTAAAGAATAAGTGTCAGATTCTTTTTTTTGAGTACTGACCAGATCTAAACACGATTTAATATCTAAGAATCCACTAATATGGTAAACAAGATTAGCATCGCCAAAGACTTGTTTAGTGGGTTGCGCAATAATATTTTTTAACGCGAACGCTTCTTTTGAACTCCATCCAGTATTCTTATAATTTTCTTCGTTAATACTCTGTATTTTATTAAATAAATCAGCGTCTTCTCTAAATGATGATCTTTCAAGATTTTTTAATAATTGAAACTCTTCGGGGGTAACATCAACAAGGGCGAACATTGTATCAGCTTTGATTTTAATTTGACTGAGTGGAGCCTGCTGTATCTTTATACTAAATATTGTATCGAGTTTATTCTGATCAACAACCAGCACACAATCATCAGCATAAGCAGTCATCGTGCTCAAACAGGAATCAATGAATGGATCGTTAGTTTTTTCATGCGGTGATGGCCTCTCGAATGATCTATTTGAGTCCAAGAAGCTATTATTAAATAACTTCTTCAGAAAGTGCTCAATCAGCCCCACACTATATTCAATAATGACATAGGTACATAAAAGTATTATTGCTCTTGATATTAAAACGAGGGCTATATTCAAAGAAAATGGCATGATGAGATTCCAGCATGATTTATAAGACCTATAATCAATATACTGGGATAATGCTTCATTTGCAAACCGAATAAAATGCGATCTAAAGCAGCCATCTTCTTCAATAACAATGCCATAATGTACACAGCAACTTTAACAAACAGATGCATGTTGTGAACAACAAAAAAGCTTTCCTTTATAAGCGACAGCATGTTTTTTAGGAAAATAAACATGGCACGTTGGACATTCCATCATCACATCAACAATATCTTGCTCTTGCGAAGGTTTATTATTGATGTGTTGTTGATCAACCAATAAATGGCCAATCAACCTCAACATCAAATTAATAAAAATAAACAAAAATCCACATATAATTAAAAACATGATCATCAACGATGCATAGGCATTAAATCAGTAATTGTGCCTTCAAAGGCTTCACACGATTGAGCAATTGTTTCTGAAAGAGTGGGATGTGGATGAATCGTTAATGCTAAATCTTCAGCAACACAACCCATTTCAATAGCAAGAGTAATTTCTGCAATTAAATCTCCTGCATGTGGTCCTGCTATCCCTGCACCTAAAATATGTTTTGTTTTAGGATCGAACAGCAATTTTGTTAACCCATCTTGACGTCCCAAAGCCAGAGAGCGTCCATTAGCAGCCCATGGAAAGACCGATTTTTCATAAGGAATATTATCTTTTTTGAGCTGCCTTTCTGTTTGCCCAACCCATGCAATTTCAGGATCGGTGTAAGCAACACTTGAAATCAAGCGCCCTAAAAATGCTGAAGGCAGTCCACAAGCAACTTCAGCAGCAACTTTACCTTCAGGAATGGCCTTGTGTGCTAACATAGGATCGCTCGCGCAATCACCTATCGCAAAAATATGCTCAACGACAGTGCGTTGCTGGTCATCCACTTCAATAAACCCCCTCTGATTCAATCTTAAGCCTGCTTTTTCCAGTCCAATCAAATCACCATTTGGGCGACGACCAACCGCTGATAAAATCATATCATAATTTACTGATTCTTTAGGAGCATCTACTCCTTCAAATGAAACAAGCAAGCCTTCTTTTTTAGCAATAACATTCTTGACTTTTGTCTGCATAAGAATCGACTCATAGTGTTGCTGAGCAAATTTAACGAGTGGCTTGACAATATCTTCATCTGCTGACGGAATAAGCTGCGATCCAAGTTCAACAATAGTTATTTTTGAGCCTAATGCACTATAAATACTAGCCATCTCCATCCCGATAATACCACCACCAATGACAAGCATTTTTTTAGGAATAAAGGGTAAATTCAACGCTCCTGTTGAGTCCACGATTCTTGAGTCAGTTGGCAAAAATGGCAATTTGATTGGACGTGATCCCACAGCTAGAATTAATTTTTTAAAAATAATTTTTGTAGGCTCCCCATCACGTGGGGTAACAATAAGTGAGTGAGGATCATTTAATATACCGGTGCCTTGCAACACATTCACTTGACGAGCTTTAGCAAGAGCACTTAATCCACTTGTGAGTTGTCCAACCACAGCTTTTTTATGAGCTCTTAACTGTGCAAGATCGATAACAGGATTGTCCCAGCTGAGACCTTTTGTCTTAAGCTTTTCTGTTGAACGTATTGTTTCAGAAACATGAAGCAGTGTTTTCGAAGGAATACATCCTATATTTAAACATACACCACCTAAATCTGGATATCGCTCTATTAACGCGACTTGTCCTGGTTTTTTCAATAAATCGGCCGCACGAAAAGCAGCTGTATAACCACCGGGGCCGCTACCCAATACTGCAATTTCAACATTTAATTCCTTCATATTCTACGGTCCTCTCCTAGAGTAATAATGTTCGAATGTCTTCTAATGTATGAGCTATGTATGCGGAAAAACGCGCAGCTTGCGCACCATCAATAACTCTATGATCGTAACTTAAACTTAAAGGCAGGATTTCTGCTTTAACCCAATTATCGTTAATCCATACTGGTTGCTGCTGTTTTTTTGAAACACCTAAAATAGCAACATCTGGCCAATTGATAATCGGAGTAAAACCAACACCGCCAAGACCACCTAACGAGGAAATGGTGAATGTCTGACCTTGATGCTGTGCTAGGGATAATCGCCGCTGTCTAGCTAATAACGAGAGATCTTGCAATTTAATAGCTAATTCAATTAAAGAATAGGTGTCGGCATGATGAATAACGGGTACAACTAAGCCTTCTTGAGTTTCAACAGCAACACCAATGTTAATGTAATTTTTCATAATCAAATGAGTGCCACAAGAAGCTAAAGAGCTATTAAATTCAGGATATTCTTTTAATGCAGCAGTGACTGCTTTGATCACGAAAACCAGAGGGGTGAGTTTAGCTCCTTGATCAAGAGCTTTTTGTTGGTGGGCTAAACGAAATTTATCCAATTCAGTAATATTAGCTTGCTCAAAATGAGTAACGTGCGGAATATTCTGCCAATTTGCACTCATGGTTTGCGCACTTTTTTGACGTATAGAGGTTAATTTTTTCTCAGCAATAGCGCCCCATTGAGAAAAATCTGGAAGAAGTCTTAACTCTGTTGCTAATTTTTCTGTTTTGATCAGTTGATGATCTCGTACATATTTTTTTAAATCATCTAATGTGATTCGCCCTTGCGTTCCACTGCCTAATACTTTTTCAAGATCAACATCAAGTTCGCGCGCTAATTTTCGCACAGCAGGCCCTGCATAAACAGTTTTCAATGATTGAGCAAAATCATTCAGTAACGAAACTTCGTTCATGGTTTGTTTTTTTAAAGGCAGTTGCTCAGATAATTCGTCTCTTTGCGCACCGAGGCTAACGTTTGGGATACCACTATCATTTTCTTTAATATGTAAGATAGGGTAATGAGCGGAGACTTTATCTCCTTTAGTCACTAAGATCTTTTGAATCAATCCAGCTTTATCACTCACAATTTCCATAGACGCTTTATCTGTTTCAAGAATTAAAATAGGTTGTCCTATTTCAATGAAATCTCCTTCTTTAATCAAAACATCAATGACTTCTAAGTTTACTAATCCCCCTAGTTGAGGAATAACAACTTCAGTATTCATTTTGTACACACTCCTTTAACTTATGCAGTTAGTGGATTTTTCTTGTCAGGATTGATATTGAGTTTTTTTTGTATCAATGTTAAATCCCCCTGATAAAGATTGTTTTTAATCAATTCTTTTAATGTCGCGTAAACTATATAAGCACTTGATACTTCAAAGTGATCGCGTAACGAAGACCGTGTATCCGATCGACCATAACCATCGGTACCAAGGACAACATAAGGTCGTTTAATCCAAGCTCGAATTTGATCTGCATGGATTTTCATATAATCTGTTGCGGCAATAACAGGAAGATGACTTGCGCCTAAACACTGCTCAATATAAGTCGATCTTGCTATATCATGAGACTGATGTAATGATGCATGATCATAGGCTAACCCATCTGCTCGCAACTCAGTGAAACTTGTAACAGACCAAACATGCGCAAAAACTTGATATTCTTTCTCCAGAATATCGGCGGCAACTAACACCTCATTTAAAATAGCACCCGAACCCAATAAATCACAAATCGTTTTTTTCGAGCTTTTTTTTAATAAGTACATCCCTTTAATAATGCCTGCAACAGCATCGTTAGGCATAGCTGGGTGCTCATAATTTTCATTCATTGTTGTTATATAAAAAAACTCATCGTGTTCTTGGATGATTCTTGTCAAACCATAATCAATAATATGTGCCAGTTCGAACGAAAAAGCCGGGTCATAACAACGCCCGTTAGGTATTGTTGATGCCAAAACATGCGAATGCCCATCTTGATGTTGGAGCCCTTCGCCATGTAATGTTGTTCGTCCAGCTGTCGCACCAATCATAAAGCCGCGTGCACGACTATCACCCGCTGCCCAACACAGATCGCCAATACGCTGAAACCCAAACATAGAATAAAAAATGTAAAAAGGGACCATAGGACAATCATGATGCGTGTAAGAAGTCGCTGCAGCTAACCAGCTACTAAAAGCACCTGCCTCATTGATACCCTCTTGCAATAACTGTCCTTGCGCACTTTTGACATAAGGCATAAGATCATCTTTATCCACAGAATCATAACATTGACCCTCAGGATGATAAATCCCCAACTGTTTAAACAAGCCTTCCATGCCAAATGTTCTGGCTTCATCAGGCACTATAGGCACAATGTGTTTTTTTAATGACCGATCGCGAAGCAATGCTCCTAACAAACGAACAAAAGCCATTGTTGTGGAAATTTTTTTACCAGCACTACCCCTATCAAATAAGGTTGCGTAATGAGGATCATCAATTTTTAAAGATTGTGGTTTGACGGTACGTTCTGGTAAAAAACCACCTAATTGTTGACGTTGATTTTTTATATATTGAGTCAATACATGATCGTGGGGTGCTCGATAAAAATCTAATTTTTTAATGTGCTCTAATGTTAAGGGCAGCTGAAACTGTTCTTTAAATTCGAGAAGTGATGCATGATCAAGTTTTTTAGTATTATGAGCAGTATTCAGTGCTTGACCTGCCGATCCTAGGCCGTAGCCTTTAATAGAATGCGCTAAAATCACGACTGGCTTCTCCTGGGAGGCTACAGCTTGAGCGTAAGCTGCATATATTTTAACTCGGTCATGAGCTCCTCGTCCTAAAGCTTTTAACGTTTCCTCACTTAAACTCGCTTTGAGCTGCTCGATCTCAGGGCAGCCTGTAAAAAAATGGTCTCTAAAATATTCCCATCCAAATTTACTATAAGCTTGCATATCACCATCAACAACCTCTTGCATTCGTGATCGTACAACACCGGAAACATCTTCATCTAGGAGTTGATCCCAAGCACTATTCCAGATAACTTTTAAAACCATCCATCCGTTGCCTAGAAAAATCTTTTCCAACTCACTGATAATCTTTCCATTGCCTCTGACAGGACCATCCAATCTTTGTAAATTGCAATTCACTACAAAAATCAGGTGATTAAGCTTTTCGCGAGCAGCAATTGAAAGCGCGCCTAAAGACTCTGGTTCATCCATTTCACCATCACCACAAAAACACCATACTTTACGATCACGCATATCGATAAGACCACGTGCATGTAAATAGCGCATAAATCTTGCCTGATAAATAGCTTGTAAGGGCCCCAATCCCATTGATACGGTAGGAAATTGCCAATAATTTGGCATCAACCAAGGATGTGGATATGAACTTAACCCATTACCTTTCACTTCACGACGAAAATTTTTCAACTGATCCTCTTCTAAGCGATACTCTAAAAAAGAACGTGCGTAAATTCCTGGTGACGAATGTCCTTGAAAGAAAATTAAATCTGCATTCTCCCCTGCTTTCCAAAAATGATTGAATCCGACATCGTAAAGCGTTGATACAGATGCAAAAGTTCCAATATGCCCGCCTAAGTCTGCAGTATCGGATTGAGCACGAACAACCATCGCCAAGGCATTCCATCGGATCAGATTTTCAAGTTGATCTTCAAGGTGTTGATCACCTGGATACAATGGCTGCTCATCAAGGGATATGGTATTGGTATAATCTAAGTATGTATTGGCCAAAGGGGATTGATTGATGCTTTGAGCTAACCGTTTAATTAATCGTGCTGCATGAGCCTGACCTTGATGATCAATAACGTCTTTTAAGGCATCAAGCCATTCATTGAATTCTATATCTGCCATAACATAATCCTTGCATAGAAGTTTTTTTAGTTGTTATGAATCACTCGTACGCTAGGAAGAAAGTGCTTTGACAATCATATGATAAAGCTGTCCTAAAAACGGTCTATTGAAGACTTGAGCGTTTTCGATAAAAATACTACTCGTTAAGAATAATACAATCCGTCTGCAAATAGCGAGTCTAGTCGAAGATCTGAGATATTGTACTGGCCTAACCATCGCTCCTAGTGAGATCATCAGACGTGAAAACTGTCGAGTGCAGATAACCTCGATCAGCTGATTAAAGATCATCGATTAACTTAAGGCGTTTTACACAAGACAAAAGGGAGTAACCCATTGGCCTGGCTTAATTTTTTTGATATTATTAGGAATCTTAATTTTCTTGTGCTTTTTTAATGAGTCTTATAGCCCTTCAAAAAAAAATCTTACATTATACGGGCAAAGCTATCAATCATTTTAATATGATTGCCCAGAATGACAATATTCTTGTATGTTTATCTGGTGGAAAAGACTCTTGGGCCATGGTTTGGGCCCTAAAAGAATTAAAAGCTCGCAGTAAGGTTCGTTTTAACTTTACAGTCTTTACCCTTGATCAAGGACAACCGGGTTGGGACGATCAGGCTCTAAAGCAGCGCTTAGAAGCAATGAATCTTAACTATGAAGTTTTACATCGCGATACTTATTCAATTGTAACGGATAAAATTCCTGAAAATAAAACCTATTGTTCATTATGTTCGCGTCTTCGTCGAGGAATCGTCTATCGTTACGCTCGTGAAAATGGTTTTAATAAAGTAGCTCTCGGACATCACCGTGATGATTTAATTACAACGCTTTTAATGTCTATCTTTTATAATGGTGCTATTAAATCAATGCCTCCAAAGCTCTTAAATGAAGATAAAGATTTAATTGTGATTCGTCCATTAGCGTATGTTCAAGAAAAAGATCTGATAGATTTCGCCATGCAAATGAATTTTCCCATCATTCCTTGTAATCTGTGCGGATCTCAAGAAAATTTACAGCGTCAGTCTGTAAAAGCACTCATACACAAAATGGCTCAAACCAATCAAAAAATACCAAGTAACATTTTACATGCGTTAAGCTCTCTGACGCCAAGCCACTTGATGGATAAGAATTACTGGGACTTTAAAAATCTTGAACGTGAGCAAGTTAATGGCAATATTACTCCATTCTGTGATGAACAAGAATTTATTCAACAGGAAGAAGATATATGGTAAATGATGAATTTTTTGTCATAGAGGCAGATCACGCTGGTGTCCGCATCGATAAATGGTTAGCAACGATTTTTAATCAATTTTCACGATCTCATTTAACAGAGCAAATTAAAAATGGTTATGTTTTACTTAACGATAATACTGTCAATCCCAGTATTAAACTGAAAGTTGGTGATAATATTCGCGTCAAAACCGATCATTTAAAAATTGATGAACATTTGTCCGATCTGATTCCTCAAGAAGGTAAGCTGGATATTGTTATTCAACATGAGCATTTTATTATTTTAAATAAAGCTCCTGGAGTGGTAGTGCACCCTGGTGCTGGAGTCCGCGATCAAACATTAGCTAATTATCTCGTTTGGCACTTCCCTGGTAATCTTCAACTGCCTAATTGGGGTCTGATCCATCGACTTGATAAAGATACATCTGGGCTGATGGTTATTGCTTTAACACTAGAAGGTTATCATGAATTAACGAAGCAAATGCTAGCGCGCGAGATTAAACGAACCTATTTAGCTCTTACCATGGGTCATATTCGTTATGGGCAGACCATAGAAACCTATATGAGTCGTGATCCACGTAATAGACTCAAACGAGCAGTAACAACCTCTCCCTTGGCCAAACGTGCTATTACTCATGTCAAAGTAAAAGAGCGTTTTGAGAAAATGACTCTTGTGGAGTGTACGTTAGAAACCGGGCGCACGCATCAAATTCGTGTGCACATGGAGCATATTCGTCACCCTATTGTGGGAGAGCCTTTATATTCTGGGAATATGCCGACCAAAAGATTGTTTCATCGCCAAGCTCTTCATGCAACGCATTTGAGCTTCAATAACCCCTGGGATAAGAGACTAGTTGAAGCAGATGCTCTCCTACCTGAAGACTTTACTAAACTGCTTGATTCACTCCGAGTAAAACCGCTCCTAGTGACTTAATCAAACCTACTCACAAATCTTCTTAAAAAGAAGATCTGTGAGTAAAATTCATTAAACACAAGGGTTTGAGTTTGAAGACGGGTTAAGGAGTAACGACGATGTCTACCGTGTGTTCTGAAATCAGCACAACATTTACCTTCGCTTTCCCATCGGCGCAGCGTTGAAACAGCAACACCAATACAGTTTGCTGCCTCTCCCTATACTTAAAGACATCTCAATCCATTGAGCCAAATTTAAGGCAATCCTATCAATCATTTATAGGTAGGTTTTTTGCATGCTGCTGCTTACCCTAAAGCCACAGAGTGTGGCTTTATCGAACAAGTTATTGTGTTTGATGCAACGTAATACTGTCATGATCTAAAGAGGCTTGAATTGTTATATCATCCCACTCTTCTAGTGTTAACAAAAAATGTGCTAATGGATTTTCTAGATGAAACCGCAGAGCTCGTTCTAATGGTCGTGCACCGTATAAAGGATCGTATCCTTTTTCTGCAATAAAATTCATCACGGAATAATCGATTAACAAATGAACTTTTTTTCTGATTAGACGCTGCTTGAGTTCATCAATACGAACATCCAAGATTTCTTTCAGCATATCTTTACTGATTGGATTAAAAATAATTTGTTCATCAATACGATTTAAAAACTCAGGTCTAAAGACTTTTAAAAGTTCTTGATGAATATGCTCAGCAACATCTTCTGCGGCTTGTGGCGATTGCATCAGCCAATGAGATCCAACATTGGAGGTCATCACTAAGATTGTGTTTTTGAAGTCAACAGTGCGCCCTTGACTGTCGGTTAAACGTCCTTCATCAAGAACCTGTAACAATAAGTTAGTAACATCATGATGTGCTTTTTCAATTTCATCGAATAAAATAACACTATAAGGATTTCGACGAACTTTTTCTGTTAAATAACCTCCTTCCTCATAACCCACATATCCAGGAGGGGCTCCTATTAAGCGGGCAACAGCATGACGCTCCATAAACTCTGACATATCAATACGGATCATTTTATCAGCACTATCAAATAAAAACTCAGCTAACTGCTTAGAGAGTTCTGTTTTTCCAACACCAGTTGGTCCTAAGAATAAAAAGCTTCCTAACGGTTTTTTTTCTTGAGAAATGCCCGCTCGTGACCGTGCGATAACATTACAGATGGATTGGACTGCTTGATCTTGTCCTTTAATTTTACTTTTTAAAACTTTTTCCATCATTAAAATTTTTTTCTTTTCAGTAGCCAGCATTTTCGCAGCTGGAATCCCTGTGGCTTTTGCAACAACTTCAGCAATATCTTGTGCATTAACATGATTTTTTAATAAAATAAATTGATGTTCATCTTGATGATTAGCTGTCTCAATACGTTCTTGCAGTTGAGGAATCACTCCGTATTGTAATTGAGACATTAAAGCCAAATCGCCCTGACGACGAGCTGATTCAAATTGAATTTTAGCCGTTTCTAACTGCTCTTTCAGTGCAGCAGCACCCCCTAATAAATCTTTTTCTTTTAACCAAATTTGCTCTAACTCTCTATATTGGCTTTCGATGTTTTGCAGTTCTTGTTGGAGCAAATTCTTACGCTCGATAGCATCTTTTTCTTGTTCTTTACGCAACGCTTCAAGTTCTATTTTCATGGTAATGATTTGTCGATCTAATTTATCAAGTTTTTCCGGTTTAGAATCAATAGCCATACGCAAACGAGATCCAGCTTCATCAATGAGATCAATGGCTTTATCAGGAAGTTGTCTATCGGCAACATAACGCGATGACAATTCTGCGGCTGCAACAAGTGCTCCATCAGTAATTTGAACCCCATGATGTATTTCATAACGTTCTTTTAATCCTCTTAAAATAGCTATTGTGTCTGATAAAGAAGGTTCTTGCACAAGAATTTTTTGAAATCTGCGTTCTAAAGCAGCATCTTTTTCGATGTATTGTTTATATTCTTTTAAGGTTGTAGCCCCAACGCAGTGTAATTCTCCTCGTGCTAACGCTGGTTTTAAAAGATTTGATGCATCCATAGCTCCATCTGTTTTGCCTGCACCTACAAGAAGATGGAGCTCATCGATAAAAAGAATCACTTGACCTTCTTGTTGTTCAAGTTCTTTGAGCAGGTTTTTTAAACGCTCTTCAAATTCTCCTCGAAATTTGGTTCCAGCTATTAATGATCCCATATCCATAGCTAGCACTCGCTTCTGAGCCAGTCCTTCTGGAACCTCGCCATTAATAATACGTTGTGCTAATCCTTCAATAATAGCGGTTTTTCCAACACCTGGTTCACCAATTAAAACAGGATTGTTTTTCGTTCTACGCTGTAAAACCTGAATGGTTCGTCTAATTTCATCGTCACGACCTATCACTGGGTCGAGTTTGCCTTGTGCAGCCAAAGCTGTTAAGTCTGTAGTAAAACGCTCTAACGTTTGACGATTCTCTTCTGCGCTTTGAGAGTCAAGAGGTTGTTTTGTTCGTAGTTGTTGTATAAATGATTGAACAAGCTCTTTCGATAGTCCTGCATTTTTAAGTAACGTTGCGCAAGAGGTACGTCCTTCTTCTAAAATCGCTAAAATAAAAATCTCTGTTGAAACAAAAGCATCTTTGAATTGATTAGCTAACTGAGTTGCTACTGAAAAAATGCGTGTTAATGGAGAAGATAAAGTCGGCTCTTGGGTTGCGTTCATATCTGTTAATTGAGGAAATTTATCTATCGCTTGTAACAAATGATCGCGTAAGTTGTGATGACTTTTACCAGCGCGCTCTAGAAGCAGAGATAATGATCCTTGTTTATCATCAATTATTGCTAAAAGAACATGCTCTATTTGCAATAGAGTATGATTATATTGCATTGCTAGTGTATGAGCTGCTCTGAGAGCATCTTGCATTTTAAGCGTTAATTGTTCAAATTTCATGCTAATCTCTCTTACTAAAACTTTTGCTGGCACTATTAAAGATCTGGTGTCAAGAGAATAGAATTCAAGAGACAGTGGGTTAAAAAATAAAAAATATTTTTGCAATGACTATAAACAATAGAATACAAGAAACTGGGCGATGACCTTTTTGCCTGATGATGCTGATTTTTGCTTTTATTATCATGCTACTTTAAGCTAAAATGAATCAGTTAAAGATTGAGCTAAGAACCTTCATGCAATACGACAGATTAAGCGCTTTTCGACTAAAAGCCCCCAATATTTTTGATTATATCGCTGCAATGATTATTTTTGGCGTGCTTTCTATCTTAGCATGGTCAGCATCAGCTATGGCAACACCTTATGAACTGGGTGAAAAAATATTAATAGTCATTGATTTTCAGCATCTTATATCATATGCATTGAGAACATTTCTTAGAATGATTTTAGCAATGGTTTTATCACTTATCGTGACACTAGCGTTGGGCTCACTGATGGCAAAAAACCAACGTTGTAGAAAAATATTATTACCTATTATTGATATCTGTCAATCACTCCCTCCATTAGGTGTACTTGCCTTTATTGTTGTTTCATGTGTAAAGCTTTTTCCTGGATCAGTATTAGGCTTGGAACTCGCTTCAATCATTACAACATTTTTTTCACAAGTCTGGAATATGATTTTAAGTTTTTATCAATCCCTGATAACTATCCCCAGTGAATTAGAAGAAGCAACACATATTTATCGTTTAACGGCATGGCAACGCTTTTGGCGACTGGAAGTCCCAAGAGCAACTCCAGGTTTAATTATGAACATTATGGTCTCTATGTCGGCCAGTTGGTTTTTTGTTGTCGCATCAGAGGCCATTTCTATTGCTGATCAGAAAATTATTCTGCCAGGAATTGGTTCAGTTATTGCTCAAGCGATCGTTGAACAAAATACTTATGCAGTCGGAATGGCGTTTGCCGCTATGCTCATTATTATTCTTTTGTACGATCAGCTTCTTTTTCGGCCATTACTAGCTTGGTCTGAAAAATTCAAGGAAGAGGAAGATGATGAAATTTACAATACATCGTGGTTTTTTGATTTACTCGCACGCACCCACGTTATTTCAAGTTTAAGCTCAATTTTAACTGAAGTCTTTAATAAACTTCCATCTTATAAAACCTATAAACCTTCTGTATTCAAAACCTATCACAATTACTTTTTTGAAGTGTTGGTGTTAATGTTTGAAATGATGTTTTATGCTTTTGTTTTATATACATGTAGTAAAGGTATACTTTATTTTTATCATTCATTTACTCTCGCTCAGATTATTGATGCCCTTAAACTCGGTGGCATTTCTGCGATTAAAGTTTTCGCAGTTGTTATTATTTCTGCGGTAATATGGGTCCCTATTGGTGTTTTAATAGGATCGAATACGAAATTGGCAATACAATCTCAACCGATTATTCAATTTCTAGCCTCATGTCCACCCCAAATGCTCTACCCCTTTATTTGTGCTTTGATTATTAAATACCAATTAAATGTCAACATTTGGACAGCTCCCCTGATGATTTTTGGAACACAATGGTATATTTTATTTAACGTTATTGCTGGCAGCATGATGATCACCAAAGAGCAACGTCTTGTTGCTGCTAATTTTGGCCTTAAAGGCTGGCTGTTATGGCGCCGACTCTATTTACCTGCTGTGATGCCCTATTGTATTACAGGTTGTTTAACTGCCGCTGGTGGTTGTTGGAACGTTTCCATGCAAACTGATATAGTGGAATGGGGTCCTACAAAATTAGAAGCTGTTGGCATTAGTTCTTATATTAATCAAGGTATTAATAGCGGCGATTTTGATAAGATTATATTAGGCATGGTTATAATGGCATTTTACGTCGTACTGATCAACCGCCTTGTCTGGAACCCCTTATTTGAAAAAGTTAGCGCGTATCGCTAATTGGAGTCTATTATGTCGCATCCTTTAGTTCATGTTCAACAAGTAAGAAAATCCTTTCGTCGCCCAGAAGGGCAAACTCTCCTTGTTCTTGATAATGTTGATTTAAAAATCCAGCCTAACGAGATTGTTGCACTCCTTGGTAAGTCTGGATCAGGTAAATCTACACTCTTACGCATTATTGCAGGACTTGCATCTCCTACCGAAGGACAAGTCTTGTTTAATAATGAGCCCGTTACTGGCCCCATGCCGGGTATTTCAATGGTATTTCAGTCTTTCGCATTGATGCCCTGGTTAACTGTCTTACAGAATGTTGAACTTGGGTTAGAATCTATGGGCCTTCCTACTAAAGAGCGTCGTGAACGCGCTTTAGCGGCGATTGATATGATAGGGCTTGATGGCTTTGAGTCCGCTTATCCTAAAGAGCTGTCTGGCGGTATGCGTCAACGTGTGGGCTTTGCTCGTGCTTTAGTCGTAGAACCAACACTACTTTTAATGGATGAGCCGTTTTCTGCCCTTGATATTTTAACAGCCGAAACTCTCCGTAAAGATTTAATGAATATTTGGGCTGCACGCGATAAAAAGAAGCCGCAAGCTATTTTGTTTGTCACTCATAATATTGAAGAAGCGGCTGAAATTGCTGATAAAATTCTAATATTTGGATCTGATCCTGGATATGTAAAAGCGGAACTCCCTGTGCGTATGCCCTATCCTCGTTTAAAGACTGATTATATTAAAGAGATTGTTGATGATATTTACTTCTTGATGACAACTCCTTTGCCTCATAATAAGATTCGTTTATTACAAGAAGTCGACTTTAATAAGATCGAACTCTCGTATCGTCTTCCTGAAGCAGAACCTAACCAACTGCAAGCGTTGGTCGCTGAAATTTATTTACAAGAACCTAACAAAGCGATTGATTTGCCTGTATTGGTTGATCTTGTGCCTATCAATATTGATGAATTTTTCTCGCTCACAGAAGCTATGCAAATTTTACATTTGGCTAAGATATCAAAAGGGGATATTGCTCTTTCAGAAGATGGAAAACGTTTTGCTCAGGCTGATGTTCAAACAGCAAAAGAAATTTTTGCTGAACTCTTAAATCGATGGGTCCCTATTATTCCACATATTTGCACTCTATTGAATAATAAGGAACGACATAAAGTCAAAGAAGAAGAAATTTTGGAAATACTAGAAGAAAGCTTGAGTGAATCTGAAGCCGAGCGCGTTTTTAAAGTGATTATATCTTGGGGTCGTTATGCAGAACTGTTTGCTTATGACTACGAATATGGCGTCTTAAGCTTAGAAAATCCAGTCTAAGCGCTAAGACAGCTTCACTTGATTGTAAGTATAATATGGCCCCTGAGCAGTTTTACTTTCATCAATCAAATACGCAGCAGGAGAGTATCCCATAGGCATTAATGCATACGGTGAGCTATCTAATTTTTTTAAAAGAATAACTTTATGATTGCCCAATGATCGCGTCAACGATCTTAATTCTGTTATTTGGTTTCCTTGATAATCTACTATTCCAATAAATTTAATTATTTTATTGTTGCTCCAATACACTAACCAAGGTTTTAGAGCAGGCCAATCGCTCGGTTGAATGTAAACAATAATAGCTTTTTCACCCTCATAATCATTCCAATTCCATGATGGGCCATCAATACCTAAAAACTCTTTGCGAGGTTTAAAATAAATCCAGCTTGTGCAGGCGATGACCACAAAAGCACTTATAACGATTGTTTTAATATTCATAAATTTTTAAGCCTTTTAGCAATCATTGCGACTCTATATCCTAAAGCGTAACATAATTTCTTTTCTTCTTGAGTCATCTCTAAATTAGAACGTACCCAATAACTTGGACCATATGGGGTTCCCCCTGCAGATGTCTCCATAAGCTCTGGATTCTCATGATAAGGGATACCTGTAATCAACGCACCTAAATGCAAAAGAGGGATCATCATCGTTAAGAGAGTACTTTCATGGCCACCGTGTAAACTTGATGCTGACGTAAACACTCCAGCAGGTTTCCCAGCTAATGTTCCTTGCAACCAATCTTGACTCAGTCCATCAATAAAATATTTCATTGGAGCTGCCATATTACCAAAACGTGTAGGACTGCCTAACAATAATCCATCACAATTCTTTATGTCTTCGTTTTGGATGTAAGGAGGTCCTTCAGGCGGTATATCATCAGCTATTTTCTCAGTGACGGTAGAGACTTTTGGCACTGTTCTCAGTGTGAAATTCGCCCCCGCTCCCTGAACTCCGGCTACGATCTGTTCAGCCATTTCGAGAGTTGAGCCATTTAAAGAATAATAAACAATAAGAATATTGACCATGGGCGGCCTTACAGAAGTTATGAAATTTGATTATAACGGGTAGGATAAAAACAGCCAAGCGGCTCAATATTTCTTTTAATTACAACAAATTGTTAATCATTGATTTAACAGTTGTTTTAAATAGTTTAGTTTTTTTCTTTTCTTGATCACAAGAATTTTCAAGTGTGTCAAGCACATTCATCATGCTCTTCATGGAGTTGCCTACTTTATTCAAGACAATATCTTCCAGATCAACAGGCAAAAACAATCCTCTTTCTTCAGCTTTTTGCTTGAGTGCTAAACGCATATCCTGTTCGGAAAGAGCTTTAAGTTGATATTGAAGTAAACAAGGAATTTCTGTGAGTATAGGTGTGCTTAATGCGTCACGAGAAGATGTTAAGATTTGATGCCCTTGATCTAAAGACGCTGTAATGAATTCACTCAAACGAGCGATATGCTGATCATCTTGTATGCTATGAAGATTGTCAAAGCATACTAATTTTAACTGATGCAGGCCATTGAGAATATCGAAGTTATTAAGAGGCTTAAGGTCAATATAACCTGCTTGAAACCCTTGATACACCAAAGACTGACAAGCTGCCTGCAAGAGATGAGTTTTGCCTATTCCTTCTTCACCCCATAAGTGAATCAAAACAGGAGAGCGAGACTGTAAAGAATATTTTAATCGCTCCAGTACAGATTGATTGTCACCCACGATAAAATTATCTAAGGTGGTTTTCACACCAAATTTCAGACCTAAGGTTAATTGAAAGCTCACAAATAAAACATAAATTTAGATCATTCTATTGGGAAATTCTAACTAAAAAAAATGTATTTAGCTATCTTTACTTAAATTTATTTACAAATTTAAGTGATCTTTTTTTAATGGGAGAACAATTTTGAAGGAAAAACAGAGACGAAAAAACAAATAAAAAAGTTAATCTGACCTTTTATCCGCCAACGACACTTATCGGAATCGTTGAGAATAAAGGCTTTTGCGCAATTTTATCAACGATCTGTTCTGCTAAAGATTGGAAAACTTGAACTTCTGGGGCTTGTGGTGCGTAAAGAGATAGTGGTTGGGCATAAGCTGTAGAATCAAATAAGTTTCGTGTATAAGCAAGATTCACTATTGAGTCCGAAGTCGCTTGACTGCTTGAAGTAGCATGATAATTCATGACTGTTCCCAAAGAAGGTATGTTCAGTTTCTCAAACATCGCAGCTGAACGCTTAACATCGGCTAACGCTAAGGGATGATCAACGGCCACCATAAGCACGCCTACAAGAGGAATTTTTTGACAAAGGGTTAATATTAAATCGCCTGTTCCTGGAGGTAAATCAATCACCATAATATCAAGAGCTGGCCATGCTGTTTGAGAAAACAATTGCATTAATGCGCCACACGCCATCGGGCCTCTCCAGATTAAAGCTGTTTGTGGGTCAACTAAATGTCCAATAGAAAGCATAGACATATTAAAAGCATAATGAGGCTCAAAATGTTTATCAGTGCGCAATAAGGCTTTCTCTGTAATACCACATAATATTGGTAAGGAAGGCCCATAAATGTCGGCATCTAAAAGCGCTACGGATAAATTATTGCAGGCTAAAGTATGAGCAAGATTGAATGCAACGGTAGATTTACCGACACCGCCTTTACCTGAAGCAACGGCGATAATATTTTTAATCGATTGATGTGGTTTTAATGAATTCTGGGGTTGATGGGTATAAATCCATCGCTCACAAAGACTTCCAGGATATTCTGCGGCTTGCCTTTTAAATGATGCCCCTATTGCCTCGATATAGTGAACCACTGTATTAATACTCAGACAATCTTAAGTTAGGGCAAGTTTTATTAAAAAAAGCAGTAAGATCGTTGTAAAGATCTTTTAAGTCTGGCGGCTCTTTTACTGAAAAAGATTGGAGTTTAAACCAATTAGAGAACTCTTGTGTATTTTGTAACAAATATTTAACTTTTATAGGCGATTGCAGTTGCAACAATTTTACTGTGGCCTCATAAAAAAGCTGATAATGAAACATGTACATTGATATTTATCTTCATACTTATTTGATCTAATCACATCATATCCGATTTTCTTATGAGACTAAAGTTTTTTAACATTATTTTTTATTAATATTTTTTTGCCAGAGCATGAACCATTCCTCATCAAATTCAACATGTTTCAACTCTCCTCGAATAAGTGGAGTTACTCCTTTTTTTTGCTCAAATTGGATAGGAAAGAATCCTTTTTGCGGATCAAGTACAAATGTGTTAATCCGATTGCGATGCGTTGATGTTAAGATGACCTTGTCATGATCAGTTGTTTCTGTTTGGTAAAAATAGTCTTGAACACCCTTATAATCAATACAGGAGAGCGTTATGTCTTGTATGCCGTGATTTCTAAGATTTTGTATCAGCTGTAATTGCATCACCAATCTATCGTAACATGGTTCTAGATATTCAAAAATCTGCTCTAGTTTTTCCTGTGAGTTTATATCTATTTTTTCAAGACGAGCTAAGTGATCTTCAAAACTAATTTTATAATCAATTTTTTCTGCATGACTTTGTTCTTTAGAAAGAATATAGGAATGGGGAATACATTGATTGTCTTTCAAAAAGAAGCGACTTTCTTGATATTCAGCAAAATTAAATAAAAACAAGGTTGATTTGATTTGCTGCTTATAAGAATACTCATGATGATCAACGTGAGAGAGTTCGGACTGCATTGTTCCACAATACCAACCCCTCCAATAAACATCATAATCTGCTTTAAAAACAAACTGCTCTGCTGATAATAGTCCAATGATCAAATTTAAAAAAATAATAATTAAAAAGTTCACTAGCGCCTTGTAGTTCTTTCTTTATATTTTAGCAAACATTTTGATTTAGATTAGAATATTAATGATTGCTACAATAAAGGAAAATAATCAAAAGGATATATATTGAGGGCGTTGATTTTATTACTGTTAATGATATTTGTGAATGCGCTCAACGCTACGTTAGCGGAAGAATATTGTCAAATTCACCATCAAGTCTTATCATCAGCATTACATGAATGCTCTTTCATATTACAAGATCGTTGGTTTGTCGATAGCCCATTACAGCTGACACCTATAGAGCTTGAAAATCTCCTTATAAGCATTCAGCAAGAGAATCAACAACAGCATTTAGGATTAGCAACAAGACCATTGTTTGATTTATTATGGAGACATGAAAGAAAATTTATTGGCTCATTAACTCCAAATATTCTTGTCATTAGCCTTGATAACGACCAAATTCCATTAGAGAAGGATGTTTTTTTACGATATTGGCTTAAAAATACTGAGCAAGAGCCTTTACGTTTCTTATTTCCTCTGTGGGACTTGACAGAGCAGGGATTAACTGACATCAAGGAGCTAAGAGGGAAGATGAGTTTTAATAACTTAGAGTTACTCAAAAAGTATCATGCCCCGATTGTATTAATTATTCATGGGGATATTGAGAACGATAATATACAAGCTAGAATTTTTGATCTTTATACAAACAATGAAGCTTTCAGTCCCGCAAGAACATTAAAAGAGCTCTTGCATTTTTTACGTCTTTTTATGATCAAACATTATGCCTTACCCAACTCATTAGAGACGATTCAAATCACAGCCTCTCGTTCTTTTTGGACTTATCAATCTCTTGAGCAAATGCTGCTGAGCATGATTGAAGTTGAAAGCATCAATCCTAAAGAAATAACACGAGAACATATTGTGATTGACGTCAAGAGTCATTGGCGAACACGGCATTGGGCTATTTTCAGGCACATTCATCCCTATCTTAGTATTGTTGATCATGATTGATTTTACTTGCTACAGCTCCTTGTTGATTCTTATATTTTGCATCTCTACGATCAAGATAAGAATGTTCCACAGCTGAAGTCAGTTGCTCAAAATTAATAGCACAAATCTTCATCATTGGTGCCAATGCCAATGGCAATTTACCCGAGTTAAAACATTCCAAAACAATTTGACCTTGCCAGCCTGGATCGATGCGATGTGATGTTACATGCACCATCAAGCCTAAACGTGCTAGTGATGAGCGACCATCTAACCACCCTACAAGAGTATTAGGAATGCTAATAGACTCGTGAGTAACAGCTAAGACTAATTCTCCAGGATGAAGCATGAATCGCTCGTGAGGATCTAACTGAATAGCCGGTTGCATCACATCATCAAGCATTTTTTTTAAAATATCTGCCGGCGCCGCTAAATCAACATATCCAATTTTATGGCCTGAGAACACTCTAAATTCATGTCCTAAATGCAAATCAACAGCAACACCTTGAATACGCTCAAGATCTTCGTAAGGCGTGATGCTGATGAGCCCTTGTTGTATAGCTTTTTTAATATCTTTATCTGACAAACGCATAACCAAAAATTCCTAAAAATCATTGCTAGTATTGTATCAAATTAAGACAGTTATCATAACTTTTTTAATTGTTTTGTGATTTTTTATAAAGAAACACTAAACAAATAGACATTATTGTTGCTACAGTAAAAGAAAGTAGAATCTTAAAAAACACCCACTGATCTAACGAGTAATGAAAAACTACATACAAATTTGTTAATGATCCTATTAAAAAAACTATGACCATAATATTATTGATATGCCGGTAATAAGATGAATTGACAGGTAATGAGGTCATAAGCTCAAATACTGTCTTCTTTTTTATCATAGGTGTCAGTAGAAAAGCTAAGCTTGCTATTGCATAAACAACACTTGTTTTAAACTGAAATGCTCTAGGTGATTGAAAGATGATAGATATAAGTGCAAAAATGATAATACTGAAATTTGTCAGTTTTTTTATAAAAACAACTTCGTCTTTTTTTATCCAATGATAAACAAACCAAGCGCTACTAAGGAGGATAGCTGAGAGTAAAGCGGCTGACAATCCATACGTTTTATACATTAAAAAAAATACTATTGTTAATATAAAATCGAACATATTTATTATTTTGTTGATAAAAAAGATAGCTAAACGATAGCATACAATATTTTATTGGACAATTTTTGATGATTTTTTGTATGATGAAAACACCGAAATCAAAAGCCAGGGCCAATGAGTTACAAAAATTATCTCAATAAAAAAGCTTATCTTTTAGCAACGCTCAATGAGCATTCTTTTAAGGTCATAAGATGTGATGATCAATCAGGCGATCATGCTGGACATGCTGGTCATGGTATTGAATCTCATTTTTACATTGAGCTTCAACACTCTTTCGATTCAGCAAAAGAACGCCTTGAGGCTCACAAAAAAGTTTTAAGTCTTTTTGCAGATGATATCCCCCAAGGCATTCATGCTTTATCGATTCGTTTTATCCCTTAAGTAACTCTTTTATTGTAGAGCCTAATAATGCAGGGGAGCGAACAACATGCACACCAGCATGAGATAATGCTTTAAATTTATCTTCAGCCGATCCTTTACCGCCGGCAATAATTGCTCCAGCATGGCCCATACGCTTACCGGCCGGGGCCGTCACGCCTGCAATATAAGATACAACGGGTTTTGTAACATGTTCTTTAATAAATTCAGCAGCATCCTCTTCGGCAGAACCGCCAATTTCACCAACCATTAAAATACCCTCTGTTTGAGGGTCTTCTTGGAACAGTCTCAAGATATCAATAAAACTTGAACCAGGTAGTGGATCGCCTCCTATTCCAACACACGTACTTTGTCCAAGACCGAGTTCTGTGGTTTGACGAACTGCTTCATAAGTTAATGTTCCTGAGCGCGATACAATCCCTATTTTCCCGGGCAAATGAATAAATCCTGGCATAATACCTATTTTACAAGCACCTGGAGTAATAACTCCTGGACAGTTAGGTCCAATCAATCTTGTTTTAGAGTGTTTCAACACAGAATCAACGACAAGCATATCTATCACAGGAATACCCTCTGTAATACAAATAACCAATTCTAGACCTGCATCAATCGCTTCCAAGATAGAATCTTTACAGTAAGCTGCAGGAACATAAATAACAGAAACTGTCGCTCCCGTAGCAGAAACGGCTTGCTTGACTGTATCAAAAACTGGGAGCCCTAAATGTGTCGTTCCTCCTTTACCAGGAGTAACACCCCCTACTAATTGTGTTCCATATTGTAATGCTTGTTCAGAATGATATGTTCCTTGCTTACCAGTAAAACCTTGGCAAATAACTTTTGTATCATGATTAATAAGAATACTCATTCCTGGGCTCCTGTAGCAGCTACTGCTTTTTGTGCAGCTTCAGTCAAACTTTCTGCTGCAATAATATTGAATTGGCTTGAATCAAGAATTGATCTCGCTAATTGTGCGTTATTTCCTTCTAATCGAACAACAACAGGAACACTTAAATCCATTTCCTTAACCGCTTCGATGATTCCTTCAGCGATTAAATCACAACGAACAATCCCTCCAAAAATATTAACCAAAATAGCTTTAACATTAATATCTGAAAGAATAATTTTAAACGCAGCGGTAACACGCTCTTTAGTTGCCCCGCCTCCAACATCAAGGAAATTTGCAGGCTGTCCACCATGTAGCTTAATTAAGTCCATCGTTGCCATAGCAAGGCCAGCACCATTAACCATACATCCAATATTCCCTTCTAAAGCGATATAACTCAGCTCCCATTGTTTGGCTAAAGCCTCGCGTTGATCTTCTTGAAGCAGATCCCGTTGCTCAAGTAATGTTTGTTGGCGATACAAAGCGTTATCATCGATTGTTATTTTTGCATCTAAACAGAGTAAATCGCCCTGTTTTGTCACAACTAAAGGGTTGATCTCCAGCATGCTCAAATCTTTTTCAAAAAAAGCATGCACCGCTCCTGCCATGATTTTATAAAAAGAAACACATTGTGTTGCATTAAATCCTAATTTAAAACCAATATCGCGTGCTTGATAAGGCTGAATGCGAGTGAATGAGTTTATAGGTAATGTAAAAATCTTTTCTGGAGTATGATGAGCCACTTGCTCAATATCAACTCCTCCTTCAGTAGAAGCGATTAACGTTAAAGAACGAGACGCTCTATCAATCATAATCGCTAAATATAATTCTCGTTCAATCGCACTGGGGGCTTCTAATAAAATTTTATGGATAGGTTGGCCTTCACTGGTTGTTTGATAAGTCACTAATCGCTGACCTATGAATTGCCGTACAAAATCTTCAACAAAAACTCTTTGATTAGGAAGAACTTTCACTCCTCCTGCTTTCCCTCTCCCTCCAGCATGGACTTGTACTTTAGCCACAACTTGTTCCGTTGAAAAGTTTTTTAAAGCATCTGCAACTTCATCAACATTCCTTAAGACCACAGAAAAAGGTATGGGAAGTCCGAAAGAAGCCAAGAGTGCTTTACTCTGATATTCATGTAAATTCACAATATTATTCCTTATAAGTCTAACAACAAGCGCTCTGGTTCTTGTAATAAGTTTTTAATAGTCACTAAAAATTGTACGGCATCAGCACCATCAATAAGTCGATGATCATATGACAGTGCTACATACATCATAGGACGGATAACAATTTGATTATCAACAACGACTGGTCGTTGCTCAATTTTATGCATTCCTAAAATAGCTGTTTGAGGTGGATTAATAATAGGAGTTGAGAGTAAAGATCCAAAAACACCCCCATTGGTAATCGTAAAGGTTCCCCCCGTAAGCTCATCCATTGTTAGCGTTGAAAGGCGTGCTTTCTCTGCCAGCATAGCAACAGATGTCTCTAGTTGAGCTAATGAAAGATTTTGTACATCACGAATAATAGGCACGACTAATCCTCGTTGCGAAGCAACAGCCACTCCAATATCAGCATAATCGTGATAAAGAATATCTTCATTATCGATACAAGCGTTGACAACAGGAAAGCGCTCTAATGCATGACAGCATGCTTTAATAAAAAAGGACATAAATCCAAGTTTTATTTGATGCTTTTTCTCAAACTCCTCTTTATATCGAGATCTGATATTGATAATAGGCTGCATGTCAATTTCATTAAATGTTGTTAACATTGCGGCTGTATGTTGCGCTTGAACAAGACGTTCTGCGATTTTCAATCTCATTCTTGACATTGGAACACGGCGCTCTCCACGTTGATCCCTCTCAGAAGATGGGACGGGCAATTCTTTTGTAGAAACAGGCGATACACTGTTTTTAGCTTGGATTGCTGCAGAGACAACTGGAGTCACTGGCATATTACGTGCAAGATAACGCTCAATATCTTCTACAGTTAAACGATCATTGCCTGTAAATTGAATGACATCTTCGCCTTGTAAATTATGCTGACGCAATAATTTTCTGACCGCTGGTGAAAAGACATTTTGCTTCATACTCTCTTGAGTATCAACTTTTTTGACGTCTAATTGTTCTTCTACTGGTGTGGCTGCTACTACTGGAACTGGATTGTCCTGAATATTGGCAGCGGCACTAATATGGCCTATCACCTGCTGAGCCTTAACAACTGTTGTTATGGGAAAAAGCAGATCGTCTATCACACCATTAACAGGTGAGGTAACTTCCAAGATAACCTTATCTGTTTCTATATCAACTAATAGCTCATCTTGCTTCACGACATCTCCAGGCTGCTTATGCCATTTAGCTATGACAGCATCGCTTACTGATTCTGGCAAGACTGGAACCTTTATTTCCGTAGTCATGGGATCTTTTCCTTGTATTTTTGTTTATGCTGAAGTGCATTTCATATGTCATAGCATAATAGAGGCTCTGCTATTTTTCACTTTGTTGGAATATTTTTTGTATGAGCTTTTTAAAATTAAAAAGTGATGTCTCAATCAAAATCAGATGATGACCTTTAATGAAAATATAATTTGACCGGTTTGTTCGAGATCGTGCTTTGGACAATCTATGCCTCTTGATTATCCCTTTAAAAATAAAAATAAAAATAGTGTTTTATTTGCTTAAAACACAATAAAATCAATAATTTTTGCTATGTAAGGGTGTGTGTATCAACAATACTATTTAAAATGAACTCTATTGAAAAGAGATTGCTAAAAAAATGCCTATCAAAGTTAAAAGAAGATCTTTCAGGCTTTAAAGAATCGAATATTACCTTACCAAATGAATATTTGATGCATGTGTTTGTGGGTGCACTCACTAACTATCAGTTATTCAATGAAAGCTCAGGAATAAGCAATATAGATCTCGATGAAAAAATAAATGTGATTAAACACGATCCTTTAAATTATTTGCATCACATTATGGCCTCAGAACTAGCTGATGTGGATACATTAGATTTCAATATAAAAAAAATTATTCATGATGACGACTGCCTAGCATATTATCTAGGACAAATAAAAGTTCAAGACTCTAAAATTACGCAAAAAGCAGCTCAAGACTATCTTAACGAGGCTTTCTCGTTAACTCATGATGAATCTTTGAGATCTTACAAACAAAGTCTTTCTAACACTATGATGCTTTTTTCAAAACTGATGTCAGTCTATTCTGATCATCCTGATCTTGCTGCATTCTTTAACATACTACCAGAGCAAATCAATGATCTTACACTTGCTGACTGGAAAAATAAGATATCCTCTTTTCATAACATACATAATCTTGGTCCTGATTGGATACATCTGTTAGATGAAAAAATATTTTCAAATCCTTTTTTTCAACAATACAGTCTTATTGAAGCCCAACAATCAAAAGAAAGAGCGTTTATAGAGCAAAGTCCTGGTGCTAAAATAAGAAATGATTTTTTACGTGAGATTATTCGCATTAAAAAAATAAATCGTAAATCAAAAGGAATGGATTTTAATTGCAACGTCAGCTCTTTATACGAAATGATTGAACAATGCAAAACGCTTGAATTAGACAAGCGTCAACAGTTTATTATCTATACAAATAATCACTATAACTGTATCGATGTAAAAAAAACAGATGAATACACATACTCAATCATTATTATGGATGCTGCAGCAGACTCAGCGCGAGACAACATTGCCCATATCCTTAAGAGATGGTTACCTAACAGTCAACTGTTGATTGTTGGAGACACTCCTGACTCTATCGACCCAACAACGATAAAAAACATTCAGCACTCAAATGATGCTTGCGGTTTTTTTTCTTTAGACCACGCTTCTTGCGCCTCTAAAATGCCCTTCTTACATGAGGAACTGTTTCAAAAAACCGCTAAAACTGTCAATGGTATTCATTATCTCGATTGGTCAGAAGTTGATGCAAGATTTTTAAGACGCACAGAATCTTATAAGACTTTATCAACTCTTATGATCAACAAACCAGCATTACGTTCATCACCTGTTTCTTCTGAAATGTCATTAGAACAGTCTTTCGAGGCAAATTTAGAAATTACTACCGAAAACCCGAGTAAAAAAAGACATAGAAATATGGACAGATTTAGAGAGAGTTTATTAAAATATCTGTCTAAAGATGATACTGATAGCTTAAGAGAGACTGCTTCAGACTCTTCTATGTCAGATGATGATTCATCCTTGTTAAAGATTTCACCAACTGCAAAAGAACGAGATCCTTTGATCTTTAGATCAATCAGTGATGACATGCTGCCTGACCTAAAAAAAATCAGTGCTTCAAAAAGGCCTTAAGAAGTGACTTACTATAGGCACTCATAGCGAGGCTTTGTGCAAGCCATGTTCAGTGGCAGGACTTTATCACGAAACAATTCAGTCTGAGAGTTGTCACCCTATAATTTGACTGCTTATACATATATTGTATGCTAAGTTGCAGAGGAATAATCGAGCGTAATGGAGTTTTTATACTATGCCCGATACAGTTAAAGATCGTATGGAAAATTCATGGTCTTATGGTACAAACGCTGAATATATTTTAAAAATTTACGAAGATTACAAAAATGGTAATCCTGTTGATAGCACCTGGAAAAAATTTTTTGAGGATCATCCTGAGTTTGGTCATCCTGAAATTTATATTATGCCCCAAAAATTTAAAGAGGCTATTTTTCAAAAACACTCTCATCAACCTGTACAGACATCAACACATGATAAAGATGATATTATAAAAAATATTATTTCACTTTATAGAACTGATGGACATCGTTACGCAAATATTAATCCCTTAATAAATCAGCCAGCTCAAAATAAAGAAATCATCCGATTAATTAAACTTCTTGAAAACTCTCTCAATGACTCTCTATCAGCATCCTCAATAGAATTCGGATCAACAACCACGTCTATTCAAGATCTCCTGACTCAATTACAAAACACTTATAGCCATACGTTAAGCATAGAAGCTTCTTCCCTTGAGACATTCAAACAGCAATGGTGTTATAAGACATTAGAAGATCTTAGAAATAAGCCGCTAGATAATGAATATAATACGCTGTTATGGCTACTAGAACGATTAACTGCTGCTGATGTCTTTGAACGCTATTTAGCCAATAAGTATCCGGGAGTAAAGAGATTTTCTATTGAAGGTGCGGATGCTCTCTTGATCGCTTTAGAACAAATTATTAAAACATCTGCGCTTGTTAATGACACAAAAGAAATTGTTATTGGACTTGCACATCGTGGCCGGTTAAATGTTTTAGTGAATTTGCTTGGTAAAAAAGCCTCCGCTCTTTTTGAGGAGTTTGATGGAACTGCTCAACATGCTTTTGGTACAGGTGATGTTAAATATCATCAAGGGTTCTCAAGTGAATATATAATTAATGGAAATACCGTGCATATAACACTGGCTTTTAACCCTTCACATCTTGAAATCATCAATCCGGTTGTTGTTGGATCAGCATTAGCTAGACAACACACAATGTCTAATCTCAACAATCAGCAAGTTCTTCCTATCCTTGTGCATGGAGATAGCTCTCTTTCAGGTCAAGGAGTGATGATGGAGCTGTTAAATATGTCAAAGACAAGGGGTTATAAAGTAGGTGGTAGTATTCATATAGTTGTTAATAATCAAATTGGCTTTACAACATCCAACATTGAAGATACTCGTTCAACACCATACTGTACTGATATTGCTAAAATGATTCGTGCTCCGGTTTTACATGTGAATGGAGATGATCCTATCGCTGTTTATCACGCAGCTGTCTTTGCTGCAAAATGGCGTGCTGAGTTTGCTGAAGATATTTTTATTGATCTTGTTTGCTATCGCCGTCTTGGTCATAATGAAGCTGATGAACCGTCAGTCACACAACCCTTAATGTATCAATTTATTAAAAACCATCCTACACCTGCAAAAATTTTTGCTGATAAACTCGTAGAGCAAAAAATCATTGAAGAATCTTTTGCTGAAGATCTTAAAATCAACATACGAAAAATACTTGATGCTGGACACTCAACAAACAATGCTGTTTCTATGACGGTAAATTCAGAACGAGCAAAAGATTGGAAAGAATATTTAAACAAACCTATTGTCAATCATGCTCAAACAAAAGTTGATAAAAATATCCTGCAGAAGATAGGCGCAGATATTATTGATCAAACAAAGCATATCAGCTTGCACCCTAGAGTAGAGAAAATTTATCAAGATAGAGCCATGATGTATGCTGATAAAAAACCATTAGATTGGGGGGCTGCTGAAATGCTCGCCTATGCAACTTTATTAAACGATGGTTTTAATGTTCGATTATCTGGTCAAGACTCAGGTCGAGGAACATTCTTTCACCGTCATGCTGTTCTTTTCGATCAGAAAACAAATAATGCAACCATACCTTTAATGCTGTTGAAAACAAATAAAGCGCAATTTACAGTAATCGACTCTCTTCTTTCTGAAGAAGCGGTGTTAAGTTTTGAATATGGATATGCTACAACCACTCCAAAAACCCTTGTCTTATGGGAAGCTCAATTTGGTGATTTTGCCAATGGCGCTCAAGTCGTTATCGATCAGTTCATAGCTTCTGGTGAACAAAAATGGATGCGTCAATGCGGATTAGCGCTTCTTCTTCCTCATGGTTACGAGGGTCAAGGTCCGGAGCACTCTTCTGCTCGTATTGAACGTTACTTACAATTGGCAGCACAAGATAATATGCGTATTTGTATTCCTTCTACACCTGCTCAAATATTTCATCTTCTAAGATTACAAATGCTTACTCAAGACAGGCACCCTCTGATTATTTTTTCACCGAAAAGTTTTTTAAGACATAAAGAGGCTATCAGCACCCTTGATCACTTAGCTCAAGGTCGATTCCAAGAAGTGATCTGGCAACAACAACATGAAAAGACTGTGACACGTCTCATTTATTGCTCAGGTAAAATCTACTATGATCTTCTTGCTTATCAACAAGAACATAATTTATTTAATATTGTCATTATTCGTATTGAACAGCTGTATCCTTTCCCTAAACGTCAAGTTGAATCAACACTGAGTGAATATAATTTGGTGAATCAGATTTTCTGGGTGCAAGAAGAGTCTAAAAATCAAGGTGCTTGGAACTTTATTCATGTACTGATAAATGAAATTCTACCTGCTGATAAAAAAATAACTTATATTGGCAGACCGGACAGTGCAGCCCCAGCAGTTGGTAATCTTCATTTACACCAGGAACAGCAAGAATTAATCATCAAGGCGGCGTTTAGTTAACCACTGTTCCCGCAACAAGAGGGTTGCGCAAGTATTTTGATCAATCAAGAATTTTTTAACGATTTAACTTTACAGCAAGCGCTTTAAAATGAGGATAAGCGCTTAGCTGTTCATTGTTGATTAAAACCCTATTTAATAGTTCAATCAGATACTGCTCATGTTCAGCTAACCACTGAACACCTCGAGCTTTAAAATAAAGATAATCATAAGTCATTAGCGTGATTTTTAAAAAATCATCAACAGCGTCTTGATCTAAAAAAAACTTTAATTGATCAACTGTATAAGACTCTCCAGAAGTCACACTACCATCATCCATCCAGCTAAAATAATTGCCAACCAAAAGATCTTTATTGGCATATTGGTATGGCGTAGAGATGTTGCGAAAAAGCATTCTTAACCAGAATCCAGGACCAATAACCTTGCAAATAATAGAGTTTTGATTAAAATCAAGATTGCTATGCTCTTGCCACCATAATGTTCTTCTTTTTAAGTCGCTCAGATAATCGGAAAAAGTTTCAAGTTTTAAACGTTGTGAACGATTTCTCATATCAATAAAAGCTTGTTGATAACTCGTAAAATCTTCAAGAAGAGTCGCTTTTATATAATCCCAATCGGCATGATTTTTTATGTCAATAAGAAAATCCCCATTCCAGTGCATACTGTTACCACTGTTGTGGTAAGTATTATAAAGACCTTTTTCTATATCATGGATGCCAAATGCGTCTTTGCTGGTATAAAATAAACGGTTTTTGTAAGCAACACTCAAGGTATCAATATCCATATAGACATTAATGGCATAATCAGGATTATTATGGTGCCAAGATCTTAAGAAATCGCTGCAGATAGATGGAATGCCCGCCGTGCATTGGTAGAGAGGTTCTACCAAAACATCCTCAGTTACCAGGTGCTCTAGCAATGTAACTCTAACCAAACCTGGATATTTTTTATCCCATTGATTAAAAAGATCTTGATGTAATGCAAAGCTTTGCTTATCAAGAATAATCTCAAAAAGAAATTTTATTTTTTGATAACGCAATGATCTTTCTAAAAATCGCTCAACAGCTTGTTTCCAAAGATTGAATTTATCTTGATTACCCCCAATAGGATTTAGTTTTTTAGCATCAACTTGATCGCCTTTGACCCAAATATTAAATAATCGATATGAGTGAATATCATTTTGATAGAGATGCTGAAAAAAATGATCATACCAATACAAATCGAGCATGAAACAATAACAGACAATAGAAATGATCGTGCTAGTTAATAAAATAGCTATAATCTTTCTAAGATTTTTTAAAGAAGCTGCCATTATTTTTTTTCCATAGATATTGATAAAATGCTTTTATATTTTCATAACGACTATTATCAACAAAATTATTCTCTAAAAAATTCTTACTATGATCAATAATATAATGTTCCATCTGAGACAACCAGGCAGGACTATGCTGTGTAAAATACAAATAATCATAAAGCATTAAAGTAAATTTCAAGATGAAAATAGATGACTGCTGATCAAAACGCGCTCTATTCATATCAAAACTCATAAAAACATTATTTATATAAGTTTCTTCTCCTGCCCAACTTCTATAGTTTTTTTCACTCATGCAGTTATTCACTTTGTAAGGATAAGAGAGTTCTCTAAAGAGCATATCAGCAAAAAAACCTCCAGAAAGCACCTGTCCTATCATTGAATTTTGATTAAAGTTCATATGACTGTTTTGCTGCCACCATAATGCTCGCTCTTCAAGATCCTCTAAATAGTCAGAAAAACTCTCTAGCTTGGAACGAATGCTACGTCGATAAATATCTCTATAAGCTTTTTGATAAAGAGTGAAATTTTGTTTTAAAAAGCTTTGAATCAAATCCCAATCTTTGTCTGTGCCTTTATCAACAATGAAATCATTATTCCATATGATTTTATTCGGACTCATTTCTAATGTATTAAAAATACCTTTGCCCGGTAACTGCAACCCAAAGGCATTAATGCTTGAATACTTTTTTCTCGATCGATAACCCTCTATAAGCGTATCTACATCCATATAAACATTGACCTCGTAATCAGGATTGTGAAGATACATAACTCTTAACACATCACTGCAAATTGCAGGTATGCCTTCACTGCATTGCTTTAAAGGCTCAATTAAAAAATCATCATCTTTAAGCTGATCTATTAGGGTAATTTTAAACGTATGAGGATATGTTTTTTCCCATTTCGCTAATGTATCAAAACACAATGCATAAGTTCTTTGATCTACAAAAACCTCGAATAAAATCTTATACTCTAAATGCTGTTTTGCTTCAAAAAGAAAGTTCTCGACAGATTTTTTCCAGACACGATAATTCTTATGCTGTCCGCCGATATAACTATAGTCTTCTTTTTTATATCGTTCGCCTTGAGCCCAAATATTAATGAAACGATAACTTTTAATATTTTGTTGTGATAACTCCTTAAAAAAAGCGCCATACCAATCCTCTTTGCGCAGTGAAGAGTAATGAATACAAGCTAACACTATTATTCCAAGAATAAGTATTAACAATCCTTTTAACACTTTCATTTAATACTTTTTTGTATAAATTTTGTTTTTTTAAGTATGGATAAAATTTCATTTAATGCCATACTTCTGTTAACAAATATCTTGAAATAAAAAAGTTAGTTATGCGTTATTTTTTTTATACGTTAATGATTATGTTACTCGTATTAACCATGAGTTACTTTAAAGTCAAAAAAGATATTATTAAAAATAATTGGTATAGTGATTTTTTTGAAGTCATTGAACAACAAAAGATTCAAACTTATAAATTAGTGACTTTCATTCAAAATAAAACTATTAATCAAAATCAACTCGATATTATTAATGATTTCCTTCACGCATTGAAAAACAATCCGCACAATAAAAAAAACTGTGTTTACTCGGTTGAAATTATTATTGATAACGAGCCTAATCTTTTAGTCCAAAATAAAATTCAAGAATGGAATAAAGAATACTCTTCTTTTGTCAATATTGTTCCTGTATCAGAAAAAATAGCTTATTTGGCTGTTAATGATTTTCCGTCTGATTTATGTGAGAATACAGACACTTATTATTGCGTTAATCTTTTACGTCTTTGGTCACTTGATTTAAATCACGATCGCTCTGTCTACTTAGATCCTACATTATGGGAAGCTCATTTTGCTTTAAAAGAGAAACTCCCGAGTCAATTTGCGTTTGGCTTATCAAATCTAAGCGATAAGATTTTTGCACATATCTCTTTTCCCCAAACTGATTTAAGAAACGCTAATCTTTTTGAAATAGACTCATCACTCCTTATCGCATCTCGCACTTCTGAAGAGCTCAAGTCCATTAAATTTATGTTGCGAACATTTATCAATAAAAATAAACCGGCTCTACAGCATATTCAGAAACGGAAAACAATTATTGATATGCCCTATACAGATTATCAAGAGCTCTTAAGCAAAAGAGTAGCATGGTGGATAGACAATCCTCTCTTAAATTTTAATGAAAATATTATGCTTGATCTTCTTGGAGGAAAGGCTTTTTACATAAAAGGTACAACTCAAGACAACTTAATCAATATTCATAGAACATGCAATACCAGTAAAGATATTTCATCTCAATATGTTCTGAAAGGAGAAATGAATTTCAACATACTTTCACAAGTGCTCCCTGGTCAAGAAGCAAAAGAACTCTTGAGTTATATAGTGGAATGGTATGATTACAATGCAACTATCGATCAGGATCATAACCAAGAGTGGAAAGCTCTTTTGGAACAACGCTGGGCCACGATGACCCCTAAACAGAAATTTTATGGTCAAATGGTATTAACACAGACCGAATCGAACGAGTGACTCCTAGTAGTTGTGTTGCAAAGCAGTTTATCGAAAACTCACGAAATACTCCATCCAGAATTTACAAAAGTAAATTTGGGTGGAGATGGATAGTGAGACATTATAGGATCGGTTGATCTTGATTTTGTATATAGTGTTTCAGCACTTCCAGGGGAGCTC
>Ga0214917_10000246_pt1 | contig 70391 bp, 58 predicted proteins | sample LL_1208_BB_MetaG_FD_177983 | JGI IMG/M metagenome (GOLD analysis project Ga0214917, IMG submission 177983) | Freshwater microbial communities from Lake Lanier, Atlanta, Georgia, United States - LL_1208_BB | ecosystem: Environmental > Aquatic > Freshwater > Lake | place: USA: Georgia | collected... | reverse complement strand
TGGTGCATTCACCAAAGGGGAAAAGAGGATAGAGGGATTTGAGATGAAGTTTGGAGAAGAGAGGAGGAAGGGGAAGAGGAGGAAAGGCAAATGGAAATTCAAGATTCCTAAAAAAGATGGAAAAGAGAACGGACCAGATGAATAGAGTCCATCCTGGCTTTTGGTTTAGGATGCGGCCCTATTGGTCGTGGCCCGATATGGGAAAACCATCACACCCCATATAAAAGCCCCGACATTTTCCAAACCCCACGGCCCGCGGCCCGGGTAGAGCCGACACCGAGCGCAGGGGTGGGGTAGGGGCCGCCCGGACTAAGGGGCGACCTTGGGAGCCACCTTAGCCCGGATGCGGACCAACCCCAACCCAAGTAAGGTACAGGCGATAACCGGATTAGCCGCCCCCAAAAATTCCCATTTTCATAAAAAAAACATTGAAATGCAGCCTAAAACAGCCTACCTTTGAACCATGGAAAAACCCCTAATCCTTGTCTGCAACGACGATAGCATTTTTGCCCCAGGAATTAATGCTCTTATCCGAACCATGCAAACCCTCGGTGAGGTGCTTGTGGTCGCACCCGACAGCCCCCAATCCGGAATGGGACATGCCATTACAATTAATTCTACCCTACGAATTAACCGAATTCCAAACGACGAAGGTTACGAGGCCTACAGCTGCACCGGTACACCGGTCGACTGCATTAAAATCGCCGTTAATAAACTCGCAAAAAGGCCCATCAATTTGGTGGTGTCCGGAATAAACCACGGCAGCAATTCCTCCATCAATGTAATTTATTCCGGAACCATGTCCGCGGCCATGGAAGGCTGCATCGAAGGCTTCCCAAGCATTGGATTTTCCCTTTGCAACTACAGCTACGATGCGAATTTTGAGCCCTCTCTGCCCTATGTTCGCCACCTCGCTGCAATGGTACTGAGCCATGGTCTTCCTAATGGTGTTTGTTTAAATGTGAATATCCCTTCACCCAAAAAGGGCACAATTAACGGAGTAAAAGTGGCCAGGCAGGCAAAGGCCATGTGGGTTGAAGAACTGGACGAACGCACCGACCCTCGTGGAGGCCGCTATTTTTGGCTCACCGGAAGCTTCAGAAACCTGGATGCAGGTATGGATACCGATGAATATGCCCTCGAAAAAGGATTTATCTCCGTGGTGCCTGTGCACATTGATTTTACTGCCTATTCCGCCATTTCTGAAATTAGTCAATGGAATTTTGAACCTCCTGCATTATGATACAACGTTGGCTGGACAAAGACCATTTTCTCTTCGGGCTAGGTTTAGCCATTGTTGTGCCTACTTTGATGTTTAGCCTGTTAATGGGCTTGCAAATTGGTTGCATGAATCTGTTGAAATTTAAATTGCCCCTGCCTACCGACATTGTTCTTTTTTTGTCTATCGCTTCTAACTTGCTTCCGTTCAGGTTTTATATGGTGAATCGGCAGCATGAACAAACCGGGAAGGGAATTTTGTTTTTCACTTTTTTGGTCGCTTTGGTCTATGTGTTCCTGGTGTTGGGACAGGAAGAAAAATGGTTTTAATGCGCATTTACATTCTTGCCGGCGAAGCCTCGGGCGACATCCATGCTGCGGGGCTAATTCGTGCCTTGCGTCGGCATTGTGTTCAAGCCGAATTTCGGGGCATGGGCGGCGATGCCTGCCGCAACGAGGGCATGGTTTTGCATCGGCATTTCAGCGAGCAGAACTACATGGGGTTTACTGAAATTCTTAAGCATTTGCCACAGATTTTTCGCAACATCCGCGAAACGGTTGCCGATATTGCTGAATACAAGCCTCAGGTAGTGATTCCGGTTGATTATCCCGGGTTTAATTTTCGGGTTATGAAAAGGGTTAAGGCCTTAGGAATTCCGGTTGATTATTTTATTCCCCCTCAAATCTGGGCTTGGCGGCCCGGTCGAGCCAAAACCCTGGCACGGTACACCCGAAATCGGTTTGTGGTGTTTCCCTTCGAGCCCAATTTCTACAAAAGCCATGGGGTAGATGTTTTTTTTGTCGGGAATCCCTTGGTTGACGAACTGCAGGCTGATCTAGCCGTGGAACTTCGGAAGGGCGAGCTGTTGGCGCTGTTGCCCGGCAGTCGCCGCCTTGAGGTGGAGCATATTTTGCCCATAATGGTGCAGGCCGCATTGCAGCAGGCCTTGCCTGCGGTGGTTTGTGCTATGCGTCATTTGCCTGATTCTGTGTACGCTTCTGCCCGGCAGGCGGGCATTTCCCTGGTTTTCGAAAATACGCGGGAAACATTGAAAAATTCCGCTCAAGCCTGGGTGGCCTCGGGAACGGCAACCCTCGAAACGGCCTTGCTCGGCGTACCTCAGGTGGTTTGCTACAAGGCCTCGGCATTGTCGGTAAGCATTGCCCGCCGGCTGATCAGGGTGCCTTACATTTCGTTGGTGAATCTGCTTCTGAATCGCTCGGCAGTTACTGAGCTGATTCAGAACGACTTGAGTGTAGAAAACTTACTGCAGGCTTCCCGGCTCTTAAATGGGGAGGCCAAGCAAAAACTTGCGGACAATTACTCGGAACTCCTTCGGCTGCTGGGCAGTTCGGGCTGTTTTGATCGAGCGGCTCAGCGCATTATTGCTGATTCGAAATAGGGATATACAATTGTTTTTTTGGGGGGCGGCAAACGGGCTTTCACAGGTAGTCCATGGCGGTTGCCGGGCCGGGTTTGGCCCAAAAGTAGCTCCTAAAGTCGCTCTTTTGGGCTGAACCCGGCAGCCGGCAAACACCATGGAGCTACCTTGTTCAATCCCTGCCGCAGGCCATTCAATTCTTTGAGCGGATTGTATCCATTGTACTTACTTCAATACAAAGGGTTTTGTACCAAATTTTCTAAGGTTTAAGTAATAGGTTCCAGAGCTTAAGTGGCTCATCATCAAAGAATTGATGCCGGGATTTAATCGGGTACGTTCGACTTGCTGTCCGCGGGCATCTAATATTTCATAGTGACCGGCTTCAAAGTTGCTCGGCAAGTCCAATTTAATTTCGTTTTCGCTGGGGTTGGGGTAAAGCAAAATTGAGTTCGATTCTTGGACTTCCGAAACGCCTGTGGGTAAATCGTAATACACCCGCATTCGCACACGAGAATACATTACTGTAGCGTTGGGCGAGGCCAATCTAAAAGAAATTCCCATTTGATTTCCATTAACCATGGCAGGCGTCAAGTTGATTCCCCAGGTGTCGTAGGGAGAGCCATAGGTTAGGGTATCTGTTTGGAAAAGCCAGTTGCCTTGCAAAGCTCGGTTTTGTCCCATGGGTTGACCTTGCACCATTAAATTAACCACCGAATCGCGAAGTACAGTTCCGCCGCCCGCCATACGAATTACATCAACCTCGACACCGGAAACCGTTGAAGTAGCAGGTATGAATAAATCGTAATCGTAGAAATGAATTTCTTTGGAAAAGGCGTCAGGTACGCCGATTGGACTTGCAACACTAAAGGGGTAATTTGTTAATGCGGCAGGGGGATTTCCTGGGCTCCAATTCGAACCCGGACAGGCAGGGCAAGGAACCTTCACCGAATCTGGTTCGGCAGAAACAAAGCCTTGAGAAAATGTTGGGATTAAATAAATCCAAAAGAAGAGGCAAATTAAAAAGCTGGATTTTTTCATGGAGTTTTAAATTTTAGGGTTAAGAATTAAACTTTAGACAAGTGGCAAAGCGAATTGCTGCTAATGCTAATTTTTTTGGGAATTAAGGGGCTGCAATTCTTATTGAATTTAATGGTGAGCCGAAAAGCAGGTAAGGGTCATCTTCAACGCCGTTTTTTCAAGGGATTACGTTTTGGGGATTTTCCAAGGGAATACCCTTTAGGGGATGGTCCAATTCCAATAGAGCCACATCCAAACCTAAAAGGAAGGATGGACTCTCTAAGTACAGTCCGCACTTTTCCAATAATTAGGATTTTTGAAAATCAATTTGGCTTTCCGCTTCTCCCATTTCCACCTCCACTCTTTCCCTCTCACTCTACCAACCATCCAAATTTCCTTCAAATCTCCTACCTGTAAGGGTGAATCTGCCACTTTCACCCGTCTCATTCCCAAGCTCCCGCCTCCCTTATCCAAAAAGTTTCCTTTTCAGACTTAGAAAGCTTTTCTGAGACCCCCAAGGCGAACCGGGTTCCGCCTTTCGGCTTTCCCCAAATTCCCGTAGTTCACTCCAAAAAGTTCCCTAACCGTCCTTCGCCACCCCAAATACGTGGCGAAGCCAAAATTTTTACGTTCCATCGATGAACCCTACAAAATTACGAGAGTCATATTGATTTGTCAAGTCGATATTTGAAAAATATTCAAAATTTCTTCATTTTTTTTCCGAAGTCCTTGGAACGAAGGAATAAAGTAAAATTTAGAATGTTGGTAAGGCCGAAAAATTGAATTTATTTTCAATTACTCAATGGAATTAGCCTGATGAATAGATTTAATTTTCGCCGCTTGTTTGAACAACCTTACCGCTCAATGGTATGAAATATGGTATTCCTTTCTAATCGTTGGGTTGGGGTTCAGCCGGGTTTTGATCATTTTCCAGGTTCCCTGAATGTTGTCGGCTGAAATATCCACGCGCAAATATCCATGATCAATCAAATTGATGTATTGCACATGTGGATTCAAGCTTTTTTTCTTCAATTGTGCCCGCAGGTAGCCAACCTTCCATTTTGCAAGATATTCATCAAGGTTTGGCGAGGTTACACTGGGCGTTACCCATTCGCGGGCAAATGAGGATTGAGGTACCGAATTGTCAAGCCTTGAAACAAACCCAAAAGAGGCATGAGCATCGCCGGTTACTATCAACATACTGTCTTTGCACAACCGGTGGAATTCCCGACTCAAAAATTCCCGTTCATAAGGGTAACCAATCCAAGAATCTCCATTTTTTGGAATCTTCGAGATTAAAGAGGGTGGAAGGCTGTACGAGCTGAAAATCACCTGATTTCCTATAATTTTCCAACGAGCTGAAGATTTTTTCAGGGCCTGAATCAACCAGGAACTTTGTTCATTGCCCAAAATAGTCCGTTTGGCATCATCGGGTTTAGTTTCGTTGGAAGGCATGCGTTGTTCTGTTCTGGCTTCGAGTCGTTGGTCAGCTAAAAAAACCTCGGCCAATGGACCAAAAGAAAGACTGCGTCGCAATTTGTAATTGGAATCGAACCGAATCGGAAGCCAATCGAAATAGGTCTTTTGAGCTGTTTTTTTTCTAACGAACCAATTGCCTTCAGCACTATCTTGGTGGTTTTGAGCACCTAAGGCATAGGCATCGTTGGCAATTTCATGGTCGTCCCAGATGGTAATAAATGGAAACAATCTGTGCAATTCAGCCAAATCTGGATCCAAACGATACTGTGCATAGCGGGTTTGGTAGTCGGATTCAGAAACAATTTCATGAGGGGGCAAATGCCGACGGCCGGGGAGTTTTTTCTCAAAGTAGTCGGTGGCCCCATATTCATATATATAATCACCCAAATGAATCACCGCAGCAATTTCTTTTTCTGTGGTCATGCTTCGGTAGGCATTAAAATATCCCCATTGATAATTCGAGCAACTTACCACTAAAAAAGAAAGTTTAGGCACCAAAGATGTGGGTGCGGTCTTGGTCCTTCCTAGTGGACTTTTATGAATACCTGTTATGAAACGGTAGTAAAGGGTGGTATTTTCCTGACAAAAAATTGTTGTTTTCAAATTCCACCATTCGGTCTTTGATGCAAATAAAGTATGTTCCTGCAATAATCTTGTTTCAGCACTATCTGCAAAAATCAGAAGTTTTACCTCAACGGAATCGGCTTTCGGTAGCCATAAGCGAGACCAAAGTACAACGGAAGAATCGGTGGGGTCGCCGCTTGCCACTCCAAACGGGAAAACCAAGTTTAAAGAGTCGAGTTGTTTTTCCAGTTCAGGGTGATAGCGTTGGGCCGCTAAATTTAAACCGGAAGACAGCATCGAAAAAAATGCCCAAATGAAAAATAATAAGCGGTGTAGGTTATAAGTCATATTCCAAATAAAAACATAAAGCTTGACCTTTGTGTTAGGCACATGTTAACAATAGGGTTGTGCCGGAGCACCATCTAATTTCATTTAACCGGAAAAACCCGGTAGTATCCCAATCGTTCCTCTTCAAGAAATATTGATTCAATCCCTGTTGACAAAGCAGCAGATAGCTTTAAGGAATTAAATTCGCATGCAGCAGCGGCATCTAAAATAATCCCCTTTGAAGTTTTTAATCTGTATAGGCTACCCACCGTTTCAGGGCTAATAGAAATGTTTACACAAATTTTCTCGTCAACGCGTTCAATACTAAAAAAATCCGATTGTTTTGACGGAGTTTCTATGGGCCAAAAAAAAGTTTCTTGGAACAATCTGTTGGGTTTTAAATAACCGGCTAGCATTTGTTGACCTTTTACCTGAAGGGCTATAGCTCCTGCATCGTTGTCTATTATCTGGCATTCTACCCATTGACCTGCTCCTGCAGGATTTACAAAAGATCCATGGGAATAGTTGCCCCCTTTATTTGATCCAAAACTTAACAGTGCACCTGCTTGAATAACTGGAAATCCATCTTTTTGCCGGTTGTTGGAAGCATGATTTTGGTTAAGATCAACTTGGTTTCTCCCATCGTCCAGGGCATTCATATGAGCATCACCGCAAATTATGGCAACCCTGTGTAGATTGTTTTGCTGAATAAATTCAATTATTTCCTTTCGGTTATTAGAGAATCCCCCCCAATTGTCGTTTTCATTTCCATACCAAGAAACGGAACTTAAAATTATGGACAGTTGATTGCTTTGCTGAGCCACAATTAGCTCATTTTTGAGCCAATTCATTTGTTCTAGGCTCATGATTGTTGAGTCTGTCCGTTCGCTTCTTAAATCTAGAGCAATAAATCGAACCCGTCCATTTTGAAAGGAATGGGCAATTCCGGCATCTTGGCGGTAAGGTGCATATCCCGGAAATCCGTTCAAATAAGCCTCTCTAGCGGCGTTGCCGCAAGCAGAAGGTCCTGCAGAGTTATTGCCGCAGTAATCGTGGTCGTCCCAAATATAATCCATGGTAACCTGCTGACAAAAGGCCTGTTCCTTTTTCCCTTTTAAAAATCGAACAGGATAAGCTTGTAGGTGGTCCTCAACCAAACCGTTATTAATATCACCGTAATGCAAATCTCCCAGGTGCAAAAATAGATGTGGATTAAAATCCATCATTGGCAAATAAGCCGGGCTTCCTAAAGCAAATGAGCAGCTGCTGGCTATAAAGCGGAATCCTATGGAGCCTGTGCTAAAGGTTTTGAAGCTACCGGAATAACCGGTATCTTGACCATTAGCGATCAGTCTGTACAAATAGCTTCTGTTTTCGTCTAAATTGTTGACTTCGGCTGCCCAAACAAGGGAATTCCCAATTTTGGATGTTTTTAATGGTAGGCGGCGAATAATTCCCGAGGCCGGATCTAGGATTTCCCAAAACCCAAGCTGTTTCGTTTGATGAGGGGTAGGGAATGCGATAAGTTTGGCCGAATGGGAATCCACTCCACCCAACCATAGAGAGGTTTGCCCAAGGCTATTTTGAAGCAACAGACCTAAAAAAAAGATTACCAATGAAGTTCTCATTGTTTAGTGTTTTCCGCAACCGCAGTGGTGGTGCAACAAATCTTCTCCTTCCACCCATGGTGAGGAAAAGGCATGGTTGGTTTGCCAATAAAAGGGCTTTGGAGAAAACGTTCCGCTGATTTCTTCCTTCAATGAATCCGGATTGTAAATCCGGCCATTCAAAATAACCCTGTAAATATTCAGGGTGTTTTGAATGTGTTTTAAAGGGTTTTCATCCAAAACCAAAATGTCGGCCAATTTTCCCGGTTCAAGGCTACCAAGTTCATGGTCAAGTCCAATGTATTCAGCTCCGTTAAGGGTAGCCGAGCGAAGCGCCTGCATGTTGGTCATTCCCCCTTGTTGAATCATCCATGTTTCCCAATGTGCACCCAAACCTTGCAGTTGTCCGTGGCTTCCCATGTTGATATTTACTCCGGCATTTTGAAGTTTTGTACAACTTTTACTTACCAAAACATGGCCGTTTTCGTATTCTTCGTCCGGAATCATGGTTCGGTGTCTTGACCTGGAATCCACGACGGGACGCGGAGTAAATTGAAGCAATCTTTTGTTTTCCCAAACGTTTGTTTTTTGGAACCAGTAAAATTCTCCGTTTATCCCACCGTAATTCACAATCAATGTAGGAGTGTTGGCAGTTTTTCCGGCCGACCAAAATTTAATGACATCTTGATAGAGAGGAGCTACAGGAATGTTGTGTTCAATACCTGTATGTCCATCAATAACCATGGTCATGTTGTGGAAGAAGTGCGAACCTCCTTCCGGAACCACACGAATGTGTTCCTCTTGAGCCGCTTGAATAACCTGCTGACGCTGGTTTCTCCTGGGCTGATTGTAGCTTTTTACACTAAAGGCTCCAAAAGCTTTGTTTCGGCGAATCGCTTTTCTTGCGTCGGTAAGCGAATTCACAACCGCTTTGAAGTCTCCATCTGCCCCATATAAAATCGTACCCGTTGAAAACAACCGGGGGCCTAACATTTTTCCATTTCTAAGCATTTCGCTTTGTGAGAATACCATTTCAGTATTGGCCGACGGGTCATGAGTTGTAGTAACCCCAAAGGCAAGATTGGCAAAATACTCCCATTGTTGTTCCGGGCTTATACCATGTCTGAAGTTGCCTGTATGAGCATGCACGTCAACCAGACCTGGCATCAAGGTTTTGGAAGAATAGTCCACAATGTTGCCCTCAACATATGGCAAATCTTCAGGACTTCCAACCGCAGTTATTCTGTTGTTTTTAATTTGAATAACCCCCGGTTCAAGCACCTCGTCCCCCTTCATAGTGATAATCCTTCCTGCTTTTATATGCAGATTTTGATTCGGAATATTCGCCGACAATTTGATCTTAATGGAATCGGTTCGAACGAATTTTACAAAAAGGGTATCGGTGAAAACTCCATTTGATGGTAGGTGAAGAGAAGAATACAATGGCCCTAAAGTCCAATGCAAGGTTTCATTCCCCGACCAGTGCAAGGCAATCCCGGCGTCTTCAGAAAGGCATCGAACGGGCAGTTCCTGGGTACTACCTGAGAGAGGAATGGCTTTTCCCGATTCTGGCAATGGCATCAGATACACCTTGTACAATTCAGAAAAAGCCAGGTATTTTCCGTCGGGACTCGGGGCATAAAATCCAGCGTATTTCGAGTTACACAGATTTTGGCTTGTTTTGTCTTTGAAGGAATAAAACTCAAAGGTTTTTGAAAGGCTTCCAAAAACAATGCCCCCGGTTTGGTAATAAAAACCAGATTCGTCTGATTTCCACCAAGGGTTTTCTCCGGATTCTGTTTGTTTTTCAAACACCTCATTTTTTAGATTGAATTTATAAATCCCCGGTTCTGCGGTGTAGGCAAAACCTAAGTGTGCATTCCCAGATTCCTTAACGACCAATAAATCATTCCCTGATGGGGAAGGTTTCGGGTAACGGTAAATACCTGCCGGAAGATTTAGCTTCTTTGGAGCTTGAGCCTGTCCGTTGCGGAAAGATATTGACCAAATACTTCCCATATCCTTATCGTTCCAAACAGCAACGTAGATTTGATCACCTTGCTTGTTCCAGGAAGGATCGTTGGGCAATCCGGGTAGGCCGTCTATGGGCTTCATATTATCCGTTTTTCCTACCCAAAGTTGACCACCAGCAACACAAGCTAGGGTTCCATTGATTGAGGTAACTGCCCCTCTTAAGGCTTTTGCCGGAAAATCATCTTCCAATTTGGGTTGTTTGAACTGCAATGCGGGATTTAATACCTGCTTTACCTCAGCTTCAAATGAAATGATATCAGCGGAAGAATTTTTGATGTTTATTTTCAGGATTTTACCTTTAGCCCAAATGTAAATGTGTTGGTCGTCCGGCGACCAGGCAAAAGCCGGGTAAACGCCAAAAATCGCCCAAGCTTCTTGTTGGTCCTTTGACAATTCATTGAACACTATTTTTTCAACCCCACTTTCAAGGTTTCGGACAATCAAGGCAGTGGATTCTCGGATACGGCGAACGAAAGCCAGATATTTTCCATTGTGTGAAGGCGTAGGTCTTACGGCTCCACCTGCTCCACTGATTAAGGTTGAAGACTTTCCGTTGCTGAAATCATACTTCTGAACTACGTAAATTTGATCATTGGGATTCTTATTGTATTGAAAATATCCTCCCGGATAAATATCCTCGCTGAAATACAAGAATTTACCTGAAGGATCGAAGAATGGCTCGTTCACATCTTGTTGGTCGTTTTTTCGACCGGTTAAGGCTTGGCCAATCCCGCCTTCGGTGTGGTACATCCACATTTCGCCTGCTCCTGCAGAACGGGTAGATGTAAAATGCTTTCTCGCTACGATGTACTTTCCGTCGGGAGACCAAACAGGATTGTTTAACAACCGAAAATCTTCTTTGGTTACTGCCTTTAGGTTTTTTCCATCCAAATCGCAAATCCAAACATTGTCGGCCCCATCCCGATCACTGGTAAAGCAAAGTTGGTTCCCGTTTGGACTGAATCTGGGTTGAACTTCCCAGGCGGGTCCCGATAAAATGCAGCGTGCTTTTCCTCCTTTGGAATCAACCAAATAAATATCTCCAAGCAAATCAAATGCAATGGTTTTTCCATCGGGACTCAAATCCAAGTTCATCCAGGTACCTTCATCGGTAGAGAATTCGACGGGAATAGGGTTTGTGAACAAAGTCGAATCTACTTTCCAATTGGATTGAGCCCATAAAAAGCAGCTGAAGGTTAAAAAGCAAAATAGAGTTGAAAGTATATGTTTCATAGCGGTAAAATTAGAATCCAATTACCAAAACCAATTCGCCTTTCCATGTAGATTGATTTGACTTTTCTACAAGTTCGGCTAAAGTGCCTCGGATTGCTTCTTCAAAGATTTTTGAAATTTCTCGAACCAAAGCAACCGGCCTGTTTGGACCAAAATGTTCCAAGGCTTCTTTCAGGGTTTTTTGAATTCGGTGGGGACTTTCATACAGAACAATTGTACAAGGAAGGGTTGCCATAAATTCCCATTTTGTTTTTCGCCCTTTTTTAGGAGGCAAGAAGCCTCCAAAATAAAATCGGTCGCAAGGAATACCCGACATGACTAAGGCAGGAACGAACGCAGTAGGACCCGGCAAACAAGATACAGGAATATTTTCCTCAATTGCGGCCCGAACCAATAAAAAAGCCGGATCGGAAATTCCCGGTGTTCCAGCATCCGAAACCAGACCTAGATTTTTTCCCTGTTTCAATTGGTTTATCCATGCCGGGGTTGCATGGTGTTCATTGTGTTGGTGAAATGGAAAAACGGTTGCCTTTAAACCCAGCATAGACAAAAGTTTGCGTGTAACACGGGTGTCTTCGGCTAAAAGTGCATCACAGATTTCGAGCATTTCTTTGCCCCTTTGTGTAATATCACCCAAATTCCCAATAGGGGTTGGAATAACAATTAATTGCCCTTGCGTTGAGCTGTCCATGTTGGGGTTTGAAGCGTTTTTAGAAACCCAACCAGCAAGCCATGTATTTCTCCTGCCCTTGCCATGGGTGTGTTGTCCGCCGAATCAAAAACACTATGGTAACCCTTAACTGTACCTTCTGTGTAAAGGAAAACCGCAGGAACACCAAGTTGTGAAAAATAATAATGATCTGAATTTGCAGCCTGTGCCCTAGGTTTGATTTTTTGGATAGCACCCAATTGTTGATTTAAAGAATCCAAAATTTGAAATGCACCTGATTGCTCTGTAGCGTTTACCACAGTAATCGCTTCCTCGCTTCCCATAATGTCTAAGTTTAAGACAAATCTGGTTTTTGGAAATGATATTATGGGATTCCGAACGTAATGAATACTTCCCAATAAGCCGGCCTCTTCACCGCTAAAGCCAATGAAGGCAATAGAGTAATCGGGTTGATTTTCCGGTTGGCTAAAATAATGCGCCAAGCCCAGCATGGTGGCAACACCGGAAGCATTGTCATTGGCTCCGGGAAATACAATATGGGGACCTATTTGCCCTAAATGATCATAGTGTGAGGTAACCAAAAGAAAGGTGTCTCTTACTACCTTTCCGGGAATGTAGCCGATTACATTCGCATTTGGAAAGTTGGGCATATGGGCTGAGGTAATTGAAAGGCGTAGTTCCTTGTGCGTAGGTTTTATTGTTCCCCTTTTTACCTGAATAATTCCATGTTTTGAGGCTTCAGTTGAAACACCCCAAATTAAATTGTCTTCAATTTCAATAAATCCAGCTGCGTTAAACGGATTCATTCGAAAATTGCTAACCAAATCTTTTAAACCTTTTGGCAGGTTTTTCGGTAAGTCCATCACCAAAAAGGTTGACCTGAGGTCTTTTTGGGAAATCGTTTTGAACTTTTTTGAATCTTGAAAGTGGCTCGTATCTATCCACATTAATTTGAAATTCCCCTGTAAACTTGGGCAGGAGGGATGAGGAAGGTAATCAATTCCACAAGTCAAAAAATCTTGATCGAACGCAAGGGTAGGATGTTGGCTAAAAATATTTACCGGCATTTCAAAACTCTGATAGTACGAAGGAGCCGGATTGAAATTTTTTAAACCAAGTTTTACAAACTCTGTGGCCAAATGATAGGCAGATAGTTTTTGTCCATCTTTTAGGTATCCGCGCCCATGGAAAAACGGGCTGGCTAAAGTATCCTTGGCTTGGCGAATGTACGAAGCGTAGAAATCCGTTTTAGTTTGCGTAAATCCCGCTGTCGTTTGGCTTAAAAGAAAAACCAAGATTAATAGATGCCTGCTATTCTTCATGAAAATCTCTTTTCAATCAACTCAATCAACTTTTCCAGCAAGGGGTGCTCAGAGTCCCAGCCCTCTTTCGTTTTAATTTCAGAAAGATATAAAAGTGCTTTTTCGGAAGACCCTGAATTTTCAAAATGGTTCATAGCAGCATCAAAGTTGATGGAATTGCCTTTGAATAATTCGTTAATGAATCTGTATTTTTCATGCAAAGGCAAAGCCTTTCTTAAATCCTTTACTTGCCCACGGTGAATTTTATCTGCTAAACGTTGGGAACCTTGCTGTGCAACCTTGCTTGATTCTTGTTCCTCCTTTTCTTTTGAAGATTCCGCTTTTTTAATAGACGTTTCGGAATTCAACCCCGAATCTTGATCTGTTTTTTTGAGGGGTGCAGAAGATTTTGGATTTTTTGGTGAAGCCGGGATTTCATCCCCTTGCTTTGAATCAGATTTTTCATCAGAAATTAAAGTCGAATCCGGCTTGGAACCGCTTTCCATCTCTAAATGATCAAAATCAGGTAGTTCTGGAATCGAATCTTTCCTTTTGAAACGATCTTGAACCAAAATGCTTTCTTTCAAGAAGTGCTGTGCACTTGAATACAATTCCTCCAACTGAGTTTCAGTGTTTGAACCGGGAACTGCACATTTTGCAAGTAGGGCATCAATGGCCCGTATTTGCTTTCTTAATTCGGTTACCCTCTCGGAATGATTCATTTAAACAATATATTTGATGGATAGAGCTTTTACTAATAAATTTCGCCTTCGAAAGTACCATTTTTCCATGTTTGTAGAAAATACGTTAAGGGAAGGCGAACGGCGTGGTTGCATAGAAGTCATTTGCGGTTCTATGTTTTCTGGAAAGACTGAAGAGTTGATTCGCCGCCTTAAACGGGCAAGAATTGCAAAGCTAAAGGTAGAGATTTTTAAACCAGAAGTAGACAGCAGGTACGATGAATCTGATGTTGTATCGCACGACTCGAATGCCATTCATTCAACAGCCGTTCCCAATTCAGGTGCAATTCTGTTGCTTGCAAATCAGGTAGATGTGGTAGGAATTGATGAGGTTCAATTCTTTGACGATCAATTAATTTATGTTTGCAATATTTTAGCCGACAGAGGAATTAGGGTGATTTGCGCAGGTTTGGATATGGATTATTCGGGACGTCCCTTTGGAGTGATGCCGGGATTGATGGCTGTTGCAGAATATGTAACAAAGGTTCATGCCATTTGCGTGGATTGTGGCCATATTGCCAATCACTCTTACCGAATGGTGGCCGATGAAAAATTGGTGATGCTGGGCGAAACCGATACCTACCAGGCCTTGTGTCGAGATTGTTTTAAAAAGAAATCCAGGCTCAGCAGATGATTCGGCTTCCTAATTCTTTGAATTTGCAGGGATTGGTTTCGTTAATGCAATTAAAATCTATCCGGCCGAAACTTCCAACACAGGGTTTAAAAATTCAATTCCTAAATTTAGATACAAGGACACTGCGTTCCGAGCCGGCTGTTCTTTTTTTTGCCCACAAGGGAAAAAATCACGATAGCCATTTGTTATTGGAACAATTGCCGGATTCAGTTGCCGCCATTGTTCTAGAATATGAGGTGGATTTGCCAAAGCATTTAGCTAATACACCCGTTTTCATCGCCCCATTTGGAATGCAATCGGCTTTAAATTCTTTGGCAAAGGAACAACGTAAAAATTTTAAGGGGAAAGTGGTAGGTATTACCGGGTCGAATGGAAAAACCATTGTAAAAGAATGGCTGGCACAATTGCTTTTGCAAAACCACAGAATTTACAAAAGCCCGGGAAGCTTTAATTCTGAACTTGGAGTTGCCTTGTCATTGATTCAAATGGATTTACAGGCCGAATTGGCATTCTTTGAGGCCGGTATTTCGCACCCGGGCGATATGGAACGCCTGCACAATTTGATTTTGCCCGATATTGGGATTTTTACCCATTGGGGAATCGCCCATATTGAACACTTTGGAGGCAATAAATGGGCAGTTTTAATGGAAAAACTCTTCCTATTTAAAAACAATATTCCCTGGGTTGGCCCAAATGAAATTTTAGAAGAGATTGATTTTGGTTCAACCATTTCCCCCCCAATCCTTACTACGGGAGTATCTCCCAAAGCAGATGTTTGGTTTCATGCCGAAGGGGAAAAGAAAATCATCTACCCCAACGGTCAGTTGGATATTCCCTTTGAAAATTGTACCCGTGCCGATCAGGAAAATGCACAAACAGTTGTGGCCGCACTTTTGCTTTTAGGCTTAGATCCAAAAACGTTTCAAGATTCATTTCTTCAACTGGATTCCCTTCCCATGCGCTTAAAAACAACAGAGGGAAGAAAAGGAAGATTGTTGCTTGATGACTCTTACTCCATGGATGAGGAAGCCCTCTTTTTGGCCATTCAAAAATTGCATCTATTGGCTGGAAATCGATCAAAAACCATGGTTATTTCTGATTTTCCTGAAAACCGGCAAGGTCAAACATTTTATGCTTTGCTTTGGGAACGGGTCAAATTATATGGCTTTGATCATTTTATCGGTATCGGCGAAAAATGGGCTGAATTAAAGCATAAAACATGTTCTGACTTCCGCGTTTACAAAACCCTTGAAGAATCAATGAATGAAATCGATGAGTTCATCCCCGAGCAAGCAGCGGTTTTGATTAAAGGGGGGCGAAAAGCAAAGTTAGAGGAGTTGGTCGCATTCCTGAAAATGACCTCACACCGCAGCCAACTTAGTATCTCAGTTTCAGCGGTAATTCGCAATTTAGCCTATTTTAAATCAAAACTCCCAGCCAAGGTTAGGTTAATGGTAATGGTAAAAGCTGCCAATTATGGGATTGGCTATAGGGAATTGCCTATTTTGCTTCAAAACTATGGGGTGGATTATTTTGGAGTCGCATTCCCGGACGAAGGAGTCGCTCTAAGAAAACTGGGAATTCAAATACCTATTCTGGTCTTAAATGCCCAACCGGCAGAGTTTGATTTGCTGCAACGCTTCAACTTAGAACCTGAATTATATTCCTTGGACATGCTCAAGGCATGGATCGAATTTTTGGTCCTAAACAAATCTAAATCATTGCCCGGTTGCCATTTGAAAATAAACACAGGAATGAACAGGCTTGGAATCAATCCGGAGGAGTTAGCAGAGCTGGAAGTTCTGTTTCCGGTTTTACCCGGTGATTTTAACTTAAATTCGGTTTTTTCCCATTTTATGGCTGCAGGAAACCCCGCAAAAGATGAAATTACCCATGCTCAAGCCCGCTCCTTTGAAAACGCTTGTTCTTTGATTTCAGATTGGATTGCTAAACCATTTTTAAAGCATATTTCTAACAGCGATGCCCAGGAACGATTTCCTGAATTTCAATTTGACATGGCAAGGCTTGGCATAGGACTTTATGGCCCTCAACACGAAAAGCATGCATTAGAGGAAGCACTAAAACTGAGCAGTTATGTTCTGCAATTGCGGACTCTGAAGCCGGGCGAATTTGTGGGCTATGGGGCCGATTTTTTCGTAAAAAATGAAACCTCAGTGGCGGTGATTGCCTTGGGATATGCCGATGGCTTTAAACGAATTTTAAGCAGAGGAAAAGGAAAGGTGTTAATCCATGGTCAGGAATGTCCTATCCTGGGCAACATTTGTATGGATTTAAGCATGGTTGACGTAAGCCGCATCCATGGCATTGATTTAAAGGTTGGAGATGAAGTCCTGATTTTTGGACCGGGTTTACCCTTGTGGAAGCATGCAAAAGATGCCCAAACCATTTCATATGAGATTTTAACCTCCATAGCACCCCGTGTTCCTCGCGTGTTTGTTTACGATTGACTGTATTGGGTGTTCGATTTCTTTGTTTGGTAACTCCTAATTCTTTGCATAGGCAGGGGAGTTTCATTACCTTTGAAAAAAGATTTTCAGAATGTTGTCGACTGCTGTTCAAATGCCCAAATTGGGCGAAAGTGTTATGGAAGCTACCCTAACCAAATGGTTGGTTCAGGTAGGTGAAACGGTTGCCCTAGATCAGCCCCTGGTTGAAATCGCTACAGACAAAGTGGATTCTGAGGTGCCATCTCCATTTGCCGGAGTACTAACCCGTCAATTGTACGCAGAAGGCGATGTGGTGAAAATCGGAGAAGCTTTCGCAGAAATAAATGGAGGCGAAGCGGGATCTGAGCCCCTTGCCTCAGCACAATTGGTTGATAACGAGGCTGCCCAAGTAACCGCCGAAACAACGCCCTCAGCCCCACCATTTATCCCGTCCGCTGACAAAACCAATGCCCCTTCAGTTTCTATTGGATTTTTATCACCCTTGGTAAAAACCATTATTCAAAAAGAAAAAATTTCAGATCAGGAACTTTCTACCATCCGGGGTACGGGTTTAGAAGGCAGAATTACAAAGGAAGACATTTTAGGTTATTTGAAAAATCGAGAGAATACCGCCCATGCCGTTTCCCAGGCCTCTATTCCATCCCCAAAAAGTGCCGAGGTTCCAAATGAAACATTGGTTTCAAAAACCATTCCTGCGGCATCAAAGCCTTCAATCAGCATTGGCGGTGGAGATGAAATTATTGAAATGGATCGCATGCGAAAGCTCATCGCGGCACACATGGTAATGAGCAAACAGGTTTCTCCCCATGTTACCAGTTTTGTTGAAGCCGATGTAACAGAAATGGTAAAGTGGAGAGATCGGGTTAAAGATGATTTCTTCAATAAATACGGCGAAAAATTAACCTACACGCCCATTATTCTGGAAATGGTTGCTCAAGCTCTAAGGGAGTTCCCGGGTGTGAATGCTTCGGTGGACGGAGACCGCATTGTCTTAAGAAAAAGCGTGAATATAGGAATGGCCGCGGCATTGCCTTCGGGAAATTTAATAGTTCCTGTAATAAAAAATGCCGATCAAATGAACCTAATCGGGTTAACAAGGTCGGTAAACGACCTAAGTGCCCGAGCCCGAACAAACAAACTGAGTCCCGATGAAATTTCAGAGGGCACCTACACAGTTTCAAACGTGGGCACATTTGGCAACGTGATGGGAACTCCAATTATCAACCAACCGCAAGTTGCCATTTTAGCCGTGGGTGCCATCCGTAAAAAACCTGCTGTTATCGAAACTTCGGATGGAGATTTTATTGGAATCCGCCAAATGATGTTTTTGTCCCATTCCTACGACCATCGAGTGGTTGATGGTGCTTTAGGTGGAAGTTTTGTGAAGCGCGTGGCCGACCTTCTGGAAGCTTTCGATCCCCAAAGGCCTTTTTAACTATCAAACAATAAATTTTGGAGCTCAATCTATCTCGCCCGCTTGTTTTTTTTGACATCGAATCAACGGGTTTATCCATTACACGTGATCGAATGATTGAGATCGCCTTTTTAAAGGCCCATCCCGATGGACGCACTGAGTTTAAAAGGTTTTTATTGAATCCAGAAATACCAATTCCTGCCGAAGTTACCGCCATTCATGGCATCACCGATGAGGACGTTCGATTTGCTCCAAAATTTGACCAAGTGGCAGGTGAAATGTTTGAATTTCTTCAAAACACTGACTTTGCAGGATTTAATGCCCTTCGCTTCGATATCCCTTTGCTGTCGGAAGAATTTTTTAGGGTTGGCCTGGATTTAGATATGGAAAAACGTCAAACAGTTGATGTTCAGTTAATTTTTCATAAAATGGAGGAACGAAATTTAAGTGCTGCATACCGTTTTTACTGCCAAAAAGAACTGAATAATGCTCACTCGGCAGAAGCTGATATTCGTGCTACTTTTGAAGTATTTCAAGCCCAAATTAACAAATACAATACCTTGCCAAATACCGTTCAAGGGATAGCCGAATTTACCGGAAATCATTTGCGTGTGGACATGGAAGGCAAGCTAATAAAAGGAGATGACGGTTCCATTAAATTTAATTTTGGAAAACATAAGGGACGAACCGTTGCTGATGTGTTCCGAACGGAACCCTCTTATTATTCCTGGATGATGGACGGAGATTTTCCAGCTTACACCAAAAAAATAATTACCCAAATTAAACTTAATTTATGAATTTCCATATTCTGGAATGTATTTCCTGATTTGAAAATTTTGTAATTTTCGGCCATATTTTTCTTCCATGCGTTTATATTACCCTCTTCATCTAATATTTTTTGCAGCAATACCATTGATTTTGCAAGGGCAAAACGTACCTTTCGACCCATTGCAATTCGTCAAACAAGAAGAAGAATTCAATGTAGCCGTTGAAGAATACAACGAGGGAGATCAGTTATTTAGCAAAGGTCCTGCCTACTACCACCAAGCACTTGAAAAATATTTAAATGCACACGGCTTTAACCCCAGCGAAGCCAGACTAAATTATCAAATTGGTACAATTTATTCTGAATTGGGGCAACTTGAAAAAGCGGTATTTTTTATGGAACGATCCATGGAGTTTGACCCAAAATACAAACCTGATGCAGTTTTCCAAAGGGCTAGATTGCTCCACCAGCAAGGGGATTGGGACGCCGCAATAATTAAATACCGTCAATATTTGAAGTTGGCTTCCGTCAATTTGGAATTCATGACTGCCGAACAACGTTTCGATTTGGAATCAGACCGTGCCGTCGTAAATCGCTACGTCCTTCAGTGCGAAAATGGAAAAGTGTTGCTGACCGACACTATGCCTGTTATTGTCGCTAATTTGGGCGGACGCCTCAATAGCCCTTATCCCGATTATTCGGTTTGCGTAAACGGGGACGAGAGTTACATGATTTTTACAAGCCGTCGCCCAAATTCCGATAAAAAAGTAAAAGGCAAAGGATTTCAAGAATTGTTCTCAAACGAAGATGTTTATTTTTCGAACAAAGCCAAAAAAGGGTATTGGATTGCTTCGCAAACTGTAGCGGAATTAAATACACCTAAACACGATGCTTCTGTTTGGTTGTCTGCCGACGCCAATTCTTGCATACTTTACAGATTTAAAAACGGCGGAGATTTATATCTGTCCACCCGTGAAGACAATACTCAAAAGTGGAGCCGCCCGAAACCCATGCGCATGGTCAATTCTCCCTATCGGGAAGCACATGCCTCGATGACCGCCGATGGAAAAACCATCTACTTCACCTCAAACAACCCGGATTTGGGAACAAAAAGCTTAGATATTTACAAGGTTACTTTAGACTCGGCTTCCGGCCGCTGGACTCAGCCGGTAAATCTGGGTGGAATTATTAACACAGAATACGATGAAGAAGGCGTCTTCATTAGCCCGGACGGAAAAACCCTGTATTTTTCCTCTGAAGGGCATCCCTCCATGGGAGGTAAAGATTTATTTAAATCAGAATTGACCCCTGAAGGAAAATGGGACAAGCCTGTCAATCTCGGCTATCCCATAAATTCTCCGGCAGACGATGTTTTCTTAAGCGTTTTAAATGGAGGTGAAAAATTGTACATCGACTCCGATCGATTGAAAGGTCTAGGAGAAAAAGACATGTATTTGGTTGAAAATATGGCCAATAAAACCATTCCTTACCACTTCTTGGTGATTGATTCGGTTACAGGTGAACAAATTACTTCCTCCATTCAGATTGTTGGTGGCGAAGAACAAACGGAATTTAAATCTTTTGAGCAACCAGACGGTTACATGGCCGTTTTGCCGGTTTACAAAAAATTCTTTGTGAAAATTACTTCCCTAGGCTATAAATCGCATATTGGTGAAATTAGCACCATTTACGAAACAGCCGAAACCGTTGATTTTCGCGATACCATTTACATGAATCTTGGAGAAGATGTGGTAACCCTCGCCGGAACTGTTTACGATGCCTTTACCCGTGAAAAAATTGCCGGTGAAATTGAAATTAGTTCTGAAGAACATTTTGCTCAATTGATTAAGGCCGATCAATCCGGTAGATTCAAAACAGCCATTAGCCCTGAAGAAGTGTATACCCTAAAAGTTACTTCAGAAGGGTATCAAACAGTGGTTGAAACTGCTAAAATTGAGGAAAGCGACGCACCTGAATACATCCGTGATTTCTATTTGAATAAACTGGACTTCGAAAAAGACTACAAACTGTCGAAAATTTACTTCGATTTCGATAAAGCTTCCCTGCGTTCAACTTCAATCAAAGAATTGAAGGACTTGAAATTCTTGTTGGAACGCCATCCGAATGTGCAAATTGAATTGTCCGCTCACACCGATAACGTGGGAAGCAGGTCCTACAATTTGATTTTGTCTAGCCGCCGAGCTCAATCGGTGGTGGATTGGCTGGTTCGAAATGGAATCAATAAAGACCGTTTGGAACCCCGTGGATATGCCTTTGATAAGCCGGTGGCACCAAACAACACGCCGGCCAATCGCCAATTAAATAGACGGGTAGAGTTTAAATTTCTGCGGAACTAAATCAATCCGCGGCCTTATTCTCAGGCAAGGTTTTTTGCGGCAGTTAAAGGAATTGCCCTTTTAAATAAGATTGATTTGGGCGGGCAATCGGGCTTTCACCGGTGGTCCGCGGTTGCAGGCCGTGGCCCCAGCGGGGTTGCGGGGGCTCCTAAAGTCGCCTCCGCCCCTCGCGGGGCCAAGGCCTGACACCCTTGCGTGCCACCTGGTTCAATCCCGCCCGCAGCCCCTCAATAGGAATCTTCATCCTAAACTTTAAAAAATGTTAAAACAAGCCATTTGTTCCTTGACAAAATGTTTTTAGGTTCATAAATTTGCCTATCACTAGTGAAATAAAAAGCATTTGCTTCGTCACATTTTTTTTTGGGGTGGCGAAGAACACTTAGGGTTTTTTTTAGGCGTCAAGTGTGTTTGTGAGTCAAAAGAATTGCTGAAAAGCAATTCAATGGTTCACAAGGGGGTCTCAGAAAAGCCTTCTAATTCAATAAAGGAAACTTTATTGAACGGGAGGGCGGGAGTTTCGGGAATGAGGCTGGATGAAGTGGCAGGTCATCCATTTTTGATTGAGGGTTGATGAGAGAAATGATTGATGATGAGGAATAGCTGCAAGCAGCTAGGTGGATGGTGTTCGTTTCTCAGGTCGGTATTTGGTTGGAGGCGGCAGCGCTGCCCAAGGGAGTCTTTCCTGCCATTTTGGCTAGGTTGCGACTCTAAAAGGCGTGGGTTTTTTGATGTTTCCCTTACCTCCGGTTTATTTTAAATTCCTTTAGACCCTTTGCTTTTTCGCGGCCCGGCGCCCGGATGGAACAAGGTAGCCGGCGACGGTACAGGCAATTCAGGGCCCGGTGAGGAGGCGACCTTGGGAGCCACCGCAGCCGGCTGCCCTGAACTGCCTGTACCAAGACGCTACCTGAGACAGCCGGTTAGCGCCCCCCCCAAAAAACCAAGTTTATCCCTTATTGCATTTTGAAATCTACAACAATGCCCAGGCGGAAGCTGATTCCAGCCAATGGGTATTGATTAAGTCCGGAGATGCCTGAAAGCGGATCAATAAATTCCAACAAATTTTGAACGGGCAAATGATAGGTTAAAAGAGGCTTGATCCGAAATTTACCTTTAGGATCGGTAAGTGAAAATCCGGTGCTTAAAACCAAATCAAATTGATTTAAGGGATTTTTAAAAAGCAAAGTACTATCCATATCGATTTCAATAGAACCGCTGGAACCTGTAGTGCGTTGCCGAAAAAAGGGATGAAAACTGAAATCCAAACCGCCACCGATAAAAAAATCATTTTGGTGGAATTCGAACATGGTGTAGCCGCCAAGGTAAGTCATGTTCCAGGTTTCGGTAAGTTGAATTGGGATTTGTGTTGTGGAATCTAACTGAATCGTGGCAGGATACATGACCCGTATTCCTTTTGCAGATAGGTTTAGTCCTGCCCGAAACAAAAGCTGTTTTCGCCATTCCAAGTTGCCGCCGAATTGAATTTGATAGCCCGGGCCGGGTGTGCTAAATCGAAGTCCCAAGGTATTGAAAGTATATTCATCGTATTGAATAATGCCAAGACCTAAGTAGGCCCCGGATTCCAGATGGAATTGCCAGGGTGAAGAGTTCAGTTCAGGTTGAGGCTTTTTATTTTGAATGGAAGGGCCCGGATCCTCTTTCAGGGTGTAGTTCCCATTTTCTTCTGTCCAGCTGTTGGCGGGCTTTCCAGCCCTTATCCAACGGTTGTATTCGGCAACAATTTCTTGACGATGCTCAAATTCATAAACCCGAGCATTTAAATCTTTGAACAAGCGAACATAGTCTTTGATGTAGCGGCCTGCTACCCGCCGGAAGTTGCCGGTATTAATTTCTTCAGGTAGGGCAGATTTTACGGTGTCAAGCAGGTAATACCGCCATTTTAAGGTAGATTTTCCATTGATTTTTTCTTTTTGGGCCAATTCAATCAATTGAAGTGGGCCATTTTCGGCAATCCAACCAAAAAAATAGGCATCATCAATGCGTAGCGACCGAATGTACAAGGTATCGGAGCCGCCCTTGGGCTGGAAGAAAAGGGATTGAAGTGTGCGGGGGTAAAATTTTTGCGGATTTTCAGAATTTGGGTCGGAATAATACAGTATTTGCTTTAAAGGTTGGGCAGTAACGGGCTCCGCGATAAAGCCTTTCAGGGTATCTCCTTTCGTGGTTATTAGGGTTGCAGGTACTTGAGCCCATAATCCAAAATGAAGTGCTTGCAAACAAAAGAGGATGCAAAAAACTTTGAGGCTACGAAGCATGGTTTAAAGGTAGGTAGAATTAAGAAAAGCTCTAGCCTTATTTTTTGATTGCCCGTGTCATTTCTCTTTTTCCAGGTGGTCCGGGAAGATTCTGAACCAAAAGTCCGGCTTGCTTTAAATTTCGTTTAAATTGGCCCTGTGCACAATAGGTAACCAATATGCCCCCGGCTGCCATGGATTCCGCAATTTTTTTAAAAACAAGGGTAGTCCATAATTCGGGTTGTTTAGAAGGAGCAAATGCATCGAAATAAACCAGATTGTAAAAGGATGCAGGCAATGTAGCGTCTTCAATTTTTCGGTATGGGTATTCAAGGATAAGGGCCTCGGATTGCAGGGTGTTTTGTTGGGAATAAAATGCATACCAATCCTTACTCAGAGGGGTGTTTTCCCAAAATTTTTCGAGTATATCGGCACCTGGCGGATAGGCTTCAGCGATATGGTAGGTGGCTTTTTGATTATTTTGAAAAAGCCAATCTTCAGTAAGTTTTGCATTGAGAAGGGTTCCACCGCCCACTTCTAAAATAGCAATGGGAAAAAGGGAATGTTCAATGTTGGCCAATCCCATATTGATAAACACATGCAGGGATTCTTGCCTTGCGCCGTGGGTAGAGTGGTAATGTTCGTTGAACCGATTGGAAAAAAGGGTGGGACTACCGTCGGCCGTAGCAACTATATAGGGGTCAGTGTTCATTGGAAGGGACTGTAAGTTGAAGGCAATTTCTAGGTGTTTCAGGTGAAAAACGAATGGACATTTTCATTTCCGGATGCAAACGACTTAGGTGATTTTTCAGATAATTTAGTGGAAGCGAAAGTTCTTCAAGGTTGTAGCTGAGCTCAAATGATTGCCCCGGATGGTATTGATTCCAGTGGTCTAGAACTTTAAAAACCTGAGGCAGGAAAGCCGAGGGTAAATCTTCAATGGTGGGTCGAATGGGCAAACAGGAACCGGTTTTATCGGTTGGGGGAAGTTTGTTTTGGCTTTTACTAAAACCTTCCGGATGCAGGTGGTCAATGCTGAACATTCGGGGAATTCGCCCTGTTGGCAGCAGGGTTATTTTGTATCTTCGTTCGGCCGGAAGGGCAAGTTGAATCAGAGTGTCGATGGGGCCATACCCAATTTGAAATAAAGGTTGTTGAATAACGTCGTCTTCCACCCAAATCATGCCGCCAAGGTGTGTTGGTGGCAATTTTAAATTCCATTGCCGAACCGGGGAGCATGAGGGGCAGAGGTCTTTGCGTTGTATTGGAACGGCCAGGGGAATGGTTTGGTGAATGGAGGCCTTGTCTGCCAAAACCAGCATAGGTTCTTTCGTTTGGGCAAACATAGAAACCAACCTGATTTTGCATATGGGATTTTTTTCATTGGGTCTAATTTGCATTAAAGCGAAATGTCCATCGGGACTCAAATTAAGATGAAGGTCGTCGGAGGGGGTGTTGATGGGGTAGCCTACGTTTTGAGGTGTTTGAAACTGGTTGCCACGTATTTCGCTAAAATGGATGTCGGCTCCACCAATACTGGAATGGCCATAGGATGAAAAGTAAAGGGTTTTGCCATCCATATGGCACCATACAAAGGGTTCATTTTTTCGTGTATTCATGACTTGTCCAAGATTTTGGATATTGCACCAACCACGGTCAGGGTGGTAATCGGCGGAATATAAATCAAATCCTCCGAAACCACCCGGCCTGTTGGAACTAAAGAACAGGCGTTGTAGGGTAGGAGAGAATGTTGCAGATATTTCATCGTATTCCGAATTGACACCCTTAGGAAAAGGAATGGGGTTTGACCATTTGCCGTTGAGTTTTTGAGCAAACCAAAGATCGGCTCCGGTTTTGGGATGTTCGGATTTCAGAATTATTAATTGTCCATCGGCCGACAGGCAAAGGGGTTTGTATTGAAATGATGCAACTTCTTTTGCAGGGTTTTGGTGTTCGGATTGGTAAGGAATTTGTCGAAGTTGGAATACCTTGTTTTTTGAATCGTACGCTGTTCCAAAAAACATTTTTTCAGAGGCAAAACTAAGGGGAGAGAACAAGGAATCGGAATCGGCTTCAAACAGGATTTGAGAAAACAACTGGTCGCGGCGGTCTACCAGCCTAGTTCCAGTTTCGGCTTGAATCAGCCTGTTTTTAGCCCAGGATATGCGTTCTGAGGGTTCCAACTTTAGGGCTCTAAAATAGAGACGATAGGATAGGGTAGATGAGTCAAATTCTCCTCGCAAATGCTGGGCCATGGCACGGATAAGAACCTCGGGGCCTTGCAATAAGAAGCCTTTTGACTCTGCTTGAACCAAAAAGGAATCGGCTGTTAGATACTGCTTTTGCAAAAATGCATTTTTTGCTTGGGCCGCCCATAAGCCTGCATCCCCGGGATACAGTTTTATGAGCAAAGGAAATATTTTTGACAGTTGAAAAGCAGGGTAGTGGGAATGGTCTTTTTGCCAATTTTTCAAGGAGTTTTCCTTAAAATGAGTTCGCTTGTTGTTTGCCCAAACCAAAGAATCTTGAAGGGTTTTAGGGCGTTTATAAATGGGCCAACCCTGACCTTTAATATGGCTAAGGCCCATCAAAAGGAAAGTAAGGATTAAAATTCTACGCATTCGTTGGCTAAAAAGAGTTGAGCATTTGGGGTGCCGACATCAGCTGCCTTTTGCCAGCAATAGCAGGCTTCTTTTTTCATTAATTTATGTTCATAAGCAATACCCAGGTTCATCCAGGCCACGCCAATTGAAGGTTGCTCTTTGATAAGGGCATTTAAGGCATCAATGGCTTCGTCGATTTTGCCTCGTTTTAGGTTCAAGGCGGCTTTATTCAAGGTAACGGGAATATGCAAATCAGGATGCTGCTCTAGGCTTACCAGAATTTTTTCAGCATCATCAAAGCGGTTGGTTTCAAGAAGGGTTACGGAGTAATTGAGCCTATGAACGGGGTCGTCCATATCGTAGTTGAATGCACGTCTAAACATAGTCATGGCAGAATCCCATTGGTTGAGTTGAATCAGTACCATTGCGAGTTCGGCAGAGAAGTCAGCCTGAGACAGGTTGGTTGCTGCCGCATTTTCCCAAATTTTTGAAGCGGAATCAAAGTAACTGATGCGCCTGTAAGCCCTAGACAATTCTAGATTTGGTGTCCAATCTAATTGAGCAAGTTCTTTTGCCTTTTTTAAGTACTGAATTGCAGAACGGTAATCGTTAGAGCCCAAGGAAAGGCTACCTAGGTTCATCCAAGCATCAAATCGCGTTGAATCTTCATGGATGGCATTTTTAAAGTGGTTCAAAGCTACAGTTGGGTTCAAGCCAATTTTTAAGGCCAACAAACCCAGGGTTCGTTGTAAATTCGGGAAAGTAGGATCCAGGCGGGCTAAAGCACTAAAAGTTTGGTATGAATTTGAATCCAAATTTTGTCGTGCAAAAACCACCCCTAAATTGTACAATACCTTGCCGGAATTTGGGAATTCAATGGTCAATTTTTCTAAGGCCCTTTGAGCTGTTTCATACTCTTTCTCCCCAATCCAGATTAGGGTTGAGTCCCATAATGCTTGCCTTTGCTGAAACTCTTGACAAAATAGTAGGTTGGGCAGGCAAAAAATAAAAAGCAATAAAAACCTCATTCGAGCAAAGGTAATTAATGCACTCGGGTTTCTTTCAAAGGAATTAAAGGAGCAATCAGGTTGCCGAGCGAAGAATCTGTAAGGGATTGAAAGTCAGAGCCGGGATTTTCACTAGACCATTTTATTCCACCTTGTTTGTAGCAATAAAAAATCAATTCAGTGCAGTACATTTCTGTGCTGTCATTGGGGTTAAATTGATGGTCAAACCGTATTCCTTTTTTCAAGCAATGCAGGGCAATTTTTGCCGCTGTTTTCTTGATTTTTTCAGCCAGCTTAGGTCTTAAAATGAAAACCGTATTAGGCCTGGCCTCATGAATAAACTGCTCAATAGAACATGCCTGAACACCATCTTCAGACTCCAACATGCCGGAAATACTGTGAACCACCATCCACTTTTGGTTCAATTGAACCACCATTCCGGCGTGAGATACATTGTATTTGGACGATTGCCGAAAATTTATCCAATCGGAAACGGCTCCATATCCATATCTGAAAATAACATCGCCTTCCCGAAGTATTGATTTCCACTTCTGTGTGGAATGGGATTCTGCGGGAGCATCTATTTGCCTGGTTTCAGTGCAGGCAATAAAAAGAAAAAATCCAAAAGCAAGGGTTTGGAACTTGCAGGTTTTCGACACCAAAGACTTGGGGGATTTATTTACCCGGATTTTCTTCAGGGATAAATTCGGCATCGGGTTCCACGGCCGGAGTTTCTTCTTCAGGGTTAAACTCTGCCTCGTTAAAATCGGAATCATCAAACATTTTATCGCTCATGGGATCCAAAGGCATGTTGCCTCCGAATTTGGTTTGATGCACTTTCCATTCGCCTGTTTTGTTTGAAATTTCAAGAGTTTCGGGTTGGCCTTTTTGGTTGCAGCAATATTCGACCAAAACAACCTTGTAAGAACCTTTTTTGGTGATGGAGGAGATGGAATCCAAACCGGGCATTTCGTCTTTAATGCTTTCAAGCATATCAATGTAGGTTGCCGATTCTTCGGTAGCCATTGATTTGGCTTTGGCATAATCTTTACTTTGCAGTGCTTTCAGGTAGTTTTCTGCCGTCTCAACCGCTTCGGCTTCATTCGAGAAAATATTGCCCACGGCCGTGCAGCCCAAACCTGAGGTTAAAAGAAAGGCAAGAATCAATGGGGAGAAAAAGCGTGTTTTCATTGAAAGAAAATCTGGTACAAAGGTGCAGAAACTATTTTGTTTTAAAAAGTACGGTTTTGTTTTCAATGCCTTTTATTAAGCGTTGAATGTTTGAACGATGGGTAAAAATGAAAAGGGCAGGAAACCCAATTGCAACCCAAGATGCAGGTTGAAAGTCATGGTTCAGTAAGTAAATAAAGGCAAAAAGCAAAGAAGCGAGAATGGAAGAAAGGGAGACATACTTTGAGAAATACAGTGAGATTAAAAAAGCAAGGATGCCAAAGCAGGCCAAAACAGGTTGAAAAACGAGCATGCATCCCAACAAAGTGGCGACGCCTTTTCCGCCTTTAAAGCCGGCAAAAATCGGATAAATATGACCTAACCCGGTGGCATAGGCAATGGAAAAAGCAGTGAATTCCGGTTGGGCGGTTTGTTCAAACTGAAAATCAGAAAAATTCAGGAAAATGAGGAGGGGCAGTACCCCCTTCAATACATCCAAAGCCAAGGTGATAAGGCCCGCTTTTTTTCCGAAATTGCGGGCCATGTTGGTGGCGCCTGCATTTCCACTTCCAAGGTTTCGCACATCTTTACCGAACATTGCTTTGCTAATTATGACGGCGAAGGGGATGCTTCCAACCAGATAAGAGGCAATCAAATGCAGGAAAAAAAACCTATTCATTGGCAGGAGGCTGATTGGTGGGATCGGGTTGATTTTCCTGTTCAGGAGGCAGGTCAGCAGGAACACCATCCAAAGAAACGAAAAGGCTCTTAAATCTGTCTGAACGTCTTTTTGACGAGGGGATAACAGTCAAAGTTCCACCTTTATTTTCCGTAAACTGTCGGTCTTTGGCATCCAATCCCATAAGGGTTTGCTGGAATTCTTTAATGCTGGAATAGACCTGCATGGTGCCTGCTTTGTATTGAAAAAAGAACTCTTTATTTTCTTCAGGAATTAAGAGTAAAGTGAACAAATCGCCCGAGGGTTTTCGGTTTAATTCCAGCATTAGGCTCAGTGGTTTCAGTATTTGTTCTCCATTGTAAACCACCAAACCGGATTCTCCGCTGTATTGCAAGGCCCTGTCTCGTTTCCACCAGCTTAATTTGACATTGTTAAAAACCAAGGTTTTATCAAATTCTTTGGGCAGGCGTTTAAATTTTCCATCTTCTTTGATACCGGCAAAGGCTTTTTCTGAGGTGGTACTGTCAAGCATGTCGGTCAGGAATTTCACTGTTTCCTCGTCTTTAAGGTCTAGGGATGAGCCCTCCAGATTTTCAAAACCGGTTCCGATAATTTTTTTCAATTCATTTGGAAAAGGGAAGTCAATGCTAAGCGTCAGGTTTAATTCTGTGCTATCGCTATCCGGGAAGTAGAGAATATTCCCTGCGGCTTTAAGTTCAACCTGTCCCATTTTTGAACCTAAATCCATTCGGCCTTCCCCATAGGAGGTGCAGTTCATGGTATTAAAGGAAAGGTATGGGCCGGAAAGGTTTCGGTCGGCCAACTTTTCCTTGCTTCCAACCCTAAATTCTTTGTTTTTGCGGTCGTATTTGAGGTAACCGGGAACCTTTAGAACTTCATAATCGGTGAAGCGTCTTTTTTTAGTGAAAATAGCGGGATACAAACCGGTAGAATCGCTGGCAAAAAGAAATCCGTTGAATAGGGGCAGGTCTTCATCGTTTTTCGGATTGTCGCCTATGGGAATCATAATGTCTTTGGGATCAATTTTTGATTCAAAGTTTAGCCATTCATTGATTAGGTTGCTGCAAGGGTGAATAATTTTGGTAAAGCCTGTAAAGGTGAGTAAGGGGTCGTTGCCCTGCAATTCTACGCCGCCTTTAAATGCGAAGTGGGGACTCATGGTAAAATTTGAAACTTGTTCAACTTTTCCGCTGGCGTAGGTAACATCGTTTTGGCTTCGCACGCTGGCAAAATGGATAAGCTGGTCGGTTCCCATTTCATCCACATAGCTATAATCTGCAGTGCCGGTATAATCGTGGCTGGTAAAAATGCGAACATCGGCTTTTGTTAGGATGTGGGTTTGCTTTTCTTTCCCTACCCATACTGTTGCATTGGTAAGTGGGTCAATTTCAGCTCCTTTTTGTATGGTTACTTTTTTATCGCCCGGCTTTATTCTGGCATCTGCAACATCTATGTGTTCCACTCCGTCGCAAAAAATCGTTTTTGTTTTCATTACAAATTTCGCGATTGGGGCAGCGAAGGCCAAAGAATCCATTCCGGGTTCGGTGGATATGAATAAGGCTCCTTTAAGGCCTAAAGCATCTGCCCTTGAAGAGTTCATGTCAACTTCATTTCGATCCATAAACCACTCTAATTCTTCCATGTAGGCTTTGAATTTGTTCATGGGGAATTCCACGTGGCTTTCAGCGCTATTTGATTTAAGAATGCCTTTTCGTCCTTCAAAGGTTACATCGGCCCGTACATTGTCGGTTATTAAACCTATGTTGGCGGTATCGTTGTTGATGGTTTCGTCTTTTAGTGCAAACGAGGTGGTGTCGGTTTTGAAATCGTTGGATTTGTAATTAAAGATGGAAGATTCCATTTCGGCCGTTCCGAAATCCATTTTTCCGTCTCCGGTCAACCCATTTGGGCTCAGTGTAATTTGCCCCGACATGGCACTTTCGCCCCCATACATTTCCAATGGTTTATCTGAGTTAGACACTTCCAGCTTGTCGTTGTTGGGTTCCCAATGAACATATACATCCAGGGCTTTTACATCGGGCGTTTCTACGGGGCCATTGCTTTTGTCGATACCGAACTTATAGGCCATGGTATTGGTAGAATCCGGATAAAATACAAAATCGTGGCTCCAAATATTGGAGGTCAAATACTTCAACTTACCTGCTCCCCGAAGTCCTTTATGAGAAAGTTGCAGGGTGTCATAAAATTGCCCTTTACCGCCATAAGCAGGCAAGCCTTCCGGTTTTAAAAACCGCTGAAAACCTAAAGAGTAATCCGTTTGAACGCTTAGTTTTTCGTCTAAAACGGGAAAAATACCGCTGTGAAAATCCCCTTTTAACTGAATTTGTTCTGTCCTGAAATTATCTAAGCTATCCAGGGTAAAGGGAGCTATTTTAAAAAAGACCTCATTTCGGGTGTAAACACCTTTTTCAATTTCAGGTCTGTCGTAGTAAGCATAGGAATCAGTATGGCTAATAAGCCTGGGGTATTCCGTTAAACCTTTTGCGCCCGATTTATTCCCGGGATCATCAATCAAAAGTTCGCCTTTTAAGCGTTCAATGACTGTTTTAACAAATCGGATATCGTTGATTGCTGTGCCGGCGGTTTCAAAACTTTGAACGGCAATTTTTACCGAATCAATGTTGTTCAAATCGATTTTAAATCGGTCGTATTTAAACTCAAAGGTTTTACCATAAATCCCAAATTTGCCGGCTTCTATGGTGCCACTAAAACTCAAATCCCGGTTTTTTTTAACCTGAACGTATTGGTCGGCAGGATATATAAATACACTTTGGCTGTCGGAGACGGTAAACCTGCTAACCCCAAACAAATCCAACCTGAAATCTAAAAGGGATAACCTGGCGTTGTCTTTGCTTATGATTGATTCAAAAGCCAAAACATCAAAATCCCTTTGGCCGGTTCGAGCAAAGTAAAAATTATAAAACCGTTCATTGATGTACACGGTTTGAGTTTCGGTTTGGTAAGAAACAATTCCCGAAATGCTCATTTGAATAAGCATGTTTTCAATTTGGTCAATATTCATGCGCATGAATTTGGCCAACTCTCCTGCCTTGAAAGAGGTCGGAAATTCCAACGTTTTCAACAGATTGAATATGGGAATAACCGGGTGGGTTTCCGCCAGTCCGCGGATGGCATCCGATTCGGCTGTACTGTAGTAAGATGCCGATTTAAAAATGGCTCGGCTGTCCGAGCTTCCTTTTGCCATGGCAATTCTGACATAATCTTCGCTTGTTTTCCAATACAAGGCTTCAAAGTACATATCTAATTTGTGGTACGAATTGAAAAATGGGGTTCGGGCTGTGCCATCGCCAATTCTTAACAGGGAAACTTCTTTGGTTTCTGCAAGGTACTTAAACTGTATTCCCGGGTGGAAGATGGAATCTTCTTCCAATTTCATGGTTACCGAAGCCTGATTTCCCGATATTTTTTCTTTGCTGATTGAAAATGTTTTGCTTTTAAAAACCATAAATGGTCGCCCTTCACGTTTAAAAATGAGCCGGGAATATTCGTCGTTGATTGATTTGGCGATAAATCGGTTTCCATAGTAGGAAAATCCACCCTGATAATCCACGCCCGGTACCACGTCTTCCAATTCAAAACGCGCTTCGTAGGAGTCAAATTTAGGGTAGCGGGAATCCCTGTCTTCGCCTGTGGCCGTCAGCTTTTCTTCCATTTTACCCAACAATGGAGCCTCAAAGAATTCCGTTTGAACCAACCAAACGCTGTCTGCACCAAAGGAATTTCGTTTTGCATTTATTTTGGCCTTTGACAAAGTGATGTAGGCCACATCGGCAGGAACTTCGTTTCGTGTAAAATAGACTCGACCCCCGTTCAATCCTATGATTTGTTCTAAAGGTTCAAAAATCAGGTTGGTTCCTTCCACAAGGCTGGAGTCAAAAGAGGTTGCCACCGTAAGCAGACAGCGGCCGCATTCCAATTTCGGTTTTCCTTGTTCTTCCAGAAATAGAAAGTCTCCCTCGGCCTTCCAAACATGGCCTGTTGATTTGTAAAGGATATGACTGAGAAAAAATCCCTCTCCGAAATCTAAAAATTCCTGAATCGAGGTAGGTGAGGCTTTTTGGGTGGTTTTTCGAACCAGTTCCAAATAGTCGAAATACGTTTTCAATTCGCCTTTCCAGGTGTTTAATGCCAAAACCGATTTCATTAAAGCCTGATAGTGGGTGGCCCTCATTTTTTTTCGCATTAGAACCTTTGTAGTTTCTTTGAGTGAATCTTCAATGGCTGAAAAGGTGGCCGACTCAAAAAAGTCTTCGTTGTCTTTAAATGTTGATTTCCATTCTTTGCCAGAAGCTCCGTCGTCCATTAATTCCAGGTAAAATTTCAAGAAGTCCTCGCGTTGCTCGGGCAGGGTTTGACCCATGGCCAAGGCACTGATAAAAAAACCCAGTCCAAGAAAAAAATGCCTGATTTTCATAGATTATCCATTTTTCAGGGACAAGCAAACCCAGCCCTCTTTTGATTCCTTGAATGTATTAAAAAAGCCACACTTTTCGGCAGTATTGAGCAGGGTTTGTAGTTGGTTTTCTAAAATTCCTGAAATAAGGACTTCCGCACCGGGATTGAGTCGTTCAACCATTTCAGGCAATTCTTTCACAATCACGTTCAAATGGATGTTAGCGGCTATCAAATCGAAAGGACCTTCGGGCAGGGTAGATGTGCAAAGCACAAGGGATCTTTCCGGACTGCATTTTTCGGTTTCAATATGCTTTTTTGCTGTTTGCACGGCCCGCTCATCGTTGTCAATGGCGGTAACATGAACGGCGCCAAAACGCAGCATAATCATTGCTAAAATTCCGGTTCCTGTTCCAAAATCCAGGCAGATTTTGTTTTTGCACCTGGTTTGCAAGGCTTTAGCCATTAAAAAAGTGGTTGGGTGGTGCCCTGTGCCAAAGGCCATATTGGGCTCCAATTCAAATTCTTCCCTGTTGCCTGCATTTTTTTCATGGAATGGGGCTCTGATTCGAATGGCATCACCGATGTCTATAATAGGAAAGGATTCTTCCCAAGCTGCGTTCCAGTTCTGCTCTTCTATGCGATTGGTTGACCATTCCAGTTTTCCCGGAAGGGTCTTGATGATTTCTGAAATTTCAAGGTGTTTGGATGGATTTTCGGGCCTTGAAGCACTGGTCCAACCGTGGTCTTCCTGTAAAAACCCATCAAATCCTTCTTGAGCCAACAAAGCCACGATAACGTCGGTCAAATGGTTCGGAATAACCCTAAACCTTAGGGTTTCAAAATGCCTCATTTTGGAAATTGCCGGGCTATTTGAACAAAGGAATCGGAATTCAGGGCGGCGGAACCAATCAATCCTCCATCAATGTCGGGCATGCTGAGCAAGTCGGCAGCATTTTCGGGTTTCATGCTGCCGCCGTACAGAATTCGGGTTTCAAGGGCTCTAGTTTCGCCTACAAAGGGCCGCCAGACCTTGCGAATAAATTCATGCGCGGCCTGAGCCTGTTCTGCCGTAGCTGTATTTCCGGTGCCTATTGCCCAAACGGGTTCATATGCAAACACGACTTCAGATGAAATGTAGGTAAACCGGTTAAACACCTCCTTTATATGACGCTCCAACACCTCTTCTGTTTTTCCTTGCTGCCGTTCTTCCAGGGTTTCACCGACACAGAAAATAGGAATAAAACGGGGCATTAAAAGACTGATTTTTTGGGTTAGCATTTCTGCATCTTCATAAAAGTATTGTCGGCGTTCGCTGTGCCCCACCAAAACATAGCGGCATCCCAAATCGGAAAGCATATCTACGCTAATTTCACCTGTATAAGCTCCATTGGGTTTGTCGCTGCAATTTTGAGCTCCAACCTGAATGTCGCCCAGATTTTGCAATCCGGCCAAATGGGTATAGGGGGGCAAAACCAACCATTCCAAATTTTCTGAAAACCCTCCTTTGTTCTTTGCTTCAAGCAAGGCATGGTACAGCTGAATTCCCTGGCTGGGGCTGGTATTCATTTTCCAATTTCCGGCGAGTAGTGGGCGTTTCATTCTATGCTAGGTTGGACGGGCAAAGGTAGGATTTAAGATTATTCTGCGGTCTAATTTAGATTGCGTACTGAATAAAACTCCTCAAATTTTCAGGGAAATTTGGCAAGATTTTTCGGGTTTGGTTGGGGCGGCTAACGGGCTTTCACCAGTTGTCCGCGGTGGCCGGAAGGCTGGCCCAGCGGGTTTGCGGTGGCTCCTAAAGTCGCCTCCGCACCACGCGGGCCAGTCTCCGCCCCCCTTGCGGGCAACTTGGTTCAATCCCTGCCGCAAAGAAAAACGGAGTGAAATTTAAAGTAGGTTCTGATTCCCTGAATGGGGAAAAATCAGGGTTTAATATTGGCTTTTTCCAATTCCTTACCTGCATGGATTAAATCTGCGGAAGACCATAACTCAAGAATCAAGGCAATAAGTCCGGAAATACCACCCAAAACTCCCCCTACCACAGGTTGGTCAAGAATTAAATAAATTAAACTACAAGTAAAGTTGGTGTTTTAGGTTTTCAGTCAAAAATGATTTAATATTTTTTTCTCAAGCTACCTAAACCTTTTTTTAGAAATGCATACGCCATCTCAAAGGTTATTAAAGTTCAGCATGTCCGCCTTTTCCATACATTTATGCCATGGAATTATCATTGGTTTTATTAGGTAAATCGGGCTTAAGGGTATCAAACCTCTGCCTAGGAACAATGACCTTTGGAACCGAATGGGGTTATGGGGTTGATTTTCAGGAGTCCCGTTTGCTTTTTGAACGCTTTTTGGCTGCCGGAGGCAATTTTTTCGACACCGCCAACCGCTATACCGAGGGAAGCAGTGAACGCATTCTCGGGGCTCTAATTAGGGAGTTCGGGGTTCGAGACCAAGTGGTGGTTGCCACCAAGTTTTCTCTGCGCAGCGGCGAAGGCAAGCCGAACGACGGGGGAAACCACCGTAAAAATATGCTGCAATCGCTGGAAGGCAGTCTTAAGCGCCTAGGTACAGATTATGTAGATGTGTTTTACCTGCACGCTTGGGATTTTTCAATTGAGCCTGAAGAGTTGATGTTTAACCTGAATTTGCTTGTCCAATCCGGAAAGGTGCTGCATATTGCACTTTCCGATATGCCGGCTTGGGTTTTTTCAGCCTGCATGAGCATTGCCGGTGAACGCCATTACGCCAGGCCTGTGGCCCTTCAAGGCGAATACAGTCTGCTGACCCGCGATATGGAACGAGATATGATTCCTGCAGCCGCTCACTATCAGGTTCCTGTGTTGGCTTGGGGGACTTTGGCCGGTGGAGCCTTTAGCGGAAAATACCTTAAAGGAGAAACAGGCAGGGTACCGGAAAACAGCCTACGCCGCAGCGAAAGAGCCGTTCAGCTAACCCAAACCATTGTTGATGAAGCCAATAAATTGGGCGTGGAACCCATTTGTCTGGCCCTTGCATGGACGCTTCAGGCGCCTGGTCAATTAATACCTATTGTAGGTGCAAGAAATGCAGCCCAATTGGAACAAACCCTCCCTGCTATGCGGCTAAAAATCCCCGCAGAAGTATTGGCTACCTTAGATTCAGCCTCGGCCTTACAATATGGTTTTCCCCATGATTTTCTTCGCGGGGAATTAATAAGGCAATTGCAGTTCGGTGCCTTACATCCTCAATTCCCTATTCCTGATGTGTATCGCCAAATCAATTAAGGCATGTCCCGGTTAAAAATAGATTTGCCCGAATCTTGGCATTTTGAAACCCAAATCCCGGTCCGAATTACCGACTTAAATTACGGAGGTCATGTGGGAAATCAACATTTTTTGACCTACATGCATGAAGCCCGTGTTCAATGGTTAAATCAACAAGGTTGGTCTGAAATGAATGTAGAGGGAGTAGGAATAATTATGGCCGATGCCGCACTGCGGTTTCGACGCGAGATTTTCCACGGCTCTACCATCCAAATTAAGTTGGCTGTTACCGAAATCGGTTTAAGCAACTTTATTCTTCTGTATGGTATGTTCAATGCGGCAACAGGTGAATTGCTTGGAAATGGACAAACCGGAATGGCATTTATGGATTATTCAACCCGAAAATTGGGAACCACCCCCTCGGCATTTAAAGCGAAATATGGACTATGAAATTTGGCTATTTGAATTATGGAAATGACCCTGCCGACAAACAAAGACGAATGTTTGTCTATCAACGTGCCGATGAGGCCGAGGATATGTTGAAACGCTGCTTGAACCTGGGAATAGATGCTCGATTGGAACAACGAGCAAAAACAGGTATTTGGCTTGTTGGCGTCCCTAAGTTGGAATTTGACCGTGCTTTTGATTGCAACGCACAGGTCAAAGCTGCCTCTAAACCCTACTTGATTGCTGATCGCCCTTTACGGATTTTCTTATTAACCATTTTTTTTATCGGCTTGGCTTTTGCTCTTACCGGTGCCATAGTTACAGCGCTTAAGGGTTGATTTTTTTTGACACAGTCCCGGTTCGATGTAAATAGGTTTGGTTTTGCGCAGTGCGAATTTTTGTTCGTTATCCTTGACAACTCCCCCCCATTCCTTTACCTTGCCGAATGAACAACACAAAACCTAAAGATCCCCGAAAACAAACCGGGGCCTCGGGCGAACAATTGGCTAAGATTTTTCTGGAAAGCAAAGGCTACAAATGCCTGCATCAAAATTGGTCAATGGGTCGGGGCGACATTGATTTGATTATGCAACACGAAAACACCTTGGTCTTTGTAGAAGTAAAAACCCGCTCAGCCCGTGTTCCAATCCATGATATGGGCCCGGGCAAAAAACAGGTCGCTCATTTGCATGAACTGGCCGAACGCTATTTGGAAAAATTCCCCCCTCAATACGAAGTACGGTTCGATTTAGTTTTTGTGAGCAGCCGATTCGGAGCCGCTGAAATTCTGCACATTGAGCATGGCCTGTCTGCTTGATTGCACCTCTTCACGAAAACCGTCCATGGTGTATGCCCCTTGCAAGGTGAAACCGCCCGAACGGGTGCGGGTAAGTCCACTTAAATAGGCCCCACAACCCCATTGTTGACCTAAATCATGGGCTAAACTCCGAATGTAGGTGCCTTTGCTGCAAACCACCCTGAATCGAAGCACAGGCGGCTCAAAACCCAACATTTCAAGTTCAAAAATTTCGATGGAATTGGGCATTAAACGCACTTCCCTGCCTTTTCGTGCAGATTTATAGGCCCGCTTTCCGTCTATCTTTTTTGCCGAAAAAACAGGCGGTGTCTGCCATTGTTCTCCTTTAAACTTTGCTAATGTGGCAAGTATTTCCTCCTGATTTGGCAACTCAATTCCATGCAGTAAATTCACCTCGGTTTCTAAATCGTAGCTGGCCGTGGTTCCCCCCAGCGTTATTTCAGCAATGTATTCTTTTTCGGCACCGGAATGTTCCGCCGATTGGCGGGTGGCTTTGCCGGTGCAAATGACCATTACCCCTTCGGCCAAGGGGTCTAAAGTTCCTGCATGCCCAACTTTTATGCGGGATTTCCCTCGGTCGGTTATGATTCCACGCACAAAACGTACCAAGCCAAATGAACTCATTTTGTAAGGCTTATTGAACACCAATACGGCACCTTCTCTAAAATAGGCATCTGTTAGCATGGTGTAAAGATAGGGTATGCAACAATCCCTATCTTTGAACAGTTCTTTTTCCTTTTAAAGCTGTCCAGCTTGCTCATTAAGCCCAACCCGCCAAAACCCCATTGACCTCTAAACCCTGATTTTCTTAATTTTAATTTTATTTCTGAACATCCATGGACTTTTTTGACAAGCTGTTTTCTCAACCGATTTTTATTGCCATAGCCGTTGGACTGTTGGCCTTATTGTTGTATTACATTCTGAAGAAGTTGATTAAGTTCATCCTAATTGTGTTGATTGCCATTGGTGTGTTTTTGGCCTATGTTCATTTTAAAGGCGGAGATGTACGGCAAACCATTAACCGGGGCAAGGAAAAGGCAAGCGGATTGTTGGATTCGTTGAAAAATTAGTTTTTTATCTCATTTTTTCGATTTGAGGCACTGCGGTAGGGATTGACCCGGGTAGCACGCAAAGCGGCAGGCCCAATGCCACGCGCGCTGCGGAGGCGACTTTAGGAGCCCCCGCAAAGCCGCTGTGGCATAGGCCTGCCGATGCGTACTACCGGGGAAAGCCCGCAACCGCCCCCCTTATTTTATTGCTGAAAATTTTGTTGAGCAATCTTGCCAACTGCGGGTTGCAATTTGAAGGCCCGTAAAAATCATGTACCTTCGAGGCTATGGCTGTGAACCGATTTGGACGACTGCTTACTTTGACCACTTTTGGTGAATCGCATGGACCTGCAGTTGGCGGCGTTCTTGACGGCCTGCCGGCGGGGATGCCGATTGACCTGAAATTGGTGGAAGAATGCATGAACCGGCGGCGGCCAGGCCGAAGTCCTTATGCCTCGGCACGCAGCGAAACCGATGCTGTTGAATTTCTGTCGGGCATGTACAATGGCTTTACCTTGGGCAGCCCGCTGGCTTTTTTAATTCGGAATACCGATGCACGCCCCAACGATTATCAAGCCTTGGAAACGGTTTTTAGGCCGTCGCATGCCGATTTTACCTATGCGAAAAAGTATGGAATTCGTGACCCCAGAGGCGGCGGACGCTCCTCGGCCCGCGAAACTGCAGTGCGTGTGGCTGCCGGAGCCCTGCTTTTGCCCTGGTTGAATCAACAGGGAATTTCCATTTTGGCTTATGTCGAGCAAATTGGTCAACACCGTTCCCCAATTCAGCCGTACACCGCCGAACAGGTTTACAACAGTCCTGTGCATTGTCCTGAGCCTGAAACGGCAAACAAAATGATGCAGGCCATTGAAATGGCCAAGTCGCAGGGCGATAGTTTGGGGGGAACCATCCGTTGCCGTATATTCGGTCTTCCGGTGGGTTTGGGTGAGCCGGTGTATGCAAAATTTCATGCGGACATCGGCAGCGCTATGCTTTCAATAAATGCGGTGCGTGGATTGGAATGGGGAGAAGGATTCGACATGGCCGGCCGCCCGGGTTCAGAAACAAACGATGCATTTGTGCCGGGCGATTCGGGCATTGAAACCCGAACCAACCATTCGGCAGGGGTGCAGGGTGGAATTACCAATGGAATGCCGGTGTATTTTCGCCTGGCCTTTAAGCCAACCTCGACCATAGCCCGGCCCCAGCAAACCGTAAACGAAAAAGGCGAAGCCGTTACCCTGAGTGCCGCAGGCCGCCACGACCCTTGTGTGGTGCCGCGGGCCGTTCCGGTGGTTGAAGCCATGGCTGCCCTGGTGGTGGCCGATCATATTTTAGCCTCGAAGGCCTACGCCAACCTTTGGAACACATGAAAAAAAGATTGAACCTGCCTCTTTACCAAAAAATACTGATTGGCATGCTGTTGGGCTTGCTTTATGGTTGGATTTCCGTTCAGCAGCAATGGCAGTTTTTTACTTTCAACTTCATTCAACCCCTGGGCGATGCATTTATGCGGCTTCTGCAATTGATAGCAGTGCCTTTGGTTCTGGCATCGCTGGTTACAGGTTTGGCTCAAATTAAAGACATTGCCAGCCTGGGCAGAATGGGCATTCGCACCCTTATTTTGTTTTTAACCACCACCTTTCTGGCTGTGGCCATTGGGTTGGGAATTGCCAATTTGGTTCAGCCCGGCAACCGGCTTCCTGCCGATGTTCGGGCCGAACTTCAGAAAACCTATACCGGCACTCAAACCGGCAGTTCCGCGGCTTTAACCGGGCAAAAGGCCATTGAGGAACAACCTGTCCTTCAATTTTTGGCCGATACCATACCCAAAAACATTTTTTCCGCAGCTTCCGACAACAGCAACATGCTGCAGGTTATTTCATTTGCTTTGCTTTTGGGCTTGGCTTTGGTGCTTCTGCCCGAAAAAGAAGGTAGGCCATTGCTGCGCTTTTTTGAGTCGCTCAATTCGGTGGTTTTGAAAATGGTTGACCTGATTATGGCTGCTGCCCCCATTGGTGTAGCCGCTCTTATGGCTTCGGTCTTGTCCAGCTTAGCCGGAAACACCTCGGGTGCCCTGGATTTGTTGTTGGCCCTGGGTACCTACGCTTTGTGTGTGATTGGCGGGATTTTCTGCCTGCTTTTTGTTTTAAATCCGTTGGTTTTATTGATTTTTTCCAAGAAATTTAAACCAAAAGATGTGCTCTTTTTCTACAAATCCATTTTTCCGGCACAATTGCTTGCCTTTTCAACCAGCAGTTCTGCAGCTACTTTGCCCTTGACTTTTGAACGGGTGGAGCAACACTTAAAAATCAGACCCAGGGTAGCGGGCTTTGTTTTGCCATTGGGAGCCACCATCAATATGGATGGAACTTCGCTTTACCAAGGCGTGGCAGTCGTTTTTATAGCCCAGGCCTTCGGATTGGATTTAAGTCTTTTGGATCAACTTACCCTGCTGTTTACCTCGGTTTTGGCTTCCATCGGCTCGGCCGCTGTACCCGGAGCGGGCATGGTGATGCTGGTTATTGTTTTAAAATCGGTGGGAATGGATCCTGCGGGAATTGCCTTAATTATTGCCCCCGACAGGTTGTTGGATATGTTCCGAACAACGGCCAATGTAACCTCTGACTGCATGGTGGCCTACATTGTAAACAGCCACGAAAAAGAAGATTAATATGACATCTGTAAAAGCACGAGCCATGGTATTAATGCTCAGGGGGCTGCGCAAGGCCGTTCACCCTGAAAATATGTCGGTAGAGCAGTTGCGCAGGGGTTTTGAGTTGTTGATGTCGCGCTTTCCAATTCCGGCGGGGGTACAGGTTCAAAAGAGGACAGAATTGGGAATGCGTGGCTGGAGCATTCAACCCGAGGTATTGTCGAGTTCCGGTTGCATATTGTTTTTGCACGGGGGTGCCTACGCCATGGGTTCAGGTCGTACCCATGCCTCATGGGTGGCACAGTTGGCATTGAATTCGGGTTGCCGGGTTTTTATGCCCGATTATCCGTTGGCGCCTGAGCAGGCTTATCCGGCGGCCATTCAGAAATTGAGCGAATGGTTGGTGGCATGGTCTGCCGAGCAAAATCAGTCTTTTGTTTTGGCGGGCGATTCGGCCGGCGGGGGACTGGCGTTGGCCCTGCACCACAGCTTGCTGGCCCAAAATCGGTTTGGGGGCCGTGCCTTAACGCTGTTTTCGCCTTGGGTTGATTTGCGTCCGCTGCAGCCCGAGGCATTGGCTATGCAAGCGCATGATGCTTATATTCATGCGGCCGATGTAGAGCGCTTTGCCGAGCTGTACGCCGCGGGGCAACGCGATAATCCTGCGGTGTCGCCCATTTTGTGGGCCCATAAAACCCGGGCGGCAGTGTGGCTGCATTATTGCTCAAACGAGCTGTTGGCTTTTCAGTGCAGCCAACTTGTTCAAATATGGAACAGCGTTGGGCTGCAGGTAGAGCAGCAGGCATGGCAGGGGCTGTTCCATGTTTTTCAGGCCACGGGAAACTGGCTTCCCGAGTCGGAGAACTCACTGTTGTCGGCGGGGCGATTTATTCAAAAAGCGTTAAATGATTGACAAACAGGTGTTTTTTGGGCGCCTAATCCCGCTTTCACCTGTAGTCGGCTTGCCCAAGCCTGCGTAGCCCGGGGCTGTGGTGGCTCCCGGTGGTCGCCTCCTCGCCCCGGCTTCGCCGGGCTTGGTCGGCGCCGCCTGCCGGTTCAATCGGGGGCGCGGCCCCTCGTTGCGGTTGCGGTTTTAGTGAGAAAGGTCATCGGTTCTCAGCAATCTTGTAACGCTAATTTAACATTCATCCGGGTAGTTTTTTTGATTCCGGAACGCAAAAAAAGCGTACATTTCGGTATGAAGCGTTTGGTTTTTGTACTTGCATTGCTGCTAAACGCCGGCTTCCTCTATTTTTTTGAAATAGGGGTTTCAGAGGTGCCGGCCTTCGGAAAATTGCTGCATCCCGGCAAGGGTCTGGTCCATAGTCTCAGGGAGCCGGAGTACTTTTCCATCCCTGAAAACATAGAACAGCAATTGCTGGCCCCCGCTGAAATAGGGTTTGATTCCCGCCGTATTCCTTACATAAAAGCTGAAAATTCCCGCGATTTGTATTTTTTGCAAGGCTATGTTACTGCCCGGGCCCGATTGTGGCAAATGGATTTTCAAACCCGGTTTGCCTCAGGTCGGCTTTCTGAAATTGTAGGCTCAAAAGCCCTTGCACTGGACATGGAGCAACGGCATAAAGGCATGACTTTTGCTTCGGAACAGGCCTTATTGGCTTTTGAAAACGACCCGGAAATGAAAATTGTTTTAGACGCCTATACCAAAGGTGTGAATGCATGGATTGAATCGTTGAATTATGCCGATTACCCCCTGGAATTTAAACTCTTGAATTATTCCCCTGAACCTTGGACAAACTTCAAGAGTGCCCTAATGCTCAAATACATGGCCGATTTAATGACCGGAACCACCTACGACATGGAACTGGGTTGGGTGCTGCGCAATTTGGGCATTGATTTTTTGGAACAATGGTACCCCGATCACAACCCGTTTCCTCAAGCCGCCGTTCAACCTCTGACCCTTGACACCAACCCCGAAAAGGCCGTTCAACCCCTTGATTTTGACCGATATTTTCCTTGGTTTAGCAGGCCGGTAGCCGTAGATTCCAATCAAGGTCTGGGCAGCAACAACTGGGCAGTTCACGGAAGCAAAACCGAAACAGGAAAACCACTTTTGGCGAACGACCCACATTTACCCTTGAACTTGCCTTCCATTTGGTACGAAATAAATTTGCAGGACAAAGACCATCGGGTTCACGGGGTTAGCCTGCCCGGCACTCCTACCGTAATTATTGGATTTACAAATGCCACCGCTTGGGGAGTAACCAATGGAACCGTTGATGTTAAAGACTGGTTTGTGCTGGAACTCGATGAAAACAAAACCGGCTATAAAGTTGATTCCGATTGGAAGCCCTTGAAATTTAGGCCCGAGATGATTGGCATAAAAGGACAGAATCCTGTCGAGTTTAAAGTGCCTTACACGGAATTCGGCCCGGTAGTAGATACCGATACCCTGATTCAAAACAAGCGTTTCGGTTTGGCTTTTGCCTGGACCGGTTTTGAGCCCTCGAATGAACTGCGAACCTTTTTTGGGTTAAACCGCAGTAAGACCATTAAGGATGTTGAAAAAGCCTTGGAATCCTTCAAATGTCCGCCCCAGAATTTTGTGTATGCCGATAACGCCGGAAATATAGGAATTTGGCAAAAAGGATATTTCCCAAAGCGACTGCCGGGTTATGGCCGTAACCTGGGCCAACCCATGGCAGGCAAAGCCCCCTGGAACGGCAGCGTTCATGATTCATTGACTCCTCATCGTACAAATCCAAGCCAAGGTTTTGTGTTTTCTGCCAACCAACATCCTTTTGGACAGCGCAGCCCCTATTATTACACTGGTAGATTCGAGATTTGGAGGAACTTGCGGATATTCGAGCGCCTGTCTGCCACCCAAAAATCCGGCATGAAAACCATGGCTGAACTGCAACTGGACAACCACTCCCGAGAAGCCTCAACCCTTTTGCCCGTAATGCTGAATTGCTTGCCCAAAAAATCGGTCTTTACCAAGCAATTGGAACAGTGGAATGGAAATTACGCCGACACAAGCAAAATGGCGCTCTTTTTTGAGCTTTGGTTGAAAAAAACAATGGCCGAAGTATGGCCTGAAATTGACGAAAAGATGGCAGTGTATCCTCAATCTTGGTTGTTGTTGGAAGCATTGCAGCCGAATGGATTTGAGGGATTACCCCTGCATTTGGATTCTGCCAGGAGGCAAAACCAACGGCAAAAAGTGGTTTTGGCCTATAATGAGGCATTAAAGGAATACAAACCGGAGGCCTGGTATATGGCACGAGGCACCAAAATGAGGCATTTGGCGCGTTTGGAACCCTTTGGGTCGGGGCTCATTAAGCAGGGGGGCCACGGTTCGGCACCCAACGCCATGAAAACCCATAATGGGCCCAGCTGGAGGATGATTGTTAGTCTGGAAGACGCTGTTTGGGCCCAGGTTATTTATCCGGGCGGGCAATCGGGCAACCCCGCATCCATCCATTATTTGAACCAGTTAAGTACTTGGGAACAAGGAAAATACCATGTGGTAAGAATGGATTCATTGCCCGAATTTTTGCAAAAATGGACCTTTAAACCCAAATCAAAACAATGAAAACGGCGGTCTTTTTTTTGGGTGGAATCGCATTGCAATGGCTTGTGGCTCAATTTCTGCCTTATGGGTATCTGAGCTTGGTGTTGGCCATGGTTTGGTCTTTTTTTTGGAATCCTTCGGCCTGGCTGCAGTTTTTAGGAAGTTTTTTGGCCACCGGTTTGGCCTGGGTTTTATCCTTGCCATTGTTGCAGCAAAAAAGGGCTTTTTTGTTTTACGAACAATTGGAAAACATTGTTGCGGGCCAAGGTTTTTCCGGCTTTGGATTGCTGGGCAGCGTTTTTTTGCTTGGGGCCTTGTATGGGGTTTTAGGGGGTTGGTTGGGAAGTGGAATTCGAGGCTTATTTTTGAAAGTAAAGAAGAAATCAAGAGGCTTTGGGCATCCCTTGATTCGGCGTTGAGGTAGAAAGGTTGAGTTTAGAACTTTGAGCAAAAGACTTGGGTTTGAATTTTCGGAGGTTGTAAAAGCACAGCGCAGATGCTGTCGAATCCATCGTGTTTAGGTTCAACCCCATTCTTTGTGAACGTTGCGGACTTTAAGAGTACTCCTTTATGTGGGTTGGCATTGGATGTTGTCAGGCCCTGCGGCAGGGATTGAACCGGGTAGCACGCCAGGGTGGCCGGGCCTGGCCCGCGAGGCGCGGAGGCGACTTTAGGAGCCAACGCAAGCCCGCTGGGCCAGCCCCGGGCAACCGCGGCCTACCGGTGAAAGCCCGCAGCCGCCCTAAAAAACAAACCAAATTAAGCCCTTTTTTTGCTGTTATTCCATGTCAACCGGGTCCGGAGCCTGCTCTTGAATTGGCTCGGGATTTTCCTCCTCGGGCTTTGCATCGTCCAATGGCAAATCAAATTCCTGCTTTTGCTCGCGCAAATACTCCGGATCGGAGTCCTGAATAAGCGGCCGTTCCTTACCCTCTTCCGATTCCGGATTGTTCTTGCCTGTTGCCAATTTTCGGTTGGCCGTTGAGCGTTTGAACAAATCGCCCCAGGTTTCAAAATCGCGCTGATAGCTAAGTCCCATGCCTTGGGTGTAAGGAACAGAGTTTTTCAACAGGTTAAACTCGTTGCTTCGGTTAAATGCCCGAATGCGAAGCCTTCCATTGTCGGTGGCTTTCACTTCGATGTTTACATTGCCAACCACAGAATTTTGGTTGCTGCCTGAGTTTGAAGAGTTTCCGCCAACCCCCAAATCGGTATTCACCAGAACACGGTTGTTGAACAATTGAGTTTGCAGGCCCACCATAACCCGTTCGGATCTATTTTGCTCACCTGCCTGATAATCCAGATTGATGTTCACATCTTGGGTAACTTTTCCCAACCAGTTGTTCAACTGTCCGCTCAATAAGCTAAGGGAGTTGCTTCCCAAACCGGACGCGGCCAGGTTGCTGCCAAAACGCGAGGAGCCAATGGATTCAGGGGGTAAAAAGGAATTGATGATGAGCAAGGAAAAAACCTGGCGGTTGATTTCTTCCGGGCTGTTCAAAACGGAGCGCACCAGGGCTTTGGCCGATTCATCTTCGTCGGGCAGGCTAAGTCCGAAACCAATTTTGGGGTCAATGAGCAAACCGCTGAGGCTGAGTTCCGAAAAAATTCTACTGGCTCGACGATACCGTTCTGCTTCAGAGTCGGAACTTAAAAAGGGCGAAACCAGCGGAAACAAGGAGGCCCTGGCAGGGTGAATTGCGGTTGCGTTTATTTGGGCGGCCAAGGGATTGCCCGACCACAAAACGGTGCTTCCGGGTTTTATCACGAAGGGCTTGTTTACCAAGTTTGAAAGGGTAAACAGGTAGTTGCCCCGTTCAATGGTGAAAGCTCCTTCCATAAAGAATTTATCCTTTAAGTCAACCAGAAGTCTCAGGTTTTCGCTGCTGCCATAGGCGGTAAGTACATCTCCGACGGTTTCATCAAAAATGACTCTGTACATAGCGTCTTTATGGCTTCTTAGGTTTAAATCAACGGTCAGGTTGTAATCGGCCTGCTTTTTCTTGATTTTTTTCCGTCCGTTTATTGAAGGCATGCCTGAGTCGGCAATGGCAGGTTCTACGAATCCAACAAAGGTGTTTTCGGTGGCCGAGGAAGAAGAGGCGATGGGCAAGTTGATTTGAGTGCCCTTGCCCAGTTCTACAAAAGCAGAAACCGTAAGGTTGTCAAGCGGTCCCCGAATCTGAACGGCTTTTTTGGTGGTGCGGGGCAGCATATCCTGGCTGGTTACCACTGCCTTGCCGTAAAATTGCTCGTTGTCTTTTGCCCGGGTATTCATTACCTGAAGTTGTTCAATGCGGTCAATAGAAATGTTCAGTTCCATGTTTTGAAAGGCTTCATGGAAAAGCAAACCAATCAGGTGGCCCCGGCCTTGAGCGTCATCGGTAATTTTTACGTCCGGAAGAACCACCGAACGGTTGGTTAAAATAATGGCTTGCTTTTGAAAATCCAGGTTAAATGGGCTGTTCAAAAAAGTAGGTACCACCCGGCATTGATCCAAATAAATACCTCCGTTGATTTCAGGGTCTTCGGCATCGCCCTTTACCAAAATACGGCCTGAAACAATTCCTTTGAGTTCATTTAAAGAACCTGCAAGCAAGGGCTGAAGGAATTTTAGGTCTAAGCCATTCAATTTCACGTCCAAATCCAACAGTTGTTTGGGTTGGAATGGCCTGATTCGGCTGTTTTTTATGCTCAGAATTTCTGTATTTGCCGAGCGTAAACTGGCGGCCAGTTCAATTTCGCGTTTTTGTTTCAATCCAAAGCCGCTCATCAAATCCAGATCGCCAAGCACTACCCCAAGCATGGCTAATTTTTTTACAGTGATGTTGGTGGCTATCAGGGGAAGGGAATCGCTTAGGGCTCTAAAAACAGTCAAATCACCTTGCAAAACACCATCAATGCCCATGGTTTTATTTGCAACAAATTCATTGGATATGGCCAAGGGGAATTGCCTGAATTGAATGTCTAACTTGTCGCTGTGCCGGGGGCCTGCCCGTCCTTGAATGCTAAGAATGGGTTCCAGGTTTTCGTGCAGCAACTGAAAATCTTCAAAATCAATATGATCGGCGAAAAACCGAATTTCAGCGTTTGGATTGATAAACCAAAGACTGTCTTGGTAGTAAAAATAGCTGTGGTCAAAAACCAGGGGAATCATGTTTGGGTCGTTGAAACGGGTATGGGCACGAATTCGGCCGGCGTTTACTTTTTTCCCGTTGTTGTTGAATCCCAGATTTACATACATGGAATCTTGAATAAAATCTGCATTCACAAATGCATTGTCCACTTCCATGCTGTCGCTAAGGGCAATTTTTTCGGTTTGCATAGAAAACCGTAAGGTGTCGCGGAAGGTATTCATGGCCATAGACAGGTTATGAATCCGGTTTTCTTTCCATTGAATACGGCCACTTTTTAAATTAAGGTGAATGTCGCCATCCTCGGCGTTGTAATTTCCATACAGCACCGAATTTGGATTGATTTGAAGGTCAGGAAAAAATAAATCTGTCAACGCATCGGGTTGTTTAAGCCGAAGCGAAAGGGTGAAATTTTGCCGGTTGGGTCCTTCAATTTGCACTTTTTTAAATCCGGTAGCGGGGCTCAGGCCGGCAATTCTATTTTGAATGTCGTTCCATAGGTTGGCCAGGGTAAACTGCCCTTCCAATTCAGCTTCAGCCAACTGAGATTCTATGGTCAACATCTTGCCTTGCCCTTTTTGCTCGGCTTGGATTAGTACATCGCCAAAAGAATGGATGGTCTCGGCCGAGCTCATGCGTAAATTTTCAAAGCGGAGTTCCCCAAGCAGCTTGTCCGGATTCAACCCTTTGGCTTTTACGTTAAGGATTGTGGAAATGTTCTGAATGGAATCACCCAACAAAATCCCCAGAGGAATTAAGTCGAGCCGCTCAATGTTGGCAATGAAATCCATGTCGGGTTCTTCGCTTCCAAAATCAATTCGGCCGTTAAAAAGCAGTTGTGCATGTGGGTCTTTAACATGAATGCGCCCGGTAAAGACCGAAGGCCCCATATCTGCGGTCAGTTCAATTTTTTGATAGGTGTAATTGTTGATGCCTACCTGATGAATAAATCCGTCAAAGGCAAGAAAAAAATCATCGCCGCCAAAGCCTTGACCACGTATTTGACCTTTGGCCGAAACCCGACCCAATACGGTGCTGTCTTTGACCAGCGGGCCTAAAAAAAGGTTGTCCAATTCCAGCATGCCCGAATATTCAGGTTTATCGCTGTTCAGGTTTTTCATGGATAGGCCGGCCGAAAAGTTCCCCAACCGGGTTTTGGCGCTTAGCTCGGTATTGAATGCGTTTAAATTGCCTTTTGCGTTAATTTTAAGTTGAATCAATCCTGCCAATTTCAGCTGCTCGGGAATCTGCACCGGGCCTCCGGCAAAAGCTGCAATTGGCAATTGCAACAAATCGGAATAACTGCTTTCAATGCGTGGAGCCTCCAGATTTAATTCCAGTTGAGCCGGATTTTCCAGGTTTTTCAGGTTCAGGTTTAGGCTTAGTCGGGTTGCGGCTCCGGTCGAGAGCATTAAGTTTTTGCTGCTTAAGTTATTAAGTGTTCCGGTGATATTGCCGCTGAGCCGTATTATTCCGACTGCCTTTTGCAGTTCAGGCATGAAAAAGCCCAAATAAGCCCATGGAAGCCGACTTTTCTTTAGCCGTACATTCCAGCGCACCCGATTAAAAAAATCATCAAAATCGGCCAAAGAATCATAGTTTAAGGCCAAATCGCCCGCCAATTCGCCTTCCCCCGCATTCAACCTGAAATCATGCAAGCTTATTTCTTTGGAACAAAACCTGATTTTGCCTGAAAGTTCAGCCAGAGAAAGCCCGCCATGCTCTTGGCTTCGAAAATGCTTCAGCCTTAATTCTATGGTATCCTGTTGAACGTTGAAATCTGAAACCAGGGCGTCTATGTTTCTAAACCACATGTTTTCAGGGTCAAAACTTCCGTTTTGGGGTATTTTTCTTCCTTTGGGGGCCAGCATAAACGAGGAATGATGCAAGTACAACTGCCCCAAGCTTATCTTTGGTGCCGCGGAACTGTCCCCGGAATTGGAAGGGGGAGCCAAGGCATCAATAAAACGCTGAAATCCTGTGGTTCCTGTTGAATCGCCAATCAGGTACACATGGGCCGTTTCCAACTGTATGTGAGGAAAAAAAACGGCTTTTGATGAAATTTTCGGCCAATGTGCCTGAAGGCAATGGATGGAGGCAATGGTATCGCCCTGTAAATCTAAAAGCAGAACGTTTTGCAATTCCAAATCTGAGAAAAACCGAATGCGCAAGCGGTCAATTTCAACATGGTTTCCCGTTTGACTTTCGATGTAATGGGCCAGTTTATGGCCCAACCACCGTTGAATCGAAGGCAATTGAACAAAAAAAACAGGCGATACCAATATTGACAGCAGGGAAAGGGGAATCCACCAAAACCAACGCCGTTTGCGCTTTTTCAGCGGTGCTGACTCGATTTTGGTCGGACTCATAGCTCAAAGGTACAACCCAAACGCGGTATCTGATGGGGAATTATGTATTTTTGACATGCCGGATTTTTGGGGGTTTAGTCCGGTTTCAAAAAAAATTAGGACTGCCTGGGCAAAGGCATTCTGGCCTGAGCCTGGTCGGCATGGCTTCCAAACAAACCTTGCTGCATTTTCCAGTAGGCCGCAGCCCCAATCATGGCCGCATTGTCGGTGCAATAGCTAAGCTTTGGAATCCGCAGTTCAAGGCCCTGTTCCCGGGCATAAATTTCAACGCGTTCGCGCAATCTGCTGTTGGCACTTACTCCACCGGCCAGCACCACCCGCGGCAACGAGGTGTAGCGCTGTGCTTCTTCCAGTCCTTTCATCAATACATCAACGATGGCTTCCTGATAATCGGCCAACAAATTGGCCATGCCTTGTTCTGTTTCAGGTATGCCGTTTTTTTGAATCCAATAGAGCAGGCTGGTTTTTAAACCGCTGAAGCTAAAATGCATGGGTTCCACTTTAGGAAGCGGAAATCGGTGATTGCCAAGAATTCCCTGGCTGGCCATGCGGTCAACAATCGGTCCGCCGGGGTATTCCAGTCCCAGCAGTTTTGCTCCTTTGTCAAAGGCTTCGCCGGCGGCGTCGTCTTTGGTTTCTCCCAGCAGGCGAATGTTCAAAGGATTTTCGGCCCAAACCAATTGACTGTGGCCACCCGAAACGGTTAAACACAAAAAGGGAAATTCAATGCTTGGGCGGTTTTGGCAATCGGCACCTTCCAGGGTAAGCGCAAGCACATGGGCTTCCATGTGGTTTACAGGAATCAGGGGAAGGTTCAAACTTAGAGCCAGGCCTTTGGCAAAAGAGGCTCCTACCAGCAGTGAGCCCAACAAACCGGGCCCCTGAGTGTAGGCAATACATTGAATATCAGATATATTCATGCCTGAAATTTTCAAGGCTTTTTGCACTGCGGGAACAATATGGGCTTGATGGGCCCGGGACGCCAGTTCGGGAACCACACCTCCAAATTCGGCATGAATTTGCTGCGAAGCGGTTACGTTCGAGCGAACGCTCAGTCCTTTCAAAACGGCAACAGAAGTATCGTCGCAAGAAGATTCAATGGCCAAGATAACCGGTTGGTGAGCGCTCATGCCCAAAAGTACGGAATTAAGCGGCTGTAGTAGGGTTTTTCAAAAGGGGCCGGGAACTTGTAATATTGGGATGTAGGTAGAATTGGGGCGGCTACGGGCTTTCACCGATAGTCCGCAGTTGCCGGGCGGGGTGGCAGCGGGCTGCGGTGGCTCCCGGGGTCGCCTCCTCGCCACGCGCCACCTGCCGCCGGCAACTTTGCGGGCTATCCGGGTTCAATCCCTGCCGCGGGCCAACTCATTCAAAATCAAGGCTCTTTTTTGCCTAAAACCTTAATTTACCGCGAAAAAAATTATTGGCCGATGAAACTTTGAGCAGGAAAACCGATTCGGTGCATAAATTGACACCCTTGTTTTTTCCCGCCGTTCTCTACTCAACCGGACATATTGAAAACCAATAAGGACCATCGTGGGTTACCGAAATTAGAATTTTTGCTGCTGCTTTTTGAATATAAGGGCGGCCATTCAAGGCCTTGGAATAGTTTTTTGGAAGCCAGCGGAAAATACCATACGAGTTTGGCAAGCAATACGACAAAAAACCGGCATGGGATTTCATGTATTTTAGTTCCAACACCCTTTTGCCGTTTTGAAACTCAACCAGTGCCGAATGGTTTTGGCATTCCAGAATGTTGAATTGCCTTGGATAAAAGCGGAGGGGTTGCACCGGGTCGGGAAGTGCTTTCCATGCGGCTTCTTTTAGCGACCAGGCCAGGGCAGGAATTAAGGTGGAATGGGCTTCAGGGCAAACCCGAAGAGCTTGCCGGCCTTTTGGATTCAACCAACCTGATGGGTAAGAGGGGAGGTGAAAAAAATCTATACCGGGAATCATTTCCCGGTTAAGCTGTAAATCAGTTGCAGGGCATCGCCTACTGTTTTTAATTTCTCGGCATCTTCGTCTTCAATGCGTATGTCGAAGGCTTCTTCCACATCCAGCACCACATCAATCATGTGGGCTGAATTGATTTTTAGGTCGCGCAGAAAATCCGATTCCTCGGTAACGCTTTCCAGCAATTCCGGTTCAGGCAGGTAAGGCTTAATGATGGCCATTAATTGACCATGCAAATCGGTATGAGGCATGCTGTGGATTTATTTTTTAGTTACAGGGCCCGATAAAAAAGATAAGTAGGAAGACAGGCGGGCTTTCAAGGAATGCCGATGCACTACCTGATCCAGAAATCCATTTTCAAGCAAAAACTCAGACCGCTGAAATCCTTCGGGCAATTCGGCTTTAATGGTTTCTTTAATCACACGGGGTCCTGCAAACCCAATCAATGCATTGGGTTCGGCGATGTTCAAATCGCCCAACATGGCAAAGGAGGCCGTTACTCCACCCGTTGTTGGGTCGGTCAGTACCGAAATATAGGGTAAACGCGCTTTGGAAAGCAGGGAAAGTTTGGCCGAGGTTTTTGCCATTTGCATCAGAGATAGGGCTCCTTCCATCATGCGGGCGCCGCCGCTTTTGCTTATCAGAATAAAAGGCTTTTTGTTTTTAATGCTGTGGTTAATTCCCCGGGCAATTTTTTCGCCCACAACAGAGCCCATGCTGCCACCAATGAATTTAAAATCCATGCAGGCAATCACCACCATTTTGCCTTCCATTTTTCCGTAGGCTGTTTTAATGGCATCTTTCAAACCTGTACTTTCAATGGCAGATTTAATGCGGGCAGGGTAGGGTTTGCTGTCGGAAAAATTCAGTGGGTTTGCTGAGGTCATGTTGGCGTCGAGCTCTTTAAATTTTCCTTCGTCGAAGAGCAAAGAAAAATATTCATCGCTGCCGATGCGTTCATGAAAGTCGCAAGAAGGGCAAACCCACCAGGCTTTTTCATGGTCTTGGGTAGGTATGATTCCTTTGCAGGCAGGACATTTATACCAAAGGCCCTCGGGTGTTTCTTTCTTCTCTGCGGTCGAGGTTAGAATGCCCTCTTTGGTTCGTTTAAACCACATATGCGTTATGCTTAAGCAAGGGTAATTTCAGGGCTAAGGTACACATCTTGTATGGCATTTAGAAGTGCAACCCCATCCTTCATAGGTCGTTGAAAGGCCTTGCGTCCTGAAATTAAGCCATGGCCACCGGCGCGTTTGTTGATGACTGCGGTGGCCACTGCCTCGGCCAAATCGCTTTCGCCGGAAGAAGCTCCGCCTGAATTTATCAAGCCAATGCGGCCGGAATAGCAGTTTATTGCCTGATAGCGTGTAAGGTCAATAGGGTGTTCTGAACTTAGTTGTTCGTACACATTTTTATGGGTTTTTCCGAAATTAAGGGCAGTGTAACCTCCGTTGGTATCCGGCAATTTTTGCTTGATGATGTCAGCTTGAATGGTAACCCCTAGGTGATTGGCTTGTCCGCTAAGGTCGGCGGCGGTGTGGTAATCAATTCCGTCTTTTTTAAAGGCTGAATTTCGAAGGTAACACCATAAAATGGTGGCCATTCCCAATTCATGTGCACGTTCAAAGGCTGCGGCAACCTCAACCAATTGCCGCTTGCTTTCTTCCGAGCCAAAGTAAATGGTGGCACCAACGGCAACGGCACCTAAGTTCCAGGCCTCGTCCACCGAACCAAATGAAATTTGGTCAAACCCGTTGGGATAAGAAATAAACTCGTTGTGGTTTAATTTTACAATAAAGGGAATTTTATGGGCATAGCTTCGTGAACATGCCGCCAGCACCCCAAAGGTAGAGGCAACGGCATTGCAGCCGCCTTCCATTGCCAATTTCACAATGTTTTCAGGGTCAAAATAGGCGGGATTTGGTGCAAAGGAAGCTCCGGCACTGTGCTCAATGCCTTGGTCAACGGGCAGAATCGAAACATAACCGGTGTTGGCCAGGCGCCCATGTCCGTAGATGGCTTGCAGGCTTCGCAACACCTGTGGATTGCGGTTGCTGTTGCCAAAGCTGCGTTCTACGAAATCCGGACCGGGAAGATGCAGGTGTTCCGTTGGAATGGTTTGGCATTTGTGGTCTAAATAATAGGAGGCTTTTTCGCCCAACAATTCTGAAAGGGTATTCATGCTTGAATTTTTGGCTGTTGCAAAAGTAAGATTTTCGTGGAATTGTTTATGAAAAGAAGTTGGCTTTAGGAATTGAGATGGCCGGCGCCCCGGGCGAACCGGCACAAGGCGCATTCAAGGCCTATGGGATGTGCAGGCTGCGGAGGCCCGACTTTAGGAGGGACCCCGCAAAGCCGCACAGCCCAAGGCCTTGAAAAGCCGCGTACAGGTGAGCACGGGATTAGCGCCCCCAAAAAAACAAACCATCACAGCAGAGAGCCTTTGCTACAATTTTTGGAGGAACTGCTGAAACAGGTAGCGCGAATCATGGGGGCCCGGGGCGGCCTCAGGGTGGTACTGCACCGAAAAAACCGGCAAATGCCTGTGCCGCATGCCCGCCACCGTGCCGTCGTTCAAATGCCGGTGCGTGAGCTCCATGTCGGGATGCTGAAGAAGGCCTTCCAGCTGAACGGCAAAACCGTGGTTTTGCGAAGTAATTTCGCCCTTTCCGCTGTTTAAATTCAACACAGGATGGTTTAGGCCCCGGTGCCCATTTTTCATTTTAAAGGTCTGCAAGCCCATGGCCAAGCCTATTATTTGATGCCCAAGGCAGATGCCGAAAACCGGCTTTTTAAACTGTATTATCTTCTTAGTCAATTCAATAGCCTCGGTAAGCGGCTCGGGGTCACCGGGCCCGTTGCTCAGCAAAAAACCATCGGGATTCCATTCCAACAGGGTTTCAAACGGAGTGCTGCTGGGGAACAGCCGCACCTCGATTCCTGCTTCGGACAACAACCGGGCCATGGAGTCTTTGAAACCGAAATCAATTAGCGCCACGCGCTTGCCCGAGGCGGCAGAGTAGGGGGTAGGCTCCGAAACGCCTGCCAGAATTCCCAGTGCCTGGCCGTTCATGCCGGGGGTAGAGTTAAGCATGGATCGGGCCTGGTCTAAATCCATGTTGTTGGTGCTTAGCAGGGCATTCATACTGCCGGCGCTGCGCATTTTTTGCACCAGTTTTCGGGTGTCGATGTTGTGCAAAACAGGGATTCCGGCGTTGCAAAGCCAATCGTTCAGGGGAAGGCAACCGGGGCGGTCGCCCGGAGCATTGCCCGAGAAATTCCGGCAAACCAGGGCCTGAAGGGTGGGCCTGGGGCTTTCTTGTTCGCCGGGTAAGGTGGCGTAATTTCCTATGTGAGGGCTGGTCATCACCAAAATTTGCCCGCCGTAGGAAGGATCTGAGAAAGTTTCTTGGTAGCCCGACATGGCCGTGTTGAAGCAAATTTCACCGGTTTTGGAAAGGCTTGCACCGGCCGACAGGCCGTAAAAAACGCTGCCGTCTGCCAGCAATAAAAAACCGGTATTCAGCTTCAAGGTTTCAGTAATCATTCCGAATTGCGGGTGCTTAGTTTAAAGGCAGGATGTTGGATTATTGGGATTCAGAGTTTTTTAATTAAAAATCAAAATTCCATGTAAAACAGAACAAAGTGGTTTGCAAAAATAAGAAACGTTGAAAGAATGGCCGAAAGAATAAAAGGGCCTTGATCTAAAATTATCAACAGGTTTTTAGGGCTTGGGCTAAGCTAGGGAATGCCTTAAAGCCAAAGCCAAGCCGATTGAAAACTGCTTTTGCAAGGAACTGTTTCGCTTTTTTAAGAGTTGGCAGTGCCTGCGTTTCTGCCGCATTTCGTAAACTTGTGCAAAACCTTTCAGCCTTTGATTATGGAAGTAATACGCACCTTGAACCTGACCCGTAATTTTGTGCTGGGAAAGGAGCTCATCCATGTTTTGAAAGGCATTGACATTCAGATACAAAAAAATGAATATGTGGCATTTATGGGGCCTTCGGGCTCCGGAAAATCAACCTTTATGAACATCATCGGCTGCCTGGATTCGCCCACGTCCGGTGAATACCGGCTGAATGGAACCAATGTGGCCGGGTTAAACGACAATCAGCTTGCTGAAATTCGCAACAAAGAAATTGGATTTATTTTTCAGACATTCAATTTAATGGCTCGGTATTCGGCCCTAGAAAATGTGGCTTTGCCTTTAATTTATGCCGGAGTGCCAAAATCCGACCGGCTAAAACGGGCCAAGGCTGTGTTGGAACAAGTGGGATTGGGCGACCGCATGAAGCACAAGCCCAACGAGCTTTCCGGGGGACAGCGGCAGCGGGTTGCCGTGGCAAGAGCCCTTGTGAACAATCCCACCATTTTGCTGGCCGACGAGCCCACAGGAAACCTAGACACAAAGACCTCGTACGAAATTATGGGTTTGTTTGAAGAACTGCATCAAAAAGGGAACACAATAATATTGGTAACCCATGAAGAGGATATTGCAAGGCATTCAACCCGCATAGTGCGATTGCGCGATGGACTGATTGAATCGGACGCACCGAACACTCCCGTTGCCCTTCGCATACCTGAGGAAGCATGAAAATTTATACAAAAACAGGAGATTCAGGAACTACGGCCTTGTTTGGAGGGGCACGGGTGCCTAAACACCACATACGCATTGAGAGCTATGGAACCTTAGATGAGTTGAATTCGGCTTTGGGGTTGTTGCGCAGTGGTTCGATTCCTTCGGATTTGGACGGATTTTTAATGGTGGTGCAGCAGGATTTGTTTGTTTTGGGCTCGCATTTGGCGGCCGAACCCGGAAAAGCGCATGGATATTTGCCCGAAATTGAATCGGGAGCTGTAGGGCGGATTGAGCAGGCGATTGATGCCATGGAAGCACAGTTGCCGCCATTAAAAAATTTTATTTTGCCCGGAGGTCATCCCCTGGCCGCTCAAGCCCATCTATGCCGTTGCATTTGCCGGCGGGCCGAACGTTTGGTGTGCCATTTGGCCGAATTGGAAACCACCTTGCCTGAAATAATACACTACTTGAACCGATTGTCCGATTACTTCTTTGTGTTGGCCAGAACCTTGAACCTGCGGATGGGAATACAGGATGTGGAGTGGAGACCTTGAGGGCTTGAGCTGCAAAAGAGGAAAAGGGCCGGGCTTCCGCTTTTTTGGTCTCGGAAGCCTTTTTGCATGGTTGTAGGTTACTCCATCAAATCTGCTTGTCGGGAAACAGCGGGAAAATACCGGTAAAGAAGATTAAGGAACAGCAGTAAGCGGACTTTTCATTAGTGAACCATTCTAAACACTTATTTGCAACCCGTCTTCGGCCAAGGCAATTGAATCGGGTAAGGATTGGCTTACCGATTCGTGCAAACCTAAGTAGTGGGAAATATGTGTAAAATAGGTTTGCTTTGCGTTAATGTATTCTGCCAAATTTATGGCTTCCTTCAAATTAAAATGCGAAACGTGGGGTGCAATGCGCAAGGCGTTTAAAACCAGTACTCGGCTGCCTTTAACCTTTTCTAATTCAGAAGGTTCAATGGCGTTTGCATCGGTGATGTAGGTTAAATCCCCAATTCGAAACCCAAGAACAGGAAGCCGGTGGTGCAATACCTGAATGGGAATAAATTCCAAATCGCCCACCATAAAGGGGCTGTTTTTGATGCGTCGAAATTCCAAATTGGGAACCCCCGGATATTTATGTTCGTCGAAGGCATAATGAAATTCTCGGCGCAGAGCTGTTTCAACCCGCTCGGTGCAATACAAGGGCATGTCTTGATTTTGCTTAAAATTAAAGGCACGAACGTCGTCTAAGCCGGCCACATGGTCTTTGTGTTCATGGGTAAAAACAACTGCATCCAACCGTTCAGGCTTTGCTCTTAGCATTTGTTGCCTAAAGTCCGGTCCGGTATCAATCACCACGGTGGTGGTTTCGGATTGAATCATAACGCTGCTGCGCAAGCGTTGGTCTCGATGGTCGAGTGAGGAGCATACTACGCAATGGCAGGCTATTACAGGCACCCCTTGCGATGTGCCTGTTCCCAAAAAAGAAAGCCGAATGGAACCTGCCTTTGCCATAGATTAGGCGTTTTGAGGTAGGGGTTTCCAGATTTTTTGGAGAACTTCCAGGGCATAATCCACGTCTTCGGTCTGGTTGAATCGGCTAAACGAAAAGCGAACGGCAGGTCTTCCATCCGGAGCGCCAATGTTCAAAAGCACATGGCTTCCTTTTTGAGAACCCGATGAACAGGCGCTGCCACCGGAGGCAGAAATTCCATGAATGTCTAATTTCATTAAGAACATTTCGGCATCGGGAGTGGGGGGAAGGCTTACATTTAATACAGTGAATAAATCGTCTTCTTCCATGCTTCCGTTGAATTCGCAATCCGGGAAAAGGCGTTTTAAGCCCTGTGCCATTTTCATTTTCAGGGAATAAATATGTTGGCGGTGTTTTTGCATTCCGTCGGTGGCCAATTCCAGGGCTTTGGCCAAGGCGGCAATTCCATACAGGTTTTCGGTTCCGGCACGTAAATTCCGTTCCTGAGCTCCACCTGTAATCAAAGGTGAAATTTTAACGCGGTCTAAGTTCACATACAGAAAACCGATTCCTTTTGGGCCATGGAATTTATGGGCTGAGCAAGCGGCTAAATCCACAGGCAAAGCATCGAAATTCAATTCGAAGTGCCCCATTGTTTGCACGGTGTCGCTGTGAAAAACAGCTCCATATTTTCGGCAAAGCTGCCCCACAGCCTGAAGGTCAATGCAGGTGCCAATTTCATTGTTGGCATGCATCAACGAAACCAAGCAACCCGGATGCTTTTGAAGGGCGTTTTCCAATTCAACCAAACGGTGTCGTCCCAATCGGTCGGGCTTTAACCAAGTGGCGCGAACTTTCCCTTCCGCTACCAATTCTTCAATGGTATGGGTTACAGCATGGTGCTCTATGGGCGAAGAAATGACATGTTTGATTCCCATTTGAGCTATGGTTTGGCGAATGGCCATGTTGTCGGCTTCGGTTCCACCGCTGGTGAAGAAGATTCTGGCGGGTTGGGTTCCAATGAGTTCGGCCACCCTACGCCGGGCTTTTTCCAGAATGGCCTTGGCTTCCCTGCCATGACCGTGAATGGATGAGGGGTTTCCATAGCAGCTCTGCATCAATTGAGTTATTTCCGAGGCCACTTCCGAGGCCATAGGAGTGGTTGCTGCATTGTCAAGGTATATTTTTTTCATTTTTTCTAGATTACAGAGTTCAGCCAATCATGGGCCTGTTTGGCATAAGCTTCGGCGGTTTCCAGTGTCCGTGCCTCGGTGTAAATTCTAAAAATTGGTTCGGTGTTAGACCTTCGGATGTGAATCCAACCCTCTTCTTTTTCGAACCACAATCCGTCAATGGTTAGTGGGTTTAGGTCTGATAACCGTTCGGCCAATTTTGCCAATAGGCTTTCGGTATTTAAATGTTGACCTGCATGAACCTTTGATTTTACCATTTCATATTTAGGGTACATGGCTTTTAAGTCTGACAGCCGAAGTTGATTTACAGCCAAGTGCGAGAGCAGAAGGGCGATGCCTGCCAGGGCATCGCGTCCATAATGCAAATCGGGCAAAATAACGCCACCGTTTCCTTCCCCACCCAGAACTGCACCAACCTCTTTCATTTTAGCCACGACGTGAACTTCACCCACGGCCGATGTGTAGCGTTGGCAACCGTATTTTTTGGCAATATCGCTTAGGGCTCGGCTTGACGACAGATTTGAAACTACAGGGCCAGGTTGTATGCCCAAGACATAATCTGCGATGGCTACCAAGGTGTTTTCCTCTCCAAAAAAGTCGCCGTTTTCGTCAACCAGTGCCAGTCTATCCACATCGGGGTCAACCACCACACCAAGGTGGACCGATTCTGCTTTAACCATTGTGCAATACGTGCTTAAGTGCTCGGGCAGAGGTTCCGGATTGTGGGGGAATTTTCCGGTTGGTTCTCCGTATGGATTGTGTATGTAAATAACACCTAATTTTTCGAGCAGTTTTGGTACAGCCACTCCGCCGCTGGAATGCACGCCATTCACCGAAACTCGAAACCGGGCCTTGCGAATGGCTTCCAGATTAACCAAAGGATGTTTTAAAATGGCATCAATGTGTTGGTCAATAAAATCGCCCGGCTGTAAAATGCTTCCAAGCCCTTGAATCGAGGCAAATAAGATGTCTGAAGGGTCAATGGAGAGCAAGGCCTGACCATCTTGGGCCGATAAAAACTCCCCTTTTTCATTCAGCAATTTTAAGGCATTCCACTCAACCGGATTGTGGGAAGCGGTTAGAATAATTCCGCCTTGGGCAGAATAAAATGGAACGGCCATTTCAACGGTGGGTGTGGTAGATAGACCTAAGTCAATAACCTGAATGCCCATACCAATCAAGGTTTGGCTAACCAGATTTGAAATCATGGGACCCGAAGGTCTGGCATCGCGACCAATCACCACCGAAATATTGGGTTGGGGATGCCTTCGTTGCAGCCATTGTCCATAAACCGATGCGAATCGAACTGCGTCGGTAGGGGTTAAATTATTGCCGGCTGCCCCACCTATGGTGCCCCGAATTCCTGAAACAGACTGAATAAGTGTCATAGCATTAAAGGTGCAAAATAAGGGTTTTGCTTTGCCTCAAAGATAGGGAGCGAGGTGGACATTCCCTATGAAAAAAGCCAAGGTTTTTGAATCGGGAATTCGTGCAAAAAAAGTCGGTTAATTCTAAAAACCACAATATTTGACTAAGTTTGCCTTTAACCTTCACAGCCATGTTTGACGATTTTGAGGATGACGATATAAATCAACTGTTGGAGCGGTTCCGCGAAGGGGTCCGCCGCAATGAATCGGTGTTCTTTGATGTAGAAGATTTTGAGGCATTAATCCAATTTTTTTTAATTCGAAACAATGCAGAAAACGCATGGATTGCATGGAATTGGGCCTCGAAATTCCATATTGATAACGCATGGATTCCTTTGCTTAAGGCAAGAATTTTGATGTTTGAAGGCCACTTGGCACAGGCCCTAACCTGCCTTGAAAAAGAACCCGAAGATGAAGAAATGCTGGAGGTTTTATGGCATTTGAGGGCCGAGATTTACAGCGACCTGATGGAACACGAACTTGCTTTGCTGTATTACCGCAAAGTAGTTAAGGTTTGCCCGGAAGAATCAAAAGCCTTGATTTGGATGGACATGGCCCACGAATACATCATGAACGATGAACAAGAGGAAGCCATTACTGCCTTAAAGCGAGCCATTCGTTTGCAGCCCGAAGGAGAACAAGCCTATTCAAGCCTATTTCACCTGGCCGATGAACTGGATTTAAGTCAAGATTGCATTACCTTTTTTAGCAGCTTGACGGACGCCAATCCCTACAATTGGATGGCATGGTTTTATTTGGGACTAACCTACAAAACCATGGATTTTATCGAGGAAGCATTGCGTTGCTTCGATTTGGTCATAACCATAAATGAATCAACCCCTGAGGCACACATGGAGATGGCCTCTTGCTTTATGCACCTGGAATCTTGGGCCTCGGCGAAGCGTTCTATTCAACATGCCCGCCAACATGGGGGGGAAGCCGTTAGTTTGGATTTTATGACCGGGGAATGCCTTGAAAACCAAGAAGATTGGCAAGGTGCTTTAGCCTATTACCGGAAAGTCGCTGAGGCTGTTCCCGGGTATGCAGAGGCCTGGATGGGCATCGGGGTTTGTTTATGCGAGTCGGGTTTTGTGGCCGACGGCATCGCCCACATGGATCATGCCATTGAATTGGAATCTGAATACAGTGAATACCGACTCATTCGTGCCGTTTGGCTTCGAGATTCAGGAGCCTTGGGCGAGGCCGAAACCGAATACCAAAATCTTGCTGAAATTGACGGGAGCAATTGGGAAGTGTATTACGATTGGGCTGCCCTTTATGTGAAAATGGATGATTTGAGCCTAGCCCTTGAAACCATGATGCAAGCCCTGAAATGCGAACCCAATTCGGCCTTGATTCATTATCGAATTGCAGCCATTGCCTACCGCCAAGGTTCCAGGAAAATGGGCCAAGATTTTCTGCAAAAAGCCTTGGAATTAGATTATTCCTCCTTTCCTGAAATGCTGGATTTGTTTCCTGAGCTCGCTGCAGATTCCGACATTGCTCAGCTGATTGATAACCACAAAACCCATGAAAATTAACCTGCCATACATTCCAGAACGCCCTGAAAAGCCAAGATCTAACGGGCTAAATATGGTCATGGATAAAGGGCTTAGCCTTAGGCAAGCGCATGACTTGGTGGAGGTCAGCTCAAATTTGATAGATTTCATCAAATTGGGATTTGGAACCTCTTTTGTAAATCCCAATGTGCATGAAAAAATTAAGGTTTATCAAAATGCCGGCATCAAAGTTTACTTGGGAGGCACCTTTTTAGAAGCATTCGTTAAACGCAATTCCCTAAAAGAATACTACCGCATTTTAGATGAGTGGAACCTTGACACTGTTGAGGTTTCTGACGGAAGTATTCACATTTCCAACAAACTTAAATGCAAACTGATTGAAAACCTTGCAAAACGTGCCCTAGTGCTTTCAGAAGTCGGTTCAAAAGAAGAAGGCATTTTAATCGCTCCCAAGAAATGGAAGCAAATGATTCAAGACGAACGGAATGCCGGAGCCTGGAAGGTGATTGCTGAAGCGAGAGAAAGCGGTACCGTAGGTATTTATCGCCCTTCCGGTAAGGCTCACACCTCCTTGGTTTCGAAAATCCTTGCCGCCATAGACCAAACCCATTTAATTTGGGAAGCACCTCAAAAAAGCCAACAGGTATTCTGGATAAAATTGCTGGGTGCCAATGCGAACCTTGGCAACATTGCCCCCGATGATGTGATTCCTCTTGAAACACTTCGATTGGGCCTACGAGGTGATACCTTTTTTCAGTTTATGCCTGAAGATCTGGCTCAGGCCGATGTAACCAAACTCGATTTCCCGAAATAAACTCTTATTCTATGCAAGAAATTTCAGCACATGAATTAAAAGCGTTGATGGACAGTGGAGAACCCTTTACCCTAATTGATGTTCGGGAACCCTACGAGGCTCAAATGGCAAACATAGGAGGAAAACTCATTCCCATGGGCGAGGTTCTTTCCAGACTTGCAGAAATTCCAAATACCGGTAAAGTGGTATTGCATTGCCGTTCCGGTGCCCGTTCTGGAAGCGTTATTCAAGTGCTTGAAGAAGAATTTGGCTATTCCAACCTGTTCAACCTAAAAGGTGGCATCGTGGCTTGGGCTATTGAAATTGATCCACAAATAAAAATTGGGTAAATGAAAGATAAACTTCTTCTCTTTTTTAAAGGTATAGCGATGGGCGCTGCAGACGTAATTCCCGGCGTTTCCGGTGGAACCATTGCGTTTATCGCAGGAATCTATGAACGCTTAATCAATGCCTTGTCCTCCATTGATTTTAGCCTTATTCAATTGCTATTTAAGGAAGGCTTTTTGGCTGTTTGGAAAAAGGTGGATGGCCTCTTTTTGCTCGTTCTGCTTTCCGGAATTGCCGTCAGTATTCTTTCTTTGGCCAAGCTGGTTACCTATTTGCTCGAATTTCATCCTATTCCAATTTGGTCTTTTTTTCTTGGACTCATCCTTGCGTCTGTGTTGGTGGTGCAACGGCAAATGAAACGGGTTAAAATTGCCCATCTGTTTCCCTTTGCCATAGGAATTGCCTTCGCCTGGTGGATTACCACCTTGGTACCGGCTCAAACCACCAATGCACTTTGGTTTGTTTTTTTATCGGGTGCCATTGCAATCTGCGCCATGATTCTACCCGGTATCTCCGGTTCGTTTATTTTGGTTGTTTTAGGAAAATACCAATACATTTTACAATCCCTGCACGAAATTCGAATTGATGTTATTTTGGTTTTTATGGCCGGTTGTTTAATCGGTTTGCTTTCTTTTGTTCGCTTGGTGAAATGGCTGTTTTCTCGTTACCACGATTTGAGTATTGCAGTGTTGGCAGGCTTTATGATAGGAAGCCTGAATAAGGTCTGGCCATGGAAAATAACCTTGGAATCAACACAGATTGATGGTAAATTGGTTCCTCTGGTTCAGGAAAACGTGAGCCCGGGTAATTTTGAAATTGCCACCGGATTGCCGGCTGAATTGGGATTTGCTCTGCTAAGTGCATCAATTGGACTTGCCCTAATTTTGGTATTGGAATATGTCGGGAATCGCCGGGGAGCCTGATTTATTTGGGCTATTTGGATTTCCTCTAGGCCATTCCCACAGTCCAACCTTGTTTAAGGGTTTTTTTGAGGCACATCGGCTTCATGCCGATTATCAGCTTTGGCCACAGGAACAGGTTGAAAATTGGAAAATCTGGGCCGCCCAAGCCCCCAACCTCTTAGGTTTTAATGTAACCATCCCCTTTAAAGTTTCCATCCTCCCAACCTTGGTTCTTAGTCCCCAAGCCAAAACCATCGGGGCCGTTAACTGCGTATCGGTGCACCGAAACGGAACTTCCATTTGGGGGGTCGGACACAATACGGATGCGCTTGGTTTTTGGAACGACCTGCAGACCTGGATTCCCAAAAAACCATTAAACGCTCTGATTTTGGGGAATGGCGGCTCTGCACAAGCCGTTTCGTATGCTCTAACCCAAAACAACATTCCAAACATTCAGGTGGGAAGGTTCCGCCGAAATAACGCCGATTTGCTTTGGCAGGAATTGAACGCCAATACCTTGCAGCAATTTCAGTTGATTGTGCAGACTACACCCCTGGGCATGTGGCCAAATGTAAAGGAACAACCTCCCATCAATACAGACTGGATTTTGCCTCAACATTACGTTTACGACCTTATCTACAATCCGTCGCCTACGTATTTTTTAGAAAATGCCGGAGCCCAAGGTGCCCAGGTTCGCGATGGCAGCGGAATGCTTTATCAACAGGCCCTGGCCTCATTGCTAATTTGGAAACCCGAACTACAGAAAACTACCACCGGTTTGGTTCAATGAATGGGTTTTCCTTTTAATTCAAGGCTGAATCAAGGAACAATATTGAATTCTATTGCCGAAATATGGTAAGTGAATAAATAGGTGTTGCAGCAATTGGCGGAAGCTTCCAACCGAACCTGGTCACCGGCCTTCAACCAAATGGGCGTGGGGTCGCCCGACAACAAAGAATAGGAGGCCCAGGCATTGCCTGAATTCACCTGAATGCTACGCGTAACATGCGAGGTATTTAGTCCTGCAAACGGAGCTGCCGCCTCAATTTTCCAAACCTTATTTGCCGGAACGGTCCAGCTTGGGCTGGTGTAGGAATACGTTCCCGAAGCCGTACCTGTATTGCTGATTACCTGATTGAATTGCAGATTCCCTTGGGCAAAAAGGCTCAGGGTCGAAATAAATGAGCAAATGCAGAGTAATCCGATTTTCATAGCCTTCCAAACTAATTTCAACAAATGTAGAAATTGCCCTTGACAAGTTGAATTATTAATGGGAACTTTGAAGCCTAATACATTTGGACATGAAATACCTGCTTGGTTTGGCCTTGCCTTTGCTGGCGGCACATGTCCCTCACCCCGGGCCGGTTTACGCCCTAAGTAAGCCAATTAATGGGAACATTTCTCTGCCTAAATCAGGAGGATCTGTTCGTCCTATTTCTAAACCGGAGGGATTTCCCCCAGTTACGTTGTTTGTTTGGTACAGCCACAATGCCGCAAACAACCATTGGAAGCTGGTCGATTCAGCGGGAAAGGTCGTGGACTGGGGCGGCCCGGGTCAGGAACAATCTTGGAATAGAAAACAGGATTTGGAATTGCCCCCCGGAACCTACAGGCTGCATTGCATGGGAATCCATCCTCAAGGTTGGAATGGCGGTTTTGTACTCTTGAAGGGCCTGGGATGGCAATTTGGCCCGGTGCAACCCGGAAACGGAGCAACAGCCTGGTCTTTTGTGGTTCCTGAACCTCAACTAAACAAAGTTCTTGATACTACCTCACAAAACTTCCCACAATTGCTGCACGGTTGGATTGGTGCCGGGGGTGAAACAATACAGGGTTATGGCTTTGATTTGGAAAAACACGGGGCAGGATTGTACCACATTCGTTTTCGGAAAACCTTTTCTAGACCCCCAACCATAGTGGCAAGTCCTGCCACCGTCGGCCGTATGCCGGTAGGAATTCCACTAAACATGGTTCAAATTGCGGCGGTTCAGCCAGAGGATTGCTGGATTGAGGTCTTCAACTACGAAGGCCTTCCGGAAGATGGTGGGTTTACTTTTATGGCCTGGCACTAAATCGATTCCCAATAAAATCTTCTCTTTTGGAAATTAAACCCATTTTTCCTCTGCCATTGTTTCTGACCTGAAAAAACGATTTTGAAGAATGGAAATTAAAAATGCCAGCCCTTTAGCTGGCATTTTTGCTTTGGCGGAGAGAGAGGATTATGAACCTCGGCTCCAAAGTATATAAGTTTCAATGAGTTACTACTTGCTCTTACCAAAGGGGTCACCGGAAGGAAACCAAGTTCTTAAGTTGGGGGACTTGACTTTCAATTTAGTCACCTCTTTGGATGACACAAATATAATGAACCCTCCGGACTTTTGAAAATCTTGATTCGTTTTTTTCCACTTACTAGAATACAATTCAATTGAATTCTTTTTTAATGAATGGTTGTATCGCTTCATTCACTTGCATTTCCGGCAATTTTTAAAATCATATCTCTGTTGGCAATTTGGCAATGGTATATATATATCCATTGCCAATTGCCAGACGGTGATTTTACCATTTTTTCACGGTGTTTTTCTCCCCTCCATTGACCCTATTTGACAGTGAATGATTGTTAATATTAGCGAACGAAATAAAACAACCATTCATGAATCAAATCCTTAACAACGCTTTGGAACAAGCCAGGATGGCTAAAGTCCAAGTTTTCCCACGATCTGCCAGGAGGCAGACAAGCCTCTTTGATGACGATATATTCTCGGACATCAGCTTTAATGGCTATACCAACCTTGCAGCCTACCAGCATCACCTGGATGGATTTTACGCCACTTGCAAGCAACAGGTTGGCACAGACATCACCCAGGGATTAAATGACCTGGAAGGCCTTAAAAGGCTATTTGACCTGTCTAGATTTGAAGTCAGGGAGTTTCGGAATCGGTATTTCCCGAAAAACGATAACGATATCCTCCTACAAAGAGTTGAACTGGTTAAAACTCCCCGAACCGAAAATTTAAGTGATGAGGGGATAAAAAAAAATTCTCAGCTATTTCCTGGTTCAGTATAGATACCTGGAGCTCCTGGAGCAGCTATTCCAACATCGAATTCAACACCTAGAGCGTTTTTTCTCTGCTCAACAGCTTGAAACAAGTTCTGAGGTATCTTTTCCAACAAAGCAAGAATTAAAGGATCACCAAAATGGGCAACTCAGCCTGTTCCCTTCCGGAAGCCCCAATACCCTTATCCTGTGGCAAAAGGAGAAAGTTGATTTTGTCGAGCTCTTTGTTGCCGTTTATGAAAGCAAGTCTGTAAAGGCTATCAACGATCAAAAGTTATCCAAGAAAGATTTTTTTGAAATCCTGATGTGGTTCTTCAACATCCGCATTGGCCATTGGCATGGAACGCTCAATGCTGCTAAGTCTAGGAAAATTGAAAAAGGAAGTCCGTACTTGAATGAGTTGATTGAAGCCTTTACCCACTACTCTGCAAAGGGTTTGTAAAAAAATCTTATTCAACTTGAATTCAACTACAATAATTAAGTTTTTGATTGTAGGTAGCCTTGCACTCGAATTCAAAATCGTGTGCTTATGTGGCAATCAAATGAAGATAAATCAAAAGACAAAAAAATCCAGGAGCTCCAGTCGAGGCTGGAGCAAGTTGAGAAAAAGCTGAACCAATTAGTGACGGTTGTAAAGGATCCGGCAAAGGAAGATCGGTACATAGGTTTAACTGGGGCTTGTCGCTTTCTTGATTGCGGCAAAACAACGATTTATGAGATTATGAACTCCGGTGAACTGGCATACACGCAGGTCGGGAGACAGAGGCGCATACTGCTCTCTGACCTAAAACTGTATGCAAAGAAAAGATATAAATCGGCCAAGCCTTCCATTCTGAAACCTTAACCAAATCACTAAATATGGCATTAAACAAAGACAGCGTATTACAAGCTACAAACAAAGGCCTGGATGTATTCAAACATTTTATAGGCAGCAGGTTCAGCAAAATTGGAAAGTCGTTCAAAAGCCCATTCTATCAAGACAATCGGGCATCCTGTTATGTGTACTACGACAACAAATCAGGCATCTACAAATTCAAAGACTTTGGCGATTCCGAGTACAGTGGCGATTGCTTTTTCATGGTCGGAAAAATCTTCGCCCTGGAATGTGATGACCGGACTGATTTCTTACGAATCCTAGAAATTATTGATCGTGAATTGTATCTCAACCTGGAGGACAATCCACAAAAATTGGATCGCCTGGTGCGAGAGAATGCTCCGCTATTAACCCGGGCAAGCAAAATAGCTTCTATTCATGATGGCTTTGAAACAGCCAAGTCGAAATTACCAATTAAGACAAAAGACTTCTCTGATTCTGAGCTTGCATTTTGGGCACAGTATGGAATTACAAAGGAAGTCCTGGAACGCTACAATGTTTCATCAATTGAATCATTCCACGGGATTAACAAAGAAGGCAAGGAATATGACCTTTTATCAACTGAACAGGAGCCGATATTTGGCTACCAGGGACGCAGACACACTAAACTTTATTTACCCAATTCAAGGCTTCGTTTCCTTTATACTGGCGAGATCACAGAGAGCTATGTTTTCGGAATTGAACAACTACCGGTACGAGGCGATATTCTATTCATCACCGGTGGCGAAAAGGATGTATTGAGCCTTGTTTCACATGGATTCAATGCCATTTGCCTCAACAGTGAAACTGCTCACATACCCAAGAACCTTCTTAGAGGATTGAGCTACCGCTTCAAGCACATCACCCTTTTGTATGATGTGGATGAGACCGGATTGAAGTCCATGGAAAAGCTCACAGAGGAACTTAAAAGGTATTTCATTCAAAGCCTCAAGCTCCCATTGGTAGGAGATAAAAAGCAAAAAGATATTTCTGACTTTTTTCGATTGGGACATTCAGCGGATGACCTGATGATGTTGTTTGTTGAAATGCTGGATCAGATATACGAAGATTCACTCTCTGTAATCCGAAGCTGTGAGATTGATTTTGATAAACCACCAAAAGCCCCGGATCCGGTTATTAAAATCAATGATGTTACTATCGGTTCTCCAGGCAACCTGCTATGTGTAGCAGGTTCGGAAGGAAGTGGAAAAACAAATTACCTGGGAGGCATCCTATCCGGTTGTATTAAGCCGGAAGGTGCGGTTGTAGATACTTTGGGAACAACCGTTCAGGAGAACGAAAGCCAAAAGGCAGTTTTGCTCTACGATACAGAGCAATCCGAATACCAACTATATAAAAATCTCACTTACATCATGAAGCGCTCTACCCTAGAGCGACCTCCTTCCTGGTTCAAAGCCTTCTGCCTTGTTGGTATATCCAGGAATGAGCGTATGAATCTTATACTCGAATCTATGGACAGATTTTATTACGAGTACGGTGGCATTCATCTTATGGTGATTGACGGTATAGCAGATTTGCTGGGTGGAGTTAATGATGAAGAAAGCTCGGTGAAGCTCATTGAGGAACTTTTCAGACTTGCGGCAATCTATAATACCTGTATCGTTTGTGTGTTACACATGTCTCCGTCCGGAATGAAGTTGCGT
>Ga0214917_10000245_pt1 | contig 70492 bp, 64 predicted proteins | sample LL_1208_BB_MetaG_FD_177983 | JGI IMG/M metagenome (GOLD analysis project Ga0214917, IMG submission 177983) | Freshwater microbial communities from Lake Lanier, Atlanta, Georgia, United States - LL_1208_BB | ecosystem: Environmental > Aquatic > Freshwater > Lake | place: USA: Georgia | collected... | reverse complement strand
ATACACACGGTCTCACAATTAACGCCCAAAGGAGTAAGCAAATGGGAGAAATTGTTCTATATGCGAAAAAGAGCTGTGTACAATGCAAGAAAGCCATCGCCTTTCTGAATAAAAAAGGCGTGAAATACCAGTTGAAGGACATTGTTCACGAGCCACCCCCACGCAGTTTGCTGGAAAAAGTCATTAAGGCGGAAAATATTTATGCGAGCTTAAATCAACGCAGCACCACTTATAAAGACAATCATCTTGGAAAGAGAAGAACTACAAAAAATGAAGCAATCCGTCTTATGTTGAAAGATCCGAATCTGATCAAACGGCCTCTCATCATTCGAGACAATCGCGCTTATCAAGGATTTGATGAGAAATCTCTCTTTGATTTTGTGAACACTTCAGCACCTCATTTAAACATTCCGGTAACTTTACCGGAAGTTTCCGCTGAACTTCACTAAGGGATTTAAACCTTATATATAAAGGGTGGGGGGCACGCGCCGCCCACCCTTTTTTTCTTGGGATTTGCACCAAAGGAGGAGCGACGTGGCTGACAACTTGTTTACGGATATCTCAGACAGACCCCTACTTTTAAATAAGTACTCGCGCATCCCCAGTTACGTAATGGATTGGGAATCTACTTTCGGAGATCCTAATACCTTTAAAAATGCGGAAGAGGGCTTGGAATTTTACCAAGGCGCTTTGGAGGAAATTGGTAAACTAGCTGCCCAAGTAATCCGACCTAAAGCCGCAGAACTGGACGAACACGGAGTTCATTTGAAGGATGGGCAAGTGATCCTTCCAGAAGTTTTGCAGAGCCACTTAAAACGGCTAGTAGAGCTTGGCGTTTTTTCAGCTCAAGTCCATCGCACAGACGGGGGTTTAAACTTACCACAAGCGGTTCAGGTTATCGGCCTAGAAATGCTAGCGCAGGCGTGTCCTAACACCGGGCTCACCGTCGCCGCCTTCTCGATGGCCTCGTTTGTAGCGAAGTGGGGCACAGCAGAGCAGAAGGCTCGGATTCTCCCAAAACTGATGAATAACGAATGGCAAACCGCCATGGCGTTGACTGAAGCAGAAGCCGGATCTGACTTAGGTAAGTTGAGAACATCGGGAAAAAAAGTTGGAGACCACTACTTGGTGAATGGTGCCAAAAGATTCATTACCAACGGTAACGCTGACATTGTATTTACCCTTGTAAGAACGGACCCCACATCAAAAGGACTCAATGGCTTATCAGTTTTAATTCTTCTAAAAGAATTCGATGGAAAGTCGAACGTAAAAGTTACAAAGATTGAAGATAAAGTCTGTCTCCATTCCTCACCCACTTGTGAATTGGCTTTTGAAGATTCCGTGGGCGAGCTTTTGGGCCCCGAGGGTGAGGGCTTCAAAGTCATGTTAGATCTGATGAATGAAGCTCGATTGGCTATGGCAGCGCTTGCAACAGGAATAGCCACTGCAGCGTTAGAGGAAGCTAAACAATATGCCCAGCAACGAGTGACTTGGGATAAACCCATCATTCAACATCCATTGGTGGCAGATATGCTCCATGAGATGGAACTTGAAATAGGAGCCATGAGAAGCATGGTGATGGAAGCTGCATGCTGTGGAGATCTTCTAGCGATTGCAGAGAAGAAGGGCGATAAATCTGCCATAAGAAAATGGAAAACTCGCTACCGCCGTCTCACTCCGCTTTGTAAGTATTATTGCTGCGAAAAAGCCGTTACTATCACTCGCAATGCCTTACAACTTTTCGGTGGCTATGGAGTTTGTAAAGAATATCCCGTTGAACGACTTTGGAGAGAATCGGTGATTTACCCTATCTACGAAGGAACTTCTCAAATTCAAAGCTTAATGGTGCTCAAGGATACGCTAAAAGATGTAGCTCACCATGCTGCCGGCTTTTTAGGTTCTTTGGCCGGTGCGTGGGCAGAATCAAAAGTAACGTTAGACCCCGTTAAATCCTCTCTTCTTCAGGCCCGTAATGAATTGAATCAAGCAATTCGAAAAATTCTTTCAAGCATTATCCGAGATAAATTCAAGACTGATATTGAAGATCTGAAGCAATCTAAAATTCAGGAGTTCATAAAGGACTTTTCCCTGAATCTACTGTCCGAAAAAACAGATCTCACTTACCCTTTCTTATCCGCAGAGCGACTCACTCGCATCACGTGCGACTATTACGCCCTCAAATGCTTAGTGGATCAATCTTGCAAGGATCCCAGCCGCCTGGAGTGGATTTTGAATTACGCTGATTTGATCTTGCCCCGGATGCGAATGGAAAACAGTTACTTAGCGGTACGAATGGGATCTCCTTTAAAGTATCTCAAGCAGCCCTCTGACCAACTTCCAATAAATGCATGACCCGCTTCGAGGGGTGTGCTATTGAGTTGAAATGCTTTTTGAATGGATGAGCGGATTTGTGGGATTGGGCCTAGGGCTAGTAGGTCTCATCGTTTGGCTGCATCGTTCCCAACAATCACAAGCCCAAGCTGGCTTCAAACTCCTCGCTGAAAACTTTGAAAGCTTGCAACGTAACCTACTGGTAAGCCAGAAGGAGTTGGAACGCTCTCAAGAGCTCAAAAACTCCACTTTACGCTCTGAACTTCAGCAGGGCCTGTTCCAGGCTTCCCAGGGCATGGACTCCAAAATTTCCAATATTCAAAAGACCTTGGAAAATCGTTTAGGAGATCTCACACAAAGTGTAGGACAAAAACTAGAATTAAATTTAAAAGAAGGGTTTCTTCATTTTGATAAAATCCAAGAACATTTAAAGCGGGCTGAATTCCAACTAGCTAATCTCAATCAAGTTGGACAATCCATTCATGATTTGAACAACCTACTCAAATTGCCGCATTTACGCGGAGGCTTTGGAGAGGCTATGTTGGAGGCCTTGCTCACCGACTTACTTCCGCAAGATGCGTTTGAGTTACAATACCGAATTGTTCCTCATTCAGCCGAACGAGTTGATGCTGTCATCAAGTACCCCAATGCAGTACTGCCTATCGATAGTAAATTTCCGAAGGAACAAGTTTTGGCTCTTTTTGAGACAGAAGAACCTCAAAAGCTTGAAGCTGCGCGTAAAACACTTTCGGACGTGATGAAATCCTTGTCGAAACAAATCAAAGACAAATACATCCATCCTGAACATGGAACCACTGACATGGCGCTTCTTTTCGTTCCCAGTGAGACCCTCTACTTCGAAATCCTACGCAATGTCCGGTTATGTGAAGACCTTTCTAAGAACAAAGTTTTTGCAGTTTCTCCAAATACCCTCGCAGTAACTTTACACGCCGTTTCAGTCGCCCGAAATTATTATGAAATGGCAAAGGGAGTTGAAGCTACGATTCTTGAAGTAAAAAAATCACAACAACACTTCCAAAATTTTGAAACCCGCTTTTCAGACATCGGGAATGCCCTTGAAAAGGCCCATTCTGCCTTTGGCGTTGCGGGAACGCACCTCTCCAGATTCAGTAGCGCTATCAGCCGGCTTACTGGAATGGACACGGAGGAAATTCCTCCGCCATCTTCACTTCCGACTCGGGACAAAAATCTTCCCCTTTCTTAACGCATTTTTCTTTTCGATTCATTGCCATCTCCACAGAGCCAAGCTATGAAACCCTATGGTCACAACAGATGCTCGCATCCCGCCTCAAAACTTAGAGGCGGAACAATCCGTTTTAGGGGGCGTTCTCCTCGATAACCACAGTTTTGATCGCGTGGCAGACTCACTTTCTGCCCATGATTTTTACCGTCCAGCTCATGCAAAAATTTTCAATTCCATGTGTGAGCTTGCTAAGAAATCGGAGCCGATTGATCTGGTCACTCTCACTTCTAAAATGAAGGAGTTGGGGGTTTATGAAGAAGTAGGCGGAGCCGCTTATTTAGCTGAATTGTTGGAACGCGTTCCCACAGCGATTCATTCAGAGAAATATGCACAACTGGTTTCTGAACAGGCGGTGAAACGCCGACTGATCACTTCATGCACAGACATCGCTCAAAAAGGGTTTGATCCCGCAATTCCCTCTGCTGAGCTCGTTGACTTTGCTGAGCGAGAAATTTTCAAAGTCAGTTCCTCCAAAAAATCAGAAAATGTTTCAGCTGCCCGAGATCTGGTGCGCTCGGCATTTTCTGAATTAGAGAAACGATTTGAGAACCAAAGTGACTTAACGGGCACACCCTCTGGCTGGATTGAGCTGGATAAACTCACTCAAGGCTTTCAGCCCTCAGACTTAGTGGTAGTTGCTTGCCGTCCGAGCATGGGAAAAACCAGTTTTTCGCTTGGGGTGGCTCGACATGCAGCTCTTCACACCAAGCGCCCGGTACTTTTTTTCTCTCTTGAAATGTCCAAGATGCAAATCATCCATCGATTGCTGTCTTCAGAGGGAAAAGTTGAATCCACACGGATTCGTAGCGGGAAGCTCACGGAACAAGATTGGGCTCGTCTTACTCGTGCCGCAGGAACTATTTCCGAAGCTCCTCTGTACATTGACGACACTTCTCAAATCACCTCTTTGGAGCTCCGAGGAAAAGCCAGAAGACTCAAGGCCCAATTAGGAGATATTGGGTTAATTGTAGTGGATTACCTTCAAATTATGGGCAGTGCCAATAAACAAGATAATCGCGAACGCGTGATCTCTGAAATCTCCGCTTCACTGAAAGCGCTCGCAAAAGAATTGAATGTCCCCGTATTAGCGTTAGCTCAGCTCAATCGGAATATTATGCTGCGGCAAGACAAAAGACCGACTCCAGCGGATTTGCGGGAATCGGGAGCCATTGAACAAGATGCCGACTTGATTATCTTCATTCACCGTGAAGAAATGGAGCCCATTCAGCCCAACACAGCCTGCGTGGCTGAATTCATTATTGGTAAACATCGCAATGGGCCTTTGGGCTCTGTAAAAGTGGCATGGCTGGCTCAATACGCCAGCTTTGAAAATCTCGCCACTCAAGTTCCGAGTATGTAGTTTATGTGTTAGAATTTTCCAAAAAGGGGTTTGGGGTGACTAAGCGCAAAAAAACTCGAAAGGCAGCTCGTCCAAAAAAACGGAAGCGGCTTTTAGACCAAGTGATTCAACTCACTGGTATTCCCTCCCAAACGATCCGAAGAGAATTACAAGCGATCATTCATCGACATAACATCAGCCCCGAAGAACTTACCTTAGACCAACTGCGAACAGTTGCTGCCTCTTATTTGAGAGAAATCATGGGTGGCCTACTGGAAACAACCCATTTGAAAAGACAGGATCGCACCCACTGACATGAATTGGCCAAGACCTCATTCAATCATGAGTCCTGTTTTTATTTTTATCCCGTTGGCGCTTGGGCTCGCTGCTTGTTCCTCAGTATCTTCAAAAAATAATAAAGCATCTTCCGGTTCCGTTCGTTCCAATGATGCAATCGCTAAGATGTTGGAAAAGGAACGTGAAACCGAGTTTTCTGAGACTTCTTTTTCCAAGGATCTCTCCAAAGCTCAGGAAATTGAGAACCTGACCCTAGACGAAGTGATTCGAGGGGAAGAACCCAATACGCAAAGCTTATACGATAATAGTCGATACGATTTTCCGATTCTCGTAAACTCCAGAGTAGAAGGCTGGATTGATTACTTCACTGGCAAAGGACGCGGCCATATGGAGCGGTATTTAGAGCGTTCGAGCAAATATTTACCGCGCATGAGGGAAATTTTCAAAAAATCTGGGTTGCCTGTTGATCTCGTTTATTTGGCGCTGATTGAAAGTGGTTTCAACTTGAGAGCCAAGTCACGAGCAAAAGCGGTAGGCCCCTGGCAATTTATGAAAGCCACGGGAAAGAGATATGGATTAAGAATCGACTCCTGGGTAGACGAGCGTCGAGACCCCATCCGTTCGACTCAAGCAGCGGCTGCTTACCTGAAAGACCTCTATCTTATGTTTGAATCTTGGTACCTTGCTGCGAGCGCCTACAATGCTGGGGAGTACAAAATACTGCGAGCCATTGAAGAGCTCCAAACCAATAACTTTTGGCGCATTTCCGAAACGAAACTGATTCGTCGTGAGACCAAGGATTACATTCCCAAACTCATCTCCGCGGCCATTATTGCAAAAAACCCTCACAAATATGGGTTTAAGGACTTGAGTTATCAGGAGCCTCTTGAATTCGAAACGGTTGAAATTTCTCAACCGTTGTCCTTGAGGGAGTTAGCGAGAACTATTGATTGTTCGACCGATGAGATGCTGGACTTGAATCCAGCCTTTCTGAAAGGTGTCACACCTCCCAACCGAGAGAGCCACATCATTCGAGTTCCGGTGGGCGCCAAAGTTCTGGTAGAACGAAAAATAGCTTCTTCTCGAGGGACGCTGGCTCCGGCTCCCGAAGCACCACCGATTAAAAAATCACGTGCTATAGCTTCGTTAGGGCCTATTCCTTCTCCCGCTTCAAAACCAGGTGAGTTTCACTTTCACATGGTTCAAAAAGGAGAATCTTTGTGGTCAATTTCTGAAAAATACAATGTGACTGTTCAAAGCATCTTTAAATGGAACACTTTAAAGAAATCGCGCATCTTCCCTGGCAACAAATTAAAAATTCTAATTCCGAAGTTAGAAAAAAGCTAAATACTCCCCACTGAAAATGTGAAGCGGACAACGGATTCCGCCGCCGGACTTAATCCATGGGCCAAATCTAATACAATGGGGCCCACTGGAGTCCGATAGCGAACTCCCACCCCCACCCCATCATTTCTCGGTTCAGTTCTAAATTCAGGGAACAACTGACCTGAATCAAAAAACACTGCTCCGCTCACTTCTCCAAAAAGCGGAATAGTCACCTCCGAGCGCACATTATAAAAAGCAATTTCACGTATCCCAGAGGGCGCCCGGAACAATCGGGGAGCATAACCTCGAATGGTGCCTTGCCCACCTAGAGCGAGTTCATTAGCGAGTCGAGCTTCAGGTAGGCCCTTGTCCAGCAGAGCTCGTGACCAGCCCAGGCCGACATAACACGCAAACCCCACCCGGCTCGATAAGGGAATATAGAAGGAGTTTCGTTGGAGAGCCAACAGAAAAGAAAGACCCGCATTTGAAAGCAACGCTGGATGAGCGAACTCGACATCTAAAACGTGGAAACTCCCCGAAGTGGGATTAAACAAGTCATTTCTGAAATCCAAAAGAAGTACGGGGCCTGTGGACCCAATCACGTCAATGGTGTCGCTTAACGTATTAGTTAGCCCAGAATCCTGTCGCTGAAGTACTTCAGTACGAGTCCTCTCTAATCTGTGCAAGCGGTACTGCGCGGTCAGCCGCCTGCTCAGGCGCTTTTCGATCCGCTCTTCTAATCGGGCCTTAGTTTGGAGATCTGATGTTTTTCCATCTGTGGATGAAGCCACTTGAAAACTGTCAAATCCGCCCTGGGCTGTAAAAACAATGGGAAGATCCGCTAGGTAGGGTGCCCGATAATTAGCGATAGCCGCATATTCAATAAAGGGTATGAGCACATTGCTTCTGGATATAGGAAGCGAGACTTCTGACCGCAGAGAGGCCGTTTGATTCAGTCCGAATAAATTGCGATACCCAATTCCGAGAAACGTGCGGGCACGAAACAAGGGATCTTCATAGAGAGCTCCTAAGCCTACTTCGCCGAAGCCAGGTTTTATTTCACTCACAATGACCGTGATATTTTTGATCTGCGGTGCTTCAGAAGAGGAACTTGATACTAGTTCCACTCGACTAAATAGACCCAACAACGCGATATTTTCCTCGCTCTGTCGAACCTTCTCAGGATCGAAGGGCTCTCCTGTTTTAAAAACCAACTCTCTCAGAACAACTTTCTCCTGTGTTCGATTCAAGCCTTCAATTCGAATTGATCCAACCTCGTATTTTTTACCCTCTGTAATTTTTATGGCGATTTCCATTCCTTCTTCCCGCTTCCCTGGAATAACTTCGCCGCTACGTTCTTCCAGTACAACTTGAGCATCCAAATATCCCCAACTCTGGACACGTGCTCGAACCATTTCACCACTGGTTCGAAGCGAATCCCGATTCACCAAATCTCCGACGCTGATACTCAGAGCCTCCTGAATAACTGAGTCCGGAACATTTTTATTTCCCTCTATGGTGATCTTTTTTATTTGATATAAGTGACCGAGTTGAAGATCAAAAAACAGCGCAACTCCCTTTTTATCATCACTGAAGAATATGCGAGGGCCCGTCACAGTAGCGCTGAGAAATCCACGTTCTCGTAAGCTTTTTACGAATCGCTGATTAGACTCTTCCAACCCTGCTTCCCAAAAAACACGCCGATTCAATACTCCAACAGCACTTTCAAAATAGATATCTGCAGGATCTCCTAGGACTTCATTCCACAATCCATCAAAGGTCATGGCATCTATCAGCACCTTATGGCCTTCCTGAATTTTAATCTCAACTACCTGAGCTAATTGTGAACTGTTCGATTGATTCCGTACTTCTACATTCACAAAGTGATACCCTAAAGTTCGGTAGCGATCTTCAATCAAGCGCTTAATTCGAGATGATAAATCTACTTGCCCCAGCAAATCAGAACCAATCATGTCGCGCAGTGTGGAGGTATCCAGAGCCTCATTACCTTTGAAAAGAAACCTGAACTGCTGGCCCAGTTCGATCTCGCAAACAACAACTATTTCCAATGGAGAACTTCCTGATTGAACATCCCATTTTATTTTAGATAACGGGTATTGGTTCTGTACCAGGAATGCCTGAGCAGTCGTCACACTTTCTTCCAAAACCTTTTTATTAAAAAAATCTCCCTGGCGAAGCTTGAACCGATTTTTAACCCCTTGAAGCACATCGGTTTCAGCTCCTTTAAAAACGAGTCGCTCTATCTTCTGTCGTTGCCCTAAATCGACTCGAAATTGGAGATCTGTGCTTTTGCCATCGCCCGCTTCTTTAAGCTCGTATTGGACAATTGCATTCGGATATCCTTGATCGCGGGCTGCCTGTGTAGCTTGATCCTGAACCTCTTTGAGCTTATTGAGATCTAACCTGTCTCCAGAAGATAATCTTTTAGTGAGCGCACCCTCCGCACCCAAGAAAGGTTCAACTGCACCCCAGTCAATTTGTCCCACTTGAGTGAGTCGCACTCCATCAATTCGCAACTCTGGGCGGCCATCCTTGCTTTTCTCTAACCAGACTCGAACATTTCCAAATCGTTTACCGTCAGCCACTTTCCTGATCTCTTTATCCAGGGATTTCAAATCAAGCTTCTGCCCCTTTTTAATTTTGAGAAGCTCTAGTACTTCATCCAACTGTCGGGAATTCAGCGTTTCTGAGGAGATGCGACCGACAATCACTTCACCGAAAGCGCGCAAATTGAACAACCAAAGGCAGAATGCCAAGCAAAGGAACCAGCAATGGGGTTTCCTTTGATGGATTTTATTCAAAGCTGAATCGATATCGTAAATCGAGCCCAAAGGCATCTCCAGGTCTGGCTTGTGTATTGTTTCGACTCCGATCGCCTGCAGTGGCGTTCAGAGTAATATTTTCATCTAACATTTGCTCTAATCGCAACTCTCGAGATTGAGCCTGATCTAAAGTATTTGAATAGGAGAGCTTAGTTCGACGAGTAATCCCTTTTTCAATTCGTACTGCAGGAACCATCCCTCCTCCAGAGGCCCCAGGTCCTCCTGCCCCAGAAGAAGCTCCTTGACTCATTGTATTCCCTTGGTTGGGGGCCGATTGTACTTTAATATCTAAACCCAACTCGCTCTGAATTTTTGATTTAATCGGGCTTTGTCCCATGATTGCTGTTCCTAAATCAAAATAATTCCCTTCTTGGCCTCGTGTAGTCATTCCCAGCACCAAGAGTGAAATCAAGTCTTGCTCCACCAACGGAGGATTCGAAGCTAAACGTATTTTATAATCATCTGGAGTGCCTAGGACTTGGAGATTCACTTCGTAATCTTGATAAGCGCGACCTTTTTGTTCTCGCACGATGCTACGTCCGTTGATAGTAAACCTTGGATAGATTTCCGTAAGACGCTCGAATCGGGCCGTACCCGAAATAATATCGAAGGGCGTATCCTTAAAGAAAACTTGCCCTTTCCTCACCTCTGTTCTCCCCAAAAGCCCCAGTTGATTCGTATCTCCCACTAAATGAAACTCACCCCCAAACTCAGCATTGATCACTTCCGTTTTCACGAAAAGTCTATCTTTTGCATCGGCTTTAATATCGAAGGTCAAGACTGGGCGCTCATCCGCGGAGGAGCCCCCGCCCGGCGATTGTAGGCTTGTTAGAAGGGCTTCATCCACATGGACTTGTCCGCTGAGTTGATAGGGAGCTTCTTTTCCTCGTAATCGCAAATCGCCTGTGAGCTTAGTTTTTAGAACACCTCCCGTTTGCAAATTTACTTTGGATACAAATAGAGTCAGGTTAGGTGCAAATTTGGAAAGTCTGCCAATATCGATGTCTCCCCCCACCACCACTTCTCCCCCACCCAGGGTGCCCTGAAATCGTTCCATCACCAATTTTCTTGGCTCCAGACCGAGCTGAGCATTCACACTTCTGAATTCATCTTCCATCCCAGTCAGCCTGAACGTGGTATCGTTCAGTAAAATATTGCCATTGAGCGTATAAGATTCCGGAGCTCCGCTTGCTTTGACATTGAAACTCACCAATCCGGTGGCGTAATCAAGTCCAGGTATAAACGGCTGCAAAAAATCAACGCCAAGATTTCCCCTGAAAGTAGCTTGTACGGATCGTTGTGGGATCAGAGAGAATCCTCCACTGATTTCGTTATCAGCTCCAGTCAATTTGAAATCCTGGATCTGTACCCCACCCTGATTGATAATCACCTGGATGGTTTCATTAGAAGTAAGCGGTTTCCCTTCGAAGTCTAACTTGAGTTGGTTGATCTGAGCTTTTCCCTGGATAGATTCCGAATGCGAAAAATCTCCCTCCATCGTCCACTCGCCCGACATCACAATTCCATTCAGTGGGTTAATATCTTTGCCGAGCCATGCAGATACAAAAGGAGCAAAGTTAGTATCCTTGCACGTCAAATTGAGTCGGGAGAGAATCTTGTTGTTCACTTCTTTTCTGGTTAAATGCGCCTTCAATGCATTCTGAGGAGCATCTAACCAGTACTGACTCTGTTCTCCTGAGGTTTTTAGCGTGATTTTTGTCTCAGGAACTTTAGCTTCTCTAAACTGTGCCTTCGTAATCAGCAGCTCACCATTACCTCGAGGATAATCCAAATCCCCTTCAAAAATCAGACGACCCGCAATTTCACCCTTCAAAGGTGCCTTGCCTAAATGATCAAGGTCCTCTAGCCGTAATCCAGAGCTATGAAAAGCTAACTGCTTTTGGTTTTTGTCGTACTGGGCTCTCACCTCGAGCGAGCCCGAACGCTTCAGAAACACTCCTCGATTCACCGAAAAAGAATTTGGCCGATATCGAAATCCGAAGCCCGCAGACATCCATTTTTCACCATACCATTCAAAGGAGCGTGCTTGCCCGTCCACCAAGACATCAATTCCGAGATCGTCTTTTCCTCCAGCGACAGTGACTCGAGTAGAGAGTTCCCCTCCCTTGGGGAGTTCTACAGGAAGGCTAATTTTCTTAAAGAGCCCCAAGGTCTGCTCCATTGCAATTCGCGGAACGTTGATATCAAAACGGTAGGTTGTCTCTTTTGGTTTAAAGTCCACGAACCCTTGACCTCGACCCGTTTCAAGCGCCTTCAATTCAAGCCGAGAAAATGAAAGCAAATCCTCTCGATACTGAACCCTTCCCTTCACGGTTCCGAGCATTAAATCAGCAATGGCAGCTTCCGCAATATCGAATTCCCCCTCAACGTTCACATCTTTTTTGTGGATCCGAACAGCCCCTTTCAGCTGCGCAATCCCCCCGAAGGGGACTTCAGCAATCTGCTTTAGCTGATCCATAGACACTTGTTTTCCCTCAAAGGCTAATTGGCCTCCAGCCCCTCCCAGACTTCCCTCTACCAAAAGTTCGCCCCCTAAGACTCGGTTCTGTAGCCCGAGCTTCACCCCTTCATTGTCAACCTCCACAGATCCTTTTATTCCAACCTCTTTGATAAAAAGAATTTCGTTCTCGGTCGTCCTCCCCAGTTTCTTTTCATTTAAAATGAGAAACTCTTGTAATTTCAAATCAGGCCTTAACTGCACCCGACGGGGGCTCGACCATGGCCCAGAAACCCGTATCACTCCATTGAGTTGCCCGGACAAAGGGACTTCCTCCGCTTGAAGCGCGGAAAAAAGTTCTTGAATCTCAAGTTCAGATAATCGTATTTCTCCTTCTACATTTTTTGTCTTATCCAATCCAATTTTTATTAGATCAGACTGGATGTTCCCTTTCCCAAGGATTCCTTTTAGACGACTCAGCTGAACTTCTTTTTGCGTCAGCAAGTAGTTCCAGTCCCAGCTCCCAACTTGATTACCCTGATATGCAAATTGAGTGAGTTTCAACTCGCCACTACCTGAATAACTATCTTGGGCAGCATGCAAAGTTCCTGCGCTTTGAAGGCGCCCCTGAAGTTGGGTTCCGCTCATTTCTTTCAAGTTATTCAAGAGCGACAAATCAAGATCTGTTTCGTGCGATAAATGAAATGAAGAAAGAAGATTGTTCTGGGTAATTGGAAGCGAACAAGCACCTTTCCATTGCAGATTAATTCCAGGGCCTTTGATGCGTAACTTATTTAAACGAACACTCTGTTCGGTAAAGTCTAAGTCGCCATCCAGGTCCTCGAGAACCAAACTGAACTGGTCTCTTTGTAATTCCAAGTGTGTGCTTTGAGTCTCAACGCTCTGTTGTCCAACAGCGGTTTGAGATAAAAACACGGTGAGACTTCGAGACAGAATTGAAAAGGGAGGATTTGAGGAACGAACATCGAATTGCGAATCGACAATTCCTAAGCGACGGAACACCAAAGGCCAGGTCGCTCCTTTTACTTCGATACGCTTCCTCTTCTCTAATTGATCTACGACTTTTTGATACAGTTTATCCGCAGCAGGAATAATTATTTTTGGATGAATGAGAGCCACTTCATCCAATACAATCTCTCGATTGAGCAGGCCAAGCGGTTGAAATTCAATCTTAACCTTATCCACCTCCAGCGGCTGTTCGAGCTGAATCTCCGCTTGAGAATTGGTCGTTACCGTCACTCGATTCAAATAGAGCCGAGGAACAAAAAGGGAAAGATCAATACTTTCAATTGCTACATCAATTCCCTGAGCCGAAAGGGCCGAACGAATTTCCGCAAGAATCTTGTGTTGAACTGGGCTACTTGCCAACACCACATGGAGCGCCCCATAAACAAACACTAATGACAGCGCTAAAAAGAAAAGAATCTTTTTCATTCTGAAGCTTTTGTTGAGACACTCTTACGAAGCGCTCTGATTTCCCTATAATCCGGATCTACTTTTTCAATCTGTTCCAAATACTTTTGGGCATGAACCGAATCTCCGAGTCGAATATGTATCTTCGCAAGTTGATAAGAAGTTTCTTTCCAAAAATAAGTTCCTTTTACAGCGGTTCGCAGAGCTGTTTGGAAGGCACCTAATGAGGCAACGTCACTTCCTTCTTTCAACAGAATGGTGCCAAGTAAATATTGGGCCTGCCCGTAAAGGACATGTTCGTTTTCAATAAGACCAAGCTCCATTTTGGCTTCACGGTATCTGCCCATTTCAAAAAAAGCATACGCTAAATCCAAGCGAGCTTTGAGATCTGAACCAATCACTACGTTGGACTTCCGAATAAACTCTTGGATTAACGGCTCAACATTCTCAAATTTTTCTTCAATCTCGAGCTCTAATTCTTTTTCCAAGTCAGCAACGAGCTCGCTGAGATCTTTGAGCTCATCACTTTTAGCCAAGGGTGGCGTTACCTTCATGGGACTGTTTTTTCCGGAACTAGCGGTACTTTCTTTTTCGCCCAATAATAGCAACAATTGAGTCAATGAAATTTTTTGTTTTTTAAACCGCTGGACGTATTCTACTTCGAGTCCCTGATTCGCCTTTTCAAGTACTGATTCCAACAATTCCAAGAGCCGCTGATGCGTAGGTTCCAGTCTGAGACCAGAGAGGATGCATTCCTTCGCTGAATCCATGTGCCCTGACTCAAAATGAATCTCCGCTAACCCCAAAAACGGGGTGAGTTGGGTTCGGTCCAGTGACAACCAAGTTTCAAAAAACTTTTTCTGAAGAGGATTCAGGCCGATAAAATCTCTCTGAAGGTGAGCCAGATAGGTCTGGAGTTGCTTTTTCTCAATACCGATTTGAACACAGCGCTCAACGCTTGCCTGCGCCTGAGACTCTTCCCCCACCCCCCAGAAGCAAAGTGCCTGTTCTAAATACAACCGGCCAGAGTCTGGTGCCAATTGGATCGCTTTCGCAACCATGCTCTGCGCATCCGTAAACTTTTTCTTTTTACGAAGATAGGCTGAAAGCAACGCATAATCATTGGCAGCTTGCCGACCATGCCCCTCTTTTTCCGATTGTTGGGCCCGCTGCAGTACCTCTTTCGGTCGAAAGTGGCTCACGGAGCTCTCCTGGTTGAGTAGGAACCTATTTTACTTTTTCGATGTATTCCCCAGTTCGGGTATCTATTTTCAATACATCGTCTTGTTTGATGTGATACGGAACTGAGATCGTAAGTCCTGTCTCCAGGGTAGCTGGTTTGCCACCACCACTGACAGTGTCTCCACGAATGGCTGGTTCACAATAAGTAACCTTCAAGTTAACAAAGTTAGGCAGCTCCAACGTGATTGGCCTACCTTGATAATAAAGGACTTCAATTTCCAAGTTTTCGATAAAGTAATATTTATAGTCGCCAACTGTTTCTTTATCGAGAAAGGTCTGTTCAAAAGAACTCATGTCCATGAACTGAAACCCATTATTGTCCTGATATAAATACTGCATGTGGTGCTTCTCAAGCTGAGGCTCTCCCACTTTGTCTCCGGACTTAAAAGTCTTCTCCAGTACAGTTTTGTTCAGAAGATTCTTCATTCGAGTCCGAACAATTGCATTTCCTTTGCCGGGTTTCACGTGTTGAAACTCCACGATCTGATAAGGAACCCCATCCACTTCAATGCATAAACCTTTTTTAAATTCTGACGTATCGTACATATAACCTCTGGCAGATTCTTCTCGTATTTTGATTCAAACTTCAAGTTTTTTAGCTTTTTCCGACATTTACTCCTTCGGACTCGATTGCTGATGAAGGCGCTGGAGGATTCCCTGCAACACTTCTATCTTTTTCGAACGGACCTGAGACTCTGGATCCACACCTAATTTCACTCTACAGGCTTTCATTTTTTTCTCTAAGTCGACAGTCGGTTTCGAACGATAAATTTTTTCAAAGATTTTTAGGGATTGTCCAAATTGCCCTTGACTAAAATAAAGATCTCCAAGGGTTTCTGTAGTGATTTCTTGCTGAGAGTTCTCCGAAGATTCCGTAAAAGCACTTGCCAATGAGCCAACAGCATAAGTGTCTTCAGAGGCCTCATCAAACCCTAATATCGCGTTCACTTCTGCGGAAAGCTCGTCGTCAGCAGGCTCTTCCATGGGAAATTCTTCCAATTGAGGTTCGATTGCTATCGCCTCAATAGTGCCAGTGTCCCAATCTGCAGCCGAATTTTCCTCAGGTAACCGCGTTTCTGAGCGTATTGCGGCCATTGAGGATTCTAAAACTTCTTCCTGAATTTCCGCTTGCTCTATAGGCCTCTGCTGAGGGCTCTCTTGCGCCATCTGCTTTTCAATTTGATGGACTTTATCAGTGAGAGAAATATCACAAGGAGCTAAGAGCAATGCCATTTTGAAAGCATGGAGCGCTTGTTGTGGTAACTCTTGGGCCATGAAAGCTTCACCCAAAAGTTTTTGCGCTAATAAATTTTCGGGTGCTAGATGAACAACCCGCTCCAGCTCTCTTTGAGCATCTTCAAAGCGGTGCTTGTCTATATAGCATTTAGCGAGGGCGACTCTCCCTCCGTGAAAATCAGGATGGTGCTCCAGCCCTCTTTGACAAATTTCAATCGCCTCTTCTAATCGCCCCAGCCTTCGATAACTTTCCGCTAGGGGCGCAAATACACGACTCCCAGGATCTTGCTGAAGCCTTCTCAGCTGTTCGCGAAAATGGGGAGGATGTTGTTCATACAACTTATCCAAAGTTTCACGAATGCGATTGGATCTCGGACTACTGGGTGTATTTTTATTGAGCATAAAAGACCTTATTCTATTTTGACTGAGCGCGGAGCGTTAAATCAATGTATGTTGCACCGTAGATAGATCATTTTGGAGCGCTTTGACAACCTTTGCGATTCCAAAGAGCTAACGCGATCAGCCAGGCAGAAAACAGGAGGATTTCCCCCTCTGTGAATCGAACAATTTGCATCTTGTAAGTAACCAAATGCTGCGATTCCCAATCGAGCCATTGATTGAGGACCCACTCACTCCCCAGGGCTATTGACTCACTCCATCCCTCCGGAACCACACCTAACGTAATCCCAATCAAAAAAGTGATGGGCAAAATCACAGTATCCCAAACCCAAGCGAGCACGCTTTGATGCACGATTCCCCAACTGATCCATTCTCCAAAAAAGAAGGCCATCCCTCCAGAAAACCAAAGGATGAGCCAAAGGACCTTTTTCAATTTTTTTTCAGAAAATCCGTATTGGGCAATCAGCACTCCCATAACTCCAAAAAGACTGAGCACGAATCCTCGTGAAATCAACAGCTGCGGAAAGAAAAGCAATAAGACCCCACACCCCGTACTGACGATGAAGAGCGGATGCACCGCCAGAGGTATTTTTTGAATAAAAAAAATCAGCAGCACGCACCAAAAAGTTCGCAGGAGCGAATGCTCCCCCGGCGCTAATGTCAGAAGCAAGAAAGCCACGCAGGGCAGTTTTGCCTGACGCCCCCTCAGCAGCCACCAACCGCTCCGCGGCTTTCTCCACCGTCCCACCAAAAAAAACAAAGCTCCCAACACCCCGGCAAGAGCCCCCACATGTTGACCACTTAAAGCTAAAACCGGGAGCAGTCCTAATCCTTGATATTTCTGGATCAGCCAGAAGGGCAGCCCCTGAAGATCTCCCTGCCAAACCGCCGACTGAATGGCAGCCACGACTGGCGTTCGCTGAGTTTTCGACCACAGTTGCTGTCGCCAGTGTGTTGAAATTGTCGCCTTTGATGAACCCAAACCCGAAGATTTCGGCTTTTGAGCAGGAGAAGAAAGTCCCCAGGCTTGGCTAGACAAGCGTGCTGGATTTTTAAATGGAAAAAAACACCGATGGGCGCCGAAATGACAGTTGTGCCATTCTCGGACTTGAAATTGATAAACTGAGCCCCGGATTCCAAACACCACGCCCAACAAAACCAACCACTTTTTCATCCGCCAGAGCTTCGCCTCTTCCTCTCTCAGTTCTCAAGCTGCTGGGGGGAGCTTTTCTAAAAACCCATGTATTTCGGCTTCTTAGCCTATTCTTCCCAAAATGAAGTTAACGAGCAGAAGAGAACCTTAAGTTAACCCCATTAAATGATTGACTATATATGACAAAGTCCACTAAAACAGTGCGTTCAGAAAAAGGTGGTTTTATGTATGCAGTGATCCGCACAGGGAGCAAGCAATATCGAGTGGAAGAAGGCAAGGAATTGCTCGTTGAACGCCTTCCCGTTGAGCCAGGAAAATCTTTTGAACTCACGGACGTTCTCTTTTTCTCAGATGGAAAAGAGATTAAATTAGGACAACCTCAAGTCCCTGTAGCTGTGCATTGTTTATGCTTAGGCGACGAAAAAGGCGAAAAGCTGAGAACTTTTAAGTACCGCCGACGTCACAATTATTATCGTCGGTATGGACATCGACAAACATACACTCGTCTCAGAGTGGAACGGATTGAAAGAAAGGGCTAAACCATGGCACATAAAAAAGCAGGCGGTAGCTCTCGGAATGGTCGGGACAGTCAAGGCCAACGGCTAGGTGTAAAACGATTTGGCGGCGAACTCGTAAAAGCCGGTAACATTTTAGTTCGACAAAGAGGCACTAAATTTCATGCAGGCCTGAATGTCGGCACGGGAAGAGATTGGACTTTATTCGCTCTCGTACCCGGACGAGTCAGTTTTGAACGATTAGATAAAAACCGAACACGAATCTGCATACGTCCAGAATCTACAACTCAAGTCGCTTCTTAAGAAAATCGGTTGGTTTAAAATATTCATATCTTCCTTCGAGAAGTTGGAGTGGTGAGCTATGGCTCTCATTGATGAAGTTGTTATACGCATTCAAGGAGGCTCGGGCGGGAACGGTTGCGTGAGCTTCCGTCGAGAATCTTTCGTTCCCTTTGGAGGCCCTAATGGGGGCGATGGGGGCAAAGGTGGAGATGTTTACTTGCGATCCACTCGAGATAAGACCAGTCTTTTGGATTTTAAGTACCAGCCTCGATATCAAGCTGAGCGAGGCGAGCACGGCATGGGCAAAGACATGTTCGGTCGTGGCGGCAAAGATCTCATCGTGAGCGTTCCCCAAGGAACCTTAGTTTTTGATCAAGAAACGGGAGAATTGATTGCCGATCTCACTGGACATGAACAGACTTGCTTGGTTGCTCGCGGTGGGCGCGGCGGACGCGGTAATCTCTCTTTTAAATCCTCCACAAACAGAGCCCCACGCAATGCTACCCCCGGGGAAACCGGAGAAACTCGAGAACTCAAGCTGGAACTCAAGTTATTGGCAGACATCGGATTGATTGGGTTACCTAATGCAGGCAAAAGCTCTTTTCTAACTGCGGTATCCCGAGCCAAACCTAAAGTAGCTGATTACCCATTCACCACCCTCGAGCCTGCCCTGGGCGTCGTAGAACACAAGGGACATGCTTTTGTAGTGGCGGATTTACCCGGATTGATAGAACGGGCGTCTCAAGGGGCCGGGCTCGGCCATCGGTTTCTTAAACACGTAGCAAGGAACCGGGTGTTACTCCACTTAGTGGATATCACAGCGCCTATAGACACTATTTCCCAGAATATCCAAATCATTCGTCAAGAACTCGAGGCCTATGATCCGGAACTCCTGAATCGCGAAGAACGTTTAGTGTTCACCAAAACGGACTTGCTCTGTCCTGAAGATCTCCAAGAGAAGAAACAAGCTATCGAAGCATCGGGCTTAGAGGGATATTGGATCAGCAGTGCCACTCGTGAGGGTTTAGACCCTTTACTGGATGTTTTGTCCTATTCAACCCGGCGACGGAGTGATGCTTGATTGGTCTGTTTGGCGGAACTTTTGATCCGCCTCATCTCGGACACATCCATCTCATCAAAACGCTTTGTAGTCAGTTTACTTTCTCTTCGTTTTATCTGATCCCAAACTTCCAAAACCCATTGAAACAAAGAGGTCCTCAGATTTCGCCTGACCAACGCTTAGAGCTTTTGCAGACTGCAATTACAGACTTAGGAAATCAGGTTCGTATTTTAGACTGGGAAATCAAAAATCCCGAACCTTCTTATACGATTGATACTCTCCAGCGTTTTTTAAAAACGGTTTCAGAGCCCACTGTTTTTATTCTAGGCGATGAGTGTTTTTCTCAATTGCGTCGATGGAAAAGCCCTCGAGAGCTCCTACTTTTAACGAATTGGATTGTGGTGAAACGCAACGAGGAAATCATGAAGATTTCTTCACAAATGCTTCACGATTTGAACATTAAGGACACGCGTTGGATCCACTCGCATCACCTCGCTTATAGTCAAGATCGCAATTGGATTCGCTTCTGTGATATTGAAGCCTTGCCTTATTCTTCTACCCAAATCAGAAATTCTCTCGTAGAGGCCTGGAAAAAGAACACCTTAGACAATCCGCCGCAGGGAATCCAACGCTCGGTGTGGCTAATGATTAAAGAAAAACGGCTCTATTCCGTTGGTGAAAGTAAGTGAAGTAATCCTTGCGAGGAGATTGTAGATGTCTGAGAAAAAAATCCCGTCCCCAATGTCTAAAAATGCCCTTAATCATCATTTAAAACACTTTGTGAGCTTTGGGGAACCCTCTCGCACCAATCCTCCACCAGCGACCGTCACAGGACGCCTGAAAGAGCTTGTCCGTAAAGTTGAGGACTTAAACCGCCGGGTCGATCGTCTTAAAGACCGCTTTTAATCCCTTCCCCTTGAGCATTGCGACCTGCCGTGTTACCTGACTCAACATGGGTACCAGTTCCAGTGCTATTACGCTTCTTTCTTCTGGATTAGATTCCACAGTAGCCACTGCTTTGGCGCTTGCAGAGGGGTACTCCATCCGTTTAGCGATCACTTTTGATTACGGTCAAAAAGCTGCTCAACAAGAAATTTCTCATTCCCAACGCTGGGCCGAGTTTTGGGGGGTGGAACATCGGGTTCTGAGTCTCCCCTTCTTCAGCTTGAGTAAAAGTGGCCTTTTGAAAAACAAAGAGACTCCTACTCTGCCACACCCAACACTCATGGAACTCGACAATCCCACGCTTGCCCAACAGAGCGCTCATCAAGTTTGGGTTCCCAATAGAAATGGGGTCTTTTTAGAAATTGCGGCAGCTTTTGCTGAGCAGTTGGATGCTCAGTTTCTGATTGTAGGTTTTAATCGAGAAGAAGCGGCTACTTTTCCAGATAATAGTTCCGCTTACCGAGAAAGCCTCAATCGAGCATTCACGTTCTCAACCGCGAATCAAGTCACGATTATTTCTCCGACTGAGCACTTCAACAAGCGAGAGATTGTTCGCAAAGCCATCGAGCTGGGCTTGCCCTTACAAAACATTTGGAGTTGTTATGCTCAAGGGGAAGCCATGTGTGGACGCTGCGAATCTTGCATGCGTTTAAAACGTGCTTTTAATTCAAATGAGGTCAATTCTGATGCTTTCTTTGCAGACTCACATTTATAAAGAGGGGCTTATCCCCTACGATGGCACTCCTCTGGAAGCGCATTGGATTTATAAGAAGTTTGATATTCTCGGGGATGCCTTGGTTGCTTTTCAGGGGCCCGCACAAGTCGAACTCAGCCACATGGTAGATTTGGAAGATGTGAAAAATCAGGCGCCCATTTACAGCCCACAGATGCTTCATTTTTTAGCAGAGTGGTTCATCGACTCTTTGGATTTAGGGATCTTATTGCAAAACCGATTGATTGGGATTGCTTATGAACGCTTGTGGGAAAAAGGAGGACGGGATTTAACCCGTCGTGGAAATGACTTATTCTACGATAAAAGAAAGCTTTCAGTTTCTATTGCCACCCGTTCACCCCTCTCTGTTCTAGTCCATTTTGGAATCAATGTTGAGACCCATGGAACCCCCATTCCGACAGCAGGACTCAAGGAACTTTGGGTGGATCCCTTTGATTTTGCCCAGGAAGTATTGGAGAAATTCCAACAAGATATCCAGGGATTCAAAAAGTCTCGGGTTAAAGTTCTCCCCCGTTAAAAACCGGTTGCCAAGTCACTGAAAGCACTCCATTATCCCCGTTTGGCAGAATGTCCCCATGGTCTAGAGGCCTAGGACGTCACCCTTTCACGGTGAAAACCCGGGTTCGAATCCCGGTGGGGACGCCACTTTTCCAGCGGAAGATCCAAGTCGGCAGAGCCGCTCCAAATCCCAAAGCAGCACTCAAAGCAAACTCCCCTTTCCCAAGCTCAACGACATGAAAGAGATTTTCCAAAATGGAAAGCTGACAAAGGGCTACGATCAACCCGACCAAGATAATCCCAATGACCAAAAGGCGTCGATTAAGGACGGGCCAAGCTTCAACAAATACAAAAAAGAGCATCCCAAAAAGAGCCGTCGCCAGTGCCAGTGTCCGAGCTTTATCTACTGACTCATGAGCCATCGAAACTCGATAGAAAACGAGACAAGCGATGCACAGAAGTATCCCAGCCAATACCGACTCAAAAATGCGTCGCCAAGTGAGTAATGCTTTCAAGCGGCTCTTGTTCATTACGGGTAAATTCTCAAACCCAAACGCAGAAATAGGATGCACGATGAGCTCTAAGAGAACAATGTGAATCGGCAGCAGTAAATGGCCCCACCCCAAAAGGGGCGGCACAAACGCTAACACAATCACGGGAATGTGAAATGCAATCAAATAAGAAAAGCTTTTTTGGAGGTTACTAAAAATACGACGCCCCTCAAAAACAGCTTCTACAATGCCTTTGAAATCATTTTTGATCAACACCATTTGGGCAGTCGAGCGGGCTACTTCAGTCGCATCTACCCCCATACTGATCCCGATATCGGCTAATTTCAGCGCCGGAGCATCGTTGATACCATCTCCGGTCATCGCCACTACTTTTCCAGAGGCTTGTAACGCCTGAACCATTTCATATTTTTGATCTGGCATCACTCGAGAAAAAATAGCTCCTTGTTGAAATGCGAAGCGTCTTTGTTTGGGCTCCATACCTCGGAGTTGATCTCCAGTAAAAAGCAGTTGATGATCGTGATCCATTCCAATTTCATCCGCTACTGCATGCGCAGTGACTGGATGATCTCCAGTCAGCATTTTGATCTCAATACCTGCGCTCTGACATTCTTTTACTGCTTCATGGACCGAAGTTCTAACGGGATCACTGAAAATGAGCAGCCCTAAAAAAGTGAGATCTGTCTCATCCGTCATCCGCTCTCCCCGACATAAACCGGAACGATATGCTAGGCCGAGCAGTCGCTTCCCTTGAGCTGCTAATTGATGGACTCTTTGCTCTAGGCGTTGGGCATCTGCAGAGTATATCGAGCAGTGTTCGAGCACCCCCTCTACCGCTCCTTTCATCGCGATGAGGTATTGGCCATTGGAGTTCTCCCAAACATGGGACATATGCTTGCCCGTATTCTCAAACGGGTAATCCCACTTCAAACGCCATCCATTGAGCAAAGGAAAATACTGCTTTCCTTTATCAACAATGGCAGCTTCCATAGAGTCGACGATCGTCGTCTCACATGCCATCAAAGCAACTTTCCACAGCAGTTCAGCCTCAGAATTACTGGTAGCCTCCAAAGCTTCTAGTTGAAATTTTCCCTCCGTTAAAGTCCCTGTTTTATCCGTACAAATGACATCCACGCTCCCCAAAGCCTCCACACTGGGCAAGGATTTCACTAAAACCCCGTGGCGGGATAATCGCCACGCTCCTAAGCTCAAGTACAATGTGAATACAACAGGAAATTCCTCCGGCACTGTAGCCATTCCGAAGGTCAGAGCTACAATGAAGGCTTGAATCCAAGTCTCTCCCCGCCACCATTCGATGAAAAAAAGAAGCACAGCCAAACAGACAGCAGCAACAACGCCCCGACGAATGAGCGCACTCACTTTTCTCTGGAGCGGTGTTTTTACTTCGGTGACTTGCTCAACAAGTCCTGTAATTTTTCCAATCTCCGTGTGACGTCCTGTAAGTTCGACCAATCCCAAGCCCCGTCCTTGCAGCGGAATGGTGCCCCCGAAAAAGCGCTCCCCAACCGCTTTATCCACAGGAACTGATTCCCCAGTCAGTGCAGCTTCATTGATCCGCAATGCTTCGGCTTCCAGGGTTTTTCCATCAGCGGGCAGTGACTGGCCTTCTTCAAAAACAATCACATCTCCGACAACAATGTCTCGACTTGGAATTTCTTTAACTCTGCCGTCGCGAAAAACTTTAGCAGTAACCACCAAATGAGCTCGAAGCGCCTTGAGCACTTTATGAGCGCGGAGTTCCAGCAAGACATCCACTCCAACGACAGGAAAATAAGCCCCGAGCAAAATGAGTGAATCAGTTTGATTACCCAGCAGGGCGTATAGGCCCGACAACACGAGTAACATGAACCCCATCGGCTCAAACAAGATTTTCTTTGCTTCTCCAAGGATAGATTCGAGTCGCGAAGGGATGATTTGGTTGGGCCCGAATTGAATCAAACGCCGATGCGCCTCTTCAGAGCTTAATCCAAGCTCACGGATCGGTTGTGTTGGCTCCTGAACCATTCAAAAACCTTACACGCATTTTTAACTTTTGTCTGCTGAGGCTTTCTACTCGATTCCACCGACACAAATCACTGGAATTCCAGTTTGAATCGTTTTTAGAAGGTTCAGATAGTATTTTTTTTCATCCGCACTTTTACTTTGGGTCACACTATTTTTGATCCCTAGGGAAAAATCGCGATAGCTGTGCGTTTCCAATTCGGGGCCCCCACTTCCTAAAGCAGCAAAAAAAGTATCTTTATTTTTTTTGTTTTCTTTTTCATCAACTGCAGCGGCCCAAAACAAATACCCTTTTCTCTCCGGATTTTGGGGCAATGAAAAACCCTCCACGAGACCTCCGAAAAAAGCCATGATGTGGGGAACAGTCGCTAATCGCCATTTCCCTAAAGGAGCCAGTTTTTCACAAGCGCGTTGCGCAGCAATGAAAGTACGTGCCCGCCCCGCCTCTGTGGCGATGAGATCCAATCGCCCGCCCGGACGGCCCTTAGTCCCTTGATACACCCGAAGCGCTTTCCGTGTTTTTCCATCACTTTGCTGGAAGGATCCCGCTTCTCCCTGAATTCCGAGCTCGGGGTTCTCTGCATTGGGAAGCACTTCCTGGGAACTTTCCGCTTGGAACCTGATTTGTTCATGGAGAACTGAGGAGTTTCGGGAATCTCCGGAAGTTTCGACTTCATGGCTTCTAACTTCAGCTAATCCGTGATGAGATAAGCCTATCAATACCACGCTGGTGAGTGTTACAAGATTTTTTACCATCGCATCCCCCGGTCCCAGCCGGGGACTATGCAAGGCCAGCACCAAGGCAGATTGCCTAGCAAGACTCTGCAGTAGATTGAATAGACTTTTTACAGAATGCCCTTTTAGGGCGAAGGAGAAACTTTCAGACTATAAATTTCGCTCCACCCAAAATGATCCGAGAGATTAAACTCTCCCTCGGGTCCTTTCAGACGTCGATGCATGGCGAGCTCGCCCCTTTCCGCCTGAAAGTGAGCTGATGCAAAGAGATGGTCAACCCGTCCTTGGTCTTTTTCTTGAAAGGTATTCTCCGAGCTCAGAGTGGACTGAAGGGCAGCTTCGGAACTCACTACAAAATCGGGGAGAAGCTGGTTTTTTTCTGCCCAAAGATCCGGGTTATGCTCCCCAAAATTCCAATCCCCTCCAACAATCAAAGGTTGGTCTCGCGCAAGTTGTTTTGCCCATTGCGCAAAAGAAGAAAATTGCTGCTTCCTTCGCTCCTGATACTGATCGGCTTCTCCTTCGGCATAATAGGAGATCAAGTGGGTGTTTCCCACCCACAACGGTCCTGCCAAAGGATGTTCAACTTGGACCAAAACTGCTGATTTTTTTACTAACGCCTCTCCATCTTCAAGAACATCGGGGCTGATTGGAAGTGCGGGATAGGTCAATCGGTGCATTTTTTGTACAGGATATTTAGACAGAATTAAAAGACCCGAATCTAACCACAGTTTTGAATCATTGAGATCCACAGACAGAGGATACCCACAACGAGCCAATACATTTCTATCTTCTTGAAGCCACACTTCCTGAAGCAATACGATATCCCATCCGTGATTCTCAGCAGCAGATCGTTTCAACTCCCTACAGATACCTTGGATTCGCTCTTTCTTTTTAGGGGCCATGCCCAACGGCCCTACTCCAGGGAGTCCCCAAATATTCAAAGTGAGCACGGAAAGCATTATCATTCCTGAAACTGTCATAAGAACTCCTTTTTACCCGACAATCGACTCGATCTCCGTCGGGGTGATTCCGTAGAAACCCAACACTTTTCTTACAATTTGCTTGGCCGTTTCTGCCTCTGCAATCACCCGATCGACCCCTTCAATATCTCCACAACGAGAAGCATCCAGAAAATATTGAAGTCTTACGATCAGCTTAATCTCAGGTCGCATTTTTCGAACGGCCGAAACAATTTTATGGATCCAGACCGAATCGTTAATAGTAATCACAACCGCTCGAGCCGTGGTCAATTCCACTTTTTCTAAGATTTCCTGAGTGCCGCCATCTCCAAAATAAATGGGTTCTTGAGGAAACTCACGGAGGGTGGCAGCGTTACTCTCAATGACCCGATAGGGAATTCCAAGAAGCCGCAGAGCTGCTGCTAAATTCCTGCCATTGTTTCCAAACCCCACAATAATCACATGATCCTGAAGAGCTCCTTGATGAGCACTGGCCTGTATGTTCTGCTCATTTCGCTCCTTGGCTAATCGTTCGATCATCTGCCCCACTACATCAGTCTTTATCAAGCGGGGAGCAAGCACTGGAGTAAAATGGATGATGAGAGGCGAGATGAGTAGACTCAACACAATCACTGACAGGAGAAACTGATATTCGGTAGTGGTCAGCAGGCCGGCTTTAGTGGCGCTATCAGCTAACACAAATGAAAACTCTCCCACTTGACACAGCATCAGACCAGCGACCACACTCGCTCGCTGCATGGTTCCTATAAAACTTCCTGCCAAAGAATTGAGAACTGTTTTTCCTAACATCAAAGCTAAAGTTGCACCCAAAATACTTGCTGGATGCGCAAGAAAAAAATTCAGATCTAACAACATGCCAACAGAAACAAAAAACATAGCCACCAGCGGATCGCGCCAAGCCACGACATCTGCAGTAGCCTGATGGCTGAAGGGACTGTCTGCGATCAGAATCCCTGCAATAAAAGCCCCCAAAGCTAACGACAATCCCATGGTGTGCGCCAGCCAAGCGGAAAAAATAATGAGGAGGGCAACAGCGATGATGAAGAGTTCTCGACCCCCGCCCTTTGCAATCAACCTAAACACCGCAGGAATAACATAACGAGAGCCCACAACAATCAGAGTAATGATGAGGCACCCCTTTAAAAGAAAACCGCCCCAACTCGTTATCACCCATGCACTTGATTCGGAACTTGCAAAAAAAGGAACCAATAACATGAGCGGAACAACCATTAAGTCCTGAAACAACAGAATTCCCACCGCTAAATTTCCATGCGGGGTTGCTACTTCTCTTCTCTGATGGAGGGCCTTCAACACAATAGCAGTTGAGCTTAGAGCGAGCATGCTCCCCATCAGAAACAGTTTTCTTAAGTCCTGAATCCCCAAGAGTTTTAATATGCCCATGGAAACCACAATCACCAGCATCATTTGCAATGTCCCGCCACCCAGCAAAACCCGCTTCATCTGCATGAGACTTTTTAAGGAAAATTCAACACCAATACTGAACAACAAGAAAATAAGCCCCAGCTCAGAGATTTGTTGAATGCTCGCGGTATCCGAAATCAGTCCAAATCCGGAGGGACCCACAATCACGCCACTGATGATGAACCCAGCAATATTGGGAAGTTTCATTAAGCGAAAAACAACAGCAACTGCAGTGGAAACAGCAAAAATAATTAAAAATTCTTGAAGGAGTTGCTCTAACATTCGCTTATCATATCAAATTCCCCTCGCCTTCACTAAGCTTCCCTTTTACCGTTGTCACCTGAGGAGCTTCATATTAGATTTTAAGTAATTTCAAACGGGGGGACATCATGAGTAAATTTTTATTGCTGTTGTTTTCGACATCGATGTGTTGGGGGAGTGAACTCCTCTCTGTGGGGCTAAGAACCGGTTTTGACTATGCCGATTTAGACCACGCGTGCTCTCTTCCCCCCCTTTCTCGTACTTTTGTTTTTACGGCAGAAACCAATGGCGTTTCATTGACTCAAGGCAAGTTGAAAAAAACCGAGCTAGCCGGGTATTCAAAGATAATCGAGCTCAATCCAACAGAGCTTGCTGACGTAGAAGTGCAGCGCTCAGGGGGGACTTTTTGGCTCAAACGTTGGAAAGTATCCGGACGCCTGCTCCATGCTTTGTTTTACGGAGGCATCGATCAAGGCATTGACACTTGTTTTCCCCCTGAAAAATTGGCCTCAGTAGAACCGGATGTCTTTACTTTTGATTTTGAAGCCCCAACTTCAGAAAATACGCATTACACGGACTCTAATTTGGCAGTTTTCAAGGGAACCACCCAAAGTGGAAAGACCTATCGGATTGAGATGATTCTCATTCAGGACCAGCTCTAATTTTGATATTTTACTGAACAGCCATAGGGCTTGGTAACAGGCTGTGAAACTGGCTTACCCGCTAACACAGCTTCTAATGCATCTCGCACATAGTTTTTCGCTTTGAGAACCGTCGCTGGATCCGCGGAAGAGTTATCATCAATAGCACCGTCGTAAACAAGTTTGCCCTGGGGATCGATCACAAACAGGTGAGGAGTCGTTTTGGCTTCAAACAACTTTCCCACTTGTCCATTGGGATCCAATAACGCAGCTGAGGGATTTGCTTTCAGTCTCAATAGGTCTTTTGTTAACTGAGCCCCTGGAACATAGCCCTGCTTGCCAGGCGCTGAAGAAAGGATGGTGAACCAAATGACTCCACGGCTCGTATAGAGGTGCTGAAGCGTTTGCATATTGCCTGAGGCATAGTGTTTCTTCACAAAAGGACATCCTTCATTGAACCACTCCAAAACCACTACTTTTCCTTTTTGCTCGGACAGTTTCCAGGTTTTGCCGTCACTCCCCGAGAGTGTGAAATCGGGAGCCGTATTTCCAACCGGCACAGCTTGAACCAACCAACAAAAACTCATCGCGAAGGTTAGAAGATTTCTTTTCATGATTCACCAAACGCTTTCTTGAAGATTTTTGGAGTAAGAATTTCTCCCAGACCACGCCCTTTTCCCGAGCCCGGAGCATAGACCACATAGTACGGAACACCAATGCGCTGATAGCTTTTGAGAGCTTGTGTGATTGCAGGATCCGCTTTCGTCCAATCCGCCTTCATCATCACGATATCCTTTTCTCGAATAAAATCTCGAACCCCAGCGCTACCAAAAGTGACTTCCTCATTCACTTGGCAAGTCACACACCAACTGGCAGTAAAATCTACAAAAACCCATTTACCAGCCTTAGAAGCTTCAGCGGCTCTCTCTTCGGAGAAAGCTTCCCAAGTAATACCATGAGAAATACTACTTCCTGAGGCCTGAATCGGATTTTGCATTTGTCGATGGACCATCCATAACGAAACTAAAACACCAGTTATTCCCAAAAGGATTCCCCACCTGATTTTCCGTTGCTTTTTGTGATGATGGGCCCACAATCCAATTCCAGAAATAAGAATACCGCTCAAAGTACCAATCATTGCAAAGGCACTACTCGATCGACCCAAGATCCAAAGCAACCAAATCACAGTGGCAAATAAGGGAAATGCCATTGCTTCTTTGACGGTCTCCATCCACCGTCCGGGTCGGGGTAATACTCGAGCCGCCTGAGGAAAGAGGGCTAAAACGAGATAAGGAAAAGCTAATCCAATCCCCAGAGACAAAAATACCGTGAGCAAGATGGGCAGAGGTTGAGCAATTGCATACCCCAATGCGGCCCCCATAAAAGGAGCGGTACAAGGAGAAGCCACCACGACACACAACACCCCCGAAAAAAATTCCCCAGTCCAACCCGCTTGATTGGCTAAACTCTGGCCCGCGCCCACCTGCAGCCAAGAAAGATCAATCCCCCCTAAAAAGCTCACTCCTAAGGATAAGAACAAGAAAATTAAAACCACCAGCAGATAAGGATTTTGAAGCTGGAATCCCCACCCCACAGCTTCTCCCCAACTTCTAAGAGCTGCTAATCCAACCCCCAAAGCCATAAACGAAACTAAAATGCCGGCCGCATAAATCAGGGAGCTATGACGTACCCATTGTTTTCCTTTTCCGGCTTGCTCCAAAACACTGAACACTTTGATTGAAAGCACGGGAAATACACAGGGCATGAGATTGAGAAGAAGCCCTCCCAAAAAGGCAAAAGCAAATGCACTGAGGAGGCCGGCCAGAGCCGCCGGATTTTCATTCAGTACAATTTCCGCTGCATGTAACTGACTGCCCTCTTGGGGCTTTCGATAGACTACAATCCCAGGGCGCTCTGGAACACCTTTTGAGTTTTTCTTTTTGAAAGTGAACACAAACTCTTGCGACTGTTTTTCAATTCGAGGCGATGCGAGATCCACCCACCAATCAGAGGCTGGAAACACATCGAGCACTTCCAGCGTCTCAGAAGTCTGCATTCGGAGGCTCACCTCGTTTTGCTGTTCCTGAACTCTAAATTTCATTTCCGGATTGTCTTGGGGCAAAAGCTGTTGAAAGCGAGCAATCAAAGGCGCTTCGGGAGCGGGCTCTGATTGAAGCCCCCTGGGAATCTCAAGTTTGAATTGATGTTTGGCGGGAACACATGTTTTTTCGCATACCAACCACTCAGCATCTAAAATCAATAGGAGCGGTCTTTGATCGGAACTGTTGGATTGCGATACTTCAAATCGATAAAAAGCTTCGGAAGCATATCCAAAGCTGACAGCACTTCCTATTTCAATGCGTTGTGGAATGGAATAATAAGGCCCTGTAACCGAAACGCCTTCTGGTAAAGTCCATTTAAATTGTGGAGGCGTGCCCGCATCTCCCGGATTTGACCAATAACTATGCCAGCCCTCTTCCAGCACCAAATGGAGGCCCACCGCAAAGCTTTGTCCAGCTACGACTTTTTCTTCAGAAATCAGTCGAGCCACCGAATGCGCTTGTCGCGTCTCGGAGCTTGCCCAGACTGAAAGCGAGCTGACCACGCAGAAAAGGACTAGAAAGGATTTCACGTCCTTTATTTTGACTGCCGGAGTTCTTTACCGCAAGGAAGATTACTTCTGGGACTCCGCAGCGTTTTTGCCCTTACTGATCAATTGGGTGAGTTTAACGACAGCTAAAAATACGGCCAAAGCAATGAGTAAAAAGTTAATGAACTCTCCCAAAAAAGCTCCAATTTCGATGCGCCCAAGGGTCCACGTTTTGTAATCTCCTCCTGAGGAAGGCACCAAGTAACTAATGAGCGGCATCAATACGCTTTTCACGAGTGAATCAATCACTTTTCCAAAAGCTCCCCCGACTACAACAGCCACTGCCAACTCCACCATATTTCCCTTAAAAGCAAAGGCTTTAAATTCATCTAAAAACTTTTGAATCACGATCTTCTCCTGTTAAAAATCGCCCCACCCTAATCACAAGGGCTCACAGCGTCAAGTATCGCCTGCGATATAGGCTTGTTCTTGGTATCGCATCGCCATGACCATAAACCCAATTGCCACCAGTAGCATCAGACCCGCATAAAAATAAAATTCCATTGCTCCACTTTGAAAAGGATTCAGCCGAGACACCACCGCAGTCAAAAGATTGCCAAAAGCCGTGGTCATCAACCACAGACTCATAATCGTGCTCTTCATTTCTTTTGGGGCCTGCGTATAGGCAAAGGACAACCCCGTCACAGAAACCATGACTTCCGCAGCGGTTAGTATGGCCCAGGGACCTAATTGCCACACCACATTCACGGTTTCGCCCGCGTCTATTCGAGATTGAAGCATCCCCACCCAAACGAAACTAACGGCAATCAGAACCATTCCTGCTCCCATTTTTCGCAGTGGCGTTGTCCGAATTCCACACTTTTCAATCCAAGGATACAGTCCAAAACTAAATAGCGGTAACAGCGTCATGACGAGAATGGGGTTGATAGCAGGAACCATGGACGATTCCAGATGAAATCCCAGCACATATCGATCCATTTTCTCTGCTTGGAGTACCCAACTAGCACCATGCTGATCGTAGAGCGCCCAAAAACCGGTCGTCGCAACAAACACTGCAAAAATAGAGAGAACTGCCTGTACCCCTTCCACTTGGGACTTTGAAAACTTTGTCTCAGCTACCTGTAAAAACCGTTGTCCAGGCTGACGATCTTTTTGATGGGTGAGCGCGTAGAGAATCACCGGCAGGAACCGACTTCCCTCACTTGAAGGAGGCACGACGACATAAGCATTTCTTCCCAACCAAAAAATCAAAGTGGCCACGCCCATCAAAATACCCGGGATTCCAAAAGCAAGACCAGGTCCGTAGAGCTTTAAAGTCCATGGAATCAGAAGCGTGGAAAAGAAAGAACCAAAATTGATGGAAAAATAAAAGATGGAATACACCTTATCGAGTAAATGCTGATTGGAGCGATCAAACTGATCTCCGACCAATGCTGAAACACAGGGTTTGATCCCGCCGGCTCCAACCGCAATGAAGAATAATCCAGCGTAAAGCCCAGTTTCAGATTCAAACACAGCTAAAATACCATGCCCCACGCAATAAAATAAAGAGAGATACAGAATGGTTTTATATCGCCCCAAAAACCGATCCGCTAAAACAGCTCCAAAAACTGGAATGAAATAATTCGCAAAAGCAAACAAGTGAAAAACTTCTTTTGCCCGGTGCTCTTGAAGCAGCAAGTATTGGGTCATGAAAATAACGAGAATGCTTCTCATCCCGTAAAAACTGAACCGCTCCGAAGCTTCGTTTCCGATGATGTACCCAATTTGCTTCGGCATCTGATTGTTTTTTTGATCGGTGACCATGTGCTCCATCCTTGTGAGGCCTTTTTAAAACATGGGCTCGGGTAAATTTCTAGTTTTTCTGTGCTTGCACAAGTACTTTTTTGTTTCCTAGACCCCAAAAGCAGGGGTATTCTAGGAAACTATGAAAACTTCAATTATCTCTATTTTAGTATTGGTCTTGAGCGTTCTTTCTTGGGCCAACGAGCCCGCACCCTCCACGGAAACTCCGAAGAAAGTTTCCAAAGGAGCGCTGAAAACACCAAAAACCATCACCGAGCTTGAAATCGTCGAGGTTCTCAAAGGCAATGGTCCAGAGGCTAAAAGCGGGAAAACGGTCACTGTGCACTACACCGGTAAACTTCTAGACGGTACCAAGTTTGATTCCTCCTTAGACAGAAACATTCCCTTTTCCTTCCAGTTGGGCATAGGCCAAGTCATCGCAGGGTGGGACAAAGGGGTCGCGGGAATGAAAGTGGGTGGTAAACGAAAATTAACGATTCCAGCGAAAGACGGTTACGGAGAGCGTGGGGCCCCCCCGGTGATTCCCCCAAATGCGACTCTCGTATTTGATGTGGAGCTACTGGACGTTAAGTAAGCAGGGAGTTCCAAAGTGGGGAGAGCGTCGGAACAACAGATAGCTACGGCCATCACGGCTTGGTTTAAAAACCACCAACGCGACCTTCCCTGGAGGAAAACCAGAGATCCCTACGCAATCTGGATTTCTGAAGTAATGCTCCAGCAAACCCAAGTCAAAACAGTCCTTCCCTACTATTTGCGCTTTTTATCGGAGTTACCCACCGTTAGCCATTTGGCGAAGGCCTCAGAGGAATCCGTATTAAGACTCTGGGCGGGTTTAGGGTACTATTCAAGAGCTAAAAATTTGCGTAAAGGAGCTCAATACCTGATTGAGCACTTTGGGGGTGAGTTTCCAAAAACACGGGATGAACTTCTCCAGATTCCGGGCATTGGCCCCTACACCGCGGGAGCTTTGCTCAGCATTGCCTTTCGACTTCGGGAGCCTCTGGTGGACGGCAATGTGGAGCGCGTTCTAAGCCGTTACTTTGCTTTCAAGGAGCCCCTCCCAAGTTCAAAAGCTCACCAGTTTTTCTGGAAAAAAGCTCGAGAGTGGGTTGAAGCAAGCTCACAGCCCCATGCTTTCAATCAGGGATTAATGGAGATAGGCTCTTTAATTTGTACCCGTCACTCTCCCAGCTGTCTGCAATGTCCCTTAAGAACCAACTGCAGTGCTCACGCGCTAGGAATTGCTGAGACCCTACCCGTAAAAAAACCCAAAGCCCCCATGGAAAATACCCATTTAGTCAAATTCGTCTTTATTCAACGGGGCCGCCTGTGGCTCCACCAAAACCCAACGGCGCAGTGGTGGTCTGGGTTATGGGATTTTCCGGATATGCGAGTTAAAAATCCCACCCACTGGAAAAGAGAATTAGAGGCTCAGGTGGGACCTTGGAACCAACACACTTGGAAAGAACTTCAACATCAGAAACATACAGTCACCCGCCACAAACTCCATGTCATCCCCATACGAATCGAGACAAAGGAAAATCCCCCTTTTCCTGGTAAGTGGTTAACTTTAAAGAACATTCACAGCAAGCCGTTATCAGCTCTTGCCCAAAAAATATTGCATGAGGAATGGTGAGACTGTGATATCCTTCTAACGCAACTATGATTTACATCCTGATGTTTTTGACCGCTATCAGTTTTGGCGCCCCTGTGCCTCGTCCTGTTCCGAGAACAGTATCCCAGATTTACATCGATTCCGGTATTTTTGAAGGTGGAAGTCCTTTAGCTGCTCACATCGAAGGCCTGCGGTTTTCACGCAACACTCAAACAGGAACGGAACGTTGGGTTTTTGATTTCTCTGATGCGCGCACGAACAGCCCTCAGCTCCTAGCCCCGGAGTTTCAACTGCGTCTCACTCCTCCAGACAAAGTACAACTCGCTGATGGAAAGGAAGTCCAAATCAGCCCTCAAAGGCTCCTGATTTCCCTTAGCGCCATCAAAAATAATGAGCTCCGGTCAAAAACCATCCAAACCCATTTATCTAAAAGTAAGTTAGTCAAAAATGTTCGGATTTATCCCCCCATTGAAAACGGGGATCGAGTGATTGAATTCACTTTTAAGCATCCCATTCTGCTGGAACCCCACCAACCTCTACAAAAAGAAGGACGTTTGGTACTAGACCTGAAACCCCGGAAGTAATAGGCTCTTGGATTATGCGAAAAAATGAAAATGAATTTGATCCTAAAGAATCTCTCAACTACCACAGCAGTGGACGCCCCGGTAAAATAGAAGTCATTTCTTCTAAATCTTGCCGGACTCAACACGATCTTTCTTTGGCTTATTCTCCGGGCGTGGCTCAGCCCTGCATCGAAATTTATAAGAACCCAGAGGACTCTTACAAATACACCTCACGAGGGAATTTAGTCGCCGTGATCAGCAACGGCACAGCAGTGCTCGGACTTGGTAACCTCGGAGCCGTCGCCTCAAAGCCCGTGATGGAAGGGAAAGGTATTCTATTTAAAACTTTTGCGGACATTGATGTGTTCGACATCGAAGTGAATACTGAAGACCCTGAGGAGTTTGTTCGCTGCGTGAAACTTTTAGAGCCAACTTTCGGAGGAATTAACTTAGAGGATATTAAAGCCCCCGAGTGCTTCGTCATTGAAAAAAAGCTCAAAGAGTCGATGAACATTCCTGTTTTCCATGATGATCAGCATGGAACCGCTATCATTTCTGGAGCCGCTTTTTTAAATGCCCTCGACTTAGTTGGAAAAAAACCGGCGGACGTAAAAGTAGTCTTTAGCGGAGCCGGCGCATCAGCAATTTCATGTGCTCGTCTTTACGTTTCTCTCGGCGCTAAAAAAGAAAATATCATCATGTGCGATAGCCAAGGGGTGATTTACCAAGACCGAAAAGAAGGCATGAATGAATACAAAGCCGAGTTTGCTTCAAAAACCTCTGCACGAACGCTTTCAGAAGCCATGAAGGGCGCCGATGTTTTTGTCGGACTTTCCACTAAAGGTGCGGTCACGCCTGAAATGTTGAAAAGCATGGGAGCTAAACCCATCTGCTTTGCAATGGCAAATCCTGATCCTGAAATTGGATACCGGGAAGCTAAAGCAGCCCGACCCGATCTCATTATGGCAACAGGACGTTCGGATTATCCCAACCAAGTGAACAATGTTTTGGGCTTTCCTTTTATTTTTCGGGGAGCTTTAGACGTTCGTGCCACGGCTATCAATGAAGAAATGAAGCTAGCAGCAGTGCACGCCCTGGCAAAACTAACCCGAGAACCGGTACCAGAAAAAGTATTCTCTGCTTATGGCGGAGCTCCGTTTGAGTTCGGACCTGAGTATATCATTCCCAAACCTTTTGATTCCCGAGTGCTGCTGTGGGTGTGCCCAGCAGTCGCCAAAGCAGCTATGGAATCCGGTGTGGCCCGTACGAAAATTGATTTAGATGCCTACGTAGCCACGTTGGAAAAGCGACTGGGAGTTCGTCAAAGTTTTGTTCGATCCATCAAGGACAAAATTGAATCGGATCAGTCCCGGACCGAAAATGGTTCATTACTTCGGATCGTTTTCCCAGAAGGGTCCAATCACAAAATTTTGAAAGCCTGTGACATTATCAAACGTGAGAATATTTGCGAACCCATCTTATTAGGCAATGAACAACGTATCCGTGAAACTATTCAAAAGTTGGGCTTGGAGGAGAGTCTCTCTGGAGTCACTGTGATCACCCCTTCTGCATCGGAAAGCCGAGGCGCTTATGCCCAGGAATTCTGGAGTCATCGCCAGCGTCGAGGTCTCACGCAAGAACAAGCTTTTTCGCTGATGAAGAATGAAAATTATTACGGTTCCATGATGGTTCACAGAAATGATGCCGATGGGCTGCTTTCTGGGGTAACTCAATCCTATCCGGATACCATTCGCCCTTTTCTGGAAGTAGTGGGCGCGCGTAAAAACATGAGAATTGCCGGTGTCTACATGATGCTTTTTAAGGACCGCATTTTCTTTTTCGCTGACACAACAGTAAATATCGAACCCTCAGCTTCTGATCTCGCAGACATCGCCATTTGCGCAGCGGAAGAAGCGCGCTTTTTCGACGTGGATCCAAAAGTCGCAATGTTGTCTTTCAGTAACTTTGGAAGTAACAACCACCCGCTCTCGCTGAAGGTTCGAGAAGCTGTTCGCTTAATCAAACTGCGTCGACCGGACATTGTAGTGGATGGAGAAATGCAAGGGGACACTGCGGTGGTTCCTGAAATTGTGGATGAGACTTTCCCTTTTTGTGAAATCAAAGGTGGGGCGAATGTCCTCATTTTCCCCGACTTGCAGTCTGCCAACATCTGCTACAAGCTTTTACAAAGAATCGGGGGCGCCGAAGCGATTGGCCCCATTCTAGTAGGAATGAATAAACCCATCAATGTGCTTCAGCGTTCCGCAGATGTTGAGGAGATTGTGAATATGGCGATGATCACGGTGCTTGAAATCAACAAAACCAGGACTTCGCCCAAGCCGCATTAGTATTTGCGTTGCAATCCAACCACTCTCCCTTGGATTTGAAAATTTTCTGAAGTGACCTGAATAGGTTTCAGATTTGAATTCTCCGGAACTAACCAGACACCCGTCTTATCTTTTCGATATTTTTTCACTGTAGTTTCTCCGTCTAGGAGAGCTACAACAATATCTCCCGATTTTACCTTCTGAGTCCGCGCTACAATCACATAATCCCCTTCGAAAATACCGATATCCACCATACTGGTACCAACGACTCGTAAGGCAAACGTTTCTGCAGGATTGTACTCTTCACTCACCACCAACGAACCCAATTCAGTCGCATAGGATTCTCGAGGCCCCCCAGCTGCGATTTCACCATAAATAGGTATCCGAGGACTACCCTGGCGGCTCAAGTTTTTTGGAACTAGGGCTCGGGCCTTTTTTGAATGCTTAGAAAAACTTTTTTCTAAAGCTCCCTTTTGAATCAAAGCTCGAACATGATCCTGAACAGTTCCTACAGATTTATAGCCAAAGTGATTTTGTATCTCACGATAACTGGGGGCGTAACCCTGTTCCTGAAAGACGTGCTCGATGTAATGGAGCACTTCAGCTTGTTGCTCAGTGAGCAAACTTGGGAGCTTTTTGTTACTTGACACTAATACCATACAAATGTATGGTATCAGAAAGCGTCAGATTTTGTCTAGCTGAATAACTATGAATTCGCTCTTAAAACCCCCTACACACTCAACTTCCGAATTTGGATTGTTTTTGCTGAACCCTCATACAGAAGTGCCTGGAACCGTTCCCTTCCCCCAAGCTTTAAACCGGGAATCTTCAGGCACTTCTCTTTCCTTTTCCTCACAAGAGTATGGTGTTTTTATTTCTGATGAAGGCACGTTATACCCTCCCGCCTTACAGAAATGGCAGATTGCTTTGTCTCATTTTTTGATGATTCAAACAAAAAATGCCCATCAAGCCTGGAAAGCTGCTTTAGAGGCTGTCCAAACTGGAGTTTTTAGATGGGTTTTTTTACGCCCTTCACAACCCTGTGAGACAGCTCAGTTAAGAAAACTGCAGATCGAATCTGAAAAACAGAAAACTTCTGTTTTCCTTTTTTCAAAATCAAAACTCCCCCATTGGTTCTTTAAGAAAAGAGCCCCTTATTCATCTCTGCTCGAGGTTTGCCATGATATCGGATTCATTACCGACAATCTTATACTTTCAAAACCCGGAACCTTTGGTAGCGATTGCTGAAAGCTTATTGAGCATCACCCCCAAAGTTTCTGTTGTTGAAAAAGATATCTATGCTGATTTTTCACAAACCCAACACCTTTTTGGGGGGCCTCAAAAAGTATTAGACCGAATAGGATATCTACTCTCTCTTTTTAACTGCTCTCCAAGTTGGGTTCTCACAGAAAAAATAAATTGGGCAAAAGCCCTTTGTTTAAAAACAAAAAATATTTATGCCATGGGCGAGTCTCTTCCTCTTCTTCTTTCTTTACCTGTTGAGTCTTTAACAGTTTGCGGCAACCCTATTCACCTCTTAGATCAAGAAAAAAGCCGTGCTGAGCTGGTTCGATTCTTAAGAAAAATAGGCATCCATTTTTGCAGTGATTTTTTAAAGCTCCCCAAAGCATCAATCACGCATCGATTTGGAGCCATTGGACATCATTTGCTTGAGACATTAAATGGAAATTCAGAACCTGTTTTAGAGCTGTTTACAGCAAAAGAACCCCTTAGTTTTTCAATCGACACAGAAAGTCTATTTTCTTCTGAGGCTCTTCTTCATGAAATAGAAAACCACTTGCCAGTTCTTGAGGTGCGGCTGGAAGGTAGGCGATCCCTCATTCAAAAATTGAAACTCACCTTCACTTTTGCTAACAAGCAAAAACAGGCTCAGATTCTTTCTTTTTCCTCTTTTACTCGAGAACCCAAAACTATTCTGCTGATACTTCGAGAGCTTTTGAACAATACAAATTTCCCAGCTCCTCTACATCAGTTGACGCTGGAGATAATTGAGGAAGTCACAGCTTACCCCCGTCAACTGAACTGGATAGATTGCTCCGAAGAAAAAAAAGAAGATCTTGCAGCTTTCATCAGGAGAATGAGAAATCATTACGGAGAATCGCAAGTTGGTTTTCCGATCATTTTGTCGAATCACTTACCTGAACGCTCATGGAAGTTGGATCTCCAATCGAATGCGGCTCATTCTCAGGTGGTTTATCCAGACAAAAACCGGCCTTTATTTATTTATTTTAAGCCCGCTCCTTTTTTTCCAAACTCCAACTGGCGTTTAACTGAACTAGAACGTTTGACTCTTTTTTGGTGGGAAGAAAGTACTTGTCGTCATTACTTCCAAGCTGAAAACAAAACAGGTGAAAAGCTCTGGGTTTTTTGGGAACCCAATACAAAAAAATGGTTTTGTCATGGCTCCTTCAATTGATTTTGTCGATTTTTTTTGTAAAACACACTATTCATTTCTAGAAGGAGCTTCTTCTCCGGAGGAACTTTTCTCAACAGCTGCTGCGTTAGGGTATTCCGGACTTGGAATTGCTGATTTGAATGGACTTTATGGTGTTGCTCGTGCTCATATCGCTTCCAAAACACATCAGCTACCGCTCTATATTGGAACAGAAATCCAGTGGAAAAACATTCCTCTTTCCCTGTTTGCACTGAATCGCAATGGTTATGGTAACCTGTGCGAGCTTCTAAGCCACTCCCAACAGTCACTCCCTTGGGAGCTTGAGGCTTTTGCCTCAGATCTCATAGCGATTCTACCTCCTATTCCCCACCTGCCTTTAGATGAGCTCCGGGCTCTTTTTCCTAAGAGACTGTTTTTTATTTTTAGCTTTCATCAAACAGGAACGGATAGTCAACGACTCAGAGTTGCTGAAGATTTGATTTCACAAACTCAACTCCCCTGCTTGGCGAGTAATGCCCCCCTTTATCATGTACCTGAACGAAAAGTTTTACAGGATGTACTCACAACCATCCGACACGGTACCTGCCTTTCTGAAGCAGGCCTCCATTTAATTCCCAACGCAGAAAGGTATCTCAAATCACCTCATCAGCTATCTCAGCTTTTCTCAAAACATCCCAACTGGCTCAGAAATACGTTTGAACTCGCACAACGATTCTCCTTTTCTTTGGATGAAATCAAGTACCAGTATCCAACAGAATGGTTACCTGAGGGCCACACCAGTCAGAGTTATTTACGCTTCCTTGTTTTCCAAGGAGCTAAACAACGTTTTGGATCTTCATTGCCCTCCCAAGTAAGCCAGCAAATAGAACATGAGCTCCTTCTCATTGAAGAGCTTTCATATGCAGATTACTTCTTAACTATTTGGGATATCATTCAGTTTGCAAAATCTCAGTCAATCTTATTTCAAGGCCGTGGTTCTGCCGCCAACTCAGTTGTTTGTTATGTTTTAGGAATTACTGCTATTGACCCCATCCGAATGGACCTTCTCTTTGAGCGCTTTATTTCAAAAGAGCGACACGAGCCTCCAGATATTGATATTGATTTTGAACATGAACGCAGGGAGGAAGTGATTCAATATATTTATCGCCGGTACGGACGGCATCGAGCAGCTCTCACATCGGAAGTCATATGTTTCAGAAAACGCTCAGCACTTCGAGAAGCAGGAAAGGCTTTTGGCTTCTCAGAAAGAGAAATCACTGCTTTTCAAATCATTTCAAAAAAACGTTCCTGGCAGGAACTTTCCGCTACAGAATTCTCTACTATTCGAGCACAAACTCAAGGAGATGTTCTCAATAAGTATCTGACTGTTTGTCAGGAGCTTTGTGGAGTTCCCAGACACCTAGGCACTCATGTCGGCGGTTTTGTCCTTTCTCAAGACAAGTTGAACCGAATGATCCCTATAGAAACTGCAGCCTCCAAAGACAGGACGATTGTTCAATGGGACAAGAATGATCTCGACAATCTCAACTTTACTCGTGTGGATATTTTAGGACTCGGCATTCTCACCGCACTTAAAAAATGTATGGAGTATGTGAAATTAATTTATAAAAAGGAGCTGTCTTTAGATACTATTCCTGCAGAAGATCCCTCAGTGTATGATTCGATTTGTGCTAAAGATACTTTAGGGCTTTTTCAAATTGAGTCTCGTGCTCAAATGAATATGCTTCCCAGGCTAAAGCCCCGTTCCTTTTTTGATTTAGTGGTTCAAATTGCCATTGTGAGACCTGGACCTATTCAAGGAGAAATGGTCCATCCCTACTTAAAAAGACGACAAGGGCTGGAAAAGGTTGAATATCCACATCCTGAACTCGAAGCAATATTAAAGAAAACCTATGGTGTGCCTTTATTTCAAGAACAAATCATGAAAATGGCGATGACGGTTGCAGGTTTTACTGGAGGTGAGGCCGATGAGCTGAGAAGAGCGATGGGAACTTGGCGAAGAGATGGTAAACATCGCCTGTCTCAAATGGGAGAAAAGTTTAGGCAAGGCCTCATCAAAAAAGGAATTTCGGCTGAGTTTGCTGATCGTATTTTCTCTCAAATTGAAGGATTTGCAGAATATGGATTTCCAGAGTCGCACGCGGCCTCTTTTGCTTTACTAACGTATGCAAGTGCCTATTTAAAGCATTATTATCCAGATGCCTATGTCACCGCCCTGCTCAATTCTCAGCCTATGGGGTTTTATCAAAGCCACACCCTCTTGTACGATGCTGCCCGACACGGAGCCACGTTGCTCCCCATTGATATCAACTTTTCGGATTGGGACAATCAGCTCATCGCTCCCAAAACAATTCGTCTAGGATTTCGAGAAATCAGTGGTTTAAACAAATCTGTTTCACATGCTGTAATTCAACTCAGAAAAGAACGCGTTTTCTTTTCTTTTGATGACTTCATCAGCCGACTCAAACTTCATTTCGTGGACAGATCAGTTTCTAAACGAGAGCTCTTTTTTTTGGCAGCAGCTAATGCTTTTCAGAGCATTCACCTGAGTAGAAGAGAGGCTTTCTGGAAGATCCAACAACTCCAACTCTCCGACACTCTTGGTTTAACCTTTTCAGAGGATTCTGGAGTCTTGCCGCAGGAAAGCGAAAAGGAAAAAGTATTTCTAGATTTTGAGTCTTTTGGTGTTTCTTTGGGAAGTCATCCCATGAAAACTTTTAAAAAAGAAAAAAATCAGTTCGGATTTTTAACCACACAACAGCTTTCTCATTGCTCGCACCACCAACGAGTCAAACATGCAGGGATGGTTGTTTCTCGCCAAATGCCCCCTACAGCTAACGGGGTTCTCTTTATGACTTTGGAAGATGAATATGGTCTTTCCAATTTGATTTTCTGGAATGCAACTGCACAAAAATATAAAGAAATGATTTGGAGTCACAACTTTCTGTTAGTTGAAGGCACCATTCAAAAGGACAAAAAAAGTAAAGTGATTCATTTGATAGTCGATTCTGTAACAAGTCTTTAATTTTTTAAATCATTCGGCTAAACTCTCAAATATGAATCGTCCAATCTTTCTGATCGCTCTTTTTTTCCTTTTGGGTTCATCTCTTGTTGCGCAGGATTTCTTTTGTGCTGATGAACAACTCCAAGTGTTCTCAGGAGCGTGGGAAGGCTCTCCAGATTTTATGACGCTTCATTTCGAGGGTCCCCGTGCGGGATCCATCTTTTCGGATTTGGGGGCTCCCCAAGCTCAATACTACTCGGTCATTCTTCGACATGAGTGGTGCCAGCATCTGCAAGATGCCCTTCTTTGCGAAACTCCAAAATCGGCTCTAGCTGAGGTTCACAGCGGAGTTTCGTCCGGTGGGGTCACCCACAAAAATACGCTTCGCTACTTTTTAATGATTTTAAATTATAAATCCACGGGTTGGGGCTTTCTTAAAGTGAGAGGTCAACGTTTGGATAATCAGCCTCCCATCACCTTTCACACAGAATTCCCAGAGGCGAGCTGCCAAGCAAACAAGATTTAACTATTTGTTTTTTTTGATTTTTTCGACAGGATCTCCACTCAACAAATCTCCTCATAGTGTCCCCCCAGTCTGACGATAAGTCCAAGAGGAGTCTTGGGTGTCATCCAATAAAAACGACAAGCCATTTTTCATCGAAGAGGAAGGCAGTGCCACGCCCGAATCCACTGAATTGGAAAACCAAGTCAACCACATCCGCTCACAAGCTGGCCAAAACCCACTCAGTAACACCGAAATAGAGATTCTGAAACGATACATCGAATTGAAAGAATCTGAAGTTCGTGATCTGCGAGAACAGCAGCAACAATATCAAGACTATACTCAAAAAAGCGGCGCCAAAATCGATTCACTCCACAAACAAAATCGATTGCTGACTGCCCAGCTTGATGAAGCTCAGCGTAACCTAGCTCGCATTCAAGCCGAAGCTGAAGAGGAACGTCGAGAGCATGCGGAGCAACTGACGCTTCAAAAAAGTGACTTTGATGAGAAGCTAAAACAAGCGGGCGTGACTCAAGAACAATTGAAGGAATTGATGCGGCAGAAAGAGGATTTTAAAGAGAAGGTTAAAGAAGACCTCAAGCGGATAAAACTTAAAGAGCGAGAGCTCGAGAATAAATACGAGCTGCTACGAAGCGATATGCAAACCTTGCTCGATGCAAAGGACAAACAAATCCTAGAGCTGAAAAAGAAAGCCGATGCCCTGGATCTCGAATTAGAACAGTTTGATGATAAATTAAGAGATTCAAGTAACGTTCTGAACGAGGTACGAGTAAAAAAACGCAGACTGATAGAAACTTTGAAAATAGCGATTTCTTTGCTTGAGGATATTGATCAAGAAAGTCTCAGTGCAATACCTGATTCAGAAAGAAAAGCCGGCTGAGTCCTGTCATGAAAAAGCTAAAATTGATTGTTTCCGATTTTCATTTAGGAAAAGGATCGCGACTTCCCAATGGTGCACTCAATCCACTAGAAGATTTTCATCACGATCACAAATTCAAGGAATTCCTAGATTACTATTCCACAGGAAATTACGCAGATTCCGAAATTGAGCTCATACTCAATGGGGATATTCTTAATCTCATACAAATCGACTACCATGGCCACTATCCCGTGATCATTACTGAAGCCGTCAGCGTGGCAAAGTTAGATGCCATCATCAAAGGGCATCGGGTTTTTTTTGAAGCCATTCACGATTTTCTCAAACACCCACGACACACTGTCACCTATGTAGTAGGGAACCACGATCAAGAAATGCTTTGGAAGGGCGCTCGGGATCTTTTTGAAAAAATGGTGGGACGTGAAATATCTTGGAAAAATATTTATCACCAAATCGATGGTGTTCATATTGAACACGGGCACCAATATGAAACTGCCAATCGAGTGGATCCGACTCGACTGTTTTTGACGGATGGGCTTCCAGAACCTATTTTGAATTTACCTTGGGGAACGTTATTCACTGTCCAATTTCTCATCAAATTGAAACTACTACGTCCTGCAGTTGATAAAGTTCGCCCTTTCAAACAAATGATCTGGTGGCATTTGCTCCATGACACCTGGACTACACTGCTTCACACCGTGAGATTGATTTCTTACTTTATCTCAACGCGGTTTAGTAAAAACCGATACCGTCAAACCAGCCTAAACACCACATTCAAATTGCTGTGGGAGGCGTCCGTTTTTCCTGATCTTTCGGATGCCGCTAAGCGAATTTTAAGAACTCCTGAAATCCACACGGTTGTTTTTGGCCATAGTCATGTGTATCGCCATGTTCCCGTAGGCGATGAAAAGCAATACCTGAACACGGGAACTTGGACCGATATGGTATCTTTAGACCTAGAAACATTTGCTCGAAGAACACGACTCACTTACGTTCGTGTTGAATACCCGGATTCTTTTTCTAAGCCCGTTCCCCTCCTCCGACATTGGATTGGTAGAATTCCTTTAGAAGATGATGCTTTGGGAATATAATCAGCCATGCTCGACAAATTCTTTCTGCTACTAGCAATCATTCACAGCATCGTAATTTCTTTTTTGTCTCTTCCCTTTTTCATTTTCTTTCCGCGAATTGGACAGAAGTTTCAACAAGGGTTTGGATTGGGCTGGGTGTGGTTGATGCGGATTCAAGTGCGCGCGATTGGAATCGAAAATCTACCCTCCACAGGGGGTGTGATTTTGGCTCCGAATCACGAGAGCATGTTCGATATCCCGCTCCTCTGTTCATTAGGTTATCCCCTCTGCTGGCTCGCCAAAGAGCAAGTCGGTAAAATTCCGTTCGTGGGCTGGGCCACAAAAGCCATGGGGTGTTATTTTGTAAAAAGAAACCGTTCAGGCAGTGACCTCAATGTAATGAAAGAAGTGGAAGATGGGTTGTTGCGCGGCGCATCTATCGTAATCTTCCCGGAAGGTACCCGGACTCGAACAGGTCAGCTCCTGCCCTTAAAGAAAGGGGCCTTTAAAACCGCTCAAAACGCTGGAGTTCCCCTCATCCCCATTGCTATCACGGGGACCTACCAAATTGCTCCTCCAGGGACTTGGCCCACTCGGGGACACTCCGTCACTGTACGAATAGGGACTCCGCTTTACTTTTCATCCCAGGAATCGCTGGAAACACTTCAAAATAAATATCGAGAAAATCTCATCAATCTTTTGTCTTTAGACCGAGGTTCCGCCTATAATGGAACCCTTAAATAACTTTCAATAATTTAAATGTTTGCTGATATTGCGAAAAAAGTATTTGGAAGTCGAAACGATCGAGAAATCAAACGACTTCATCCTGTTATCGATGCTGTGAACCAGCACGAAAACCGCCTTTCCAAACTCAGTAACGACCAGCTTCAAGCACTCACCGGCCAATATAAAGAACGTATCGCCAGAGGAGAATCTTTGGATTTGTTGCTCCCCGAAGCTTTTGCGACGGTTCGAGAAGCGGGTAAGAGAGTTCTCAACATGCGCCACTTTGATGTGCAATTGATTGGGGGCATGGTGCTTCACTTGGGTCGAGTCGCAGAAATGAAAACTGGGGAAGGAAAAACCTTAGTAGCGACTCTGCCTGTTTACTTAAATGCCTTAGAAGGCCGAGGTGTTCACGTTATCACGGTGAATGATTATTTGGCGCGCAGAGACTCTGAGTGGATGGGTCAAATTTATAGATTTCTAGGCTTAGATGTTGGGGTGATTGTTCACGGTCTCAATGATCAAGAACGAAAACGCAGTTATGCTGCCGATATCACCTACGGAACCAATAATGAATTCGGATTCGATTACCTTCGAGACAACATGAAGTTCCGATTAGAGGACTTTGTTCAACGGGAGCTGAACTTTGCGATTGTTGATGAAGTGGATTCTATTCTAATCGATGAAGCTCGAACCCCGCTCATCATCAGTGGCCCCACTGAAGACTCTACTGACAAGTACTACGCCATCAATTCGGTCATTCCTATTTTGAAAAAAGAAGAAGACTTCACTATTGAGGAAAAATCAAGAACTGCAGCACTCACTGAAGCCGGAGTTGAAAAACTAGAAAAAGCTCTTCGCATCAACAATATGTATGCCCCTGAGCACATCGAAATCGTGCATCATGTCCACCAAGCTTTAAAGGCACATGCCATTTTCAAGCGAGATGTGGATTATGTGGTTAAAGAGGGAGAAGTGATCATTGTGGATGAATTTACTGGCCGCTTAATGCCAGGACGACGCTACAGTGATGGGCTTCACCAAGCTCTAGAAGCCAAAGAAGGTGTTCGCATAGAAAACGAAAATCAGACACTCGCTACTGTAACTTTTCAAAACTACTTCCGAATGTATCGGAAGTTAGCAGGGATGACGGGTACGGCAGATACCGAAGCTGCAGAGTTTCAGAATATTTACAACTTAGAAGTTATGGTGATACCCACCAACAAACCGATGCGGCGACTAGATAAACCCGATGTCATTTATAAAACTCAGCGGGCTAAATATAATGCTGTCTGCACCGAAATCACTGAACTGTACAATAAAAAAGTCCCAGTTCTAGTGGGAACGATCTCTATCGAGAACTCCGAGCTTCTCAGTGGTCTATTAAAAAAACGAGGAGTTCCTCATCAAGTGCTCAATGCCAAACAGCACGAAAAGGAAGCGGAAATTATTGCGCGTGCCGGACAACCTGGCTCAGTGACGATTGCGACTAACATGGCTGGGAGAGGAACTGACATTGTTCTGGGCCCTGGCATAGCCGATGCGGGAGGACTTCACATTATCGGCACTGAACGTCACGAATCTCGACGGATAGACAACCAACTCCGAGGAAGAGCGGGGCGCCAGGGAGATCCTGGCTACTCTCGGTTTTATCTCTCTTTGGAGGACGATCTCTTGCGAATTTTCCAGGGAGAGCGGATCAAGGCCTTGATGGACCGGTTTGATATGGATGAAAATGAGCCTATTGAATCCAAACTAGTGAGCAAAGCCATTGAAAATGCGCAAAAGAAAGTAGAAGCTCACAACTACGACATTCGAAAGCATTTACTGCAGTACGATGATGTTTTGAATCGTCAGCGAGAAGTCGTCTACGAACTTCGAAAACTCATTCTTTCCGGACAGAACAGTAAAGATTTAATTCTGGATATTTTAAAAGAACAGGTGGATAGCTTTACGCTCACCTTTGCCGCACCCAAGCTTCAAAGTGAATGGGATACTAAAGGCATTCTGGACACCTTACTCTTTCTGTTCGATACCAATTTGGAATATACCGAGCAAAGTATCCGTGATTTCTCTTCTGCGGAAGCGCTGGCAGAGGATATTTTAAGAAGAGCTAGCGTGCTCTATGAAAAACGAGAACAGGCCATGGGTCCTGATTTAATCCGCCACTTAGAGTCAGTGATTTATCTCGGAAGCATCGATCAGCTTTGGAAAGATCACCTCCTCAATATCGATCATTTGAAAGAAGGTGTCGGTTTGCGAGGTTATGCTCAAAAGGATCCTCTCGTTGAATATAAGAAGGAAGGATTTGCTCTTTTTCAAATGATGGATGAGCAAGTCAAAACGGATGTCATTAGTAAACTCTTCCGGGTCCAAGTAACCCGCCAAGAGCAAGTGGAAGAAATGCAACCAAAGGCGCAGGCGATGCAGTTTCTTCATGGCAATCAAGAAGAGGCGCCAGCTGCCCCCGCACTGCGAACGGATGAGAAAGTGGGACGAAATGACCCGTGCCCATGCGGAAGTGGTAAGAAATTTAAGAAATGCCACGGGCAATAAACAGCAGACACTCAGAAAGAGAGAATAGATCATGCGCTCGACCTGTCCTAGCTGCCTCAGCCAAGTAGAGCATGCCAACTCAGAATCGCAAGTCACGTGCACCTCATGTGGAGAAATTTATAGTCCTTTCATGGCGGCTTCTGAACCTGAAAAGCCAGTGATGGAAAATCCGCTGAGCGATTTTTCAGAAAGTGCAATGGCATTTCAAGAAATTGTGAACTTTGGGCAAGGGCTCGATACAGTCTCTCCCCCTCCCCGAACCGAATCAACTCCACGGGCCACTGAAAGCGCACCAACAGTTGCTTTGAAGTCTCATGAGAGTACAGGGGATTTTTTTCTGAGCACGGCCGATTTGGGAGCTCAACACACTGTCACTCAATGGTTCACTCCTATTTCTTACATGATGAATGTCGGGGACGAATCGGACCCTCTTCAAAAGGCGTGGTCTGAACTTCAGGGGCAAGCGACTCGATTGGGTGCTAACGCAGTCATCGGTATTCGATGTTCCCTATGTCCAGATAATAAACGAGTCCTCATTGTAGGAACTCCTGTTCGATGCCAAAGAAAACCGTAAAGAAATCATCCAACCGAAGCCAATTGCGCCCCGTAGGGGCCCGAGCTTTAAAGAGTGCGCTTGATACGCTTCGTCCCTTTTTGGCCGGAGTCAAAGTTCTGGATCTCTATGCTGGTCAAGGACGGTTTGCCTATGGCGCCCTGCTGGAAGGCGCCCAGCATGCAGTTTTAGTCGAGCATGATGCTGTTACCGCACGTGAGCTTCGTTCTCTTCGCTCTAAAAAAATACCTTCAGATCGGATCAGTCAGATCCTGTGTCAGGATGTTTGGCGCTTTCTAGAACAGCCTTCGGGAGATTTATACGACGTCATTTTTGTCGATCCCCCTTTCGAGGAATTCACTTCTGAACTGGCGACTCGACTCTTTCTTGCGCTCAAGGACTTCGCTCATCCGGGAACTATTTTACTTGTGAAAACACCAAGCCGAATGCTACTTTCTACCGGGGATTCAGCATTTAAGTTGTGGAAAATAACCCAATTTGGAGAGGCACAGCTCGCTTACTTCACCTATGGCCAAAAATAAAACCCACCCTGAACGGTCCAACGTTAAACGAGTGATTTATCCAGGCACTTTTGATCCTATTACGAATGGCCATATTGATATGATCGAGCGTTCGCTTGAGACATTTGATGAAGTGATTGTGTTGGTCGCTCATTCACTGAAAAAAAAACCTGTCTTTGATGCGAAGGTTCGAAAAGCACTGATAGAGCAATCTTTTAAAAATGATTCGCGAGTAAAAGTAGAGATTTATGATGGTCTCTTAGCTGATTACGCGAGAAAACACAAAATTCATGCGGTGCTGAGGGGCCTTCGCGTAGTCTCCGATTTTGAATATGAATTTCAGATGGCCACGATGAACCGAAAAATGAATCCCCAACTACAAACATTTTTTCTCATGGCTTCGGACCATTTCTTTTTTGTGAATTCTACTTTAGTCAAAGAAGTCTTCTCACATGGGGGCTCGGTCAAAGAATTTGTTCCTCCCCATGTGGAGAAAAAAATGCGTGAGGTTTTATGTTAAAGTTTGCATCCCGAGTACAGTCCCTCAAGTCGTCTTCTATTATGGAAATTTCTGCTAAGGCTCAGGAACTGAAAGCAAAAGGTTTTGATGTGATCAGCCTGGCAGCGGGAGAACCCGATTTCAACACCCCCGAACCGATTCAAAAGGCTGCCACTCAGGCGATGGCAGAAGGAATCACTCGTTATACCCCGGCCGCAGGCTTTTTAGCCCTTCGTGAGGTCATCGCAGAAATGGTGACTCGAGAAAATGGCTACCCTGTCAGCCCAGAGGAAGTCACTATAGTATCTGGAGCCAAACATGGTCTCTATCTGACTCTTCAATGCCTGGTTGAACCGGGAGAAGCTGTTTTAGTTCCCACCCCTGCTTGGGTGAGTTACAGCCCCATGGTGGAACTGAGTGGTGCCCATATCATTCCCCTGCCCTTATTTGAGGAAGATGGATATCGCCCAAACGTAGACCGCTGGAAAGGCTTAGCTATCCCACCCAACGCGAAAGGCATCATCATCAACTCACCCAACAACCCCACGGGAGTGGTGTATAGCAAAGAAGAACTCACGCGCTTGGTAAGTTGGGCGCTTCAACGTAATCTTTGGATTATTTCTGATGAAATCTATGAAAAAATTTTGTACGACGGGGCGGAACATACCAGCATCGCATCCCTCGGCCCTGAAGCAAAAAATTGCACCGTCACTGTCAGCGGATTTTCTAAGAGCTACAGCATGACAGGGTGGCGCTTGGGTTGGACTTTAGCTCCCAAGGAATTCTCAAAAAAATTGGCAGCGCTTCAAAGTCAATGCAATAGCCACACCACTAGTTTCGTTCAGTGGGCTGCTATCACAGCTGCTAAACTTCCGCCTTCTATTCTTGAATCGATGATCCAGGAATTTGATAACCGAAGAAAATATTGTATGCAGCGATTGGATGGGCTTTCTGACTATTTAACCTATACGCGACCCGACGGAGCTTTTTACCTCTTCGCTAATTGTTCTAAATTTTTAACTTCACGGAAAATGACTGATATTGAATTTGCAAAAGCATTACTCGAAAAAGAACATCTCGGCATTGTTCCCGGATCCTCTTTTGGAAAGGAAAATGCAATTCGCCTTTCCTATGCGACATCACTGAAGAACTTAGAGACTGCTTTCAATCGCTTAGAACGGTTCTTTAAGGCGTAGCGAGAACCTTCTCAAAACGAATGCCCCAATTCAACATACAGTGCAGAGCCCTCGGGAGTCATGGCGAAATCAGAGCGAATAATGAAACGATTATTCCAAGTGATTCGAGTTCCCCAACCCGTAGAGGCATGAAGAGTTCCCCACCTCAATGGCAACAACTGGTCCCAAACGCGCCCAAGATCTAACCAAGGAACGAGGACCAATTCAAGGCGTTGTTTTGCCCATTCAAAAGTGAGCGTTTCCCAACGAAGCTCCCAACCAATCGCTAATTTGATTTGATCAATAAACCGATTACTCTGATAACCTCTTAAAAATTTATCGCCTCCAAAGCCGATGGTGCTGTCGGAACCCCCAACCGCACCTAATTCAAAGAAGGGGGCATTGCCCACAATTGATTCAAACAGGGTCCGGTGCGCCAAAGTGAGCTTGGGATACAAGGACCAAAATCTTCGAAACGTATAAGTAGATCGTAAGAAGTTGTAATCACTCCCGAGCCAGCGATGCGATCCATTCAGAAACAGTTCATGATAAATGCCCCGGCGTGGATCTGGCGCAAAATCCAGAGCGTCATAAACTAGGGCGAAACCCAAATGGTGGGTCTTTCCCCCAGCAACTCCTAGAGGCTTTTGTTGATCCAAGAGCGACCCCGAAGGATAAGTAACGTCTGTCCATTTCAGACCCAAGAGGGGACCCATGCGAAAATTCCGGCTCATGTATTTCAAGATTGCTAAGTTGAATGCCGGTCCTGTTCGTTGATTTTGATATAGAAAACTATCTCTTTTAAAGAGCTCTCTATCCACGGGAGTATCGTTTCCTATTCCAAAATACCTAAAGTTGATATCCCGATTATAGGAAACACGACCTGTGATTTGATACCGGTCATTAAAAGCGTGAGGTAAATCAAAGCGAATAAAATGCTTGTATCTTCCAGCATCGCTCGCGAGGGCTTGAACCGCAATTTCCATTTCATGGGGATCTTCCCGTTTTACATTGGCGAAGACAGCATTCAGCCCCAAATTGAAACCGGTGTCAGAACTCGGAAAGAGTAAGGGGATCCCCTGGAGCGTCCAAGGGTCGCCCAGAAAGACAAAGCCCTTTCGGCTCACGATCTTATCAATTCTCTGAGCCACTTCCTGACCAAAGTCCTCAAAGTCTTTTCCGACTCGACTTTTTTTTCTTCGTGTTTTCTGCCGGGGTGTTAAATCGAAAAAATCAGGCTCTTGCAAGTCCCTGTGATTCGAACGAATTTCAGGCGGATCGGGAGCCACTGCAAAAGCAGAGAGCGAAAGGAGCAGCCACACCACTCCAAGAGCGTGTGATTTTTTTTTCATCAAAAATGAATCCCTATCCCGGTTCCAATGAAGGGGCCGGAGACATCTAAACTAGCACCCGATGAAACAAAAGATTCGCTACCACTTTGTAAAACCCCCAAGTCAAATAGGCGGTATCCACCTTCCAAAACCCACGAAAGCCATTGCTGAACCTTCAGGATCGATTGGAATCGCACTTCATAAACCAAACGCGTAGAAACAGGAGTGAAAGTCTGCGAGGTAATTCCTTCGCGCACCACTTTGAGTGTTAGAGGATAAACAACCGAAGCAATCAACCGATACCGCATTCTTGGATTTCCAAACTGAACCCCAAATTCAGGGCCCATCTGATGCAGAGTCAAAGTATCGCTGCGAGTTTCTACTCCCAGTTCATACCGCTGGCGCGCGAGCCAGGTGCTGGCTCGTAGTCCCAGAGTGATTCCTTTCCACACTTCATAGGAAACTCCGGCCTGCAAAAGATAGGTATTCATCATTTTCTGTGAGAAAACAGCGCTTGGAATAGATCCTGCTTGAGAGTTCGTAAATTGGTACTGCCCCCCCAACTCCAACAAAATTCCAGAATCATGCAACTGAGTGAGTTTGGCGGCATAGCTCGGCGTGTTCAATCCAAGCCCCAGTAAGACCAATAGTGCAATCCGATGTATCATTAGGTATCCCTTTAAAATATTACCACTTTTAGAAGGAAGGTGCGGCGCGCTATTTTAAGGAATCTGGTCCAAGCTTACCGATAAACACGGCCAGTTTTTAGCTTCTTGAAAGGTAAATTTTCCCCTCTGACTGTCCAGCACTTCAAATCCAACCCGTTTCATTTCTCGTTGAAATTGGACGGCTCGTTGCCCAAGCACACTCACTTCTTCTCGGTTCACCAAATCCACCCAAACAGTGCCCCCCGTACAGTACGGTGCTCGAGGAATATAGCAGGATTTCATGACCAACCCTTCGCCGGTGATCTGAAATGTTTTCTGAACTTGAATCAAAGCTTCTGCTGCTTTCGGTTGCAAAAGACACCGGGACTTCACTTGAATACTAAAATCAGTTTTTTTGAGATCGGTAAGAATGCCCGCATCGGAGGGATTCAACAAACCCCAGGATGGACTCACAAAACAGATTCCTAGGAAACTGCACAGACTCTTAAACATCAGAGGGCTTTACAATCCAGGATTGAATTTTCATTTGTGACCATTTCTTAAACCGATCGATATAGGCATAAGCTGCAGGAACGACCACTAAGCTTAAAAAAGTGCTCGAAATCAGCCCTCCGATAATCGCTACCCCCATGTTTGTACGCTGCCGAGAAGCTTCATTGAGTCCGATGGCGACTGGAAGCATTCCGGCGATGAGAGCAAAAGTGGTCATGAGAATGGGACGAAGCCTCAGTTTACCTGCCTGAATAATGGCTTGTTCTCGTGGAACCCCTTCTTCCATCAATTGCTGAGTGCAGTCCACGAGTAGAATGGAGTTCTTACTGGCAACTCCCAAGAGAAGAATACATCCAATCATGGAATTGATATCCAACGCTTGGCCGGACATAAACAAAGCATAGAAAGCACCGCAAGCCGCCAACGGTAAGACCAACATGATCGTGAAAGGGGTAACGAATGATTCGTACAAACTGGCTAATACTAAATAAATAAAAATAACTGACAGGATCACAGCGGTCACCACGCTGGAAACTAGCTCTTGGAAATTTTCGGCTTGTCCCACAAATGCATATCGAACCCCAGGGGGCAACTGAATCTCAGATTCAAACATCTTTCGAATATCACTCATCACCCCACCCATTCCAACGCCTCCTGGCGTGAGATCCGCCATGATCTGCACATAACGGCCTCGGTCCTGTCGACTGATGGTAGAAGGACCCGTGGTTTCTACAGGATCCGCAACTCGGGACAACTTCACCAAACGAAAATTCATATTGGGCACGAAAGTTTCGTTAAAATACTGTTTCAGATCGCGTTGATCGTCTTGCAACCTGACTCGAACGTCATACTCTCGGCCCCTCTCGCGGAACACCGCCGGCACACTGCCTTCAATCAGCGTTCTGAGTTCGGCCCCGACCATGGTGCTCGAAACTCCAAAACGCTCTGCTCTTCCTTTATCAACTGCAACCTGAAATTCCGGCTTGCCGGGTCGGAAATTAATATCGGGATCTTTTAATCCTGGGTGCGCTTTCAGTTTAGCTAACAGTTGATTTCCAACTTCCACAATTTGATTGAGGTCGTTTCCGATGATGTTCACATTGAAGGGACGCATACCAATTCCGACCATATCCACATCTTTCACAGTGGGGTTCGCCTCTTCGTAGGGCTTCAACTGTTCTCGAATCACATCTTTGAACTGTGAAGTATTTACTTTACGTTGTTTTACGGGAACCAGTTCGATAAAGAAATTGGCCAAATTAGCTTCTCCCTGATCATTCCCCACCGTGAGCGTCGTTGTTTTCACTTCTGGATTTGCATGAATCACTTTTTCAACTTTCAATGCGAGCTCGGTCATCGTCTGCAAACTCGTTCCTGGGGGCATGTCCAGCCCCACAGAAAACTCGCCCATATCTTGGGCTCCCAGAAATGTCTTGGGAACTTTGGCTGCGGCTAACAAACTCAGCACAAAGATTAATGTAGCGCCCATGAGCACTTGGCGGGGCTTTTTCAGCGTAAAGATCAAAATCTTTTCGTAACGGTTTTCTAACCCATCTTGGAAGCGATTGAAGGCTTGGAGGGCTTTCCCAACGGTCCCTCCCCAAACTCCGGTCGTCTTAATCCCATGGCTTTTGCCCGCAAAGTAAGCAGAAAGCATGGGAGCCACCGTGAGCGCATCGGCCAAAGAAATAGCCATTGCAAAGCAAATCGTGAGTCCAAACTGTTTAAAAAATTGACCTACAACGCCTGATAAAAAAGCGATGGGTCCAAATACTGCGATCACAGCTAATGTGGTCCCAATCACGGCCAACATCACTTCTTTGGTTCCCTGAGAAGCTGCTTTGATAGGATCTTCACCCCGCTCAATGTGCCGAAAAATATTTTCCCGGACCACAATAGCATCATCGATCAAAAGCCCAACCGAAAGGGAGAGTGCCAGTAACGTCATGACGTTGATGGAAAACCCCGCTAGAGACATCAAAATAAAAGCTCCTAAAAGCGAATTCGGCAAAGCAAGTCCGGTAATGAGGGTGCTTCGTCCACTCCCTAAAAAGAAAAACACGACAATGACAGTCAGAATGATGCCAAAGAAGATCGATTCAGTGACATCATCTACGTTAGCCCGAATCGGCTTACTTCCATCTTGGACGACTTGGAGCGTGGCTTTTTCTCCACGCCCAGTGAACTCCGATTGAATCTCAGCAACTTTTTTTTTCACTTGTTCTACTACTCGAATAGTGTTTGCTCCCGATTGACGGTAAACGTTAAGGAATAAAGCTGGCTGTCCATTCAGGTACGAGCGCGTTCTTTCGTCTTCTAATTCATCTTTCACAACCCCTAATTGTCCCACACGCACGGGAACATCATTCCCAATAAAACTCACTACGGTCGCCGCAATGTCATCAATCGTGCGAAACTCGCCCAGTGTTCGGTAAACAATGTCTTTAGAGGTTTCAGTGACTTTTCCTGCAGGAATATTCATTCCAGTTGATTTGATAGCTTGGACCACCTGAGAAGCTGAAATTTCAAACTCCTGAAGTTTTTTGCGATTGAGCTCAACTCGAATTTCACGTTTACGCCCCCCGGAGATCCCAACGAGTCCCACTTGATTGATTTGTTCCAATCGGGGTCGAATTTCCTCACTTGCTACATCGTAGAGCTTGGCGGGAGCTAGCTCAGCACTAAGCGAAATCACTAAAATCGGCTGATCCGCCGGGTCGATCCGCCGAATAGTAGGTTCTTTTGCTTCAGTGGGTAACTTTCTTTTTGCTGAGGAAACGCGATCTCGAATCTGCTGTTCAGCGTATTTCACATCGGTTTCAAGGTTGAATTCAGCAACAACCACACTGACACCTTCAGAATTTCTAGAGCTCAATCGTTTAATGCCAGAAACAGTGCTGATTTCTTCTTCAAATACTTTGGAAACCAGAGTTTCCACCTCTGAGGGGCCCGCCCCCGGATATATCGTCGTAACAGTAACAACGGGAAAAGTGACATCCGGAAATAAGTCCACCCCTAACTTCTTCATGGATAAAAATCCCAGCACCATGCTTGCCAACACACAGCAGGAAATAAAAATGGGGCGCTTAATAGAGAGATCGGCAATATTCATGGTGCGTCCTCAAACAATTTGAGTTGAGTGTGAAGTGAAAGTACTTCACCTTGGGTTTTTAACCGCAGAAGTTCAGCAGAAGCGAAATCTTGTTCGAACAGAATCACTTGATAAGTCACACTTCGCCCCACTTTCAAACGCTCACGTTCCCGAGCTAATTTCTTTTCTTGGACGTCTTCAATATTGAAACACAACTCTAAACGAGCTTTTGCTTCCTGAAACCGCTTCATCAGATCTCGGTATTCACGCTCCTCCTCGAAAGCCTTTCGTTTGTACTGAAGTTCAGCCGATTTAATTTCTGCTTGATAAGCTCGCCGATTGTCCAACACTTGGCCGATGTCCAAAGCAGTTTGAAACTTCAACCCCACCGTAAATGTGGGAAATCGAGTGGTAAATGAATCTGAAATAGACTGCCCCCATTCACCCGTTCGTCCATTAGTCGCTAATGAGCCAAACACATCGAGCGTCGGCGTATTTCTTTCCTTGCCCAATTCCGCATTGGCCTCCGCTACTTTGGTCATTTCTTGAGCAGCCTTCACGTCGAGGCGCATGCCTTTTCTCTCCGGCAGTTTCAAATTCTCGGTGGTTTCCTTGTTCAGACTCGGAAGGCTTTCCACGACTTTTTCTTCAGGCAGTCCTCGTAGGCTGTTGAATGTGTTGCTTGCGCTTCTCTCCTCATTTACAGCACTTTGATACTCGAGCGTTCGGACTTGAAAGTTTGCTTCGGACTGTAAGAGATCCGATTTGTCTCCCAACCCGGATTGAGCTCGCTTGCGATTCCACTCTTTTAATCGTTGGGCACGGTCCAAGCTGTCTTTCTGAACCTGAACCATTTGGCGGGTGATCGCCAGTCGCCAAAAAGCCCCCTCTGCTTCCGCCAGAGCCGCTTTGAGCTTGAAACTATCCGCATATCCTTGAGCCAAGGTTCCCGATTCCATCACTTGAAGATTGCTTCGTGTTTCAGACCCAAATCCATTTTTTAATAGAGACTGGCTCAATTCCAGAACAGGTTTAGCTTCATAAAAGTTGGCAGGATTCAAAAAGACAGGATTCGCTCCTTCAATTCGCGTGTAAGTCCATTGATAATAGAGCTTTCCAGCCAAACCGAAGGGAGTCTGTTGAGAAAAACCGAAATTATAGGTATCGACCAAGGTCCGTGTTCCCTGGAAAACCGGTGCCGCTGTGGGTTTGGCATCGCTATAAAAAGAAACATTTCCGAAAAAATTAGGCCTAATGAGGAGCCGAGCTTCCTCTTTACGCGCCAAAATCGCCTGACTTGCAGCACTCAGAGCAAGGACGTTTTCGTTTCCTTTTTTGACTTGCTCCAAATAGGTTTCAAGCGATAAAGGTGCGGCAAAAAGAGCGCCTGCGAAACTCAAAAATCCAACCACCCAAATGAAATAACCAACCATCGAATGAGACTCCAAAAAATTCAGTGACACGATACGCTACTGAGGCTATTTTGAAAAGCAATTATCAGAAAGGATCTATGAGAAATTACCTCATGTTTTCAGTCATTTGCATTTTATTTTTTATGGGTCGCTTTTGTATCGCAACCCCATCAGAATGGTTAAAAACCTACAGCTCCATTCAGCAAGCTTTGGCAGACGATCAATGGGAAAAAGCCAAACAGTTAGCTGAAACTGGTAAACTCGCACTGACAAATGCCGAACAATCCCCCGAAAAAAAAATGCTCTCCGGACTTGAAGCTTTAGGATCCAGCACCTCGGATTCGGAGGCCCGCAAAGCTTTTGGCCACTACAGCGAAGGCACCACAGAACTCATTCGAGCCAATGGGGATTTAAAAAAGAAGTGGCAACTCTTTTATTGTCCCATGGTCCCTAAAGATACTTTTCGCTTCTGGGTGCAAAGCAAAGGGACTGATTTGAGAAATCCTTATTACGGTTCAAAAATGCTCACTTGTGGAGTCAAACGCCCTTGGTAAAAGAACGCACTTCACAGCGCCTGGAAATTCAATCGCTCAGTGCCATTGAACATATCTTGAGGTTCAAACCTGAGCGCATCCTCTCATTGAGTTGTCAAAATCCAACCCCGCCTTCGGCTCGCTTGGAACGAGTGTTGGCATTGGCGAGAGAAAATGGATTATCGATTGCTAGCCATTCTAAGAAAGAGCCGGGAGCAGATCCCGTAGTGGCTTTTCTAAAGCCTTTTGAATACAGCGATTGGACGGAATGGTTAAATCAAGTGAACTCGACTCCACAAGGCCTCGTATTGGCTTTGGATCACTTACAAGACCCACAAAACTTGGGAGCGCTCTGTAGAACAGCAGAAGCTTTAGGTGTGCAGGGCGTTCTGATTCCGAAAGATCGCAGTGTCCATGTTTCCGCTGGAACGTATCATGCTTCGGTTGGTGCTGTGGAGACTATTCCAGTGATACAAGTCACCAATCTCAACGAATCCCTCCGGAAATTGAAAGAACATGGGTATTGGATTGTGGGAGCGGCCCTGGGGCCTGAGAGTCGACCTTTAAAAGACACTCCTGATTTCAATAAAGTTGTTCTCGTTCTCGGCACAGAATTGGAAGGCCTCAAAAAGACTACACTCGCCACTTGTGATTGGCTGACTGAAATTCCTCTTCAAGGAAAAGTGCAATCTTTAAACGTCAGTGCGGCCGGGGCCATTCTCATGTTTGAATTGTTACGCCGCCTTGGAAAAGCGTGAAGGTTGCTCTGTAACCTGAACTGGTTGAGTCGTTTTTTCTGAGTTCATAACGATTTGATTCAAGGGGACCTTTTTCTTTTCAACTAAGGCCTGAAAGACTTCCTGATTCGTTGAGTTTTCCAACGATAAAAAAAAGCGGCATTTTAAAAAATCTAATTTCAAAGCTGAGTGATTGAATAACCCCAACACCGAGCCCCAGAAACCCTCAATCCATTCTGAGGGATGCTCCACACAGGGGAGCACCGTAACGCCTTTGGATTCAAAACATTTTCTCCAAGGCATTTCATCCTCACGACCCACTTGAACAATCAGAAGAATCTTTCGGGGTCTCATTTTTTCAAAGTTGTGAGACCGAATACACGATAAAAAGGGTCCAATGCTTGTGGGTGTAGCTACCCACACGACTTGTTCATGGGGCCGAGCACTCAAGGGCCAAAAATTTCCAAAAGGACCTTCCAGCCAAAGTAAATCGCCCACACGAACACGCCCCAAACCTTTTACGAATTGGGGCAAAAGCCCGGTTTCTGCAAACACCTCATATTGATTGGTGCGCAGAGCCTGTGTGGGACAACTGGATAACTGGAAAGAAGTAAATTCTCCTCGACTCAGTTCTGTGACGTTGTGAGCAAGCCGGATCCACTGCCCAGGATGGTATTTTAATCCTCGAGAAACTCGTAAAGTAATTCTCACGAGGTGAGAAGAAACTTTTGTGACTGAAGTTACAAGACCACGAGTGGTTGAATCCCCCATACATCCCCCAAATCGAAACCGACCCTCTTCCCCACAAAAGAGCAGAGTTTATGCCACGTGATCTCTTGGGCGTATTCCGTTGGCTACTCCCTCAACATCTGTCGAAGACTTGAGTTCCCTCTCTTCGTGCCGTCTTTTATTCCCTGTATATTCAATTGGTTACCGAGAGTCGTTCAACCTTTTTAGAGTGTTTTTTTTTACAACCTCTCAGGATTTTCCATAAAATCAGAGAGCTTTCGGGAGTCTTAAGACTCGGCCCTAGATACTTCTTATTCACAAAACTTTCGAAGTCGATTGACCCGCTTCCCCCAAGCAAGGTAAAAATTCACTTTTGCGAGCGAGCAGTTAGCCGGCGTAGCTCAGTTGGTAGAGCAACTGATTTGTAATCAGTAGGTCGCGGGTTCGAGTCCCATCGCCGGCTCCAGTTCGTAAAACGCCCTTGTTCATACTGTGGAGGGGTTCCCGAGCGGTCAAAGGGATCAGACTGTAAATCTGACGGCTCTGCCTTCGAAGGTTCGAATCCTTCCCCCTCCACCATGCATTCTTCACAATTACTTGGAATACCCCTTGCACCTCAGAGGCATAAACACCTGTGAGTTCATGATGAAGCTACTCATTTTCATACTTGTTTTGTTTTCAGCCAGCCTAGCGCGAGCCGAGTCCACTGAGGATCCTGGTTCCGTTGAACACATGATGAAATTATGGAAAGCCGGCAGCACAGGCTTTTGTAGTGAGGCAGGCAGTTATCACCCAGCGGAGATAGAGAAATTTAAGTCAGCAGTCTTCTTATTGGGTTTTAAAACTGAGTTTACCAATGAGAATGGTGGCGGGGGCTTTTGCCTCTTTATTATCTGCCCGAGCGCCGAAACCACGCCTTACCGTTTGGCGAATGAAACAGAAATGTGGAAGATTTACGACCGAGTTCCTTCAATGGAAAATGGCCAAAAGTGCCATCCAAGTCTTCAAACCAAGTGATTTTAATTCGCCAACGCCTCCAACTCAGCCCAGCGAGAAAACAGTCGCTCATGCAACTCTTGGGCTTCATGAAGCTTCTGATACAGTTCCGTCAGCTTCTGCGGCTGTGATTGAATTTCGGGCTTGGCGAGTTCAGCTTCCAAACTAGCTATTTGCGCTTCGACTTCTTGAATCTTATTTTCCATGGACGCCAACTCACGCGTTTCATTGTAACTGAGCTTCCTTTTTTTGGGCGGCGCCTCAATCGGTGCGGCTTTGCGAACAGGGACTTTGAGAGCAGCAAGATGATCTGTGTGCCAAGCTTCCCACTGCGATAAATTGGCAAACTTTTCCAGCGATCTTCGAGGCTGCTGGAAATCTGGAAAAGCAATAATCTGATTCGCTACTTGATCCAGGAAGTACCTATCATGGGTAACCAAAATCACAGCACCTTCAAACTCTGATAAACAGGTTTCCAGAACGTCCAAAGTTTCAATATCAAGATCGTTAGTTGGCTCATCGAGCACCAACACTTTAGCTTCTTGAAGCATTAAACGCGCGAGCAATAATCTGGATTGCTCTCCTCCGGATAATTTTCCTACTGGGAGATCGATTTGCTCTCGAGAAAATAGAAAACGGTCTAAATAACTTCGAATATGGATAGGTTTTCCTCGGTAAATCACGCTGTCACCGCCAGGGCAGAGTGTTTTTTGGACAGTCTGACGGAGATCTAAGGACTCTCGCTTCTGTTCAAAATAAGCAGCCGGAAGTTGATCGGCTCTCACTATAGTCCCCTTGTCCACTGGTTCAGTCCCCAAAAGACAGCGAATCAGAGAAGATTTGCCACACCCATTTCGTCCCAGAAGCCCCAATCGGCTCCCCGGTCCGATGAACACACTGAAATCGCTAAAAAGGGATTTCTCCCCGTAGGACTTCGAAATATTCCGGGCTTCAATCAAACGATTCGGCTGCTTTTGGGCAGTTTGAAAATCCAGTGAAAGTTCTTTTCTTCTGTTCCGGAACTCCAGCTCGTCAACCTCATTCATGAGTTCATGAGCTCTTTGAATGCGAGCCTGCTGCTTGGTCGTTCTGGCTTTGGCCCCCCGCCTCAACCACTCGGTCTCCCGTCTGAGCTTATTCTTAAGCGTGACTTCTTCCGCACGCTGTTGGCTGAGCTGCGATTCCCGGAGTTCCAGATAAGTAGAGTAGTCTCCGCTGACCGAAAGAACGCCTTGAGGATACTGAACGTTCAGTTCCATCATTCGATTCGTTACATTCTGCAAGAAGACTCTATCGTGAGTGATCACCATCACTGCGAACTGACTTTTTTGAATGAGTTCCTCCAACCAAAGGATGCTTTCGATATCTAAATGGTTAGTCGGCTCATCTAACAACAGCAGTTCTGGCTCCTGAATCAATTCACGAGCCAATGCAATTTTTTTTTGCCATCCCCCAGAGAGCTGATGCATGGGGGTTGCCCCTGAAATTCCCTGCCCCTCTAACGCCAACTTGCTCATCCATTCCCACGCCGCCGCCTGGGCTTCACTGGAAAGAGGGTCCTTGGCCCCACACAAAAGAGTTTCTTCCACTGAAGCATTTAAATTCAATTGGGGAGTTTGCTCAAGAAACCCGACTTTCAGTCCCTTTTTTAGGGACAAATCCCCCTTTTCTGGAACTAATTTTCCAGAAAGAATTTTGAACAAAGTAGATTTTCCAGCGCCATTGGGTCCGATGAGCCCAACACGGTCCCCTTTTTCGATGACAAAGGTAAGCTCTTTAAAGAGCGGTCGGACACCAAAGGAATGTTGAATCTCTCGAGCTGTAAGTAAAATGGCCACGAATGGGCCCTAGACTAACGCAAAAGAGCGCCCACTTCTATTGCAAAGAAATGGGCGCTCCTCCAGTGCAGTAACTTATTTTCCCAACGCTTCACTTCATGGGAAACAAGACCGTATCAATCACATGGGCAATGCCATTGGTGGCTTCAATATCTCCCATAATGATTTTGGAATCATTCACAAAGGTACCGGCTTCATCGCGATAAAAGAATAATTCCTGGCCTTCCATGGACACAATCACTTCCCGTGCGACGGCATCGTTGACTCTGACAGCGCCTTCAATCACATGATGGAGCAAGAGTTCTGTCAGATACTCTTTGTCTTTGAGAAGGGCTTGAATTTCCTCTTGAGACATTCTTTTAAACGCCTCATCTGTGGGCGCTAAAAGGGTCACAGGGCCTTCTTTATCAAGCTCTTTATCCAGCCCAGTGATTTCCAGAGCCTTCAGAAGCAGAGTGAATTTGCCAGACTGTCGAGCCATGTCCAGCAACTTCCCCTTTTTAATCTGGGGATGGCAGGAATCCCCTTGTTCGGTTGAAAAGCTAGGCGCAGACACTCCACCGAGCAAGCAGACCGCAAACAGCCCGAGAACAGTTTTTTTGATTGGATTCATTGGTACACCTCTTGATTCAGTTGCTGACAGGAGTGTCGTGAAGAATCCAATCTCACAACTGGATTCTTGCACGACATTTTGCTACCAGAGAACCGCTCTGGAGCTCATCTCCTGTCATGTCATTTCAGAAGAGCAAGAGGTGTGCCCGGAATTTAGTTTTTTCCGATCAATTTCTTTTTAAGATCTTCGAGCCCTTTATCAACAGGTTCGCCGAGGTACCCTTTCCACACATCTGTCGCAAGGTTCTTTCCTTGACCCTTGATCATTTTACCAGGAGCCTCTAAGACCAGCTCTTCATCTCCATTAGAGAGCTTGGTTCCAATCAAAGTGATTGTTTCGCCCGGAGAAACAGAAAATTCAAATTGACCAAAGAAGTCTTTGAGATGTTTTGCCTTCAAGTCGACTCCGTTTTTTTCCAGGGCTGCTTGCAGAGCATCGCCAATTTCCTTTGAGGTGAGCGACCTAAAAAAAGTCATCTGAATCACTTTGGCTTTTGCCGCTTCCACGCTTTCCATGGGCTTTTCGATATTCAGCTTGGTTCCAGCATCTAAATAACTAGCGGCCGCATACACATTGACATCCATAATCGCCACTGTCTTCCACCGGACTCCAGCACCAGTCAGAACCAAGTCCATTTTATTTTTCCCCACTGCCATGGCTGCCTTCGGAAACACTTTTACAATTCTGCCAGTGTCAGTCATTGATTTGCCGGTATCTTTCAATTCGGTGGGCGCTCCTGAGAACTCAACGAGAGAAGCTGCAAATACCTGAAAAGTGAGTGCAAGTAGCACCAGTGCCAATTTTTGTAACATGGTTTGCTCCTGTAAAAAGGTTATTTTGTTAGTGTCTCTCTGGTGACAAAAACGGTCAACTTCATTCGGGATTTTGTTTTTTGGAGCATCGCTGGACTTTTTAAATAAAGAGGCATACAAAGACGGTGAGAGGTAAAACTCTCACTACAAGGAGAATAAAATGTTTGGAAAATTAGCCCTCGTCAGCTTCTTAATGGCTGGTGGTTTGGTGTTTGCTGATACCAACCCAAATGCCCCAAAAACCGTGGAAACAGCCCTCACTAAGGCTTATATCCCGCTCGGATTTGATGATAACGACCGCATCCAAATTGCAGTAGCCGGTACGTTTAAAAATACCTGCTATAAAGTAGGCCCACACGCCTTGAAGGTGGACACGGAAAATAAGACCATTACAGTCCAACAACAAGCGTATCTGTACAACGGAGTTTGCCTACAGATGTTTGTGCCCTACTCCGAGATTGTCGATGTGGGTATTATCCCCAACGGAAACTACAAAGTAGTGGATGCTCTATCGGGCGCCACCCTTGCTGAACTCCCCGTGAACCAAGGCAGTAATCCTGGTCCGGACGATTTTACATATGCTCCAGTGAGCGATGCTTATGTGGTTACGGATCCTGAAACCAAAAAACATGTCTTGGCGATCAGTGGAAGCTTTGGCGATCGCTGCTCAGATTTTGAGGACATCAAAGTCAATGTGAGCAATGATGTGATTATCGTACAGCCTGTGCTTGAGCGCAAAACAGATATTTCTTGCGCTCCTGAGAAAGTACGTTTTCTCAAAACGATTGAGCTTAACAACGATCTGAAACATGGCATGTACATGCTTCATGTCCGCTCGCTCAACGGCCAAGCTGTTAATAAACTAGTGGATCTCGAATAGAGATTTTCTAGAAATATCTCCAAAGGGCCTGGGATAACCCCAGGCCTTTTGTTTTTTTGTAGGGTTTGCTCTTAATGAGCCGCTCGAACAAGGGGGGTGGTTAGCGATTCCTTCGACACCCACCCATATTCTCTTTCCTTTCGATACAGTGTTCTTCGGTTAATCCCCAAGAGGCGAGAAGCTTTATCCTTCCTTCCTCCCGTCTTCTTCAGAACAATTTCAATATAGCGTTTTTCCAGCTCATCGAGCGTAGGTGAATCTTCTACGCTAATAGCCAGTTCACTATTAACTTCCCTTCCCTCCTTGCGCCTCAGCCATTGATTTTGCTTTTTCAGTTCCATCAGCTCACAAGCCTTTCGAACCCTATGAATGAGTTCCCAAGGCGCAAACGGGCGGGCGACTAATGAGAAAGCCCCTTGTTGAACCATCTGGCGTGCCCGCTCCAACTCGGTAGAAGTAGGAATCAGAAGAATTCCAAGATCTGGATGCTTTTTTTTAATCTCTGAGAAGCTGGTGAGATTGTTCTCCGTTATCAATGGGACCGAAGTTACAAGAACGTCTAAAGGTCCAGCGCCTTGACTGACTTCACCTGCATTTTCAAATTGAGTTACAGAAAAGCCTTCTTGCGAGAGGAGCTCCGTGAGAAGCTTTCTCATTGCAAGATCACCTTCCAAAATACCCATTTTTTTTTGTGTCTCTACTGTCATATTTTTCCTCCAACGGCTCAATTAGCAGCAACTATGCCATACAAGGGACAAATCCAACCGTTGGCGCTGACATTGCAACTCCCCAACCCAAAATGAGGTAGCTCATGGCACATTCGAATCTGTTTAAAAAAGAAGTGGCAGTTATTTCTCCAACTGCTCCTATTGAGGAAGCGGCACGCCTCATGCGGAACTATCATGTCGGTAGTGTTGTAGTGGTTGAACCCTCGGAATTCGGGGGATTGTTCCCAGTGGGCTTGCTCACTGACCGGGATATTGTTGTAGAATTGGTCGCGGATGGTGTGGATATTCACAAGGTTTCTGTGAAGGACATTATGTCGCCCAAACCTATCACAGCTCTACACACAGCCTCTTTGGATGAATTGGTTCAATTGATGCAGTCCCATCGGATCAGAAAAATTCCGATTGTAGACGATAAGAACCACTTGGTGGGGTTTGTTTCACTCGATGATCTATTTGAAAAAGTAGGTCATGAGCTCGCAACACTCTCACAACTTTCTAGATATCAGCAACAACTCGAGCGCGACGTTCGACCTGCCCGGCCCATTCGACTCAGTTGATGCGCTCGATTTATCCCGATTTGCTATCGGATAATTTACGGAGCTCTTCCAAACGCTTTTGCTCATCTTGAGGAATAAATGTCCCAGCACTGCCCGTATAACCCATGTACACCTTATCGGCGTATCGATGGAAACACTTCCTTGAAAGATCTGTGTGTGGGGCCTCTCGTATACAACTTTCAAAGTAGAGTCGATCTAAATCCCAAAGGGTTGGATCTTGCAAAGCCGAATAGGCAACCCCCAACAGGTACAAGGCCTCAACTCGAGATTGGCTTTGTGGAGCTTCATCTAGGGCTTCATGCAAATAGTTCGAGGCTCTCAGATAGCTGATGTCCCCATTTTCATCTGCTGGAAAAGTTTGGAGCAAAACTGCTCGACTGATCAGCTTCTGTGCCTTCTGCACTAATTCCTCAGGGGAAAGCTTTTTCTTTGTCTCTTTCTCTTCCATCCAAAACTGTGCATCTTTGCGCCATTGCTGAGCTAACCGGAGTACAAATTCAGGTAACTCTTTGCGTTGGGCGACACTATCAATTAAATCGAGAGTCTCCTTAGGATTCTGTTTCACACGGACCGTGATGCTCAATGCACGACGCAAAGACCGAGTGTACTCCACGATACCCAGGCTAGTGGAAGGCACCGCGCTCAAAATATCCGTATAAGATTTTAATGCCTTATCAAATTGGCGAGTAGCCGCAAAGACATCTGCTTTTTCAAAAGGAGTTAATTGAGAAGATTCCACTCGTTTTTCTAGATCTTGATAATTTTGCTCGGAGGGAACTCGCGAATGGCAACTGAAACAAAAACTAGTAGCCGTTCTTAACCGATGCCGACTGTACTCATAACTTCCTGCCTTAAATCGGTCTCGAGCATCTTGGATGTACTCATGGAACATTCGAGAAATCGTATAGAGCCCAGGTTCTTGGTTTTTAGCCTCTTGAGGAAAAATGTGTCTGAACTGAGCTAGCCGATTGAGATCCTTCCGAATGATTTCGCTATTTTTTGGACTACTAAACTTTTCGGGACTAGCTAAGAAAGGTTGTAAATTGAGAAGCGATGTGAACATTTGCTGCATGGACCCTTTTACTTCGGGTCTAGGCTTTGAAAATACAACGCTCGAAGAGATAAAAACGCTAGCAGCGATGAGCAGAAAATAAGTTCTTTTCATATGTTGGCCTCTTTCCGGTCTCTCATTCTAAGCCATTTCTTAGGCCTTTTCCAACGACCATTCACTGGCACCGATTCTGCACTCCCAAGTTAAGCCATTTTATGCAAGGAGGAACCGCATGAAATCAGAATGGACCGTACGAAACTTTATGACTTCTCTTCCCTTCACGATTGGCGCAGAACAGCCCCTGAAAAAAGCAATAGAACTCATGCAAGAGCACCAAATCCGCCATTTGCCCGTCCTTCAAGCCAAGCAACTGGTTGGAGTGCTGACCGAGCGAGATATTGCAGTCGCGAGGACTTTTCAGGGTTCAGCGGAACTTCGGGTGGAGGGCGTCATGATGCCCATGTCTTACGCCGTTTCGCCCGATACCCCCTTGGAGGAGGTTACTTTGCAAATGGCCCAACACAAATACGGCTCGGCCATTGTCATCGAAAAGAACTCAGTGATCGGTATTTTCACTGCACAAGATGCGTTACGTGCCCTTTCTGAAATTTTAATGGACACGCATCGAATTGCAGTTTGAATGGACCTATTTCCCTTTTATTTTCAATGCTTTATTACCCCATCCCGAAAGCTGAACTTTTAATGAACCGTTGATTGACTACCCCCGTTAAGAACGGTACTTCTGAGGGCGTTTATTAGAGGGGGCACCATCATGAAACAGTTGCTAGTTATTGCCGGGTTATTGAGCGTCGTGGGATTTGCTAAACCCTATCAACTGAATTGCACTGCTAAAAATCAGCCTGTGGGTAAGCAATGGTTGGTCACAGCGCAGTTAACGGGAATGGTGGATCGAGGCACCAAAGTGGCCACTTTGCAGGAATTAGAAGGCACGCTCAGTATTGCTTTAAAAAGTGAAAAAGAACCTTGGTCAGAAACCTCTCTGCATAAACGGAGCGTAGAAAGTGATGATTACTATCACCCAGTCAAATACAAAAATCACTACCGTTTCGAATTGCATTTTGAAAAGAATGACTCCTACGCGGCTGAGAAAGTAGATTTCTTACTCCCAAAACTTTTTGAAGTGGATCGCGCGAATCGGGCTTATTTTATCTTGAATCATGTAAACGATACTTTCGGGGGGACTATCGCCCTGCGCTGCAATGTATCTGAGAATGATCCGGAACCAAAATCTCGCTGAAAAAGAAAGTTCAGAGCCCCCTTGGAAATTCTACGCACTCAGCTCCCTGACGTTCTTTTAATTTCTCCAAAAGTCTTTGGTGATGAGCGGGGCTTTTTTCTAGAATCTTGGCAAATTCAGAGATATGCCGCTTTTAACATTCCAGGCCCAAAAGGTTGGGCACAAGATAATGTTTCCAGATCTGCTCGAGGCGTTTTACGTGGACTTCACTTTCAGTTTCCCACTCTGCAAGGAAAATTGATCACGGTGCTTGAAGGAGAAATTTTTGATGTGGCAGTGGATATCAGGAAAAAATCTCCTACTTTTGGAAAATGGACCGGTCACGTGCTATCCGCAAAAAATATTCAACAACTCTGGGTCCCAAAAGGCTTTGCTCATGGCTTCTTAGTGATGAGTGAAAGCGCTGTTGTCTCTTACAAAGCCTCTGATTTATACACTCCAGCCGAAGAAAAAACTTTGCTGTGGAATGACCCAGAACTCAGCATTCAATGGCCGTGTGATGTGCCGCCGCAGCTATCAGAAAAAGACCAGCAAGGGATTTGCTTAAGCGCAATTTCTCCTTCTTTGCTGCCAGAATACACTCCATGAAACCTTCAGAACTTTCACGCTTTTCTGCCAGCATCACTCCTGCAACCTTGGCCGCCTTAATAGCCATTCAAGTCACTTTTGCTTCTAATTATCTTTTCTCCAAAGTAGTCATGCAATCTGTTCCCCCCTTAGTCTGGGGAAATATTCGAACGGTATGCACCGCGCTGATTTTGATGGCAGCATTGGCGCTGCGAGGACAACTTCGATTAGATGCTGCTTGGAAAGCAAAAAAAGCGCTATTCCTTTTCTCGCTTCTCGGTGTTGTCTTGAATCAAGCTGCGTTTTTAGCTGGTTTACAACTCACTACAACTGCCAATAGCGGGCTCATCAACACCATGATTCCCATTTTTACGGTGCTTTGGATCACAATCACCAAACAAGAGCAGTTCTCTCGCCTGCGGTGGATCGGTTTTTTTCTCGCGCTTTCAGGAGTCCTGATCTTACAAGATTTACGTCACTTTTCCTTTTCCTTGGCTACTTATCAGGGCGATTTGTTAACTCTATTCAATGCACTCTCCTATAGTTTTTTTCTGTTTTTTAGTCCCCCCTTTTTCAAAAACAATACACCGCTTTGGACTACGGCTTGGCTGTTCACTCTGGGTTCATTGGGCCTGTCGGTTTTGGCCATTCCCCAATGGTCTCAATTCGATCCTTCAGCGGTTTCTGGGCTCACCTTAACGTATGCAGTATTAGGAATTACGCTTGGAAACTTAGTTCCGTATTTGCTCATCAGCTTCGTTTTAGCCAGAACTTCCAGCGCCATCGTAGCCCAGTTTGTTTACCTTCAGGCCCTGATTGCTGGCTTTTTAGGATATGCCTTCCTAGGAGAAACCATATCCACAAGAACACTGTTCTCTGCAGTGCTGATATTTTTAGGCCTCTACTGTTCTCTCACTACGCGTCCGTTTGGTATCCGGATCAGTTTGGGAGAGGATTTCAAAGAGTAATTTGTGGATTGGCTTTCCCATTTAAATCCTGAACAGCAGGAAGCTGTGTTGCACACATCGGGCCCCCTGCTCATTTTAGCGGGAGCTGGCTCAGGAAAAACCACAGTCTTAGTTTCAAGAGCCGGTCGCTTAATCTCAGATGGGAGTGTTAGACCTAACCAGCTCTGCGTGCTGACATTCACCAACAAAGCAGCTCGAGAATTGAAACACCGTTTGACGGCTCGCCTCGGCACCTCCGCTAAGGGGGTTTGGGCCGGTACGTTCCATTCTTTTGGACTCCAACTCCTCCGTCAGCACCACCAGGCACTTGCTCTCCCCAAGCATTTTGGAGTGATTGATCCTTCGGATGCTGGCAGTCTCCTCAAAGAACTCCTTTTGTCGTATCACAACCCGGAGAAAGTAGCTTTTGATGCCGATCTGTTGCTGCAAACACTGGCCAAATTCCGAGAAGAGGAACGAAA
>Ga0214917_10000244_pt1 | contig 70505 bp, 70 predicted proteins | sample LL_1208_BB_MetaG_FD_177983 | JGI IMG/M metagenome (GOLD analysis project Ga0214917, IMG submission 177983) | Freshwater microbial communities from Lake Lanier, Atlanta, Georgia, United States - LL_1208_BB | ecosystem: Environmental > Aquatic > Freshwater > Lake | place: USA: Georgia | collected... | reverse complement strand
ATCACGAAAGCAGGCATGGCAGTCTCTTCTCTGTTTTTAGTGGAATTACCTATATAGTTTAGTCCAGTGGGAAGTCGCAGCAGAGAGGGGCTAGTTAAGTCTCTGAGTCTAAAAGCTACTTAACTCGACGCTGGGGGGATAGAGCTTCTATCGGCTGGTAACCGTGGGCAAAGACTAATAACTTAACTCTTATGTTATGCCCTCTGTCCTCTGGCCTTAAAGTATAAGCATTCTGGGTAGCACCTGAAATAATTGCGCCATCCCTAAACCACTCGTAATAAACATTTCCTTCAGGTAATGCCCGCCCAACCTTAGCCGTCAATACACCTGGATCTGAATTAGAAATAGAAAGCGGAATTGATGCAAGTTTTGCTGCAACAACTTGTCCGTTTGAGATTGCTTCTGCACAGTCAATTGGAGTGTAACCTACTGTTGCGCAAATTCTAACTGAGATATTCTGATACACGTCACGAGCGCTAAGTGACAGACTTCTAGAGTTTTGTCCTTCAATTAGGTCCCCGTTTCTGAACCACTGGTACGAGTATTGGAACTTGCCTGTTCTTCCAGATGCACTAGCCCAGACGCGGCTACCTACTTGAAATTTCCCTACTAACGAGGCTTGTAAGCGAGAACCCGAAATTAACACGCTCGAGCTATCATATGAAATTGGTGAAGTATTGGGTAATTTCCCACTCACTTGCACCGACAATTGCGAACCTTTGTCAAATAATGTCGAGACGTAAAATTTGTTTACTGCGCCTGGAATCTGCTGACCATTACGAAACCACTGGTAGGAAAAGAAATATCCCTCTCCCCAAATGCCAGGATTCACTGTCATAGTCGATCCGACGCTTGTTGATCCAGTAATGAAAGGTTTGGGAGGGGTTGTCGGCTGATTCGAAATCGGTCTCAAGACTGTGCTCGTTGCTTGGACGCTGCTATACCCATTCTTCTGACCCGTAACTCGAACGCTTATGTTGTGGCCTACGTCGTTTAACCTAATTCTGTAAGTTGAATTATTCTCAGAATAAATCTCCAGGCCGTCCCGTAGCCACTGGTATTCAAGCACCAAGTCTTGTGGCCAATCTCCGGTCGAGACCGTGAGCAGGCTGTCAAGCTTTTTATCGCCAATTAATTGTGGTGTCGGAAGAACACCTAGCTCCCCTGGAAGCACAATCTGGCCCTGAACCTTTATGGCAGTGCTAGAGTACCCCGGGCTTGAAGCAACCACTCTTGCGAAAATCTTGTGACCTACATCAGCAGCGGTTAGCAAATAGCTTCTTTGCGAAGCTCCACTGATTAGCTCACCATCGCGCTCCCAAGAGTATGAATAAGTAATGTCAGGATTTGCTTCAGTAGTGGTTACTTCAAGTCTCGAACCGTTTTTTGAAATACCTGTAATTGTTGGTGGAGTCAATTTAATGTATGGAAGAGTTAAGCGTTCAGGTGGAATTAGAAACCACATGCAGGACTCGCAAGTCAAGCGGCCAGATTCGGTAAGGGTCACAATAGCGTTCAAATCCTGAGCTAGCGCTAAAGTTTTGCCGTATTCGGGATCCGGCGAAGTGTTCCGATCTTGGCTCCGGCCCCAACAACGTATACCTCCTGAGACCAGAACCACACAGGTTCTCCCCGATGATAGACCCCCAACTGAAACCATCGTCACGGGTTCAAGATCTTCGGGAATTTTATTCTCAACACAGGTGCGTACTCCCCGAATTACTTGACATACTGCTGTGTAAGGACTGTAATACGCACAAGAATTCAATTGATATCCACTCTCAAATTCCACGTAATAATCGCATTGAGAGCTGTCCTCATAGGAGCTTCCCCAGCAGGTAACTTTAGCCTGTTTATCAACGGCACAGGTTATGTAGTAACCAGCGCTGATTTGAACCGCGGAAATTAGCGATGCGGGAACCCCCGTCGTTCCAGCTGCACCCCAACACCTAACTCCACCCGGTAAAGTAATCGCGCACGCGTGAGCTGAGCCGGTTGAGATCTGTGACACCTGGCCGAGGTCTGTAGGAACATTAAGCGCTGATGCGGAGTCCCTACCCCAACAGCGCACTATTCGATCTGTCCTAATAGCGCAGACGTAGTCGAACCCGGCTGAAACCTGGATTACCTTACCAAGATTATTTGGAATGCTTATTTCACCGTAATAGTTAAATCCCCAGCAGCGGAGACTATCATCAGTCTTTATCGAGCAAACAAAGCGATCGTTAACTGAAACTTGCTTGACAGTTCCCAAATCGGAAGGGACATTAAGAATTCCGTTCTTGTCGTCCCCCCAACAATTTAGCAAGTCGGTTGAATCAATTGCACAGGCATACGTTCTAGAGACAGAAATCTGTTTGGTCATTGACCCGAATGCGATACTGCCTTTTTCCCCGACTGAAACAGGGTAACTGTAGATTGAATCACTTTCGTAACCTTGCTTTGATCCCGTTACTCGAACTTTTAACTGATGTCCCCAGTCCAATCCGGTAACTTGATACTTCTGGCTCGTTGCCCCAGAAATATTCTGATTGTCTCTAAGCCACTGATAGGAAAAAATAACTGGAACAGCCCACGCTCCTGGGTCAACTGTAATAGTTGATCCAACCGCTGGTGCTGTACTGAGTTCAAAACCATCTATATTCTTTATCACTGGTAGGGCAGAGGCAAGTAAATGATTTTCTATTATTGCTATTGAACTACTGGTCTGTGTAACATCCAATACCGCAGGTGCAGATCCATGAACCTGCACAGTCAATCTGTGATTAATGTCCGATAATTTTGGTACATAAGTTTGACTGGTTGCGCCTGGAATAACTTCGTCGTCAAGAAACCACTGGTAATCAAGAGTTGCGTCAGGCTGCCACGATCCTGCATCAACGGTGAGCTCATCTCCAAACTGAGCTACAATCAAACTGCTTCCCTCTGGACATTGCGTATTACGACACCCGAATACTGTTGGCAAAGAATGTGAGATTACAGCGAATCTAAGAGAAGCAGGTATGTCTACCTGACCTTTCTCGTTTGACCCCCAGCAAGCCAGTGCTCCAGCTACACTTATCGCACAAGCGCTTTTTCCACCAATGGCCACTGCCTTGATAGTGCCGATTTCAGTTGGTATCGGGTCGCCGTTAGGAGTGAGGCTCCCTAGGCACTCGAGCTGTCCCGAAATACTCCTAACACATAGGTAATCGCTGGCGGAATATCCAGTTCCACCAGAAGCTAACGAGGTGGCTCTGGGAAGTGAATTTATGTCTTTAGCCCAAGAGACTTCTTCCCCCCAGCACCTGACCTTGCCAAGCAGGTTAAGTGCACAACTCCAGTCTGTTGAGGCTACTACTTGGCTAACCAGCCCTAAATCTGATGGCACGGACGCTTGCCCACTCCAGTTGGACCCCCAGCACTTTGCTTGGTGCGCGAGGGAGACGATGCACAAATGACCCGACCCGACGCTTACTGATTCGGCCATTTCAAAGCCGGTGGGGGCTCCAGCAGCCCAACGCCAATCGCCGCCCCAACACCTCAGTTGGTTAGTAATTTCTATTGCACATACGTAACCTGAACCAACGCTTACAGCTCTCACTGGGCCGACATTACTTGGAATGACATTTAAGGCATAATAATCCCCGCCCCAACAAACCAGCTTCCCTTTTCTCGCTATTGCACAGGTAACATTTGCTCCAGAGCTGACTTGGGTTACAGGCCCTAAAAGTTCTGGAACATTAATTTGGCCGTAGGTGTTATCGCCCCAGCAACGCAGTAACCCGGTGTCGCTAATCGCACAAGAGTGCTCATAACCAGTCGAGACATCTAGAACCTTGGTTTCTTGGGCCAACGGATCTTGGGGATTTTCAGGAGGCCAAAAATATGGAACATTCAACTGATCGTAGTTATTCATACCCCAACAAGTTACAGTGCCGGAAACAGAGACAACACATGTGTGAGTTACCCCAACACTTATTTGTGAAACTGAACCAATGTCTGATGGAACATTGTTCTGCAAATTCATATTGCTTCCCCAGCAAATTACAGAGCCACTTGGCTTAACTGCACATGCATTATATGGCCCAGCACTAATAGAATCAATCAAACCAAGATCAGATGGGTACCCCAACTGTCCAAAATTGCTCCAGCCCCAGCAACGTAAGACACCCGTAGTACTTTTTGCGCAGGTATAAGTACTATCGGCACTTACATCGGAAACCAGTCCTAGATCCCCCGGTACTGTTCTGTCCCACCCCCAACAAACCAAACTTTGGTTTGTCTTCAGGGCACAAGCAATTGAACCGCCTGTTGATATTTTTTGAACATCAGATAGACCATATGGAATGTCATTCTGGTGGGAATAGTTTGCGCCCCAACACGACACTTCACCGAGATCAGTCAAAACGCACGTATTACTTCCCCCAGCACTAACTTGTTTCAGCTTTCCCAAGCCTTCAGGAACAGCGGCCTGCTCATCGTAGTTTGCCCCCCAACAATGAAGCAGGCCTGTTAGAGCAAGAGCACAAGCATGATCTGCGCCAACGCTCAATTGTGTGATTTTTTCTAAGTTAGTAGGAACATCTGTTTGCCCGTAGTTGTTCTTACCCCAGCACTCAACGTTCCCTGATGCAGTGAGTGCACAACTGAACCCATCGCCCGCACCAACACTTATGACTTTTTCTTCTGCAGCCAGAGAGGGTGACACTGCAGAAATAAAACTCAGAAGTAGTGAAAGGCAGAAACCCCTAACCAGAAACTTTCGCATCGCGACTCCTAAACCGCAAGTGGTTTCAGGGTATCTATTCTGACGATTATTGGTAATGTCAATTGACTTGGTTAATCAAACTGTTATCGCACCAAAACGGCAAAAAGGATTTCAGCTAGGGGCAAAGATCTGTTGCATTATCCATGCGTGCATGGTTATCGCTGCAGCTGCTGAAGCGTTTATGCTTCTGGTTGAGCCGAACTGGGTTATTTCTAGAACCACATCGCTGGCCTTGATGGCTTCTTCACTAAGCCCTGGGCCTTCTTGACCAAACAGAAAGACACAAGCTTTTGGGAGTTTGTATTGCTCGATCTTTTGGCAACCAGGAACATTATCAATGGCGATGATTGGTAGCTTTTCTGATTTAGCCCAGACTATGAATTCCTCGACTGTATTGTGGTGCTGGATGTGTTGGTAGCGGTCGGTCACCATTGCCCCACGTCTGTTCCAGCGCTTATTACCGATGATGTGAACTTCTTTGGCTAGAAAAGCATTAGCGTTTCTGACGATTGAACCGATGTTTAGATCATGCTGCCAGTTTTCAATAGCAACATGAAACTCATGCCTTCTACTATCTAAATCTTGGACTATCGCTTCCATCTTCCAGTAACGGTATTTATCAACAACGTTTCTGGTGTCCCCGTTGGCTAGAAGTTCAGGGTCATATACCGAATTCTCTAATTCAGGCCAATCACCTTGCCAAGGACCGACACCCCAGGTGCTTAGCTCGTGGCTACGATTGTTTTCTTGCTCTTTATCTGACATCCACTCAAGCCTAACTTCGTTGAAGGTAACATTGAATTATGGCTGAAAAAAGAAAAATAGAGTGTTGGTTGACCGATATGGACGGAGTGCTGGTCCATGAAGGACAGGCTCTACCGGGGGCAGCTGAGGTAATCCAGTCTTGGCGAGACCAAGGCTTACGCTTTCTGGTGCTAACCAACAACTCGATGTATACGCCGAGGGATCTAGCAGCACGGTTAAAGGCAACCGGACTAGATATCCCATCTGAATCGATTTGGACTTCAGCACTAGCCACCGCAGATTTCATCGCTTCACAAAAACCAAAGGGTTCAGCCTATGTTTTAGGTGAGGCAGGTCTAACCACAGCGATGCATGAAATCGGATACATCATGACAGATGTGAACCCTGATTATGTTGTTCTAGGTGAGACCAGAAGCTTCAACTTTGATTCTTTGACTAAAGCCATCAGGTTAATTAACAACGGCGCAAGATTCATTGCGACTAATCCAGATGCCACTGGCCCTAGCGCTGAAGGACCGCTGCCAGCTGCCGGATCGGTAGCCGCTCTAATTACCAAGGCAACTGGCAAAGACCCTTACGTGGTTGGTAAGCCAAACCCGATGATGTTCCGTTCAGCGATGAACAAGATCAATGCTCATTCAGAGTCAACTGGAATGATTGGTGACCGCATGGATACCGACATCGTTGCTGGCATTGAAGCAGGTCTTCACACGGTCCTGGTGCTTACCGGTATCGCCGATGATGCAGAAATAAATAAGTATCCGTTTAGGCCAAACGAAATCCTAAACTCAATCGCAGATTTACTTTAAAAGAAAAAGCCGGCTACTTTCGTAGCCGGCTAAATCTCTAACCAATTACTTGATCGTGAAAGTCTTGGTCAAGCTCTTACCGTTAGCGGTAACAACAACCTTCTTCACACCTTTAGTAACGGTGTATGAATAGGTCTGTGCTGCCTTGGTTGGCTTCACTGTTGCCTTGGCCCTACCGGTGATGCTTACTGTTGAGGTCTTACCAATCGCGTTGTTGATGGTAACGGTAATCTTGCGACCCGAGGCAGTAATTGCAATCGTGGTTGGTGGAACCGGCTTGTAGTAGTGAAGTTCTAGCGGAGTTCCGGTGTTGGTCTTATCAACCAATTCAGCAAAGACTCGTGCATACTTAGCGCCTTCTACCGGTACCGGTGAGTTCTGTGCTGCTGGTGGAAGTTCGCCGGTGGTGTCAAGGTTACTCAACTGGAATGTCACGATACCAAATGCATCGGTTGTTCCAGTTAATACCAGTTGATCTTCTGCTGTCTTAGTTGAATCTGCTGGGGTTAGCACTGTCGATGCACCATTTGCGGTGTTACCGAAGATACCAGCGGAAACTCTCGCGTTTGATAGAGAGTCAGCTAGGTTGATTCTCACCTTCACAGCGGCGTTACGAGCCCATGATCCATCCGACTTTAACGCTTGGAAGGCAATAATTTGCTTGGTGCCGACTGGAACGTATGCCTGAATTACTCCGTCACCGGCAACTGAGTTGTTGTCATCAAGAATCGGTGAAAGTAGGTTGATCTCTGCTTCGTCAACAGAGTAGTCAAGTGCTGATGAGTTGAAGTAGTGCAATTCAACAAAGTCTGCGGAGTCAGTCTTCTCTCCAGTAATGGATGGAAGCAATTGGCTGTAACAGTCTGTTGATGGATTTGCGTTACGGTCATTTGGTGTATCTGAGTCAAGTTTTAGTGGAGCAGCTGGAAGAACACCACCGTAGGCCTCACAGTCATCAGGTGAAGTGATTAGGAAGGAGACCATACCGTTAACATCGGTATAACCGGTTGCACTTCCACCATCAGAAGCATTGCTCGGAGCAGGTCTAGCCTTGATTCCATTTACTCTGATGTTTGCATTAGATGAAGAGTATCCCTTGTTTGCACGAAGGGTAACTTTGGTGTTTACCAGTGGGACACCGGCAGGTGTAGTTGCCTGGTAAGTCAATGTGGTCTTTAGACCAAAAGGAACATAAACCTGGTTGAAGCGCATGCCAACACCAAACCAGTCGCAGTCCTGAGTGAATTGACCTTCGAAGTCGTAACGACGAACAGAGTTGTCATCGGTTAGCACTGGGCTAACAAGTCGGATGTTAGCCTTCGGGTTGTCATTTGAGGTCTGATCTGTCACAGGGTATGGACAGTCAGCCGCTCTAGCTGGAGCAGAGATCACTCCAACGCTTAGCAAGGTCAAAGCTAGAGTTGCTGCAAAAGCACCAAACTTTTTGGTATTTAGTTTCATCGAAAATTCCTTCGTCTAAATCGGAAGCGGCGTTCGAAGGACGAGAAACCAGGCCGGGTGCGCCTAATTCTCACGTTCTAACGGAGCGCGCACACACTTCCTGTATTCAGACTAATTTAGGTGAGGAAACTGTGAAAGCGGTTTCGCGGGTCTTTACCAATTCGTTATCTAAGCGCTGGCTCTAACTACAAGTTGGGTAGGCAGGATGATTGGTTCAACATCCTGGCCATTTAACTGAGCAATCATTAGGCTTCCAGCCGCTTCGCCAAGGGCAACAACATCCTGGCGGATGGTTGTTAACCCTGGCCTTGCAGTCTGGGCGATCATCGAGTCATCAAAACCAACGACCCTTACCTGGCCAGGGACATCTATGCCCATATCCTGCAGAACGCTCATCGCCCCCATGGCCATAAGGTCATTGCTGGCAAAGATGCCGTCGATATCTGGGTGGGCTTCAATTAGCTTCTTGGCATGCTGTTGGCCAGACTCAAAGGAGTAGTCGCCCTCGCAGATCAATCCTTTAGCTGGAACATGACCGCTCTCTCGGTAGACCTGGAGGTAGCCGTCTAAGCGCTGTTTAGCAGCGGTTGTTCCTATATCCCCTGTGATTATGGCTATTTTCTTAGCCCCGGTGCTCATCAGGTGCTTGGTGGCCGTGTATGCGCCACCGAAGTTGTCTGTGTCAACGAAGGCAACATCGTTGATGGAGTGCGGGGTGCCGGTGATCACCAGAGGTAACCCCTGTTTCTTGAGGTTAGTGACCAAGGTATCGCTGTGCAGGGCGAAGAAGATTGCCCCATCCACTTCACCTGATTTTAGATAATGTGAGACACCACCATCTGAAGCACCTACCGGTGAAACCATCAAAACTGTCTGTAATCCGTTTTCCATCAATACGCGGCTAACCCCAGAAGTTACCGTGCCATAAAAGGGGTCTGAAAATACCGATAGGTCATCGTCAATCACAACAGCGATTAGCCCGGTTCGGCCTGAAGCTAGTGCAGAGGCAACGCGATTCTTCTTATAGCCAAGCTTTTCAACGGCCTCGTGAACTCTTCTGGCACGATCTGGATGGACACTCTCATCGCCGTTTAGAACACGAGAAACAGTGGCTTCAGAGACATTGGCTGCTTTAGCGATAACAGCATAGGTAGGGCGGGCAACGGGGGCCAACTGGTTACCTCCTGCGAGTAAAGTTTGCTAGCTCTTTCTCACTTCTGCCAGAACAGAGCCATTAGTTGCAATTACTTTACTGTAAACGTTTGCTGAAAGTTTCGGAATTCGCTGTAATGTTTCAAAATTGACAAAAACGATACCAAATCGTTTCACATAACCCTCGGCCCACTCAAAATTGTCCAAAAGTGACCAGTAGTAGTAAGCCTTTACGGGAACACCTTTGTCGATGGCTCGGCTGACCGAATCTAGGTGGCTGACTAAATAGTCAACTCTGCGCTCGTCGTTTACCTGACCATTCTCGTCTGGTCCGTCGTCGTAAGCTGCACCGTTTTCGGTAATTGCGATGTCCTGAATCTCTGGCCAGTCCTGGTGAATTCTTACCAAGAGATCTTCAAGGCCCTGCGGAGTGATTGGCCAACCCATGTCGGTGTATGGAGCTGGCGGTGTACCGTCTGAGTTGATTGGGAAAAGGAACGATCCAGCGTTCTTCTCAACCTGCTCCTTCGTTGGTGTTCCAATGAATGAGTCACTGTAGTAGTTGATGCCGAGGAATTCGCTATCAATCTTGAGCTTGTCCATATCCCCTGACTGAACAACCTTTTCAAGCTTCTCGCCATAGAACTCAACTAGGTTCTGCGGATACTTACCGTGGATCTGTGCATCTAGATACCAGCGGTTCAGATTTGAATCCTGGTAATCACGAAGCTTTAGTAGCTCCAAATTAGTTTCATCATCAACCCGATAGCTGGTCATGTTCAAAGAAATACCGCTGCGGATTTCTGGGTGGACGGCACGAAGTGCTCTGGTTATTTCGGCGTGAGCTAAAGCGGTGTGGTGGCTTGAAGCAATTGCCTGATCCAAATCTTTGATACCCGGGGCGTGCACACCGTGGAAATAACCTAACCAGGTAACACACCAAGGTTCGTTGATGGTGACCCAGTTGGCAACGCGGTCACCGAATTCTTCGGCAGCAACGGTTGCATAATCGGTAATCCAACCAACGATGTCACGGTTAGCCCAGCCACCTTTGTCCTGAAGCACCTGAGGTAGATCCCAGTGATATAAGGTTGCGGTTGGTTGAATACCAGCATCAAGAAGTGCATCAATTAGTCGACTATAGAAATCGATTCCGTGCTTTTCTCCAGCTCCAGTGCCTCCAGGGATAATTCGTGGCCAAGCCAGTGAGAAACGATAGGACTGAATACCAAGATCTTTCATGATCTTGATGTCTTCCATATAGCGGTGATAGTGATCGCAGGCTACGTCACCGGTGTGCCCTTGGAATACCTTGCCGGGGGTGTGGCTGAAAGTGTCCCAGATGCTCATTGAACGACCGCCGTCTTGGTAGGCACCTTCAATCTGATAAGAAGCTGTTGCCGAACCCCAGCTAAAATCTTCCGGGAAACCCATTAGCCCTTCACCGCCCCATCCATAACACCGCGGACGAGCCTGCGGCCAACGAAAACAAACAAAATCAGTAGCGGAACAGTAGACAGGAATGCTCCACCCATGTTCAGGGCATAGTCGATCGCGTAACTACTCTTTAGCTGGTTAACGGCAACCTGGGCAGTGAAGTTCTCTGGAGTATTCAAAACCAGAAGCGGCCAGAGGAAGTCGTTCCATGATGCCAGGAACGAGAACAGGCCGAGCACGAAACTGCTCTGAGCGATAATCGGCAGCACGATTGACCAGTAAGCACGGAATACACCAGCACCGTCGATGCTAGCTGCCTCAAGCAACTCGTTAGGTACCTGAGCATCAATCACCTGACGCATCCAGAACACACCGAACGCGGTTACCAGAGCTGGGACGATTAGCGCTCCGAGAGTGTCAATCAAGCCAGCCCAACCCATCAGCATGAACAACGGGATGATACCAAGCTGGCTAGGAAGCATCATGGTTAGGACAACAAACAAGACCATGAACTTTTGCCCGCGGAAGTTCAACTTAGCGAAGGCAAATCCAGCGATAGCTGAGAAGAACACCTGGGCAAGAGCAACAACTGTTCCAACATAAACAGTATTTATAAGCGCTTGGTTGAACTGCGGAAGTGCTTCATACACGTTGTTAACGACAGTGAAGAATCTTGGACCAGGCAGCAGCGTTGGTGGAATCTTACTGATTTCATCGGTTCCGTTGGAGGCAACGATAAACATCCAGTAGAACGGGAAGATCGAAAGCAGTGTGGTGATGATCAGTGCGATGTAGCCACCGATACCCATCTTCTGCCACTTGGGTCTCTTGTTTGGGTTGGTAAGGATGGTCACTTGCGATCACCTGCCAAACGCTTAGTTATGAAGAAGTTGATGATTGACACCAAAGCAACAATCACAGTGATCATGATTCCAATTGCAGCTGCATAACCCCACTTATAAGCCACGAATGCTTGCTCAAATAGGAACAGTGTCAAAGTTGAGAACTGACCTGAGTCACCACCGTTGTATGAACCACCAAGAATCAAAGGCTCAGCAAATACCTGAAGACCACCGATAGTTCCAACAATAATAACGAAAGTAATTGTGTTTCTCAAAGACGGAAGGGTTACGTAAATAAACTGCTTCCACTTGTTTGCACCATCAAGCTGAGCTGATTCATAAAGCTCATTAGGAATTGCCAGCATCGCTGCTAAGAAAATTAGCGCGTTGTATCCGGTCCAGCGCCAAACAATCATGGCTGCAATTGCGATATGGCTAGAGGTCGTTCCCTGGATGAAGTCAACGTGCTCGAAACCTAGGGCACCAATAACGATGTTGACCATACCAAAGTCGCGACCAAATAGCTGTCCGAAAACAATTGCGATTGCTAGCACCGAGGTAATGTTTGGCACCAGCAAAATTGTTCGCCAGAATGTTGATCCCTTGAGGAATGGGTTATGTAGCACAGCTGCCAAACCAATACTCATGATCAACATCGGAATTGTCGAGAGCAACCAAATGTCGAAGGTGTTAATTAGCGCATTCCAGAATCTGGTATCTGCCACCAACTCTGTGAAGTTAGCTACACCGATGAACTCTTGGGTGCCAAGTGCATCCCAGTTGAAGAAGGCGATGTAAACCGAGTAAACAATGGGCGCTAGACCAAAAATAAGGAACATCACAAAAAACGGAGCAGTAAAGATATAGCCCCAGCGTCCATTCAGAGATAGCACCGCACCCGCATTGCTTAACTTGCGATTCGGGTCAGGGCTCTTCCAGGGCGAAGGCGGCTTAGTCTTCCGCTTAGCCAACGTGTTTTGCGACATTAACTTATGACCTATTTACACTTACCCGCGTCTGCGATTCCCTTAGCAAATGCTTTATTCGAGTCTTTCTCTTTGCCGTTGGCAACCAGCGAGATAGCTGATCCCATAGCCATGTCGATGCAGCGCTGCAACTTACCTTCGAAGATTGGCTTTAGCTTCTTCACGCCATCAACATAGATCGCACCGACTGGAGCGTTGTTGAAGAATGGGTCTTTATAGCCAACTAGATCTGGATCGTTGTATAGCGAAGGAGTTGAAGGGAACAATCCATAAATCTGGAATGCCTTCAACTGCTGAGCAGGAGCTAGGTACCATGCGATGAAGTTCCAAGCTTCCTGCTTGTTCTTTGCACCCTTAGGAATGGTTAGCTGGCTACCACCCTGGTTACCTCCACCACCAGGGATGTCAGCGATGTCCCACTTACCTTTGGTGTCTGGAGCTTGTCCCTTGATGTAGTCCATCATCCATGCTGGTGACAACATAACTGCGAAAGTACCCTTGGTCATACCAACGTTCCAGTCAGATGAGAACTGACCGATACGGGTACCGATTCCGGCCTTGCTGGCGCTGATGGTGTAGTTGAAGGCCTTCTTCACCTGAGGGTTGGTCTTGTAGATCAATAGACCCTGATCGGTACCGTTGTTGCGGTAATACTTTTCTGTTCCCTGGTTCATAACAGCTGGATAAATTGTTCCAACATTGTCCATGAAGCCCTTGGCATCAACAGTTGATTTCTTGAATTGCTTCTTGTAAGCAGCGATAAACGCTGGTGACTTTAGTTTTGCCTGGTAGTTCTTACCGAAAGCGATGAACTTGTCCCAGGTTGACCATGCCTTGCTTACTTCATCACGCTTGTATGGAAGACCTGCAAGTTTGAATAGATCCCAGCGGTAAGCAACCTCAAGGCCTCCAACGTCTGTAGGAATGCCGATTACTGAATCGTTATAACCAACACCGTGCTCCCAGCGCCAGGCTAGGTAGTCCTTCTTCAAATCTGTTGCGCTCTTGTTACCAACTGTGGTGCGCATGGTACGAAGGTCAGTGAAACACTGTGGGTACTGTCTCCAGAAACCAGAGTAGGAAATTTCAACAGCTGCGATGTCTGGGTTACCAGCACCACCAGCAGCACACTGTGTATATAGGCCAGTTCCGTTCAAGGCATCGAGATCTGATTTCTTGATGCTCAACTTGATGTCTGGACGAAGTTTTTTGTAGTCAGAGACAAGCGCTGGAAGAATCACGTCACCAAAAGTGTTAATCGTTAGAACGGTGCATTCGTCTGTGTTTACAGTTGCATTGGTGCAGTCAACAACTGCTTTTGCCGGTGAAATCGCACCGAGAAGTCCGACAGCTAGAGCTGCGGCAGATATCGCTGAAACAGTTTTGAAGCTGAAGCGATTACGTAGCATTTGATCTCCTAGTAAGAGGTTTTGCCTCCCCATTTGTATGTTGTGCGACAGACAATTGGGGAGGCCTACTTCCTCACGAATAAGGTTTGTAGTAAACTGCGAAAGCGGTTTCACAGTAAGATAAGTCAAGCGTGAAAGCGGTTTCTTAGCAATTCGAGAGGCCAAATTCAAGCCAACTGTTACCAAAAAGTAATCTTTCGTAACACATACTAGAAGCAGAGGTTCCGATGAAGAAAACCGCGCGATTGGCCCTAATTACAGGCATTTTGGCCGCTCTCTCGCTTAGCCTGACCCCAGGCGCTCAGGCGGTAACCCCGGCCGAAAAGATTCTTTGGACCCAACATTTCAGCTCAAAAGCAGGCACAAAAGTAGACCCTAAATTCTGGTCTTACGACTTAGGCAATGGCATGGGCTGGGGAAACCTCGAGCAGGAGTATTACACCAATAAAGCCGCCAATATCTCCATGGATGGCAAGGGCCGCTTGGTTATCAATGCGATCAAGTTGAACCCAGATGACCCTAAAGACCAATACATCACCAACTGGTGTGGTGACTGCCGCTTTTCGAGCGCCAAGATAGTTACCCGCGGAAAATTAGGTTTCAAATACGGAAGCATTTCAGCCCGTATCCAAGTTCCAGCCGGTGTTGGCATGTGGCCGGCGTTCTGGATGCTCGGTGTGCCTAGATCAACCTGCGATGGTTGGCCATCTTGCGGTGAAATCGACATCATGGAGGCTAGAGGCTCTCAAGAGTATCACTCTGTTGCCAGCTTGCATGGCCCTGGCTATTCCGGCGGAAATGCTTTGAGCCACTACTACTTCTCTGGAAACACTCCTTTAACTGCAGGTTTCCACATTTACCGAGTCGACTGGCTACCTAACAGCATTAAGTTCTACGTTGATGGAAATCTAGTTGGGTCAGAAACAAGAACCACGGTTTCGCCAAACTCATGGGTTTTCAATGCCGAGTTCTATATGATCCTCAACCTAGCCACCGGTGGAAACTTTGATGGTGGAGCTTTAGATGAAACAATTCAACAAGCTTCGCTAAAAGTTGACTGGATCAAATACACCACATTTAAAGGTAAGGGAACTCTGATCAGGCACTAACGCAGGCCAAGATCATCCAGAGTAATCGCGGTTAGGTATTTATAACCGGCATCCTCGATGACCTTCTGTGCGCCTGTGTCTCTATCGACCACTGTGGCAACCGCAACAATAATTGCCCCTGCTTCTTCAAGTGCTTTCGCTGCAGTCAGTGGAGAACCTCCGGTTGTTGAAGTGTCTTCAACTACTACAACCTTCTTACCTTTAACATCTGGACCTTCAACCTGCCTGCCCATTCCATGAGCTTTGGCCTGCTTGCGAACAACAAAGGCATCTAAGTTTCTGCCACGAGCATTGGCTTGATGTAAAACAGCTGTTGCCACTGGATCGGCCCCCATAGTTAATCCACCAATAGCAACAAAATCTGTGATCCCGTTTTGATCCAATAGGTCAAGCATGATCTGACCAATCAACGGTGCAGCTTCGTGGTGCAGTGTTGCTCTTCTCAAATCAACGTAGTAATCGGCTTCGATACCACTAGATAAGGTAACTCTGCCGTGAACAACAGCAAGTGCTTTAACTAGTTCAACTAGGCGGGGCTTGGCGGGGGAAGTAAAGGTCATGGTTTAAGTTTAAGTTGTGCGCATAGCAACTCATAACGTTAACTCAATAAGAACTCGTGTCGGCCGTGTCGTTGATTGGCTCCAGCGAGCAGATATAGATGTCCTGGCTATGCAAGAAATTAAGTGCAAACCAGAGCAGTTCCCCCTAGAACCTTTCCGAGACGCTGGCTATGAAGTGGTTCTGCACGGGCTAAACCAGTGGAACGGTGTTGCTTTTGCCAGCAAGATGCCTGCCGAAGAAGTTGAGATTGGCTTTGCTGGCATGCCTGGATTCGGACCTGACCTCAACCCTGAAGCTAGGGCCATAGGCGCTACCTTCAACGGAGTGCGGCTATGGTCCCTATATGTTCCAAATGGCAGAACCCTAGACGATCCGCACTACACCTACAAACTCGAGTGGCTCGATCGCTTAGCTGCGGTAACCAGTGAATGGCTGGAAGATCCACAACCGCTAGCACTAATGGGGGATTTCAATATTGCTCCCTTAGATAGCGACGTCTGGGACATGGATGCCTTTATCGGTCAGACCCACGTTTCAGAGCCGGAGCGTATGGCTTTCGAAGCCTTTGAACAGATCGGCTTGCAAGACGTGGTTAGACCACTTATTCCCGAAGGCTATACCTATTGGGACTACCAGCAGCTGAGGTTCCCTAAAAACGAGGGTATGCGAATCGATTTCATTTTGGGTAATGAATCGTTTGCTGAAAGAGTCATCTCCGCTGAGATTGTTCGCGAGGAACGCAAGGGCGAGGGGCCATCCGACCATGTTCCCGTAGTGGTCGAACTGAACTAAACAAGTATTAGTGTGTCAAGATTGTCCTAACAGTTAGGACAATCAAATGCTTAAGGTCAAAAAACTACTTGTATTCCTCGTTGGGTTTACCTTTTTATTACCAGTAGTGCCAGCCAATGCGGACGAAGCTTGTGAGGTGCCAGGGCCGAACAAAAACCTCACTGGTTGCGACTTCTCCGGGTTTAATTTTGACGGTTACGACCTAACTAACTCCATCTTGACTCAAGCAAACCTCACTAACGCTGATCTAAGCGGTGCAGACCTAAGCGGTGTCCGCGCAGAAAAGATTGTTGGTAAACCAAGTAATCTACCCGCTGGCTGGATTACCCTAAACGGTTTTCTCCTTGGCCCAGAAGCAAACCTGAGTTCATTAAATCTAAGCAATATGAACCTAACCAACGTGAATCTGAAATCAGCTAATCTCAGTTTTGCTTTGTTGATGAATGTCAACCTAAACAATGTTGATTTATCCGATGCCAATCTTGAACGAGTATATGGAAACGGAATCACTGGTACGCCGCTAGCGCTACCGACTGATTGGAACATAGAGAAAGGTTTCCTGATTGGACCAAAGGCTAACCTGACATCATTGACTATGTCCGACATTGATTTCCGATCACTAAATATCAAAGGTGCAACTTTTCAAGGGACAGCACTAATTCGAGCGAACTTCTCCGGGATGGACATGCGCGAAGTTAACCTAGCTATGTCCGGGTTAATCAATGCCAACATAGACGGTGCAAACTTTGCTGATAACGACTTCGAGGGGCTAATCACGCGAGGTGTTACTGGAACCCCAAGTGCATTACCTGAGGGTTGGGTGCTGCGCAGTGGCTTCCTGTTTGGAATGTATGCAAACTTAAGTAGTGCGGATCTGAGCAACATGAACCTGACTGGTCTAGACCTCTCTGAGATAAACATGAATGCTGCCAACTTCTCAAACGCTAATCTTGCCGGGGTTGACCTCAGAACCACAAGCATCGTAAGTGCCAACCTCTCTGGAGCAAACATTAATGGGACCAACTTCACGGGTGTCGACCTAACTGGTTTGGTTGCCCAAAAAGTGGTCGGAACTCCAATCGGCCTGAATGAGGATTGGACACTGTTCGAAGGTTTTCTAATTGGCCCAACTGCAAACCTAAGTACCGCCGATCTATCTGGGCTTGATTTGCGTTCGCTCAATCTTAGGAACGTAAACCTACTTTCAGCTAACCTAAGTGGCGCTAACTTAGCGTGGATGAATCTTGAAGGAGCAAACCTATCCGGCGTGAACCTAGTCGGGGCGAATGTTTCCGGCACTTCATTTAGTGGCGCTAACTTCAGCGGTGTGCTTGCTCGCGACCTTATCGGTATCCCCGATGACATTCCTGCTCCTTGGAAACTTAGAAATGGCTTCTTCCTTGGCCCTAAAGCGAACTTGAACGGTGCGAACCTAAGTGGAATGAATCTAAGCGGTCTCGATCTAACAGACGCGACCCTAGCTTCAGCAAACCTCAGCGGAGCAGACCTCAGAGGAACAAAGCTCACCAGGGCAGTTCTTCATGAAACCAACCTCACCGGGGCAAATCTCCTCAACGTAGTTTCCGGAGAAATTGTTGGAACACCTACTGGATTGCCTTCCACATTTACCTTCACAGATGGGGCAATTAAGGGAATCATCTTCCTAAGCCCAACCCCAACCATTACAGGACTTGCAAAGGTTGGCTCTGCGCTCAGTGTTTCAACTGGAACTTGGGATGAGGGAATCACCCTGAGCTACCAGTGGTTGCGAAATGGTGTTGCCATACCAGACGCCACTTCTAATACCTACACACCTGTTGTTGCAGATTTCAATAAAGGCATCAGCGTCACCGTTACTGGAACCGGTACCGGAGGCGTAAACAAGTCAAAGAATTCAATTGATAAACCAATAGCAGCTGGAACCATGGCGATTAAGACCCCAAAAATTACCGGGACTGTTGCTAAGGGTAAGACGGTAAAGGTCACGACTGCAGCTTGGGTGCCTGGTGCAAAAATCACTTACAGCTGGCTACTAGACGGTAAAGCTATCAAAGGTGCAACCAAGAGCAGCTATAAGATTCTGCCAACTCAGGTTGGTAAGAAACTAAGCGTGCTAGTCAAGCAAACTGCACTCGGTTACACCACAGCAAGCAAAGCTTCAACTGCTGTGAAAGTGAAATAACCTTAACTAACTATTGGTAACGAAGTTACCGTGGCGGCATCTTCCAAAGATCCTAGGTCGGCTACTTTAGTGAAACCAAGAGCAATCATTTTCTCGTGAGCTATCTCCGAGCGTCGCCCAGATCGACAGTAGATGTAGTAGTGCGCAGTTTCATCAAGCTCGCCAATGCGCTTTTCAAAATCAGCCGACTGAACATCTATGTTGATTGCACCTTGAAGGTGACCCTCGGCAAACTCTTCAGGTGTTCTCACATCGATGATTGCCTCGATGTTGTCCAGGGCTGGATTTGTCTCCGCACATGCAGTCAAGCCAGCAACTAATGAACTAGCAAAAACAATCGCTAGGAAAAAACGTATGGTTTTCATAATGCAATTTTAAGTTAAGTAGAAAAGCAACGCCAAGTGTGATCCCTGGAACTAGCGAGCTAGAAATTTAGCTCGCTGGGCTGGCTCATACTTTTCTATCGCATAGCGCAGCATGGTTCTGGGCATCTTCAACCTGTGCTTGTTCAAGAATTCTGTTAAGAGTTCCTCATCCCGGTTACCTACCTCGCGGAGCATCCAACCTACTGCCTTGTGAATCAAATCCTCCTTATCGCCAAGTAGGTCCCTGGCGATAGCCAAGGTTGGCCCAAACTTACCAATTCTTATCAGTGCGAAGGTAAGTAGGATCGATGCCCTTCTCTCCCAAAGAACATCTGATTTTGCCAGACCGTGAAGGAATTCGGCGTTGTAACCGACATGTCGGGCGAGTATTTTTCCCATGATGGGAGCGCTGGTATCAACCAAATCCCAATTGTTAACTCGATTTGATCTAAGCAACTTGAGCCAAAATTCAAATAGCTCGATTCGCTGGCTATCGGTTTCAGCTTTTTCGTATTTGTGATTCAGAATAATCAGAGCACAAAGTCGTTCATCGTGATATTTAGAATTAGCAAGCTTTGCTAAATCAGATAAAGAAATGTCTTTATTAGCTTTTGCAATCCTTCTAATCTCAGGGACCGGAACACCTCGATACACATCGACCGTGCCAGGTAGTTGCGTGCCGGCCTTGAAATAGTGAATTGACTTCTCGGCTCTACCTGGATTAGCTAACGACGCCAAATCCTTCCTAAGCTTCGCTAGCATCTACAGATTTCCAACCACTATCAGTGCATCCCCGGTAGCTGGAACAAACTCTCTCGTCTTTACCGGATTCAAAACGATACTGGAAGCCCCTGGGCGACCACTGACATTAGCTAAACGATAGCCAATAGCTGATTCGCCATAGTTTCTCGCTATAGCAACTAATTCGGCAAAACTGACCGATTGGCCAAGCTCAGCGTACTGCGAAATGGGTTGGAGGTTTACAGTAGCCCCCTCCACATCAAAGAGATCCTTAAGCACAGGCTCAAGCTGCGGGTTTTCGCTTAGTTGCGCCATCAATACAGCACCTAGCGCGTAATTTGGCGGCCACTGGTAGACAACCCGAGCCTGCGGACCGACCACACTCATTAGCTCTTCTATTCGGCTTTCGTGCTCAACTATGTTCATCGTCGGGTAATTCAAAATGATCACTTCAGAAGGCTGGTTTTTCTGAGTAGCTTCGATTTCGGCATTACCTTCACCACTAACTAGCTCAACAGAAACACCCACATTGTCAAAATTTAGATCCCGAATTTCATCTGGATCTACCAAATCTTTCTGGGCAACGACATGTATTTTTGAGCCTTTAGTCAAGAAATATGAAAGTTCTCTAAGAACTTTTTTACCCAGCGGTGACCAGCCAACAACCAATACCTTGGCAGGTTCAGGTTGCTGTCTTTGTCGAGGTTCGACTTTGCTTTCAGCTATGTCTTGCCGAACCCCGGTATAAATAATCTGATCATCATCTTCTGCGATGGCAATAACTTTTGTATTTGCAGTGAGGATACTGGACATTGATGGGTTAAGTTTTGTAACTCCGTTTTCCAGAAGGCCGATAACCGAGGCCCCGTTGAAGGCAAGTATTGAATCTGCGTAGGTTTTTCCACTCAGGGCTGGGATACTCGCAAAATATATTTCATCATCGGCAAAGTTAAGTAGGTCAAGGAACACCTCTTCAAGATCATCAAACCTGCTTCCTTGAGCAATTACTTTTGCCGCTACGGTATCGGAGTCAACATTAATAACTGACTCAAACCTGCTGGCAATACTTGGATCTGCTAATTCAGTGACAATCGCAGCAACCGTTCCAGCATCTTTGAGTGCCGAAAGAGTCTTAGTTATTTTCTCGTCTTTGTTTTCACCATCGGCCAGAACGATTACCGACTTCGCCTGATCTACTCTTACCAGTTGGAGATTTTCAACCTTGCTAACATCTGCTGTTAAGTAGTGAATCTTTATTTTTCCCAGGTTTCCAAGCTTTGGAACTTCAGACTCCATACTTTCGGTAGATAGGTCTGAAACTAAAACTAGTTTTGCTTTCTTGACGTTTGAGTTAGCGGCGTATAGTTCATACACCAAAGTAGAGATCTTTTCTGACCAACCAAGAATTACGGTGTGGTTTTTTAGTTTTGCTAACTGTCTTGCACGAGTTTTCTTACCTAAAGTAGCTTCTGCTGAAGCAGCCATGTTCTCTCGCTTCCAAGAAAGTTAAGTGCAGGTCTTTGCCTTCAGTTTACCTTTTCGGTCAAATCCTAAGAAAGTTACCTTTGACGCCACAAGACAACAGAGGTTGAACGTCTTGGCCGTTTACCGCTAGGAAGAATCACGGTCTCCGCCTCGCCAACAGCAAATACTCTGGAACCTGGCTGACTAGCCATCAATTTATCGATGATTATTTGTAATTCTTGAACCTCAGCCTTGAGCCCAGTTACCTGATTCTCCAGTTCGATAATGCGCTTTATCGCAACCAGTGAGACTCCCTCTGAAGAGAGTTTGGCCACTTCAGCCAGCTGAGCCACATCGCGCAGGGTGTATCTTCGGGATTGACCAATGGTTCTAGAGGGCTTCACCAAGCCCATCCGGTCATACTGTCTTAGGGTCTGCGGATGCATCCTAGCTAGTTCAGCCGCTGCAGCGATAGTCAAAAACGGGAAGTCTGGATCGATGTTAGTCATTAGAGTAATCCGGCTCTATTTAGTAGATCTGCCCGAGGGTCTTCCTTAGGCAGCAGTTCATCAAATTCCTGTAGCGCCTTAGCGGCCTTATCTGAAACATGCGCTGGCACCAAAACCTCAACGGTTGCTAGCAAATCTCCTGTTCCCTTAGCCGAGTGAACGCCTTTGCCTTTAACCCTGAGCACCCTACCGTTTGGGGTATTGGGGGTCACCTTTAGTTTCACTGGTTCCCCACCCAGGGTTGGAACGGTGATGGTTGCACCAAGCACCGCTTCAGCAAAAGTAATCGGAACAGTTAGCCGGAGGTTATTACCATCTCTAGAAAAAACCGGATGTGGCCTAACCGAAACGGTGATGATCAAATCTCCATTTGGCCCACCATTCGGTGAGGGTTGGCCTTTGCCACGAAGTTTTATTTTCTGACCATCCAAAACCCCTGCTGGGATTTTGGCATTGATTGGGGCTAAGCCCTCATAGGCAAGTTTTATTGTTGTTCCGTTTACTGAATCAATAAAAGGTATGGTGGTCGTTGCAGTTAGGTCACTACCGGGCATTTGACCACCGAAGCCACCGAACCCTCGTCCACCACCAAATAGGTTCGCAAATACATCTTCAAAACCAGCGGATGATTGACCGGCTGATCCACCAGGTGCGGTGAATCTAGCCCCGCCACCCATTGCTCTAAAGGCATCGTATTCTTTGCGCTGCTCCTTATCAGATAGCACCGAATACGCTTCGCTAATTTCTTTGAACTTAGCTTCCGCTTTAGCATCACCAGGATTTGAGTCTGGGTGATACTTCCTGGCGAGCTTACGGTAAACCTTTTTAAGTTCCGCGTCCGTTACATCTTTAGCCACGCCAAGAACTTTATAGAAATCTTTTTCTAACCAATCTTGACTTGCCATCTAGATCACTTCTCTTCTGGAATGAAAACTGCAACCATAGCCGGACGGATAATTCGATCACCGAGTCGATACCCGAGCGAAATAACATCGGCTATTACAGTTTCATCTACCTCTGCATTAGGTGTCTGCACTAGAGCATTGTGAAGTTCGGGATCAAACTTCTCACCCTTAGCCCCATAAGAAACTAGATCAAATTTCTCTGCGGCGTTACGAATCTTAGTTAGCACAGCAGCAAAAGGTGAGCCCTCCAAATCTCCGTGAGATTCAGCAAGAGCTAGATCATCAAGAGCTGGAAGCAGTGACCGAAAAACTTCTGCAATAGCAGCATTTCGTGAGACATCTTTATCGCGCTCAACACGAGATTTGTAATTCAAAAACTCCGCTTGCAGACGTTGCAAGTCAGCTAGTAATTCGGCTTCCTTGCTGATCGGCCCTACCTTATCAACCAGATCAGCTAATTCTTCATCCAGTGGATCCGGTGCTGAATTCTCCCCGCCTTCCGGGGTAGAGTCGGCACCCTCAGGTGCCGACTCAAACTCGTCCGACATTACTTAGTTTCCTCTTCCTCAACAACCTCAGCGTCGACCACGTCTTCACTGGACTCTGGTTGGGCCTCGGCTTCTTGAGAAGCGGCAGCATAGATAGCTTCGCCTAGTTTGGTTTGCGACTGGTTCAGCTTCTCGTAGGCGCTCTTCACAGCCTCGATGTCATCACCAGCAAGGGTCGTCTTCAATGCATCAACATCGGCCTGGACCTCTGCATTTACCTCTTCGGATAGCTTCTGGTCGTTGTCCTTGATCAACTTCTCAATCTGGTAGACAAGTCCTTCAGCCTGGTTACGAGTGTCCGCTTCCTCACGACGCTTCTTATCCTCGGCAGCGTGCTCTTCAGCATCACGAACCATTCTCTCGATGTCTTCCTTAGACAGTGACGAACCACCGGTAATAGTCATCGACTGCTCCTTGTTGGTTCCCTTATCCTTCGCAGACACGTGAACGATACCGTTGGCATCAATGTCGAAGGTGACTTCGATTTGTGGAACACCACGAGGTGCTGGTGCAATACCAGTTAGTTCGAAGTTTCCAAGTGACTTGTTATCGCGAGTGAACTCTCTTTCGCCCTGGAAGACCTGAATGCTAACAGCAGGTTGGTTGTCATCAGCAGTTGTGAAAACTTCTGAACGCTTAGTTGGGATTGCGGTGTTGCGCTCAATCAACTTAGTCATGATGCCACCTTTGGTTTCAATACCAAGAGATAGTGGAGTCACGTCAATCAACAGAACGTCTTTACGCTCACCCTTCAGCACACCCGCTTGCAGTGATGCACCAACAGCAACAACCTCATCAGGGTTAACACCCTTGTTTGGTTCCTTGCCTCCGGTTAGCGACTTAACCAACTCGGCAACCTGTGGCATACGAGTTGATCCACCAACTAGAACTACGTGATCAATGTCAGCAACCTTGATACCTGCTTCTTTGATTACATCATTGAACGGCTTCTTGGTTCTCTCCAATAGATCAGCAGTCATCTGCTCGAACTGTGCTCTGGTGATTGTCTCATCCAAGTTCGCTGGACCATTCTCGGTTAGAGATAGGTAAGGTAGCTGAACTGTGGTTGACATCGACTGTGATAGTTCCTTCTTAGCTTGCTCAGCAGCTTCTTTTAGACGCTGCAGTGCAATCTTGTCTTTCAAAACATCAACACCAGTTGTCTCTTTGAACTTCTTAGAAAGGTGATCAACGATTCTGGCATCCCAGTCATCTCCACCTAGACGGTTATCACCAGATGTTGCCTTAACCTGAATGGTTGAGAAGCCATCGTCCTTACCAACTTCAAGAAGTGATACGTCGAAGGTTCCACCACCTAGGTCAAAGACCAAAATCAGTTCGTCTTCTTTACCCTTATCCAAACCATAGGCAAGTGCTGCAGCGGTTGGCTCGTTGATAATACGCAAAACGTTTAAACCAGCAATCTCACCAGCTTCCTTGGTTGCTTGACGCTCTGCGTCATTGAAGTATGCCGGTACGGTAATAACCGCATCGGTTACTGGTTCACCCAGATAGGTTTCTGCGTCTCGCTTTAGCTTCTGCAAAATACGAGAAGAGATCTCCTGCGGGGTATATTTCTTGCCATCTACGTCAAAGCTCCAGGTGGTACCCATGTGACGCTTGACGGATGAAATTGTTCTATCGACGTTGGTTACTGCCTGACGCTTTGCGGTCTCACCAACCAATACCTGACCATCCTTAGTGAAAGCCACAATCGATGGGGTTGTTCTAAAGCCTTCTGCGTTGGCAATAACTGTGGGCTCGCCACCTTCCAAGACGCTTACCGCGCTGTTGGTGGTTCCCAGGTCAATTCCTACTGCTCGTGCCATTTATTTATTCTCCTTATATAGACCCGCCCTTACTGGGCCGCAATCATCAAATGCTCAAACTTGAGCCTTGTTGACTCAAGTTTCACTTAAACACCAATACATGTCAAGTAATCTTGAGCCAAGTCGACTCAAGTTCGCTCAAGGCTAACTGGTAGTGAATTGTTGCCAAAATAGCCACCAAATCAGCTGCGCTTCCCGCCAAACTAAGGGCTATGACTAAACCAAAAAGAAATAATGCAACCTGGGCCTGGATGCTCTGGGACTGGGCCGAGCAACCATACCCAACCATCATCCAAACCTTTATTTTTGCAACCTACATAACCAGCGCCGCCTTCGTGGTTGGCGCGAGTTCAATGACCGAAGTTCAGCTTGAAAACGCTAGGGCAGATCTCGCTGGCCAACTCGGTTTAGCTGGAGCAGTAGCAGGTTTGATTGTGGCAATTAGTGCGCCTGTTCTTGGTCGTCGAAGCGATAGCGCCGGTCGCAGAAAGTTCTGGCTACTACTGAATTCCGCAATTCTTATCGGCCTGATGCTTGCTTCATATTTCATTGAACCAAACCCGACATTCTTCCTAATCGGTTTGGCTCTCTACGCAGTGGGAAACATTGTCCAAGAAACGGCATTCATTAACTACTATGCGATGTTGAAGCAAGTGACTAATGAAAACAACATTGCTCGAGTCTCTGGTATCGCCTGGGGTCTCGGCTACGTCGGTGGCATCATTCTGCTACTTGGATCGCTGGTGCTCTGCTATCTTCCAGGTCACCCAATTTATCCTGCCGAAGAACAAGCGCTCAACATCAGAGTCATATTCTTATTTGCTGCTGCATGGATGTTTATATTCACTATCCCGCTAGTGCTATTTGTTCCAGAGATTCCTAAAACAGAAATTTCAAAAACAAAAGAATCAATCATTCAAAGCTATAGAGGAATGTTTGGGACTATTAAGAATCTACGAGCCAAAAATCCTGATGCACTTCGTTTCCTTTTGGCAAGCGCAGTTTATCGAGACGGACTCGCCGGAGTATTTACTTATGGAGCAATACTTGGAACGGTTGCATTTGGCTTCAGCCAAACCGGTGTAATTCTCTTTGGTGTCGCAGCAAACATTGTTTCGGGTATCGGTGCATTCCTTGGTGGAATACTCGATGACAAGCTCGGCACTAAGCGCGTCATCGCCGGTTCCCTGATCGGTATGCTAATCGCCGGCGTTGGTGTATTTGCACTAGCTGGTCTAGGTTCAATTACTTATTGGATCTTCGGTCTAGCACTCTGTCTATTTGTTGGACCTGCTCAGGCTTCGAGTAGAACATTCGTTGCGCGCTTTGCACCAACTAACCGCGAAGGTGAAATCTTCGGGTTGTATCAAACCACAGGCCGCGCTGCATCTTTCCTATCACCACTGCTTTGGTGGGTATTCATTTCGATTGCTTCAGCACTGAGCCTTGCTAACCCAACCATTTATGGAATTATCGGAATCATGGTAGTTCTAGGCGCTGGCTTAGCTTGGCTACTGAGAGTCAACCCGAAGCCAGCTGTGATTGAGTAAAGATTAAATAATTTAGGGCCTGTCGAAAGACAGGCCCTTTATTTTTAAAATTTATTTGTTGCCCTCAAGCGGTTCATTACCAACATCTGTCTTATAGAAATTGAGGAATGAGCGAGATGCGGTTGGGCCGCGCTGACCCTGATAACGGCTGTTGTATTTGGCTGAACCGTAAGGTGTCTCTGAAGCACTGGATAACTGGAAGAAACACAGTTGGCCAATCTTCATACCTGGCCATAGTTTGATTGGCAGGGTGGCAACGTTAGACAGCTCAAGGGTTACGTGGCCTTTGAATCCTGGATCCACAAAACCTGCGGTTGAGTGGGTTAGAAGACCCAGTCTGCCAAGCGATGACTTACCTTCTAGCCTTGCTGCGATGTCATCAGGTAAGGTTACGAACTCATAGGTTGAACCTAGAACAAACTCACCCGGGTGCAATATAAAAGGTTCGTCAGATTTAACTTCGATAAGCCTAGTTAGATCAGGCTGTTCTTCAGCCGGATCAATAAAGGCATACTTGTGGTTATCAAAAAGCCTGAAGAATCTATCCAATCTGACATCCATGCTGGATGGTTGGAGGAGACCCATTTCCAATGGGTCTAGGCCAATGCGGCCCTGTTCAATTTGGCTTCTTATATCGCGGTCTGACATCAACATAATGAAAAGGTTACCCTGTCTTTTCTCTCAGTTGCCTTATTGGCTTGGCAATGTTCCTAGTGCTCTAGGCCAACCTTGCGCTGGACCCATTTCATCCACTTCGGGGCATACCAGTTGATCTCACCAAACAGGCGCATAAGTGCTGGTACCAGTAATGCTCTAATCACTGTTGCATCGAGTAGGACTGCAAAGGCTATGCCCAAACCGAGCATCTTCATGATGCTTACCCCACTTGTGGCAAAAGCTGCAAAGGATGCCGCTAGCACCAGAGCGGCAGTGGTGATGATTCTGCCACTTCGCTGCAGACCAATTGCTACCGAGTCAATAGTGTTTAGGCCCTGATCATGCTGTTCCTTGATCCGCGATAGCAAGAACAGCTCATAGTCCATCGATAAACCAAAACTGATTACAGCCACGAGGACCAGAGAAGATGAGTCTATGGTTCCGGTAGTGCCAAAGTCTCCCAGCAACCACTTCAGATTGCCATCCATGAAAACCCAAACTAAAAAGCCCATGGTCGCAAACAGTGACATGAAATTTAGTAGCACTGCTTTTATTGGCAAAATCAATGAGCCGGTAAATAAAAACAGAAGCACCAGGGTTGTCAGGATGATCCAGAGCGCTGCCCAAGGCAGGTTGTTGGTGATGCCGGCAAGCGCATCGGTATAGAGTGCGGCTGAACCACCAACTAAGAAATCTTTATCGAATTCTCTAATTGACTTCGTAAGTGCTTCACCCTCGGGGCTTCGTGGTTCAACATCAGATGTTGCTTTGATTCTTGAATAGTTAGCCGTTTCGAAACCAGGGTTAGGCGATGGAGCTACTAACTGTCCGTCAACAAAGAAGCCTTGGCTGGTTTGAACACGAGTGATGCCGTCCTGCTTAGATAGGTCAATAGCAACTTGTTCGACATCTCGATTAGCGGACTTAGGAATAATGATTTCAACCGGTGAACCCTCACGGCCGTCGAAGCGTTCTCGAATTTGGTTGCTTGCAACCACCACTCGATTGTCTTTAGGCAAAATGCGGTCATCAACCTGACCGAGCTTTACATTCATACCTAAGGCGGTGAGTGAGCCTAAACCGATTAGTGAAACCAGAATGATGGCCACTGGTCGACGCATCACGAACTTAGCTAGAATCTCCCAGAAGCCGTGGTCTTTTGGTGGACGGTGTTTGAATAGTGGCCAGCGATCCACATTATCGCCAACTAGGTTTAGTAATGCTGGCAGTGCAATCAGCGCTGCTGCAACAGCGATCGTAACGGACACCACTCCAGCAAATGCAAATGACTTTAAGAAATATTGCGGGAAGAAATTAAGTGAAATCATCACTAGAACGACAGTTAGACCAGAGAAGAAAACTGTTCGACCTGCAGAAAGAATTGTGTTCTCCACTGACTGGGACACAGTTAGATTCTTATGCCGCTCTTCTCTAAAGCGATTAACCATAAGTAGTGCGTAGTCGATACCTAAACCTAAGCCCAAACCGGTAACTAGGTTTACCGAGAAGGTTGATGTGTCAGTGAATAGCGAAGCTAACCAGATAAAAAAGAATGAGCCAAGGATAGTCAGGCCAGCGATCATCAGTGGTAGTCCAGCCGCGACAACAGATCCAAAAACAAAAATCATCAACAGCAAAATAATTGGTACTGCAACTGACTCTGCCCTGACCAAATCTTGTTCAATGATGTGATTGATCTCTGAGGTTATTGGAGCCCAACCAGCAACATAGATTGTTGCACCAAAATTGTTTCCACCGATTTCATCTGCAATCTGCTGCGCTACTTTTGCCTGCTTCGCAACGTCTTCAAGTTTTGCAAACATGTATACGGCTTTACCGTCGGTGGATTTCAACGACGTTGGTCTGAAAACTGAGTAATAGGAATAAACATTCTTGACACCTTCGGTGTCTAGAAGTGCTTGGGTAACTAGGTTTGCGCTTTCCTCTGACTGTGGATCATCAGCACTTCTATCAAAGTCAAGAATCAAAACTACCTCTGGGTCGTTTTGCTTGAACTCGGTTTGAAGTAGTTCGGTTACCCGCTGAGATTGGGCACCGGGGTCGTTATAACCCCCGCCCTTGAGGTTACCGAAGGCTTGGAGACCGCCGATTAGGGAAAGCAACACTAGGCCAACAAAGCCAAACAGGGCTAGTTTGCTGTGTCGAATGACAAAATTACTTAGAGGCTTCATAGATATCTAAGTCTAGGTTCCGAACCTGAGAAAGAAATTGGAATGAACGCAAAAGCACTGTTTTACTTCATAATCTCCGCTATTGGCTTAATCACGGCATGGTATTTCAACACCATAGCCATCCTGCGTGGTGAAGACTTCTTTGGTTCCTGGTTTGGGAATAATGCCGATTGGGTACTAGCTCTAGACCTTCTGCTCACAGCCTTTGCTGCTGTGCCTTTTATGATCATTGAATCAAAGCGCATCGGGATGAAACGGGTATACCTCTACATCCTCGCTGGCTTTATCTCGGCAATAGCATTTGTCTTCCCGTTCTTCCTAGCAATGCGTGAGCTTCATCTAGCCAAGCAAAAACAGAAAGCCCCGGTAACGAAAAATAGTTCTATTCACAATGTGCCTGTTGAGAGAGAGTTAGCTGGTGGCCGACTAGAGAACTTTACTTTTGAAGGAAGGCGGATTGATGTTTGGGTGCCAAAAGATGTTTACCCAGACACACCACTCTTGGTAGCGCATGATGGTGCTAACTTTTTGCTGGATATCGCAGAAACTTGGAACCACCAAAACTGGGGTATCCCAGAAGCTATAGCCGCTGGCAGGATTGTGGCCAAGAACGGCAAACTGCCAATCATCGTTGGTGTTTATCGAATAGATGATAACCAGCGAATGGCTGAGCTATCTCCAGAAGATATTTTGAAATCAAGACCACACATGCTGGAGAACCTCGGTGCGATTAGGAAACCAGAGGAACTGGTTTATGCGGCTAACGACTACCAAGACTTACTAGCGCTTCGGTTAGTTCCAGAACTTGCCAAACGATACGGGCTAGAACTTGATCCAAGTAGAACAGCACAAATTGGCGCTTCACTTGGTGGACTCGCGGTTATCTACGGAGTATCAAGACATCCAGAGGTTTTCGGAACAGCACTTGGTTTATCAACTGCTTGGCCTCTAGGTCACCAAGAACTAATCGATCATTTAGTTGCTGGGCTACCAAGAAACGTAAGGGTGTATTCGGATGTTGGCACTGAAGAGCTGGATGCCTCCTACTTCACCTGGCACTTCAACTTCGTTGAAGCGATGGATAAAGCAGGTTGGCAAAGAGATAAGAACTACAAGGCTGAGCTATACCCAGGCACCGGCCATAAAGAGTCTTGGTGGGCAGCCAGAGTGGAACACCCAATCAACTGGTGGCTAAATTCCTAACGGATCATCGGCTATCGGCGAGCGGGCTTGTCCCATAAAGGTAACAACTGCTGGGTCGACTTGGATGTCTTTGAGTCTTATCGGCTTGGTCAGATACAGCCCTTCTAATGAGCGCACTCTCGAAAGAGCAACATAGGTATGTCCCGAGGAGAATGCTCCCGAGCCCATGTCAACTATTACCTCATCGTAGGTCTGACCCTGAGACTTATGCACCGTAACCGCCCAGGCTAGGCGCAGCGGAATCTGCTTAAACTCCGCCAAAATCTCCGGCACTATGGTCTCGTCGAACTTACCGGTACCCTCATTGAACTCTTCTTCAACCAGGTATCTAACTTTTTGCCAGGTGCTCATCCCTACCGTGTGCACCTCGCCATCGGCCTCAACCAAAACCTGATTGCCCACACCGAAGGCAACAACCTTACCGATGGTTCCGTTAACCCAGCGCCAGGTCATTACACCTTCAGCATTTTTTATCGGCTTCTGATCATCGTTTTTGATGAACATTACCTGTGCACCGAGTTTGAGATGTAGATTGCTTTCGGCTGGAAGTGAATTGTTAAATGCCGATGCATCACCCATAGCGAAAGAGGATTCAAATACTCGCTCTTCGGTATCGAGCTTTGCTAAGCGGTTTGCATTGACTGAATCAACAATGTTGTTAATTGTTGCTAGCCGTATCACATCATCGTGAGGTGGAAAACGGTTACCAGCATGATTTATTCGATCAACCAATTCCTGGTCAACCTCACCAACCCTAATGGCGTTGAGGATCCGCTTAAACTCTGGATCACGTTGACGGAAGATCTCAACCAGTTCGAATATTTCCATCCGTTCTGATAACCAAACTTTTGCATCAAAGAACCACTGTGAGCGATACTCCATCTCAACCAGTTGCTCTAGTTCTTGACCGCGGGCTGGAACCGGGGCTAACTGATATGGATCACCAAACATGACAATCTTGCAGGCACCAAAGGGAACCTTTGGCTTTCCTCTTGCGGCACGAAGAGCAACATCAATGGCGTCCATTAGGTTAGCCGAGACCATCGAAACCTCATCGATAATCAACATGTCGATGCTCCGGAGCACCTCGCGCGCTCTTCTGCCAAGATGTCTAGCAACATCGCTCGGAGTCAGCACACCGAACGGAAAACCAAACAGTGAATGGATCGTAATTCCGCCGACGTTGTATGCTGCAACACCGGTCGGAGCACACACCACAACGTGCTGTTGAGTGTTATCGCGCAGATAGGAAAGCAGAGTGGATTTGCCAGTACCAGCTCGACCAGTAACAAAGACGGTCTGACCGTCTTTCTCGATGTATTCAAATAACGCTAATTGCTCTTTAGAGAGCTTGATTTCCGACAACTACTTACCTTTATTAATTCGCTCAAGCCATTCATTGTATTCTGCGAGGTCTTGGTTGCCGCTTCTATCACTTGCTCGGTCCAGGCGTTTTGCCTCACGCTGATCACTTCTTGACCAGCTGATTGCAACAAATAGCGTCAGTATCGCCGTTGGAATCTCACCAATACCCCAGGCAATAGCGCCACCGATCTGTTGATCTTCCAAAGGTGGCGCTCCCCAGGTTCTGCCCATAGCCCCAAACCACTCGGGGAGTAATAGGGTTTGGCCATTCATAATTGCCAGTCCAAAGAAGGCGTGAAATGCCAAGGTCCCGATTAGAAGCATTAGGCGCTGGGGGTAGCCCAAGCGCTTAGGGCCAGGATCAACACCGATTAGAGCTTGAACAAATAGGTAGCCGGTAATTACAAAGTGAACAATCATCCACTGGTGGCCGAGGTGTTCGGCGGTGGCCCACGCAAAAATCGGAGTGAAATAGAAAACCACAAGTGAGCTGGCGAAGATGACCGCAGCGACAACCGGATGGGCAAGGAACTGCGCATACTTGGTGTGAACTGCCCAGAGCACCCACTCTCTAACTCCACGCGATTCATCTTTACGTTTAGTAACCGCACGAGCAATAAGAGTTACTGGCGCACCTGGCACCAACAAAACTGGAACACCCATGGTGAGTAACATGTGAGCCAGCATGTGAGCGCTGAAGAGATACTGTTCATAAACATTGAAGTATCCGTTGGTGACATAGAACAATAAACCAACACCGGAAAGCCAGGATGCCGTTCTACCAATCGACCAACTGTCACCTCGTTTAGTTAGGCGAATCACTCCGACAATATAGAAACCAGCGAGGGCAATACATATCAAGCTCCAGAGTAGATCTAACTCCCACACCGTAAGCCAAGACCAGGCATTGGGTTCGGCTGGGAGTTTTGATCCAGTGAGGATCTGGGCTGGAGTTAATTCGCCTTCGGGATAATCCGAAACAGGATTAATAGTTCGGGCCAGTGCAGTGCCCAAGCCCATCGCCAAACCAAAAATCAAAAACTCGACGGTAACTAATCTCCAAAACGCTGTTGCTTTTTCTGAAAGTTGGTCAATGATTCTGGTGCGATAAATAAAACCAAAAATAGCTAGTACTACAAGCGATGCGATTTTCATCAGAGTCACTTGCCCATAGCCGGTGCTGAACCAGTTCGCTAGTGTGCCAATACGCACTTGAGCTGAGGCGATTCCCGAAACCGCAACTAGACCGATAGAAAGTAATGCTAATGATGAGTAGCGAGTTACTAGTTCTGCTCTCGGATCTTTTCGGTAACTAACCATTAGTGTGGCTAGACCGCCAACCCAAATGCAAATACCCAATAGGTGAAGACCAAGTGCACTAACTGCAAGTGCGTGCGAGGCTGATCCAGCTGAATGACCACTGAAAGCAATCGGTATCAGCGCTAATAAACCAACACCAGCTGTAATTAGAACGCCAAAAAAGTTTCTGACTAAAAGAACTACTAGTGCAAGTAGATAGGCCGCTAAAACATTTAGTGAAAGAAGTTGGCCCAGCTCGATTGAAGTTAGGAAAATCCAGAACTGATCAGCAAAAGTGTTGTCTAAAGAAAATACTCCGCCGGTGATGTTTAGGTAAGTCAAGAACAAATAGCCAGTTCCGGCTAACGCCCAAGTAGATGCTGCTACCGCAACAAAACTAAGTGTTCGCAAAAAAGCTGGAGACTTTGGTTGCAGTGCAAAAGCGGTAAACACTAAACCACCGATAGTCAGCGCCTGCGAGATCTCAAACAAAATGCGCACCGCTGGCGCACCCCAGCGTAGCCAGGGGGAAATTTCAATAAGACCAGTTGGGCTAGCCGCGCCACCAACAAACATGCCGACAATTAGGCCTAGCCCAGAACCCAGCAAAAGCAGGGTTATGGCTAATGGCCATTTTGCGGATTTATTCATGTTCACTTACCAAGCCTAAGTTAAAGCAAAACGGCGCACCGAAGTGCGCCGTCTGCTTGTGATAAGTAGCTACTACTTAACAGCTGCCTTCAGCTTGGCTCCAGCTGAAACCTTTACGGTGTTAGCTGCAGCGATCTGAATGGTAGCTCCAGTCTGAGGGTTACGTCCAACGCGTGCTGCACGGTGACCCTTCTGAACTGATAGCCATCCTGGGATGGTAACCTTGCCACCGGTTGCAACGGTCTTGGCGATGGTCTCAAAGAATGAGTCAACAATGCGGTTGACGGCAGCCTGTGATTCACCAGTCTGGCTTGCGATAGCGGCTACTAGCTCGCTCTTGTTTAGTGCTGACATTTTGGTCCTCCTGGACTTTCAAAGTGCTTGACGGTATGTCGAATAAACCCTATACGGCTATAACCCGCGTGTTTATTAGGGTCTCGGCGTGTTGAGGATAACGAACACCTACCAAAATTGGGGAAAACCCTTGATTTTTCGGGGTTTAAACAAGAAATCCGCAGGCAGTGCCTGCGGAAAGCCTTGATTTATAAGGGTTTTTACCAAGAAGACTTGGTGATACCTGGTAGCTCGCCCTTGTGTGCCATGTTACGGAAACGAACACGAGACACACCGAACTTGCTTAGAACACCACGTGGACGACCGTCGATCGCGTCACGGCTACGAACGCGAGTTGGGCTTGCGTTTCTAGGAAGCTTCTGCAGTCCTACGCGAGCTGCTTCTCTTTGCTCGTCGGTTGAGTTAGGGTCAACCAAAGCCTTCTTCAATGCGGCACGCTTTTCTGCGTAACGCTCAACAACAACCTTGCGCTGTTCGTTGCGGGCAATCTTGCTCTTCTTAGCCATTTCTAGCGCTCCTCGCGGAATTCAACGTGCTTGCGCACTACTGGGTCATACTTCTTCAAGACCATACGGTCTGGGTCGTTGCGGCGGTTCTTCCTGGTTACATACGTGTATCCAGTGCCAGCAGTGGACTTCATCTTGATAATCGGACGAATGTCTTTGTCTTTTTTAGCCATGATCTATGCCTTAGATTTTCTCGCCACGGGCGATTAGTTCAGCAACCACAGACTCGATGCCGCGAGCGTCAATTACCTTGATGCCGCGAGCTGAAAGGTTTAGGGTCACGTTGCGCTTTAGCGAAGGAACAAAGTAGGTGCGCTTCTGGATGTTTGGGTTGAAGCGACGCTTGGTCTTGTTCTGAGCGTGCGAAACATTGTGTCCAAACTGCGGACCGGTCTGAGTGACCTGGCAGTAAGCAGACATGCTCTTCCTCCGTGTAAAAAATTAGTTTTTGGATCAAATAAAAGACCCTTGGATTGCCAGATATTTCGGGCAACCACACAAGTTTAGGGGTCTTAACCCCTGCTATGCAAGTCCCAGATTGGCCTAATTTGTTGTAATTTCAGCCTTCGGGGCACCCAGCCTCAGGCCTTGACCCTTGAGGAATCTAGCCAATCCGAACTGGGCAACAGCAAAGAAAAGGCCCTGAACAACGGTTGCGCCTAGTTGAAAGAGGACTTGGGTGAAAACAATTGGTGAATATTCGCCAACCCTGGTCGTAACGCCAACAATGGCGATTATTGGGAAGACGGCCTCAACCACCGACTTAGCCACGGCTAACCAACCGATGGTCAAAAGCACAATCCGATGCCTATCGATCTTGGCTAGATAGCTCTGCAGTAGGGCTGCTGATTCGGCTTCATCGGCTTGCTGAATTCGCTTTAGTTCGCGGGCTCTTAACCTCAGGGCAATTGAGAGCACCATGAGGTTGAAACCAACCGGCAAGAGCCCCATGCTCACATTCCAAATCAAGAGGGAGGTGAAGTTAGCCTCGGTTGGGTGGATGAGTATTCCATACAGGCTTGGGAAAAGAAGTGCCGTTAATCCAGCGAATATCCCAACTACGTCGAGAAGTCTTCTAACTCGGGTAATTCTTGTAATTTCAATTTGCATCTCTTGCATGGCTCCCCTAGCTACTGCAAGTTTTGCAGATTCCGAATATCTCTATTGTATGAGATACCTCGCTAAATCCATTTTCCTTAGCCACTTTAGATGCCCAGCTCTCCGCCTCTTTAGCTTCAATTTCTAAAGTCAAACCACATTTACGACAAACAAGGTGATGGTGATGATCTGCAGAACAGTCTCGGTAAAGCGCTTCGCCTTCTTTTGATTGCAATGTGTCAGCTTTTCCGGTTGCAACCAGTTCTGTGAGTGCTCGATAAACAGTTGCTAAAGATATCGTCGAGCCGTGTTGCTTTAGTACTAGAAATAACTGCTGCGCGCTGACAAATCCTTTGGCTTCGGTAAGTGCGTGACTAACTGCATCTTTCTGCCAAGTATTTCTCTTCTTCTCAGGCATTTGCATTCCTTTGCTTCAGTTTCTCAATTAGGAAACAAGCTAAATAAATAATGAATGAAACAGTTGTTATAAATGGGCTCACCGGTAATGCCGAACCAAGTGAAATCAGTGTTCCACCGACAGCGGCGGTGATTGCAAAAATAACTGCAATTAGTGGCCCGACAAACTGTGAGCTTGTCACTCTCATCGCTGCTGCTGCCGGTGTTACCAAAAGCGATAGCACCAACAGTGCTCCAACAACCTGAATGCAAACTGCTATTGCTAAACCAAGCAGAATCATAAATATCACTGACTGAACCCTAAGGTTAACTCCTCTGGCTTGTGCTACCTGTGGGTCGACCGATGCAAAGAACATTCTTCGCCAACTGATCAATAGCACAATCAAAATTGATATCGATAGTGCTAGCAGTGTTATTGCTTTCTGGTCACCGATTGACACAATCGATCCAGTAAGCAAACTGAATTTACTGCTGGCCCTGCCTGGATAAAGCGAGAGAGCCAAAATACCTAGCCCTAGCCCAAACGGCATAAGAACTGCCGTGATTGAATTCCTGTTACGGGCTCGACCAGAAACGATTCCAATAATCAAAGCGGCCAGCATAGACCCAGCTACCGCGCCTACGACTACGTCCAGACCAATCAGCAAAAATACGGCTGCGCCGGCGAAAGACAGTTCGCTGATCCCGTGCACCGCAAAAGATGAGTCTCGATGGACAACCACGGTGCTCAGAAGTCCCCCTAAAACGCCTAGCACCAAAGCCACAGCTAGGGATGGGATCACAAGTTGCAGTAATAGTGCGTAATCGGTGAAGTCAAAAAGAGGCATTATCTCCAGACCTCCCCATGGTGGTGATCGTGATCAGATGCCCCAACCACAACTATTCGGCCCTGGTTACGAATTACATCGACCGGGGTTCCGTAGAGATCACTGAGCACCTGGCTGGTGAGCACCTGGTCGGGGGTGCCGATGCTGAACTTACCGTTAGCTAGGTAAAGCACTCGGTCAACCATGTCTAAGACCGGATTCACATCGTGTGTGACAAACAAAACAGCGGTTTGATGTTCTTTAGCCTCGCGCTTAATCAGGCTACTGATTATCTGCTGCTGTTGCATGTCTAGTGCTGACAGCGGCTCGTCGCAGAGCAAAAGTTTTGGTTCACCGACTATGGCTTGAGCAATTCTGACTCGCTGTTGCTCGCCTCCGCTTAGTTTTCCAAAACTACGATTTGCAAACTCTTCGGCATCAGCGCAGCGAAGAGCTTCGACTACTTTTGCTTTAGCTTTGGCTGACGGTAAAAAGAAGCCGAGTTTATGTCCTGATAGGCCAAACCGAACTAGATCACTGACCAGAACATCGTTTGCTTCTTCGAGTGTGCGCTGCTGAGGAATGTAACCGATGTTTGGGTGACCCAGCGAAATCTCTTCATTCTCGAAAAGTATTTTTCCGGAATCCAATTGCAACTGGCCAAGTATTGCTTTTAGCAAACTCGTCTTACCCGAGCCATTCGAACCAATCACCGCGATGAACTCACCTGGTGAAACACTTAGGTTGAGTTCACTCCACAACCTTCTGCCATCAACGGTTAGTGTCGCGTTTTGAATTTCTAGTAATTGTTTAGTCAACTTTGATACCCAAAGTTTTCACTACTTCATCAATCTTGCTGTCAAAGCAATCAAGGAATTTATCCGCTTTGTTTTCACATAGAGAGTTTTCACCAAAATAAACAACCGGGATATTTTCTGATTCGGCAACATCCAGCAACTGTTGCGCTTGTTCAGATTCAACTTGCTGGTTAGCAACAAAGATTTTCACTTCACCGGTTTTGATTTGATTTTCAATCTCTTGCATCTCTAAAAGAGACAGTTCAACCTCATTAGCAATCTTGTTGGCGATTGTTTTTGACGAAACGTTCTTAAGTCCCAACTCAAGTAGCAATACATTCGCGATAGCCTCTGGAGCAAAGAATGTTGTGTCGATGTTCGCTTCAGCAATCTGATCCTGTTTGGTTTTTAAAATCTTTATCTTTGTTTGAAATTCAGTTGCCGCCTGCTCGTAGTCAGTTTTGAGCTCTGGTTTTAGTTTTATATAGAGAGCGGTTAGTGCCTCTGCTGAACTGCTGATGGTATCTAGGTCAAACCACAGGTGCGGGTTTGAACCTTTCTCTAGACAGAGCTCGGTAAAACAAGAGGCTAGTTTCTCTTTCACAAAATGGGAACTGTTGATGACGTAATCGGGGTCGAAGTTAACTGACTCCAATAGCGGATCCACGAAGGCATCAAAGTCGGTGCCGGCGTAGAAAACTGCTTTTGCCTGGGAGATGGCTAACTTATCTTTCGCAGAAGGTTCAAATTCGTGAGGATCAACGGCATCGCTAGAAAGCAGGACATGGACATCGAATTGCGCATCTGGGTTATCACCCATCAAGCTCTTGGCGATGTTGGCGTAGTTTTGGCTGGAAACAACAATTCCGGCTGACTGATTACTTGGGCTGGAACAGCCGGTAAGTAGTAGTGCCGAAGCAAGGGCGACAACAATGGCTTTCATGCCCTAAAACTAACACTATTGAGAATGAATATCAATAACAATTAGTCTAGGAGCAGTGCCGGCTCCTCAATAACCGAGGCGACATCCTGCACGAATCTGCTGGCAACATCCCCATCAACCACGCGGTGATCAAAGGTCGCACCGATAGTTGTTACCTGGCGAATCAAAATCTGGTCATCGACCACCCATGGCTTTGGCCTAATAGAACCAAGGGCCACGATTCCCACTTCACCAGGATTTAGTATCGGGGTTCCAGTATCGACTCCGAAGACGCCGATGTTGGTCACAGTAATAGTTCCGCCCTGCATATCCTGCGGAGTTGTTTTGCCTTCGCGAGCTGTGGCAGCAAGTTTCTCCAACGCCATAGCTAATTCCAACATGGACATCTTGTCCGCATCTTTAACGTTTGGAACAATAAGCCCGCGCGGAGTCGCAGCAGCAACACCAAAATTCACATAGTTGTGAATGATGATTTCAGAGTCAGTCCAAGTTGAGTTAACCGTTGGGTTTCTTCTAACTGCCCAGATCATAGCTTTTGCCATAATCAGCAGAGGTGTTACCTTAACCCCGGCGAAGTCGGCACTCGCTTTCAAGCGCTTAACATATTCCATTGTTCTGGTGGCATCGACATCAACAAAAATACTTACGTGCGGTGCCGTGAAGGCTGATTGAACCATGGCCGTGGCAATAGCTTTGCGAACTCCCTTGACTGGAATTCTTTCTTCACGTTCGGTCTTTGGCTCCGGCGTTGTTTGATTTTTGAATACGCTAGCCACCTGAGCTGCGTTCATGACATCTTCTCTTGTTACTTCACCAGATAAACCAGTTGGCTTGACTTTGTTTATGTCAACATTTAAATCTTTAGCAAGTTTTCTAATTGGTGGTTTAGCCAAAACAGTATCAGCACTAGGAACAACTGCAATCAGATCTGTTGCTGGCGCTGCATTAACTACTACCGCAGGAACAACCCCAGGAACAGCTTTTCTTCTTCGACTAGCTGCTGCTGCGGTAACACCATAACCTACAAGGTTTGGCTGTGGCTTCTCTTCGGTGCTCGCTGTGTCAGCAACATCGCTAACTGCGGCTATGGCCTCGGTGACCGCTTCATGAAGTGAACCAGAAGCAGCCGCGGCTGAAGTTAATTGAGAAACCGACACCGCAATGATTGGCGAACCAACCGCAACGGTATCACCCTCAGCCGCCATTAGTTGCGCAACTGTTCCTGCAAAAGGACAGGGTAGTTCTACCAAACTCTTTGCGGTTTCGATCTCAACAATGATTTGGTTAACACCAACGGTGTCGCCAACTTTCACTTTCCAAGAAACAATCTCTGCTTCGGTTAGGCCTTCACCAACATCGGGTAGATCAAAATATGCAAGCTGTGTCATTAGTAAGCCATCACTCTATCTACCGCTTCCATGATGCGATCAGCATCTGGAAGATACAGTTCCTCAAGTTTTGCGGCTGGATACGGAACATCGAATCCACCAACTCTGAGTACCGGTGCTTCGAGGTAGTAAAAACACAACTCAGCAATCTTGGCTGCAATCTCAGAAGAGATGCTCACAAATGTTCCAGCTTCATGCGCAACAATAAGCCGACCGGTTTTCTTAACTGATTCGACAACAACACCAAAGTCAATCGGCGAAAGTGTGCGAAGGTCAATTACCTCGATGCTGATACCTTCGGCAGCAGCAATCTCTGCTGCCTGCAGGGAAGTAACCACCATAGGCCCATAACTAGCAATAGTTAGATCGCTTCCCTGTCGGACTAGGGCCGCCTGGTGAAGGCCAAGAGCCGGGCCATCGAGTTCAACCTGGCCCTTCTGCCAGTAACGGCGCTTAGGCTCCATGAAGATGACAGGGTCAGCGCTGCGAATAGATTGCTGAATCATCCAATAGGCATCATTGGGGGTAGATGGGCTAACCACCCTGAGCCCAGCTGTGTGAGCGAAGTATGCCTCTGGTGATTCCGAGTGATGTTCAACGGCTCCGATTCCCCCACCGTAAGGAATTCGAATAACCACCGGCATTTGCAGATTACCTTCGCTGCGGTTGGTGAGTTTTGCAAGCTGGCTAACAATCTGATCAAATGCTGGATAAACAAAACCATCGAATTGAATTTCCGCGATAGGTCTAAAACCGCGCATCGCTAAACCAATTGCAGTTCCAACAATTGCCGATTCAGCAATTGGTGAATTGAAAATTCTTTGTGGACCAAATTCATCCAGCAGGCCCTCGGTGACACGAAACACACCACCCAAACGTGCAACGTCTTCTCCAAAAACTAAAACCCTTGAATCTTCCTGCATCGATTTACGAATACCGGCGTTTATAGCTTTGGCAATTGAAAGTTCAACAGCGTTACTCATTAGCGTGTGCCTCCGTAGTTTGGAGATTCATCACTTTCAGAAACGCTGGAGTGGCCGCCGAGAGATTCTTCGTAACCGCGTAACCAAGCCTTCTGTTCTTCTACTAGCGGATGAGGTTCCGAGTAAACGTGATCAAAGAGATTTTCCAGCGGAGGCTCTGGCAGAGCAAAAGTTGTTTCTCGGATCTCGGTTGCTAGTTGATCACCGGCAGCTTCAACCTCGTCAAAGAAGTCCTGACCGATGCCTTGGCTACGCAAGAACTTTTCAAAACGGATAATTGGATCTCTCGCTTGCCAATAGGCCACCTGTTCCGCATCACGATACTTAGAAGGATCATCGCTAGTGGTGTGAGCACCGATGCGATAGGTTAGCGCTTCGATTAGATATGGGCCCAAACCATTTCGAGCATCATCCATGTGTTTTTTAGTCACTGCGTAGCAAGCCAAAACATCGTTACCATCAACACGAATCCCTGGAACTCCAAAACCTAAGCCGCGTTGGAATAACGGAACCTTGGTTTGAGACTCAACAGCAGAAGAAATTGCCCACTGATTGTTTTGGCAAAAGAAAACTAATGGAGCGTTAGTGGTAGCTGCCATAAGCAAAGCTTCACTGATATCACCTTCGGCGGTCGCGCCGTCACCAAAATAAGTAATCACGGCTTCATCGACATCCGGATTCCCGGTGCCCGCTCGACCTTCAAAATTAACCCCCATGGCGTAACCTGCAGCATGAAGAGTCTGAGCGCCAAGAACGATTGCGTATAGATGAAACTTCTTCTCAGCCGGGTTCCAACCGCCATGGTTCACACCGCGGAACATTTTGATAATAGACATTAGGTCCACACCGTGAGTTATAGCCACCCCGTGCTCACGATAAGAAGGGAAGATGTTGTCATTCGGCCCTACCGCATAGCCAGAACCGATTTGGGCTCCCTCTTGACCAACAGCCGGGACCCAGAGACCCATCTGGCCTTGGCGTTGAAGTGCAGTAGCTTCGTTATCGAAACGGCGGATTCGCGCCATGTCGCGATAAAACTTTAAGAAGTCCGCCTCACGCAAACCTCGAATAAGTTCGGCGTAGATCTCATGCTCTTTGGAGGCAACCGCGAACTCACCGTCTTGGTTCAGAAACTGAACCATAGGGATGTCTGCGGGCTGGTAAGTCACATCTACCAATTTACTTCAGTGATGGCACAATCGAACCATGAAACGATTTTTGATCGCGACCATTCTCAACGGACTAGGTATTTGGCTAGTTTCCGCCATCATTCCAGGAGTCCACCTCAAGCCTTATGGCGGAAATGAGCCTTGGCAGCTTGCCCTGACACTGCTTCTAATTGGAGCAATATTCGGTGTAATTAACGCCGTGATAGCACCAGTCATCAAAGTAATTGCTATACCGCTATACATTCTTACCTTTGGACTTATTTCGTTTGTAATAAATGGAGCGCTTTTGCTTCTGGTTGCTTGGATAAGCCAACAGTTCAGCCCCCAAACATTCAACATCGATGGTTTTGGTCCAGATGGCCTGACCGTGATCTCTCTTGGCTGGGCGATTCTGGCTGCATTGGTAATGAGCATCTTCTCGTTTATCGGCAGAGGTTTATTCAAGGCTTTGAGAATCCTCTAGTTACCTAACTTAAAGATTTCCACTTTACCTAAAACAGTTTCCGCGGGAAAATCTGGGATTATCAGTTCGTTGTCTCTGTTGGAGACAAACATAATCTGATCCGTTGGTTTTGTATGCTGATTCAAAAACTGAGATAAACCATGACTAGACTCTGGGGTGGACTCAACACTTGACCAGTCGTGAGTCTTCGGTAAATAAAACCAGTGTTGGGCCTTACCTTGAATTAATTCATAGTGCTCATGTCTTACCAATGGTTGATTGGTGCAATTGGTTTCATCAAAGCGTTGACGAATGATATTGACATCGCTTGGATAACTCACCTCTACTGGTGGGACATGTTGAATCCAGCCGAGAGGCAAATCAAGCACACCTTTCAGGCTGCCTACCCAAGGAGCAAGCTCCTTTAGCAATTTGGGGATGTCGATAGTCTCGATAAAAGTTGTAAGCATGCTTTCGGTTTGCATATAAGAATTCGCCGAGGTTATTAGCGCATGTTGAATGTGCCAGAGTTTTGCCAGGATAAATGGCAACTCGGCCGTGAACAAGGCGGCGGCCCAGGGAGCAGTAACAAATTTGTCTGGGGTTAGTTCGGTTAAGAGGCTCACGGTGACACCCCAGATATCTCTTGCGCTTCGAAGAAGTTCTTCGTGAGTGGCAACAACAACTACCGGTACTGGCTTTACAACACAGATTTCAGTCGTCATGGGATCAACCCCAACAAGTACATCTGAAACATCAAGCCTTTGAGTTGATGGTTTAGTTTTTGCATTTCAAGCCGACAGCTATCAGCTGCTGGCCCGTGCCAGAGAGCTGGACTGGGTGTCGCGTGTTGCAGTAGAGCGGTAGTTATTGCTAAGTGATTGTTGAGTATGTTCATTGGAACAATCTGCCCAATCAATTAGGCAACCTGCTGTTAGCAGCAATAAATGTGGAAAAGACAGGGCAATATAGATATGTGAGTAATCTTGGATTTCAGCCGCTGAGCCCGCTTGATGGGCGTTATCGCGAAGCGGTCCAAGAACTAGGGCAGTATTTGAGTGAAGCTGGCCTAAACAGGGCCAGATTGCTGGTCGAAATCGAGTGGCTGATCCACTTAGCCGAGCGCAATGTGCTTGGCACTAACAGTGAAATAGATGAAACTCTAAAGACCCAATTGCGCGAGATTGTGGGCAAATTTGGGTTAGAGCAAATTGCCGAACTTGCCGGGATAGAGGCCAAGACTAAACACGACGTTAAGGCGATTGAGTATTTCATTAGAAATCGGTTGGCTGAGCTACAGCGCGATGATCTCGCTGAACTTGTTCACTTCTCCTGTACTAGTGAGGACATAAACAATCTCTCCTACGCAATCACAATTCATGACGCAATAACCGAGGTGTGGGTACCTCGGGCAGAAAAACTTATTGCAAAGCTAACTGAACTTGCCGATAAGTATGCAGAGAACTCAATGCTTTCTAGAACGCATGGTCAGCCGGCAACACCAACGACAATGGGTAAAGAGCTTGCGGTTTTTGTTCATCGACTGAATCGTCAACTAGATCGCGTTAAATCAATTGAGTATTTAGGAAAGTTCTCGGGTGCTACCGGAACGTGGTCGGCTCAATTGGTAGCCAGTCCCGAAACCGATTGGCTAAGTGAATCAAAACTTTTTGTCGAGCAACTCGGGCTTACTTTTAATCCACTAACCACTCAGATAGAGTCCCATGACTGGCAGGCTGAGTTGTATCAAGCTGTTACCCACTTCAACAGAATTGTTCATAACTTATGCACTGATGTTTGGACATACATTTCTCTGAACTACTTCAAACAGATCCCCGTTGCCGGTGCAACTGGATCATCCACGATGCCTCACAAAGTGAATCCAATTAAGTTTGAAAATGCAGAATCAAATATCGAAATGTCTAACGCGGTTCTTGACTCACTTTCCCAAACACTAGTTACCTCTCGACTTCAACGAGATCTAACTGACTCCTCTTCGCAGCGCAACATCGGCTTGGGTCTAGGACATTCACTACTTGCTATCGATAACGTAACCAAGGGTCTAGCTGAAATTGAACTCAGCGCTGCCGTTCTTGAAGCGGATCTTCTAGAGAACTGGGAAGTGCTAGCCGAAGCCATCCAGACCGTAATCCGAGCCGAGATAGCTAGAGGGACAAGCCAAATAACTGACCCCTACCAGCTACTTAAGGAGCTGACCAGAGGTAAGAGAATATCGGCTGATGACCTGATTGGTTTTGTTTCTCAACTCGATATCAGCGATGAAGCTAAGGCCCGTCTGATTAATCTGAAGCCAACCACATACACGGGTATTGCTAGCCATTTGGTAAAACTAGTTCACAAGCCTGAATAGATTAGTTACTTCAACCTGGGAACGCCGGGCTTTACATCATCATCTTTTTGAAAAACTTTCAATAGCAAGAGCCCGACAAAGACAGTCACAAATGTGATTCCTGCAGCGATGACGATTCGAATTGGATCGGTAAAACTTCCCCAGGCAATTAGAGAAACAAACGCGCTGCTCACTAAAGCAATAACTAAAACAGAAGTCATAGAAGTTCCTTTAGTTTTTGCCATTTCTAACCTGCTTCCCTGGTGTGGCTAGCCATACCCCTCGCTGGGCTGCTGAAAGGGCCAAGTATGCACTGAGTAGACCCACCGCATTTACATCATTAAGAGGCATGGCCGTGAAAACTAGAGCAGCAAGTGCTGCTAGAGCTGCAGAGATACGAAGCTCGAGACGCTCGCCTGGATCAGCCTTTGCGCTCAAACGGAATTCAGTCCAAGCTAAACCAATAGTGAATGCGGTAACAGCCGCCCTAAAGAAGAACAATCCAGTCTCGTCATTCTGGAGCCCTTGAAAATTATTAGCACTAAGTAAGAAAACTAAAACAGCGAAGGCGCTCACCGTCGGAATAACTAGCGCGCTATAAATTTTCTTATCCTTAGACAAGATCATGGCAAGCGCACCAGCAATAGAAAGTGTGGCGGCAGTAAAGCCTAGGGCCAGTGCACCAGTTTTCACACTGTGATCTTGGGTGAAAATCAGAAACGCAGCCGCTACTGCAAAGACAATGCTGCGCAGTAGATTCACGATGAACAAATTACTCCTTAGGGTTTACGAACCTAGAGTATTGGCCTTGGAATATTACGTTTGATGTTCCAGTAGGTCCGTTACGCTGCTTCGCCAAGATCAATTCTGCCTCACCAACACGTGTTCCCTCGGCAGCATTGAAGTCGCGGTGAATCAAAATAACTACGTCAGCATCCTGCTCCAGCGATCCAGACTCACGAAGTTGCGATAGTTCTGGTTTCTTATTTCCGCCGTCTTCTGATTTACGGTTTAGCTGGGATAGCGCAACGACAGGAACTTTTAATTCTTTTGCGAGAAGCTTTAGCGATCTAGAAAACTCTGATACCTCTTGCTGACGGTTTTCAACTTTCTTACCTGAGGTCATCAACTGGATGTAGTCAATGATGACGAGCTTTAGATCGAAGTCTTTAATCATCCTTCGACACTTAGCTCTAATCTCGACAATATTTAGATTCGGACTATCATCAATCAAGATTGGTGAGCCAGCAATAGCACTTCTTCTTTCTGCCATAATCGCCCACTCATTGTCTGAGATACCGCCGGCTCTCATGCTCTGCAAATAAATTCCAGTCTCTGCAGACAGAAGTCGCATTGCGATTTCTGTCATCGACATTTCTAGTGAGAAAATAGCAGTCGCCATCTTGTTGTTGATCGCTGCTTCACGCGCAATATCCAAAGCTAATGTTGATTTACCCAGACCTGGTCTTGCTGCAATAATTACCAGCTGACCTGGATGCAATCCATTTGTGTCTTTATCAAGTTTTGTAAATCCGGTCGGGATGCCAGACAGACCATTGTTCTTTTGAACTAATTCAATTTCATCGGCGGCAACCTGCAAAGCGGTGCTTAGTTTTACGTAATCTGCGCCGGTCGAATCATCAGCCACACTATAAATTTCGGATTGAGCTGTGTTGACTAATTCCTCAACTTCACCTTCTCCGTCATATCCGCGTTGAGCAATTCTGGTACCAGCTTCAATGAGTCTGCGGAGAATAGCTTTCTCTCGAACAATCTTGGCGTAGTAGTTTGCACTTGCCGCAGTTGGGACTATGGCTGTGAGTTCGTGCAGATACTCGGCACCACCAACTGTCGCCAACTTTCCAAGCTTCACCAGTTCTGCACTCAAAGTAATTACGTCAGTCGGCTCACCATGATTAGCCAGTGCCTCGATAGCAGAGAAAATGATCTCGTGCTTAGGAGCATAAAAGTCTCGTGGCTTTAGTGATCCCTCACCAAGAATTGCATGCACCACATCTGCTGATAGAAGCATGCCGCCAAGCGTGCTTTGCTCAGCTACCAGGTCATGAGGTAGTAGGCGATCTTCACTTCGGAAGGCCTTTCCGGTTGGTGCAATTGACATCTGAAACTCTCTTTTATTACTAAAACAGTTGGAACTTATTTGTAGCATTCACCAAAGACAACCACGGAACAAACACGGTTGTGGGTTTTTCTGTGGATAACTCCACCAACACGCCGAACCAGTTGTGGACAAACTGTGTAAAAACCTGTGTAAATTCTGTGGAAAACTCTCTGAATCCCAGCATTGATAAGGATTTTGACTGTTTATATTTATTTGTAATCAAACCCTAAACCAATGGATTAAGGTTTGTTGGAAGCGCATTCACGCATGGAAACAAAGCACTTATCCACAGGTTATCCACAGATCTCCCATTAAAGCAAGATGGCAGGCTTTCAGCCTGCCATCAGAAGCTTTTCAGACTACTTCTTGGCAACAACCTGCAATTTCAGCGTCGCTACAAGATCAGAGTGAAGCTTCACTGTGGCCTCGTAGTTACCAACTGAGCGGATTGGTGCAAAGAAGGCAACCTTACGCTTATCGATTTCGCCAAGCCCAGCCGCAGCAACTGCTGCTGCAACATCTGCGGTCTTCACGGCACCAAATAGACGGCCACCAGCACCGGCCTTAACGGCCAGCTTGATTGGGTTCTCCTGGAGGCGAGCCTTTAGGGTTTGCGCTTCTTCAATAGTCGCTAGAGCACGAGCTTCACGAGCAGCCTTGATTTGCGCTACCTGCTTCTCGCCACCCTTGGTCCAGAGCACGGCGAATCCGCGAGGTAGTAGATAGTTACGTGCGTAACCGTTCTTTACCTCAACAACATCGCCGGCTGATCCGAGGCCTGAAACCTCGTTGGTCAAAATAACTTTAGACATTGCTTCTCTCCTAGCGTCCTGCACCAGCGTAAGGAAGCAGAGCTACCTCGCGTGCATTCTTTACTGCCTTGGCAATCAAACGCTGTTCCTGAACAGAAACACCGGTGATTCGGCGTGAACGGATCTTGCCACGATCTGAAACGAACTTACGCAAGGTTGCGATGTCCTTGTAATCGATGACGCCAACTTTGATTGGCTTGACTGGTGCAAGCTTCAAATTCTTGGCATTGCGCGCGCCTTTCTTGACGCGGTCGCTGTTAACTTTTCCTGCCATTTGTTTCTCCTAATTAATTCTTAGAACGGGGTGCTGTCGCCGGCTGCAAAACCTGCGTCAGTACCTGGGTTAGCCCACGAGTCGCCAGCGGCAGCTGGATTTGCTGGTGGTTGAATTGGGTTGTTCCATGGGTTTGCATCCGGAGCTGCAACACCGTCGCGAGTGCGACGTGTAACAGCAGCAGTTGCGTAGCGAAGTGAAGGTCCGATTTCCTCAACCTCAAGCTCTAGTGAAGCGCGAGCCTCTCCAGTGTTTGATTGGTATGCGGTAGCTGGCTTTAGTCTTCCGGTTACGATAACGCGAGTTCCCTTGGATAGTGAGCGAGCAACGTTGTCAGCAACTTCGCGCCAAACAGTGCAACGAACCCAAACAGTCTCTCCGTCTTTCCACTCACCAGTTCCTCGATCATAGGTTCTCGGTGTTGAAGCAACATTGAGGTTCACATACGCGATCCCGCTGTTGGTGTTCTTTAACTCTGGGTCGTTAGCAAGGTTGCCAACTACCGTGATTGATAATTCTCCGGCCATTTAAATTACTCCGCAGACTTAGCAGCAGGGCGCTTAGCTCTAACTGGCTTATCTTCGTTTGCTTCAAACTCTGGAACGGCTACCGGGTTGATCTTGAACACGGCATCTTCAGCGCGCAAAACCTTGGTGCGGACAACCGCTTCCGAAAGTTTCAACTGACGATCCAGCTCAAGTACCTCAGCAGGATTACAGGTCAAATACAAAACCGCGTAAATGCCTTCTGTTTTCTTGTTGATCTCATATGCGAAACGACGACGACCCCAAATGTCAACGCTGTCAACGGTGCCGCCACCGTTACGAATTACGTTGAGGAATTTGTCTAGGCTTGTGCCTACGGTTTTTTCATCGACTTCTGAGTCAAGGATGACCATGACTTCATATTTATGCATGACTAACCCCACCTCCTCTGGACTAGAACGGCCACGGCGTTTCCGTGGCAGGAGGGTATATGCAATTGTTGACTATTCCAAGAAGCGCAGGGTCTTCTTCAAGACAACTTCACTACTCTACCTTGAAGCCCACCAACTAAGCAAGCGCTTTTTGGCCTCCTCATACCCAAGTGGGCCCTCATCCAATCTAAGCTCCATGAGAAAGCGGTAGGCCAGACCGACTTCAGGCCCAGGCTTGATATCTAGAACTTCCATAATCTCTTCACCCGAGAGATCTGGCCTTATCGCAGCCAGCTCCTCTTGTTTAGCCAGCTGTTCGATTCGGTTTTCAAGGTCATCGTAAGCGTGCGCTAGACGCTCGGCCTTACGCTGGTTTCGAGTCGTGACATCTGATCTGGTCAAAGCGTGCAACCTGGTCAGTAGTTCATCTGCGTCTCGAACATACCTTCTTATAGCCGAATCACTCCAAGCCTGGTCGCTGTAACCGAAGAACCTCAGGTGCAACTCAATAAGTCGCGCAACAGATTTGATGGTGTCGTTATCAAACCGAAGTTCTCTCAACCGCTTGGTAGCTAACTTGGCACCGACCACATCGTGGTGATAGAAAGTTACCCCACCGCCGGATTCGAGTTTTCTAGTTTGAGGTTTTCCGATGTCGTGCATCAGAGCGGCTAAACGCAGAACAATGTCCTGCTCAAGCGAATATTTTTTCTCGTAGTCGATAGCTTGCTCTAAAACTGTGAGGGTGTGCTCATATACATCTTTATGATGATGGTGTTCATCAACCTCAAGTTTTAGGGCGGGTATTTCCGGGAAAACTATCTCGGCAATACCGCAATCTACCAAAGCCTCAATACCCTCTCTGGGTTGCGCTCCTAGAAGCAGCTTGGTTAGTTCTACCTGGATTCGTTCCGCTGAAACTATCGCAATTCTTTCAGCCATAGCTTTCATAGCAGAGAAGGTTTCTTCTTGGATTAAGAAACCAAGCTGAGAGGCAAACCTTGCTGCTCGCATGATACGAAGCGGGTCATCATTAAAACTATCTTCCGGTTTACCCGGTGTTCTTATAGTCCCTTCCAATAGATCCTGCAAACCGTTGAAAGGATCTACGAATACACCTTCTGGTAATCGCAGCGCCATAGCGTTGATGGTGAAATCTCTGCGAAAAAGGTCATCATTTAAATCTGTGCCAAAAGCCACTATCGGTTTTCTTGAGTCAGCATCATATTTATCTGCACGATATGTGGTGATCTCAACATGAGTGTCCCCGATTCGAGCACCAATAGTTCCGAAGTCGCGTCCGACATCCCAAATAGCATCAACCGAACCGGTTAGTACCGAAACTATTTCATCTGGCTTTGCCGAGGTGGTGAAATCTAGGTCGTTGGTTGGCCTAGCCAAAAAGGCATCTCGAACTGGACCACCGACTAGGGCAATTTCAAACCCAGCAGCCCCAAAAAGGTTGCCGAGTTTGACCAATAGCGGACTTTCACTAGTCCGCTGCAGATTGGCAAGAGCCTCGGCCACTGTTCGCATGGATTTAAGTATGCCTTCCATTTAGACCCTATTAGGCTTAAGAAATGAACTCACGGGTAAAGCCGCGCGTCGAAGAAACTTCAGCAGGGGGATTCGTTCTAGCAGCTGATGGCTCATTACGCATAGCGGTAATCGGGCGCCGCAACCGCGGCGGACGCATCGATTGGTGCGTTCCTAAAGGCCACCCCGAAGGTAATGAAACCATCGAGCAGGCAGCGCTACGAGAGGTGGCCGAAGAAACCGGTCTGGAATCAGAAATAATTGAGCCCTTGGGTTCGATCCACTACGAGTTTTCAACCCCCACGGCAATCATCAGTAAGACTGTCCACCATTTCCTTATGAAGCAGACCGGTGGTGATTTGACCATCGAGAATGACCCCGACCACGAAGCCGTAGATATCCGCTGGATTTCCGTAGACCTTCTAGCCGATGAGCTAACCCATGAAAATGAACGCCGGCTGGCTTTGATTGTTCAGGAGTGGGTTGCTCGTCAATGAGAAAAATTATTGTTGCAGTTCTGCTGATGCTCGGTTTGGTTGGTGTCGGTCAGGTTCAAGCCGCTCTCCCCGCGGCACAGGTTTTCATAGTTGCTGGCTCAAATGTGAACATGGTTTCCAGGGAATCGAAGATTCCGGTCTCGGTGCAAAACAACTACGACCGCGCGATAAGGGTTAGGGTGCACGCGAGATCTACTGATCCTGCGGTGAACGTTCAAGAATACGTTTCCCTAAACATCCCAGCTAACTCTCGAAAAGATGCTCTAGTCCCCGTGAGTGTGGTTTCCTCCGGGGAGTTCAAACTAAAGGTCTGGGTTACCACATTTACCGACATCCGCTTAGGTAAATCAACCGACATAAAACTAACTGCCAACCCAGACATAGAAATAGTTATTCTTGTTGGCTTTGGAATTTTATTGAGTGCGCTGATTGGTCTGGGTGGATACCGCATGCTTAGCAGAAGAAAGATGAAAATTGAGCGTCCTTAAGTCTTCGCTGATCATGGCAAGCGGAACTGTGCTGAGCCGTGGACTTGGCATCATCCGAGCAATTCTTTTAGCAGCGACTATAGGTGTAACCACCAACGCTGCTGACGCGTTTGGAGTTGCCAACCAACTGCCCAACAACGTATACGCCATCATCGTCGGTGGTGTTCTGAATGCTGTGTTAGTTCCACAAATAGTTAAAGCAAAGGCCCACCTCGATGGCGGTAAGGCATACATCGATCGCCTGCTGACTTTAGCAATTGTGATATTTGGTTCGGTGACAGTTATAACTACTTTGTCTGCACCATTTCTGGTCTCGCTATACACCAATGGTTGGAGTGCCGGTCAGCTCGCCTTAGCGACAGCTTTTGCTTACTGGTGTTTACCGCAACTTTTCTTCTACGGTCTCTACACACTCCTCGGCGAAGTGTTGAATGCGAGAAGTAGATTTGGTCCATATATGTGGGCACCGGTTCTAAACAACATCGTCGCCATCACCGGCATGCTGTTATTCATTTGGCAGTTCGGTCTAGACCCAACGGGCACCAGAACAGTTGAAAACTGGGAGCAGTCACAAATCTCATTGTTGGCTGGAACCGCAACCCTAGGTGTTGCAGCTCAAGCCCTAATCCTTTTCGTTTCTTGGCGACGCATGGGGCTGACCTTTAATCTCAACTTCTCTTGGAAGGGTGTCGGCTTAGGGCCAGCCATGCGAACCGCATCCTGGACTTTGGGGATGCTGGTAGTAAGCCAGATAGGTGGAATAGTCCAAACTGCCGTTGCATCAACTGCTATCGGTGGTCGCGAATTCTTTGCCGGTCAAGAAATAGCCATCGCGTCGGTGGCGGCTATGAGTATCGCTTGGCTGATCTTTATGCTCCCCCATTCAGTGGCAACTGTTTCAATCGCTACGGCATACTTCACTCGCATGTCTACCCACGCTTTGGAGAAAAAGTTCGACGAACTAAAAACCGACCTCGCCGATGGCCTTCGCACCATAGCCATGATTAGCGTCTTGGCCAGTGCTGGGCTAATTGTTCTGGCTTATCCAATTTCAAGGGTTTTCGTTGGCGAGCTCCCGAGCGCTATCGCTCTGGGCAACGTGGTTATCGCCATGGTTATTGGCTTGCTGCCGTTCAGTTATGTATTTATGATTCAGCGTGCCTTCTACTCCCTAGAGGACACTAGGACACCATTCTTATTCACTGCACTACAAACCGTTGTCAATATCGTTGGGTCGATTTTGGTGGCCATTTATGTTGACCACATCTGGACTGTTGTCGGATTATCTCTGGTTACTAGTGGCAGCGTATTGCTTCAAGCAATACTTGCGTTTGTGATGTTCAAAAGAAAATTTGGCTCGCTGGGTCACAGTCACCTTTCTCTTGCAACGGGAAAATTTGTTCTGGCCGCCGTGCTAGCCGGTCTAATAGGTTTTGGAATTTTGCAGCTTATGGGTGGGGCCAGACCTGGCGCCTTTCCTGTGTTGACTATTTTGTCCGCAACGTTAACTTGCTTAATAATTGGGTCAGTGATGGGTCTTGTTTACCTAACTGTTCTCCGAATTCTTAAAGTCTCCGAAGTGAAGACACTAACTGATCCAATCAATAAGTTGATTGGACGACGCTAGTCGCGGACTAAACTTTATTTACCATCAGCCAAACTTGGAGAACATTGTGCGTGAAGTAATAATCATCGGTTCCGGTCCAGCCGGATACACAGCAGGAATCTATGCAGCTCGAGCTGGTCTTAAGCCTCTGCTCATTGCCTCATCTGTTGAGGCTGGTGGTGAGTTGATGAAGACAACTGAAGTTGAAAACTACCCAGGATTCCCTAATGGTCTTCAAGGTCCAGAACTAATGGATGCTTTCCGAGCTCAAGCGGAAAGGTTTGGCACAGAAGTGCTACTCGATGATGTGATTGAAGTGGAACTGACCGGCAAGACAAAGATTGTTAAAACAGGTAACGGTAAAACTTTTGAATCAAAGACAGTCATACTTGCAACCGGTGCAGCATATCGTGAACTTGGTTTACCTCGTGAAAAAGAACTAAGCGGATATGGAATCTCTTGGTGTGCAACCTGTGATGGTTTCTTCTTCAGAGAAAAAACTATTGCAGTTGTTGGTGGCGGCGACTCGGCTATGGAAGAAGCAAATTTCTTAACCAGGTTTGCAAGCAAGGTTTATCTGATTCACCGACGCGACAGCTTCAAGGCTTCTAAAATTATGCAGGATCGCGCACTTGCCAATCCAAAGATTGAGGTTGTCTGGAACACAGAAATTGCGGAGCTCATTGGTGAAGGAAAACTCACCGGTGTTACCTTGAGAAACACAGTTGATGGTTCTGAGAAGAATTTGGATCTGGATGGATTGTTTATTGCTATTGGAAATGATCCTAGGGTTTGGCTAGTTGAGAACCAGGTAGAGCTCACCCCTGAAAAGTTCATTAAAGTTGAAGGCCGTTCGTCCAAGACAAGCCTGCCCGGTGTCTTCGCGGCTGGTGACGTGATTGATCCAACCTACCGCCAAGCCATCACAGCGGCTGGGTCAGGGTGTGTTGCTGCCCTAGATGCAGAACACTATTTAACCGACTTAGAATAGAAACAACGAATAAGGAGAAAAACATGTCCGCTAAGCATGTGACAACAAGCAGTTTTCAGACAGATGTACTGTCTTCAGCAAAGCCAGTTCTAGTAGATTTTTGGGCAGAGTGGTGTGGCCCTTGCCGAATGGTTTCCCCAATTTTGGATGAAATCTCTTCCGAGTATGGAGATAAATTGACCATCGTTAAGGTAAACGTAGATGAAGAGCCAGCTTTGGCTCAGCAGTATGGCATCACATCAATTCCAGCCCTGCACGTATTCCAGGGTGGCCAGGTTGTGAAGCAAATTGTTGGTGCAAAACCAAAGCCAAGTTTGCTTGCCGATCTAAACGAATTTATTCAATAACTTCGAATTAGCAAATGGCCGAGAGATTTTTCGGCCATTTAGCTTTTAAGAGTTTTCCACAGGACAAACCTTAAGAAGTGGATAACTTAAGCTGATTGTGGATAGTTATCCACAGGTTTAAAACTCGATTTCCTGTCCCATTTTCTTCAAAATCCGGTTCAAATCTTCAACACTGGCGAAATCGATTACGATTGCTCCTTTGCGAGCACCTAATTTGATGCGAACGGTTGTGTCTAGGTTGTCACCAAGCTTTTCAGCCAATGACTTCAAGGCATCTTGCTTTGTTCCAGGCTTTATTCGAGGCTTCACAGGCTGCTGCTTCGCTGCAAGTTCGGCATCGCGCACCGAAAGTCCAAGGTTTACGATTCGATCAGCTAATGCAAGCATCTGGTTTTGGTCTTCAAGGGCCAAAATTGCTCTCGCGTGGCCCGCAGAGAGGACACCAGCCGCCACTTTGCTTTGAACTGAGGTAGGAAGTTTCAGCAAACGTATTGTGTTGGTGATTTGAGGCCTGGATCTGGAAAGCTTTTCTGCTAGTTGCTCCTGTGTGCAGCCATACTCTTCAAGGAGTTGTTGGTAGGCATTAGCTTCTTCTATGGCGTTTAGATCGCTGCGGTGCAAGTTTTCAAGCAAAGCATCGCGAAGCATGTTTTCATCAGCGGTATCGCGAACTACAGCCGGAATCTGGGTTAGCCCGGCTTCCTTGGAAGCACGTAACCGGCGCTCACCCATGATCAATTCATACTTGTCTACACCATTTTGTTTACCAAGTGAACGAACAGAGATCGGTTGGAGCACCCCGAATTCTTTGATACTGCCGACTAGCTCGGCGAATGCCTCAGGTTCGAAGTTGCTTCTAGGCTGCTTTGGGTTTGGAACAATGTCTTCTATGTTTAGGTAACCAAAAGTAGCGCCTGGCACGGGGACGAGATCAACTGGGGCATTAGCAGATCCGCCAAAAAAGACGCTAATTGGATTGCCATCAACCGGCCTTTCCATTCGGTCATTGCTAGCAGTGGCACCAGGGATTAGAGCCCCAATACCTCGACCTAAACCACCTTTTTTCTCAGCCATTCGATACGCCTTTCTGAGCTAGTTCAATAGCCGCTTCCATGTATGAAATTGCACCATTGGAGGAACGATCATAGTTAATCACGCTCTGCCCATAACTTGGGGCCTCCGCTACACCGATTTGACGAGGGATAACGGTCTGAAGGGTCTGACTAGGGAAATGAGAGCGCACATCCTCAACAACAGCCATGTTGAGCTTTGTTCTTGAGTCATACATGGTCAAAAGTATTGTCGATAGCGCCAGATTAGGGTTCGACAAAGATCTGATCATGTCGATTGTGACCTTCAATTGAGTCAATCCCTCTAGGGCATAGTACTCACATTGGATTGGGATAAGTACCTCAGTAGCAGCGGTGAAGGCATTGATCGTTAGCTGTCCTAGGCTAGGCGGACAGTCAATAAAAATGTAGTCAGGCTTAGTTTCAGCACTGTCTAAGTATTGGGTAATCGCGTTCTTTAGACGATATTCTCTGGCTATAGCTGAGTACAGCTCCATTTCTGCACCAGCGAGTTGTAAAGTTGCTGGAACAACCAAAAGCCTCGATGATTCAGGGCTTGGTTGGACCAAATCACTGAGCGGAACATTACGAACTAGGGCATCATAAGTAGAGGGGATACCCATGTGATGTTCGATTCCAAGTGCTGTTGAAGCGTTTCCTTGGGGATCTAGGTCGATAACTAAGACATTCATGCCCTTATCGGCGAGCGCAACAGCAAGATTTACTGCCGAAGTGGTCTTCCCAACCCCGCCCTTCTGGTTGGCCACTGTAAATATGCGGGTATTGGCAGGCTTCTCCAGCACAGCGTTTCGGACGTGGTTCAACCGGCGGGTATTTTCACTTAATTCCTGGGCCAGGGGAGTGTCTTTAAATCCGCCTGCGGGGAGTAGGTCATCAGATTGTTTCACGTGAAACTTTCTTTTCAATTTGCTGGATTTCAGCTTTTTGCTGCTGCCAGCCGGTGGGTTCTGGGCTAGTTTCTTCACGACCATTAGGGTAGCCAAGGCCGCTGACAACTGTGGGTGGAGTTACAGCTGAACTCTCTGAAGCCAATTCCTTCGACATCCAAACTCCCTAACTAGGTTTCTAGAGTAATCCAATTCGAACGACCGTTGTGGGCTCTTTTAGATATTTTTCCCCAACCGTAATGATTTCAAAGTCCTTCAAACCAAGTTTTTTGACTAAAGACTTTGAATCAGCAATTTCGTCTTGGGCTTTTGCCCCCTTCAAAGCCAAAATTCTTCCACCAGGCACTGCTAGATCAACAACCATTTTTAGCAGTTTTGGTAGGGCAGAAACTGCCCTTGCCGTCACTACATCAAACTGATCTACGGGTGCCTCTTCGGCTCTCACATTCAATACTTTGACATTCTTCAGACCTAGAGATGGAACAACTACTTCTGAAAGCCACTTTGCCCTGCGTTCCATTGGTTCGATAAGTGTGAAGTTGGCCTCTGGTTGCATAATCGCCATAGGTATCCCAGGCAGCCCAGCTCCCGATCCCACATCCGCCACAGCCTCCCCAGGTCTTACTAATTCGGCAACAACAGCAGAATTTAGGATATGCCGAGACCAGAGTTTGGGTAGTTCCCGCGGCCCAATTAGACCAAGCAGATCGCCGTCTTTAGCAAGTAGGTCTGCATATCTCTGAGCCACGGACAGATGGTCACCAAATACCGCTTTGGCTTCTGGGGGAGTCTCCTCCGGTAACAGTGGTTCCACGGCTATTGTTTCACGTGAAACTATTCAGCAGGACGGGCTACGATGTGACGGTCTTTGCCTTCACCCTCGGACTCCGAAATCAAACCAGCTTCACCAATCAGATCGTGAGCTATTTTGCGCTCGTAGGATGACATAGGCTTCATGGCGACTGGGGCATTGGTCTCTTTGACCTTGGCAATAATCTTGTTCACCAGCCTGGTCAGCGACTCAACCTTGGCTTGTCTAGATCCAGCTATGTCCAGAATAAGACGACTATAGGTTTGGGTCTTAGTTTGAACTGCGATTCTAGTTAGTTCCTGGAGGGCCTCGACAGTCTCTGGGTTGGAGATCATCTTGATGTTGCTATCGCCCTCTGCCGTTATTTCAATGTAGGCGCGGCCTTCCCTGACATCAATGCTGATATCCCCATCTAGGTCAAAGATGTCCAGCAGTTCCTCAAGGTAGTCGGCCGCAACTTCGCCTTCCTCTTCAAGATCCTTTACGCTTGTGGACTCTTTTAGGGGGCTAGCTTCCTCAATTGGTTCCTGGTTTTCTAATTCTTCACTTGACATAACTATTTCTTACCTTTTGGCTTCTTTTTGGCACGAGCCTTTGATACAGGTTGGACTCGTTGGGTTGGTTTTTCAACTTCTTCTTCAGCGGCAGCGATCTCCTCTGCTTGGCCCTTGCCTTTCTTAGCCAGTCTTGCCTGGCGCTCGGTGTGGGCAATTGAGCCCGGTGTTGGCATTCTACGGATTACGAAGAATTGCTGTCCCATGGTCCAGAAGTTCGATACGGTCCAGTAGATAAGCACACCTAGAGGGAAAGCTAGACCGGTAACTAAGAAGATTAGTGGGAATACGTAGAGGAGAATCTTCTGGGTTTGGACAAACTGGGAGTTCTGAGCCGCAGGGTTTTGGTTTTTTGCCATGATCTGCTTCTGGGTGATGAACTGAGAAGCTGACATAAGAACGATCATTACACCAGCCAGAATCTGCACAGATACTGAGGCTCCCGCGGTTAGAAAGGTCTGGGAAAGCTTAGCTCCGATGAAATCGGCGTTCGCAAAGGAAACTGAGAGCTCTTTGGTGAGCATTCCCACGCCTGGTTTAGAGTTCTGGGCCTCGGTTAGGGTCGCATAGAGAGAGAAAAACACCGGCATCTGGGCAATTAGCGGCAAACAAGAGGCAAATGGGCTTGAGCCATGCTTCTTGTAGAGCTCCATTTGCTCTTTAGCCATTCTTTCGCGAGAGTCACGGTCATTACGGCCCTTGTATTTCTTCTGGATCTTCTGAAGCTCTGGTTGCAAGACATACATGGCACGCTGGCTTCTAATCTGCTTCACGAACAGCGGAATTAGGGCTGCTCGCACCACGAGCACCAATCCAATGATGGATGCAACCCAGGTTGCTCCGGCATCAGCGTTTAGCCCAATTGTGGTAAACAGGCTGTGGAATAGGACCAGAACAGCCTCTAAAATCCACTTAAACGGGAACAAAATCAAGCTAATTATGTCCATTTTTATCCTTCTCGTTTCGCGTTTTCAACGCTTTTTACAAAAACTAAACCTTGTTTCGTGGTGCTGATCCACTTTGGGCCAGGCTTGACTTCATCCACCCCGCCTTTGGCAAAGGGATTGCAGCGCAGAATGCGCCAAATAGTCAAGGCAGACCCGTAAACCACGCCATGCTGCTGTAATGAGCCTAGACCGTAAGCAGAGCAACTTGGGTGATAAATGCAGACCTGGCCATAAAGTGGCGAAATCAATTTTCGCCAAAACAAAACAAAAGCTATTGGAATGTTGCGAGGCATCACCCAAACGTTGAGCAGGATTGTTCTCATTTGGGATCTGCTTTCAGCCGGGAGATGGCTAAATCAATTTCCGAGCAGAGTTCACTCCAAGAGGTTTTAGCGCAGCCGGGCAAAGCCCGGATTACCAAGCTATCCCCTGACGAGAACTTTCCAAGTCTCTCGTGCATAGCGGCCCTGGCGCGCCTTTTTACGAGATTTCTTTCGACTGCATTGCCCACCGTTTTGCCAACAACAAAACCAAAACGGGGCTTGCTGGAATCTGAGCTGTTATTCAGGTAGACCACCAAATGTTCGGTGGTGGCTTTACGACCTAGCCTCATGGTTGAGCGAAAATCTTCGGCTGATCTGAGCCTGTTTTCGCGAGCTAGCAAGCCTGGTTAGGCTGATAGCTCGCTGCGGCCCTTGCGGCGACGAGCTGCAAGGATAGCGCGACCGGCACGGGTCTTCATGCGAATGCGGAAGCCGTGGGTCTTTGAGCGGCGCCTGTTGTTAGGTTGGTAAGTGCGCTTTGTCATAATGATTACTCCAGAAACTTTAGGTTTGGTTCTCGTCAAAACTTACGGTTGCCGCCGAACCGGAAGCCAGGCAACCTCTTAAACTTACGGCAATCTACCCGATTCGGTCAAGTTTTTATTGGAAATTAAGGAAGTTTTTCGATCTAGGGTTCTGTGGTTTTTGATCAAAAATAAAGTTAAAACTCATGGGTGGAAAACTACCCACCCCTTGCACAGAATTCAGAATTTATAACATTTTTGAAAAAAATGTTCATTTTTAGGGATCTCGATTTGCTTTTTCAAGCACTTAGGCACTTTAATACTCGAAGCGGAAGTTTTCCACAACTGACTGAGGTCACTGTAAGTTATTCACAGCCAGTTATCCACAGCTAGTTTTAGCTCGTGAGATTATGTGGAAAACTACCTTAAACCCCTATTTTGCTTAGTAATGAGAGTCTAAATGGCCGAAACAACTGGAATTACCACCGATGAGTGGCAAACGGTAGTTTCGCGCCTCAAGGATGATGAGCGAATAACCCCTCAACTCTTTGGATTCGTTCAGTTGATCAACATTCAGGGACTTCTTGGCGAGACTCTTTATCTACAGGTTGCTAATGAAACCGCTCGAGGCATTATTGAACAAAGAATCAAGCAACCGCTGTTAGAAACCCTTCAAACCCTAGGTTTGCCTGAATCCCCGAAAAACATAGGAATTGTGGTCAATCCTGACCTATCAGACACATTTGTGAGCCAGCAGCAAGTGGACATCGAAGATGTCCCTGTTCAAGCTACTGCCCCGGTCCCACCAGAGCCAGTTCAAGCTGCCGAAGGATCATCTCGGTTAAACCCCCGCTACACCTTTGAGAGTTTTGTCCAGGGTGAGTCCAACAGGTTCGCCTTTGCCGCAGCCTTTGCTGTCGCGGAAGTTCCCGCCAAGGCTTATAACCCGCTATTTATCTATGGAAACTCAGGGCTTGGCAAAACGCACCTTTTGCATGCCATTGGTAACTATGTTCAGCAATACTGGCCAGCAAAGCGTGTTAGGTATGTTTCTAGTGAAGTTTTCACCAATGACTTCATCAATGCGATCCAAACTAACACCAGCTTTAATTTCCAGGCCAAGTATCGACAGGTAGATGTGCTGCTGATCGATGACATTCAGTTCCTACAGGGTAAGAAAGAGACCCAGGATTCATTCTTTGCTACATTCAACGCTCTGCATGAGTCTGGAAAACAGGTCGTTATCACAAGCGACGTGTCGCCTAAACTGCTAAACAGCTTTGATGAGCGCATGAGAAGCCGGTTTGAGTGGGGTCTAATGACCGACATTCAAGCTCCAGAGCTAGAAACACGTATAGCTATTCTCAGGAAGAAAGCTGAAAGCGACAAAATACGCATCAGTGACGAAATTCTCGACTACATGGCTGCCCGTATTTCCTCTAATATTCGTGAGCTCGAAGGGGCACTAATTAGGGTTACGGCCTACGCAGCCTTAAACCGGACCCAAATAGACATGACTTTAGTTCAGGCGGTTTTGAAGGATATTGTTCCATTGGGTGAAGACGGGAACACAATCGCCCCCATGGAGATAGTCAGGGCAGTTGCTGACTACTTCAAGTTGACTCAAGAAGAGTTATTTGGAAAGTCAAGATCTCAGGCGATTGTGGTTGCAAGGCAGATTGCTATGTATTTATGCCGCGAGAAGACCTCCATGTCCCTACCTAAAATCGGGGCTTTATTTGGTGGTAGAGACCACACCACGGTTATGTATGCGATCAAGAAGGTCGGAGATCTTATGAGTGAAAGACGCTACATCTACAACCAGGTAACCGACATTAGGGCAAACCTAAAATAAATAGTTTTCAACACAAGCTGTATATAACTATTAATTTTCCAATCCAAATCTATGAAGAATGTCCCAAGTTATGTGTATTCTCAAGGCTGAATTCACAAAGGTTGAAGTTATCCACAGGAATATCCCCAGATGTGTATACAAATTTCACTCTTGTTATTTAGGTTAAAAACAAGTGAATAACGGGTTATCCACATTATCCACAGCTGTTAATAATGATGTTAATTAAATATAGATATAGATAAAACCCCATAACATTTAGGGTTTAGAGGTTGTATTCAGCACGGTTTGAAATGTGCCAAGATTAACTAACTATCCCATGAAAGGTGAACTGTGAAGTTCCAAGTAAATCGAGATGTCCTAGCTGACTCCGTAGCGTTCGCCGCCCGTATGTTGCAGTCGAAGCCAACCTCGCAGGTCCTATCAGGTATGCGCCTGGTTGCAGATGCCAACTCACTGCAAATCTCTGTTTTTGATCACGATGTTTCAGCTCAAACTGAAATCGTTGCAAATGTTGAGCAAGCCGGAACCACCCTTGTTTCTGGACGTTTATTGAATGAGATTGTTAGCCGGCTACCGAATCAACCAATCACCTTTCAACAAGAAGGATCTAAGGTTGTTCTAACCTGCGGCACTTCAAAATTTGAACTAGCGACACTGCCAATTGAGCAATATCCAACCCTGCCACCAATTCCAGTTGTCTCTGGAACCATCGAGGGTGATGCGTTTATAAATGCAATCAGAAGAGTCTCAGTTGCTTCAGCAAAAGATTCCACTAGACCTTTCCAAAAGGGAATTCAAATAAAGGCAAACAACGAGTCAGTCATGTTTACCGCAGCTGATCCAAATCGTATTGCTAGATGCAGTGTCCCCTGGTTAGGTAAATCAGGTGAAGTGTCTGCTGTTGTTTTAACGAAAACAATGCAAGACATTGAAAAGAGTTTCGCAAACCTAGGTGAAGTTAGTATTTCAATCGCTGCCGAAGGTGAGCGTGGAATGGTTGCCTTCCAAGCGAAGAACAGAGTAGTAACCACAGTTGTTCTAAACATAGAGAACTACCCGGACATTGATCAATACTTCCCAACAAATTTGGAAGATTCTGTTGTAATAAACAAACAAGATCTAATTGACGCGACAAGAAGAGTTGAACTTGTTGTGAATGAATCTGAGGATACTGTCAGATATTCATTTGAGTTAGCATCGGTCCAACTTGAATCAACAAGTTCAGAGAACAATGCTAGCGAAGTAGTTGAAGCAACCCTGTCTGGTAACCCAACAAGTCTTAGATTCAAACCGAATCTGTTTAACGATGGATTGAATCAAATTACTAGTGAGTTTGTTAAAATTGAATTCACAAAAAACCAACGTGATCCATCACGTCCAGGTCCTATCATCATGTCAAGCCAAACCTCCAAAGACGCAGCTTCGCCTGACAGTTATCGTTATCTGTTAAATCCAAACATGTTGAAGCGATAGTCGCTCAACTGAAAGGCAAGAAATGCACATCGGTCTAGTTGGTCTAGGAAAAATGGGTGGCAACATGCGCACCCGTCTTCGCAACAAAGGTATTGAGGTAACCGGTTACTCAAGAGATCCTAAAGTTGCAGACGTAACCAGCATTGAAGAAATGGTAGCCGCGCTTCCTAGTCCTAAGATTGTGTGGATCATGGTTCCTCACGGTCACGCTACCGACAGCGTGATCAACCAACTTGAAGAGTTTATGGGTGAGGGAGATCTAATCATTGAAGGCGGTAACTCAAGATTCAGTGACGATGTTAGACACGCAGAGCAGTTAGCAGCCAAAGGTATTGGTTACTTGGACTGTGGAGTTTCCGGCGGTGTTTGGGGTTTGCAAAACGGCTACGGTCTAATGGTTGGTGGCGACACCAAGCTTGTAGAGAAAGCGATGCCGATTTTTGATGCGCTTCGACCTGAGGGTGAAAGAGCTGAAGGTTTTGTTCACGTCGGTGATGTTGGTGCGGGCCACTACGCAAAGATGGTTCACAACGGAATCGAGTATGCCATGATGCAAGCTTTTGCTGAAGGCTATGAACTCTTGGAAAAGAAAGAAATCATCAAGGATGTTCACGGCACTTTTGCAGCCTGGCAACGCGGAACAGTAGTTCGTTCATGGCTTCTAGACCTGCTAGTAAAGGCTTTGGAAGAGGACCCGGGGCTGTCTCAGATCAAAGGCTATGTTGAGGATTCTGGTGAGGGACGTTGGACAGTCGAGGAGGCCATCGCTAACTCGGTACCTATGCCGGCAATTACCGCTGCTCTCTTTGCACGTTTTGCATCGCGTCAGGATGACTCGCCTGCTATGAAAGCTGTTGCTGCGCTTCGAAACCAGTTCGGTGGTCACGCAGTTAAAAAGGCTGAGTAGGCACAGGTTGAGATGCATATCAAGCATCTGAACTTAGTAAATTTCAGAAACTACGATTCAGTGGATATCGCTCTACAGCCCGGCATCAACTTATTGATTGGTGGCAATGGTGAAGGTAAGACCAGCATTGTCGAGTCAATTATTTATTTATCTTCTCTCGTAGCACCTCGACATGGCGGCTATGTGCCGATGATAAAGATGACCACTAATCAGGCGCTCATCCGAGCATTAGCTAAGTACCAAGAGCGTGAAAATCTAGTTGAGCTGGAATTAAATTCAGAAACTAAAAACAGAGCAAAAGTAAATCGAAGTGATACCGGCTCACCAAGAGAGATTCTGGGTTATATCAAAACTGTTTCTTTTACTCCCGAAGACAGCAGAATAATTCATGATGATCCATCTGATCGCAGAGCGTTTATCGATCACCTGCTTATTCAATTCACCCCTCGACTAGCAGCGGTATTTAGTGATTATGAGCGAGCTTTAAAACAACGCAATAGTCTGCTAAAGAGCTCAAGAGGTCTACCGGAAAATTCACCAGGACTAAGCACCCTGGATGCTTGGGATGAATCTTTAATTGAGCATGGTGCAGAAATTATTTCCCAAAGATTTGAATTGGCAACAAAGTTAGCACCATACTTGTCCGCCGCGTATAAGAGCATTTCTGAGGACAACCGCGAGGCTACGCTCACCGTCGTGAGCACGGTACTAAGCGAAGGCAATGACGTCGATGGTGAGCAGCAAGCTGTTACTACACCAGATCGGAAGTTGATTGCTGAGAAATTCAAGGAACGCCTAATTGAACTTAGATCGAAGGAGCTCGAAAGAGGTGTCACGCTAGTCGGGCCGCACCGAGACGAGTTAAAACTTATGCTCGGTGAATATCCGGCGAAGGGATATATCTCATACGGGGAAGCTTGGTCTTTTGCCGTCAGTTTGAAGTTGGCAAGTGCTGAGTTGCTGCGTGCAGAAGCACAGGCAGGTGACCCAATCCTGATTTTGGATGATGTGTTCTCATCTTTAGATGACCAGCGGTTGGAACGACTGCTGGATTTAGTTTCTAACTATGAGCAGGTTATTATTACTGATGCAATCCGTGGAAAGCAGGAATCTTTCCAAAGCGCTACCCGATTTCTAATTGCCGATGGGAAGGTGACTCAACTGTAATGAGCGAGAAGCCCGACATCGCTGTCGACTATTACTACAAAGTCAGAGCGGCGCTAACCGGCAAGGTTAGCCGTGACTCCAAGCGTCGAGAGAAAAACCAAAGGCAAAACTCTAAACCCTTCGATGCCAACAGAGATCCAAAGAGCCTAGGCGCAGGCATAGACGAGCTGATTAAAGGGTTTGGCTGGCAGGGCAAAGTTGCCGAAGGAGACCTTTTTGCTAACTGGAAACTTATAGTTGGTGACCGCGTCGCTGAATCCAGTTACCCAGAGGATTTTGCCAAAGGAGTACTTACCATTCGCTGTAAGAGCACAGCTTGGGCGACCCAATTGAGGCTCATGAGCGACGAAATTAAAGCCAAAATAGGCGAACGTCTACCGGATCTAGAGGTCAAAGAACTAAAGGTAATAGGCCCTCAAGCACCTAGTTTTAAGCGCGGATTGAGATCGGTGCCTGGTCGAGGTCCGAGGGACACCTTCGGATAAGCTGTTCCCTTTATTTATGCGGGATTCAGAGAGTTTTCCACAGGTTAAATAAGCCCCTTTTATCCCCATTATTGCCCTTATTTGAGTGCTTAAAAAGGTAGAATTGACCTGTCAGCAACCCCGGATATAAGTCAGTTTTTAGCTGCAGTCGTGAGGGCCCGACTAGATCAAATTAGGAGCAGTACCCCCATATGTCTGAACCCAAAAAAGGCTACGATGCCTCGAATATTCAAGTTCTAGAGGGTCTTGAGGCGGTACGCAAACGTCCTGGAATGTATATCGGTTCCACCGGTCCACGCGGTTTGCACCATTTGGTCTATGAAATTGTCGATAACGCGGTTGATGAATCCTTAGCTGGCTATTGCAAGAACATTGATGTTGTCATCACCAAAGATGGCTGGGTCAAGGTAGCCGACGACGGTAGAGGTATCCCCGTTGATGAGCATCCAGTTGAGAAAAAGCCAGCCGTTGAGGTGGTGCTAACCGTTCTCCACGCCGGCGGTAAGTTTGGCGGCGGCGGTTACGCGGTTTCTGGTGGATTGCACGGTGTTGGTGCTTCCGTGGTAAACGCACTTTCAACAAAACTAAATGTCATCGTTGCCAGGGACGGGTTTATGTGGACCCAGTCATACCTGTCTGGTGTTCCACAAGCTCCACTTAAAAAAGGCAAGCCAGCGGACTTCACTGGAACCGTGATCGAGTTTTTACCGAACGCAGAGATTTTTGAAACAGTTGATTTTGATTATGAAACCTTGCGTGCAAGATTCCAGCAGATGGCGTTTTTGAATAAAGGCTTAAGCATTTCGATTTACGACGAGCGTTCCGATCGAAACGATAAGTATCTTTATGAGCACGGCTTGAAAGATTATGTTCAGTACTTAAACTCCACAAAGAAAACTGAACTTATTCACAATGAAATCATTTCTTTTGAATCTGAAACAAAAGAGAAGAATATGTCTGTTGAAGTTGCGATGCAATGGACTGACGGATACAACGAGGGTGTTCACACCTACGCAAACACAATCAACACTCACGAAGGTGGAACTCACGAAGAGGGATTCCGCGCAGCACTAACTTCGTTGCTAAACAAATATGCACGTGAGAAAGGTTTGCTAAAAGACAAGGAAGAAAACCTTGCTGGTGAAGATGTTCGCGAAGGCCTCACCGCGGTTATATCTGTGAAGCTTTCTGAACCACAGTTTGAGGGCCAGACTAAGACCAAACTTGGTAACACTGAAGCAAAAGCCTTCGTTCAAAAAATCACCAACGAAAAATTATCGGACTGGTTTGCTCGCAACCCAAATGCGGCGAAGGAAATTTGTCGCAGAGCATTGCGAGCTTCCCAAGCTAGAATTGCAGCTCGCAAAGCGAGAGAGGCAACCAGACGTAAAGGTTTACTTGAGTCAACCGGTATGCCAGGAAAGTTGCGCGACTGTTCTTCAAGAGATCCAAAACTTAGTGAACTTTATATCGTTGAGGGAGATTCAGCTGGAGGTTCTGCAGTGCGCGGACGCGACCCAGAGACACAAGCGATTCTCCCACTCCGTGGAAAAGTTCTAAACGTAGAAAAAGCTGGTCGCGAGAGAGCTGAACGTAACAGTGAGGTTCAAGCGCTAATCACTGCTTTTGGAACAGGTATCGGATCTGATTTGGACATCTCTAAAATCAGGTATCACAAGTGCATTCTGATGGCTGATGCTGATGTCGACGGACAACACATTCGCACCCTGTTGTTGACTCTGCTTTACCGCTACATGCGTCCGGTAATCGAGTATGGATACGTCTACCTGGCCCAGCCACCGCTGTATCGGATCAAGTGGTCTAACGCTGAACACGAGTATGTCTATACCGATGCAGAGCGCGATGAGAAGCTAGCAGCCGGCCAATTAGCGGGTAAGAGGCTACCGAAGGAAAACTCCATCCAGCGTTACAAAGGTCTGGGTGAGATGGACTACGACGAGCTTTGGGCCACCACTATGGACCCGGCAAGAAGAACCCTGCTTCAGGTCACTCTGGATGATGCGGCCCGGGCTGATGAAATTTTCTCAACACTAATGGGTGACGATATCGAACTACGTCGAACTTTTATTCAACAGAACGCGAAGGATGTCCGCTTCCTAGATATCTAGAGCGAGGAATTAATTATGACTGAGAACAATGAACCGATAAACGACAGAGTCGAGCAGGTTGACCTAAACGTCGAGATGCAAAGATCTTTCCTCGATTACGCGATGAGCGTGATTGTTGGTAGAGCATTACCTGATGTTAGAGATGGTTTGAAGCCAGTTCACCGCAGGGTTATCTACGGAATGTTTGATGGCGGTTATCGCCCAGACAAACAGTTCAGCAAGTGCTCACGCGTTGTCGGTGATGTTATGGGTCAGTTCCACCCGCACGGTGATGGAGCTATCTATGACACTTTAGTTCGCTTAGTTCAAGAGTGGAACCTACGTTACCCGTTAGTCAACGGGCAGGGAAACTTTGGTTCACCTGGTAATGACGGGGCAGCGGCTCCAAGATATACCGAGTGTCGTATGGCACCACTTGCCATGGAGATGGTTCGTGACATCGATGAAGACACGGTTGACTTCCAAGATAACTATGACGGTAGAACACAAGAACCAGTTGTCTTACCAAGTCGAATTCCTAATCTGCTAATCAATGGTTCGATCGGTATTGCTGTTGCAATGGCAACAAATATTCCACCGCATAACCTACGCGAAGTTGCCGATGGCGCTCAATGGGCATTGGCAAACCCAGATGCAACTAAAGAAGAACTTCTTGCAGCCTTGATGCAAAGAATTAAAGGTCCTGACTTTCCAACCGCCGCAACAATTCTCGGAACTCAAGGAATCAAAGACGCCTATGTGACCGGTCGTGGTTCAATCACGATGCGTGCAGTTGTCAATGTCGAAGAGCTACAAGGCAGAACCTGTCTTGTTGTTACTGAACTTCCCTATCAGGTCAACCCAGACAATTTAGCTCTAAAGATTGCAGATCTAGTTAAAGAAGGTCGCATTAATGGAATTGCTGATATCAGGGATGAGACATCGGGCCGCACTGGACAGCGTCTAGTCATCATTCTCAAAAAAGATGCTGTTGCTCAGGTGGTACTCAACAACCTCTACCGTTTCACTCCATTGCAGGAGAACTTCAGCGCTAACATGCTTGCTCTGGTAGATGGTGTGCCTCGAACCCTGAGCTTGGATGCATTTATTACTCACTGGATTGATCACCAGATCGAGGTAATAGTTCGCCGAACCTCATACCGTCTGCGCAAGGCCGAGGAGCGAGCTCACATTCTGCGCGGTTATCTCAAGGCCCTAGATGCCCTCGATGAGGTCATAAAGCTCATTAGGGCCAGTGCAACAGCCGATGATGCCCGCGATGGCCTAATCAAGCTACTGGATATCGATGAACTCCAGGCCAGAGCCATTTTGAACATGCAACTGCGCCAGTTGGCTGCGCTAGAGCGTCAAAAAATCATCGATGAAGCGGCCGAACTGGAAGCCTTGATTGTCGAATACAAGGCGATCATCGCCGACCCTAAGCGCCAAAGAAGCATCGTTAGTGAAGAACTTGACGAGGTAGTTAAGCGTCATGGGGACGAGCGCAGGACAGTGATTTTGCCTGATGAGGGTGAGGTTGGGGATCTAGATCTTATTCCTGAAGAAGAGATGGTTATCACCATTACTCGAGGCGGATACATCAAGCGCACCAAGAGCGACAGTTATCGTTCACAACACCGAGGCGGTAAAGGAGTTAAGGGTGCAAGTCTTCGAGCGGATGACATCGTTGAACACTTCTTTGTGACAACCACTCACCACTATCTACTCTTCTTCACCAACAAGGGTAGGGTCTATCGTGCTAAGGCCTACGAAGTCCCAGAAGCCGGAAGAGATGCTAAAGGTCAGCACCTAGCTAACCTGCTAGCACTTCAGCCTGGCGAGAAGATTGCATCGGTGTTGGATATTCGCGATTACCAGCAAGCTGAGTATTTGCTTCTGGCTACTAAAAACGGTTTGGTTAAGAAAACGGCGCTTGATGCCTACGACACCGCTAGAACCGGTGGCGTAATCGCCATCAAACTCAAAGACGGTGACGAGGTTATCTCTGCACAGTTGGTTAATCAATCAGATGACCTGTTGCTGGTTTCCAGTAAGGGGATGTCGATTCGGTTCTCAGCTAGTGATGAGTCTCTGCGGCCAATGGGTCGAGACACGTCAGGAAACATCGGTATGCATTTCCGCGAGGGAGATCACCTACTATCAGCAGATGTTATTTCCGACAAGGGATATGTCTTCGTTGTGACCGCTGGGGGCTTTGCCAAGAGAACATCGATTGAGGAGTATCGCCTGCAAAACCGCGGTGGTATTGGAATCAAGGTAGCCAAGCTCGAAGAGCGTCGTGGCGACATTGTCGGAGCGCTAATTGTTGAAGAAGACGATCAGGTGCTTATTGTTCTGGCCAGCGGTAGAGTGGTCAGGTCGGCTGTGAGTGAAGTTCCGGCTCGTGGTCGTGACACCATGGGTGTCGTGTTTGCCCGTTTCGAAGAAGACGATTCAGTTCTAGGATTGGCTAAGAACAGTGAGCGCAATCTAGACTCAGATACTTCCAGCGTTGCGGTCATCCCTGAAAAGGCAGGAGAGTAAATGAGTATTTTTTCTAGATCGGTTAAGCGCAGTGAGGCCAGTACCGCTAAACAGGTGAACCTGAAGTTGGTGAAGGTAAATTTCTGGTCAGTAGTTAGATTCGCTTTCGTGCTAACAGTGGCTATGGGAATTGGGCTAGTTGTTGCTCTAACCGTGGTGTTCTTGATTATGAACGCAGCTGGGTTCAGTAATTTGTTGAAGAGCTTCATCGGCATCGAGGTGTCTTTGCCTGCTGTTTTGTCAGTGGCGCTTAGCTTAGCCTTGTTCATAATTTTGGTAGGAACGATTCTCGCTGGGGTCTGGGCGGCCATATTCAACGTGGTAGCCCGCATTACAGGCGGAGTTTCAGTAGGTTTCACCAATAACAACTAAATCTGGTTTGAGCCTTGGGCATAAATCAGATAAGGTTAAACCTGCTCTACGGGCCTATAGCTCAGGTGGTTAGAGCGCTTCACTGATAATGAAGAGGTCGGAGGTTCAAGTCCTCCTAGGCCCACCAGGAAGCACTCTCACC